>Ga0065711_1002583_pt1 | contig 44267 bp, 30 predicted proteins | sample Hoacrofraction12_FD_59098 | JGI IMG/M metagenome (GOLD analysis project Ga0065711, IMG submission 59098) | Hoatzin crop microbial communities from Cojedes, Venezuela - Epithelial fraction 12 v2 (version 2) | ecosystem: Host-associated > Birds > Digestive system > Esophagus > Crop | place... | reverse complement strand
CTGGGGGGGGGGTGGTTATCCTACCTGCTCTTTCAGTTTTCTCTGCCTCCTTTCAGTTTTTTCTTAAAGAGAGGAAAAATAATTCTGGTATTGACTTAATTGAAAGAGGAAGCTGAAGCCTATTGATTTAGTAGGAGTCAGAAGCCCAGATGAAGCAAACTCCCTGCCCCTTGTTTTCTGCCATGAAGTTGTCACTAACACTGTGCTATATTCTTTCTAAATTTAATTTATGAAATATCATTGAAATTTGGAAGGGCTTGCAGTGACTGGAACTCAGCAAGAAGTAGAACTTTATGGCCCCTGACAAGAACAAACAGGACCACAAAATCCTTCATGTTCTCCCAGCTAACCATAGAAACAGCCATTTTTTTTCTTTTAAATAATCTCAAGGAAAAGTTAGCGAAACATAAATTAGAACGGCTGGTGCTGATTTATTTTTCTGAATAAAAAGGACATTCAGTAGCAGGCCATTTGTTTTTGTTTTCTTTCAGAGAGTAGATGGAAACATATTCTTACCTCACTTTTCTCACAAGTACAGTAGATTTCCTAAGCTTGTGTCAAGGTTTTATTGCCAGGAAAAAGTGGTTGGATATTCAGCATTTGTAATGAGGGCATCATCAGACATGGAATACAGCTGTCGAGGCTGGTACATTCATTTTCTAGGGTAGGGCTGATTTGGTTAACGATCTTTGAGTGTCACTTTGCCGGACCATTAATTATGAACCATTTTGCACCTATAGCCTTCCTTTGCAGGTGACTTTGGAGAAGGTGTATTTCTGAGTAAGAAGGTGCCGAGACTTGATGAACATGCTACAGAGCTGTGTCAGTTTAAGAGAGAACAGGGAGCTTGGATTTAAATACAACTACTAAATGAGATCGCCTGCACCAGATGGGACCACAGGTCTGCTGAGCTTGGTTTCTGGTCTGTGGTAGTATCAGCTCTTTCAAAGGAAATAGATGTCAGAAGGTTTTTCTGAGTACTAGCAGAAGCACGAAACATTCATCCCCCTGACAAATTACAAAGTCAGTGTGATCAAGTGGATTACAAATAGGACTGGAAACTCCTGAGTTCTTGTTCTGGCTCCGTCCTTGACTTTCTTCTGTGACCTTAAGCAAATCATTTGAACTTCTCTGAGCCAGATTCATTGCTCCTCTAATTCCATTTGATATAGTAAATGAGGAATTGTATGGCCCTATATATCTTAATTTTCCTATCTGTAAACATGGGTGAATGTTTTTGGTATGTAATTATTACCCACGGGTTCTGAGATGTTTCAGACCTTTACAGCGCTTTGATGTTAGCAAGCCCATTTGTTGATATGTGGAGTATCTAAACGGGAAGAAGTTTTACAAGAGTTTTAAGCTTTCATCCGAGAGTGAGTGGAAAAACATTGTGTGTATATTATATATGTTCAATCTTGTTTTCAGCTTTCTTGTAAGTGTAAGAATTTGACTGTCATTTTTTGTCCAACAATTACCTGTGTTCTCCTGAAAGACCTAACAATTTCGAGAACTTTGTCTGCCTTGTTGAACAAACAAATCATTGGCCTCGATATTGAAAAGTCCTTAAGAAAGTCAGTTTGATTGCAGTGCCCTGGTTATCTACACAACTATGATGGACGAGTGGCGACAATGATCAGGGCAGCGCACTCAGAACTCACACAGTGCTTCGCAGGCTTAATGCAAGCTGATTTTCTTTATTCTCAGCTCTCTTTTCCACTGGGGAGACAGCTAGTGTTGGTTCGTAGCTAGAAAGACCTTGCTGTCATCTGCATGCTGTGTAGGTTGCAGATGTTTAGCTGGGTGTACCTGTACCTGTGGGTCAGCTCTGCATGGCAGCTGGGTGGTGGGTGCTGCTGGGGTCCCGGCGGAGGCTGTGGGACCCTTCAGGGCTGTGGGCGCTCCCATGGTGCTGGGAAGCTGAAACTAGGGGTTGTCAGAGCGTGTGCCGGCAGTTGTGCTAACGTCTGAAACCTGTCTTGCTGGGACTGTGTCTATCCCATGCGGGCAATTTCCTTATGGGAACGTAGAACACCCATGGTGTATTGAGTTATCATGACTTATATTCATGTGTGTGGAAGAGTGAGCCACTGCAAAGCTGTTGAGGTATGTCCTGAAGCCCATTGTTCAGAAAAAAAAACGTTTTCTTGACAAGATCTTTTCACAGAAAGGCCAATATTTACAGTAACTGTACTCAGCAGCTCTGTGTAGATGTGACTACTTGAAGCTTGTGGCATTAAAGCTCGTTGCTAGGGTTCTGGAGAGCGTGGCCCAGATGCTCTTCTGGTGGTGGTGGCTGGTGCAGTGAGAGGTGGCTTGGTTGGGCGACTAAGGAGGTAGACACAGTCTTCACGAGACTTTGGTTCTCTTTCAGGCTTCCCCGTTAACACGTTGCACGAGAAGTCATTTTTTCCTTTCTTTTATCTCTACTGTCTGCCAGGGGCGGGAAGTAACTCAGGATACAGTTGCATGGTGCTTGCTACAATGAGGCTTTGATCTCAGCTAAGCAATCTAGACAAAGAAATAATGGTAACAACCCACAATTACGCAGTTGATGGTAGTATTGCTGCGGTGGTGGAGGCCATTCCTAAACAATGCTTGTAGTGTAAAACAGGGTTGCAAGGGTCTTTTTTCGGTCTTGGAGCACGTGGTCAGATTGCTATGGGATGCAAAAGCCGTGGCACAGCGTTTCCTGCACTGAAAATCAGAAGTGGAAAGAGACCTATTAGGTCATTCATTTTTTGGCTCTTGACAGAGTTATTCCCGGTGCCATGCTCTCACCGGAGCCTGGTCCTGTCTAGTTTTGAATAATTCAAGTCCTGGTGCTTCTGCTACCTTTTACTTGGAAAAACTATTTCAGTGTCTAACAGACCTCCTGGGTAGGAAACTCAGACTCAGCTGAGGCCAGGAACTGCTGTGTATAATTCCTTGAACCATCTGAAACTGTTCCACCCCTACCTTGGGTGGCTGTGCATCTGAAATCACTCGCGCTTGCTCAGCCGAGCGCTTTAGTCGCCGTTTTGGCCCAGCTCCTTTGTTGTTTAATCTTTTCTTGTGAATCTGCCTTCCCGGGCCCAGAGATTTCCCCATAGCTGTCAGGAGTGATCAGTCAAAAAAATACAGAGGAGGACTGGTCTTCATTTACACTAAGCCCTTTTTTATCCTTGAGTGACTGTGTAAAGGGTCCTTAAAAATGAGAGTATTGTGCTGTTTCTCTAATATCGATTTATAAAGGGAGTATTTTCACAAAGTACGGTAAGCACCATTTCATTAAAATTACAGCTTAAATCCCCACTTCCTGGATTCGTGTGTTTATCAACAAATCTTCCCTCTCTTTCTCCTTTTCTTTGTTTCCCTAACATGCACATTCCCATTCTTCATTGCTATGAAAGAAGTTTTAAAGAGAAGAAAAAAAAAAAACCACAAACACATTAGGTCTTGAAACTCAGAGACCATTAGAACAAATGATAATAACAATGTTGGGTTTTACTCTTTCTCCTTCCCTGTATTTCATCAGCCACGAGCCCTTTGCAGTCTGGCTCACGAGCTCTGGAAGCTGGCAGCGGTGACTGGGTTTGCCGTGGTGGGGTACCAGCCCCCGAGCACGTGGGGCTGCAGCTCTGTCTGCGCCGGCTGATGCCACCACGGGGGGTTCCTGCAGTCCTTTGGAGATGAAACCCAGCCAATATATTTCTCAGATGGTCCTGTGATGTGTAGGGGACCTCACGAGTAAGATATTGCTGAACTCAAGCGGTAACCCAAAAAATTAATACAGAGCAAGCTACTGCTAAATGTGGGGGTAGTAAACCATGTGGTTTTGTTTGGTCAAAAGTTCATCTTCACCTCTGTGTAGGGCCTTGGGAAGAGCGTCAAACTCCCAGCCCAGGCACCACTTTAATCTAGGGAACTCCTGCTCCGGTTTCATCTTAATGTATTCCTACGTCGTCACCTCTGGACATTGCTTTTGGAGCCATGGCACAGAAAACCCTTCAGAAGCTCTGCAGTGGGGCCATGCTGGGCTGGAGGAGTGTCTTGGCTGGCGTGTCTGCGTGGTTTTTTCTCCCTGGGAAAGACATTTATGCACGGAAGGGGACGCACACTCAGGAGAGCGGAACCGCGTCGAAACCTTCCCAGCTGGCTGTTCAGGACAGGGACTAGGTGCTTGTCAGCAGTCCGTCTTCCAGAGAAGAGAGAGCAAAAGTAGTAGTAGTAGTAATGTAGGAGTTTCCTAAGGGCAGCTTTTATAAAGCTTTTACAATGATTTTAGGTATAATAGAGTGAGGTGTAATTAGGCAGAAAGCAGGGCATGGTTTTTAAATGCTGCACTGGACCAGAGGCTGTAGAGGTTGAGTCCTTTGCCTTTTCAAAGGCTCTCTAGGAACACCTGAAAATGATTTCATTTCCCAGCTATTCATTTTCCTTCTCAGCCTGGATTCGTACTGGACCTTTTGACTGATGTTCCAGTGTAGTGACATTCTTGCTGCGAGTCGTCCTGCGCTGGGCCAGCACACGGCCTGCCAGGGGCTCAGGGCATCCCTGTGCCATTCCCTTACTGCCGTATGAAGGGTTACCCCAGACCCGCCCGTCACGCAGGTCTGTGAAGAGCAATACTGACTGCAAAAAATGTTGGCCTTGAGGATGGTTGCTTACAGCTAAGTTCTGTGAAAGTCCCCCATCCCATCCGAGCCGCAGAGCAAAGCAGCAAGGCCTGTGTAGACAACTAAATCCACCAGGGTCAGGTTATATTTCTGCCTTGAATATTTTGAATCACTTTCTCATGAGTAATATCTGTAGCGAGCCTTTAAATTATCAATGAAGTGTTTCTGCTATCAAATTGTTTTTAAAAAGTAGCCTAATTGCAGATTGCCCAGTGGAATCTGAAGAAATGACCTCCGTGCACAAGGGCTTTGCAAAGACCTTGGCAGCAGTCAATCCCCAACTGAAGTTTCTAGAGCCATGTTCTGATTTCCATCAAGGACAGGAAAGCTGCAGCTGCGATTTCGTGTGGATGTGGCCTGCACCAGGTCTCCAGTTAGCACTTTGCCTTCTGACCCTTGAAAAGAAGTCACCTGCTAGCCTGCAGGAGTTGAAATACGGAGACCTGCAGACCGGTGAGTATGCTGGAACCTTGGAAGCACCGTGCGGCTGGCGGGAGCGGAGGGGGGGATGCCGTGAGCCGTGCCCGGAGCGTGCTGGTGGAGGTGGGCAAGCAGATGGCTGAACCCTGCACCCTAACGCGCCCGGGAGTACGTGGAAAATGACGACTTGGTGATTTTAGTTCGAAACTATGTGGACTTGGAAGCAGTGTAATTTTCTTTCATGCATCTTTTATCTGAGAGTTGGCACGTTGTGTTGTGCATAGAAATTAAGAAGATGACTTGGGGCTCTCTTCTGTCGTCACTTATATGGTGTGTAACTCAATATTTTGTTTATTTATGGGAAAATTCTTTTCTGCAGCTCCACAAAGATTGTGCGAGAGTGAAGGAAGCATGAGGAAGGAGAGGGCCAGCCCCCTCCGCCCCAAAGTGAGAGCACTGAAAAAACAAAACCTGGCACCCAGGCTGCGGCTGACTGAAAGCATCTTTCATTTGTGCATTAAAGCCAACGAATCCCTGGCCTCATCTCTCCCAGCCTACCCTCGGCATCAGCCAGCTTGCCAGAAAAGTATGGGCCATAGGAAAATAAACTATGTGTGTATGAATAACTCTGATCTATCGTAAGCCAATAGCAATTAAAACGTCTCACTCCTATCTGATGACTGCAACACGTAGCTCCCCGTTGGCTTTAAATGATCCCTTGTAAAAAAAAAACAAAAGAGAAATCTAAGCATTTGAGTGGGTACAAGAGATAAAACCTGTCATTTTTGCACTCCATTTGTATACCCAAAATGCAGCCAGTAATAGTCCCGAGCTCCGTGACTGTGGTATTTTAGTGATGTTTGGATTATCTTGCCAGAACGTGTCCTGCCCCTTCTGCAGCTGAGAGCGTCTCTCTCTGTCAGGTACATTCCTTTCACAGGGACGAGTTCTGCACCGAACGTTTTAGGGCAGAAAAGCATCGTGAAGGGTGCCAAATGGTTCCAGGTGGTTAAATTGTATTTCTAGGCACGGGGCTGGGCTGGTTGAAGGTCTGCGAGTGTCGCTTTGCCAGACTAGTAATGACAGAGGCACTCTGCAATTCCTGCCGGCTTTATGTCATTGCGTAGAATGTTGTTTGAGGATTCGGATGTAACCTTAGGGGGATAAAATGCTTTGGCTTGGTAAAAAGGCTGATATGGACAAGTCACAAAATCTCAAGCTGAGAAAGGAACATTGACTCCACAAAGAAAGAAAAATATTTAACTAGAATTTGCTTGTCTGAAGGAAGCTGAGGGAATTTGATGGGATGGGCTCAAACCCTCAAGAAAATGATGACATGGCCGGAACAAGGACAAAGGAGTCCCTGACGTTAGTCCCAGTCTACCTGCCCTCGCTGCTGCCTGCACTCATAGAGCACTATCAGAAGTCATCAGCGGTCAGAAAAACATTGTCAGACTCACGTCAATGTTTTATGAGAGACAAGTTTTCATTTCTAACTAGCGCAATCCTATAGAACTTGAAGGGAGGGATTATTTTTTAAATTAAATAAGTAGATTAACCAGGTGTCAGAAGTCCCCTGACAGCCTGAGTGAAAACATCAGCCAACACTAATTCCGGGCCAACTGGGCCGTCCAACCTACCTATACGTGTGCATTGCTGGCTTGTCCCATTGCAGTGACCGTTTCTCCATTAGAACAGTGCTTGGATCATCTCACGTGTGCAGGTCACGAGTGCGTGTTACTTCAGTGCTGGCAGCGTCTCTGTTGTGATGGGGTCCTGGACGCTGAAGTATCTAATTCCTTGAAAAAAACCGTCTTCCATTCCATGCGCCGGTTATTTGTGCTGATAGGTATTATCACTAGGTAGCCTCAAAAACCCTAAAAGGCAAATCCCACTGAATGTTTTTGTCCCATCTGTAGTCTAAATAAAGTTCAGCCATGGAGTTTTCTGAAGTGTATTCCTATGACTGCCTCCAGTTCAGGGGTCAACAGAAAAATCAAACCTGGCTGTTAGCAGGGCAGTGCTGTGGTGGAATAAATGAAGATATTCTCCAGCCTGTATTTCCTCCGTTCCTTGCCCTGAGATTCCCCCACTCTCCTTATTGTTCTCATAATTCCTCCCCATATTTGAAAGAGAAGAGTCAAAATCTCCAGGATGTTTGAAGAGTCGGTAGCGTAGTTGAAAGGACATTGAGGTCATGTCTGCTTACAAATGTCTGTGTTTTGCTTTTTTATTGGAGAAATACTCGGACGGCTGTCTCCAGCAGCAAAGACAAGATGGGAAGTCCTGGATGCTGGGTTTGTCCTTGTTGAGATGTGGAAAATCTCAACACTCTCTCTCTGGATGTGCAGTGGAAACAAATATTGATATTGGCTGATGTGGACACCATGTTTTAATTGAAGACAGTAATTCAACTTTATTACGATAAAGGATGCCCGATTTAGGAGTTTCTTATTGAACGTCGTGCCAGGGACCCGTAGTGTTGATTCTAAGTCTCTCTGATTGCAACTGAGACAGAGGAAAAGTTGCTCACAGTGTCTTTGCTGGACTTTTCCCACCTGTGTATTGAGATTACAGCTGCCTGTCAAGCCCTAGTAGTAACGAGCCATCAGTAAAAGACTTGGAACCTGTATTAAAAAGATAGAGAGACTCTAGGCAAGAATCATGAAAGAAAATTATTACCGAGCACAGGGGAGAAAAAAAAAAAGTGTTTCCAAGTTATCATTTAACCTTCTACGATATTTGAGCAGTGTTTTTTATTACAGTATTTCTGCCGAAGGTACCCGGTTTAGAACGTTGCTGTGTAGACAGTTGATCGGTGTAGGTGTTCGGAAGGATGGAGGGGCCATGGGGCAGCTGCTCCTTGGCTTGGAAAGCTGGCGGTGAGTGATTTTGCGGCCTCTGATCTGGGGACAGTGCGGTAGGGCACAGCTGGGAATCCCGTACGTGCTACGGGGCAGTTCTTACCGTCTCAAAGGTGGCACTGGGTCAGCCAAGGAGCTTTAAGGCTGGTGAAGGTGTCAGGAGCCATTTTTTGTGAGGGGTTTGAAAGGAGAGGAAGAAAGTGGGTGAGATTGCAGAGAAAGTAAATGACTGGTTCGGGGGAGCCAGAGTTGCCTGATGGACAGGAAGATGCAGCTAACTGAAAGTGCCAGAAGGAGTAAAAAAGACTTTTTGTAAACTCTGTTGAGGATTTCAGTCTCTACAGTGAGTCAGAGTTGGTTATTTGTCCTCCTGTGGATCCTCAGTAAATAACTGGGTTCTTCAGCGCTAGTCTAGCTCCTGTGCTCATAAAAGGCACAGCTCGGTTGACGTGAGTCTGTTGACACGAAAATTCTTCACAGAAAGGTATAGTTTCTTTAACTCCTAATTTAAAGAATGCTTTGACATCACTAGAGTGTCCTCCATCGGTGGTGTTTAATGATTTCTTTTATGAAACCTACCTTTACACCAAGGAAAAGTTTATAAAGTAGATGGGAAGCGGACTTCAGCTTTCCAGAGTTGTCTGAACAAATTGGTGTGGCCGACCTCGCCTTCGTTTGTGTTACCAGTTCATGGTCTTACGCAAATGTTTTTTTCAAAAAATGGTTTTGTCTCCACCTTGTGCTTTTCCCAGACGCTTCCCTCATCTCTTTTTCCCGCATGTGCAGTGCGTGTGCGTAAGAAGTTTTGAGGAGTCCGATACGGGGCGGGTGGGCGCCGTTCTGTGTGTGTTTGTTGCCTTCCTTGCCCTGCATTTCTGCTCCGGTTTTGGAACCCGTGTGATAGCGCGGAGGATCGTGCGCTGTGGCCGGGTGGGGGGCTTGGCTGCAGTGGGTGTTGTTCCCTTTGCTGCCAGCCGGCTGCCGAGGAGTGACCCTGTCCTCCCGTTCAGCCCAGCAAAGCATCGACAAAAACCCAATTTCTGCAGGGACAGTGGGAAAGGTGGTAAGGGACTTGATGTCCTGCAAAGTTTCTGTTAACATCCCTGAGTCGTCTTACTTTATTTTTTATTTCTTCAGCATTCTTGAAATATGAAAATATTATTTTTAAATTGCTGTTGGAATTTAAACCCCATTCTTCTTTCTTTTAAGCTTTAATACTCTAAATCCTAGAAACTAGAACCTTGGTGCATGCTTACCGTCTTCAAGCACTGATGCCGTATGCGGTGATACCCCATGGGCACGCGGCTGAAACGTGGTGGCCCTTCGGGACACCCCGTGGAGGTCCCTGGGCTGCCCTCGCTGTGCTGGGCCAGCACAAACGCTGTGAAAAGGCCGAAGGCGTACGTGGAGCTGGAAGCGCCTCGCATCGTCAGAGGCTCTGGCTCTGTTGGTACCGACCGTGGCACCTGAGCAGGGGTCGAGGCCGGGGTTATAACCACTGCTCACAGTCAGGAGCAACGGCTGGAGAACAGATCTGTGTGCTTGCTTCATCCGGGTCAATGCAAAACGTGTGTAAATGAGGGAAAAGAGGCTGCGGGGCTGTCGGTGGACCACAGCATCCCCGGGCTGGTGCCAGCCCCGGGCAGCGCGTCGGTGGAGCGGCACGCTGGGCGCTGGGCACGGTGCCTGTAAGCAGGAGCGGTTTGGGAGGAGGTTTCTGGGCCGTGAGCTGCACCGTCGGCTGGCAGCGTCGCAGAGGTTTCCAGCTTGCTTATCCCTGCAACCCATCTCTCGTTGAAGCAAATGACAAAAACAGATTCTTGGTATTACTGGGAGGTTATTTTGAGTTACTGCTGCAAGGGAGAGGGGAAGTGGTAATAATTTACATGAATACAGATATCTCTATATTTCTTCGCTACCATTCAGAGCATGAAAGGATTTGTAAGGAAGATGTGCCATTTATCAGAGGTTTTTTAAAATGCAGTTGGTCTGAGCATGCAGATAGCTCCGACTCTGTGGCGTTGTCAGGGACTGAAGACTAACCTGTGGCTTGCGTCATCTGCCAGCTTTCAAGTGAGATGGTTGCATCCGTACGCTTCCACCCTCATTCTTCACCGTCTGCGCTTTCGGTCTGTTTTATCCCCTCAGAGAGTGCCTGGCTCGGCCACGGTGCCCCTCTTGAAGGGTTGGAGGGGATGTGCCCTGCCAGCAGCGTATGCAGGGTGTTTCTGAATCAGTGTGCGCGTTGCCTATAGGCTTTACTCCACTCGTTGCGGAGATCTTTCTAGAAATCATGTTTCCTTCCCTCTGTTGTGCTTCCCTGTGGGTACAGCTTGTGCAGCTGGCGCAGAGCAGCTCCTCTTCAGAGCCTTCACCCTCGTTTGATCCCACAGACCCTGGGTGCCTGACGGAGAGGCTGGACCCTTGCGCGCAGGGAGGAGAGGTCAGCTCAACAGCAGAAGCATTTCTTTCTCAAAGAAGGGAGGCAATTTTGCATTTTTAATGCTTTTTTTCCTTCGAGCCCCTGGGAAGCCTTTGCTGCACAGCTGTCAAACCCAACGCCCCGTTTCTTCAGAGAGTGCGTTCTTGGGACACTGTTCAGCTGCCTGGTTGCTGGCACAGAAGGTGACGTCCTGGCAAAGCTGACGGCCGTGGCGACACACTGGTATCTCAGCTGGGATGTGCGCACAGGCGGTGGCCCAAGGGAGGATGGGCTCTATCCCTGCTGGCCCCGCTGTCTTTTGTGCTGTCTCATTTACGCTCTGCTGCCTAGGATTCCACAGGAGCCGGACCTGCAGCCACGAGAGAGAAGGCGGCAGCTCTGGCATCTTGAGCTGTAGAGCAGGCTTGAATGGGACATTGGATGTGGGGGTCTGGGAATCCCTTCTAGCATCCTGAGAGTGATAGCTCCTTCTGCAATTATTCCTGAGCTATTACGGTAACTTGATTTGCATACAGGGGCCAATATATGTCAGTATCTTTAGGTCTGTTCAATGAGTTAGGGAGTATCAGTCTGGAATATCAGCAGAGCTATTTCATCCTGGTTATTGGCTGCACAGCAGTGAATAAATTTGCAGTTGGATCTCCTGTCTCCCAGGTGGCAACTGTGACCACTGAGCAGCTGGTTATTCTAGAAGGCATCTCTGTTTTCTCAATAACGATAAAGTTCACAGTGAATCTTAAAAAAAAATAGTTGAAAGTTGCACTAAAAATGGTGATTATCTGATTCTGTTTAGATTAATTCATATTTTCCAGTTAAAATGATTTAATGAAAACTAACAAGAGCATCGCTTTCACTAGCGTAGCATTGCACGTAAAATAGCCCTGTAGGTCTATCAGTGACTTCAGTTTATGGCAGGTATTTTAAAAGCCCGGTCCTGCCCTTCACAAGGAAATAAAAATTAAGAGCTGTGATTTCCAGAGTTAACGATGCACCGCTCCGGTGTGTCAGGGCTTAACCCTGTGAGCGCCGCAGGGCTGGAGCAGGGAGCCAACTCTCCCTGTCTGCTGGGAGGAGGTCACCCCGCTTCCTGAAGCGGTTTTATTTCGTAGGAGTTCAAACGATAAGCAGTCAGTTGAGGGAACGGTCGGGCCAAATTCTGCAGAGCATGCTCGTGCAATGAATTCCGCTGTCTCCAAACGAGCGGGCAGCAGAGCCGTACGCAGCGACCCTTTCTGCTGAAGCAGCATCTGCACGTGTCCACGCAGCCAGCGCGTCCTGCCCGTGGTGAGGCTGCACGCCTGATGGCGTCAGGACCTGGGTCTAGGTGGGTGTAATTATGGCCCATCAAAGGGCAGTGCCTTCTTGAATAGTGATGATATTAAGCACCAGGTTAAAGCTAGAAGCATGCACCAGCGCTTCCCTGCTTCATAAATAAAACCTACCGAATGAGATGTGAAAAGGTTTTCTTAATAAGGATGAGATGTTAACTCCCAGAAGGAACAAGAAAAACAGGCAAAAGAAAAAAAACCTTGGAAACTCAGAGCAGTCTCCAGCGTGGTGTTGAAACAGTTCCCCAGGGAGCACAGGATGAAATAATACCTGCCCGACCTGGCACGCCGAGAGGCACGGCGATGCGCAGTGCGAGGGGCCGCAGTGTCAGGGGCTGCGCGTCCGGCGCCCGTCCCCGGGGGAATGCGTGCCGGGTGTCCCGGTTTGCCTGGCATCGGGTCACAGCTCTGATGACAGAGAATCGCTCCTGAGCTTAAACCGCAGGCTTTGCAGCTCTTGCAGAGGCTTTGCGAGGAGCAGTAGACCTGTATAGTAAATAGGTTTTAATAATATGGAATAATGCAGAGAAGATTTCACTTAGCACGCCTGCCTTCTGGAGTTTCTTTTTTTCATGCACAGACCCCTGGAAGCCTAAACTTTTCCTTTTTTTCAGAATATTTGAGTGCAGCTCTCCAATGCTTTGATCTGGAAGTGCTGCTAATACATGACGTGGGAGCTCTGGATGAGCTGCCTCGCGCTTGCTTTGATTTTGGTAGGGGCAGGACTTGTGAGGGCAAGTTCCGTGTCCCACGAAGCCCCCTTAACCAAGGTGCGGTGGTGGGGTGCACCCCGGGAGGTGGAGCTGTCTGAACCCCACAAGGATGTGGATGGACGAGGCTTGGAGGCGCCGGGTTGGCACATCCCCAGGTACCCAGGCTCTCTTTCTTGGCAGCCCTGGGGACAAGCGAAAACCAGCTGAGATCCCTCCCTTAGTCTACATTCCTTGTCTTACCCCTAGTCCTGGCTTGTTCACGCTACCGAGCCTGCACGGGGCAAGACCACGCAGGTTAAGCATCCTAATTACAGCGGAGAGAAAGTTCTTCAAACAAAGCAAATTACAGTAATGAGATCATTTCTCTTTCTGCAAAAGCTCCTTTGCAGAGAGCCAAGCAAGGAGACTTGGCAGTGCGGACACAAGGGCTGCTTTGGGGGGAAAGGCAGCTTGTTCCAAGCCCCGAGAGGTCTCGCTGCCTTTCCCCCCAAAGAAAAGTTCACCCAGCTCCTCCAACACCAAAGCACATTTTTGCACAGGCTGACGGCTGCATGTCTCCCCTTTCCACCCTCTCCTCGATTTTCACAGCAAAAAAATAATAATTCCTCTTCTTATTTATTTATCTGGGGGTTTCTGCAGCTGTGAATGTGTTGGGAGTAGTTGTAAAAAAAAAAAATCCTCTCTGGGCTTTGTGCATGCAAAGCAGTTGTAAGTCTGAAGGGCACCGGCACGCCGGTAGGAAGCAGCAGGAAAGTCTGTTATCAGTCGTAATGATCATCAAAACTTGTGCGATAAAGAACATTGCTTGGGTTTCTCAATGAATTTGTCTGCTGTTGGCTGTTTACTCAGGAATCTGGTTTAAAACCCCATGCGGTAAGATAATTGCCTGAAGAACCATAATGTAACCAGAAAATGAATCAGAAGGATTTATTTTACAAACCCACCACTTAACTGCGAGCCAGTGGCAATCCGCAGTGGCCCTTTTCATCTGCTTATCTTCATTACGGCGTTAGCGATACTGTCTGCTCTGCCAGGCTTTCCCTAACCTCACATTCACAAGCATCCGCTCTTTTCTCATTCCTTTTTCCTGGTGTGAAACGTAGCTTTCTGCTAAGATCTTAACCTCTGTACTGGAGAAAGTAAATAATAAATTCATGCCAATTAATAAATAAAAATCTCAGTAATCCTTAGGCTGTTCATGTATAGAAATGAACCTCAGGAGAAGAGGGGGCCAGGGAGGAGAAGGGTGCGATTTTAGTTGGTCCTGTGCTCAGTTAACACAGCATCACTCACGTCATTGAAGTTACGCTGATGTCTGCTGTCTGAAAATCTTTCTCTTGGCCGTGCTGTCCCACGGCTCTGAGCACCTTCTCTGTGGTGAAAACTGCTGGGAGCTGCCTGTGCCAGCCAGTCTCGTAATTCCCAAGTACCGAGGCATCGCTGGTAAAAGACTGTGTTGGGGAAATCTGGACTTTACTGAAAAAAGGCAGAATGTTCACGTTCGAAAATTTATTTTTCCAGCTCTGGACATTATTTGTCTTATCTAGAAGAATATGAAAATACTGGGAAAGGATCTTCAGTGTAGACAAAGGTGTTCAATGTGGATGCAATTTTTTTCTCTTAAATGAGAACTGTGTGCAGAATGTACATTTGAAATCACAAATTATTGTTAGTATTGATAAGCTGACTTAAATTTAAGGCAGGCAGATTCATCTTAGCTCTGTATCTAAGTTGAGAGTGTTTTAAATCATCTTCACATGCCGCCTATCACTGCTGGTGTCTCGGGTGTATTATTCTGGGTGACTCACCAACACTGTGAACAGTGTTAAAGCCAAATATACTTTCATTTTTTAATAACTAATCCATTTTCTTTACCCTTAATTGCACCGGTATTTTCATACCTGCTCTTCTTCTGGCCTGCTCCCTACATGCCTCGGGGGCCAGTCGTGTGTGTGTGCTGAGTACTGGCTGGCTTCTCCCTTAGGCAGCCACCTTACAAGAAAGCACAGCTGAATTTGTTCCCTATTCACACCATCACCTGAATTCTGCTGTGAGTCCATTCCAAACGGTTATGGCTAAATCCGTGCGAAATTGTGAAAAATTTGGATTTGTGGAATCCAGAATTGGTGCTAAATGTCCGACTGCACTGCTGATGTAAGATTCAGAACAAGTGCAAATATGCCGTGAGACAACGACGAGTGTGTCGAGGCTCGGTTAGTGTGATTCATCAGTCAGCTCAGGGTCTGACTGAGGTTCTGGTCACAATTCAGAGTTAGCGTTGCACTACCAATGTATCCCCTCCCCTAAGAAAACAATATTTTTGTCAGCAAAGGGAATGAGAGAAGAAAATGATGCGAAACTGAAGAAGTGTTGGGTTTTCTTGAGCTGGTCGGAGAAGTGTACACCATTTGCTAAGTAGTAAAAACCGTTTGCTGGTCTGTTGCCATCTGCTTTTATTACTGCCCCCCGCTCAGCTAGACCCTGCGACAGCCGCTTTGTTGTGTGCATCGTATCAGCTTCAAGTCACGTGTTGAACAACTGTGTACTTCAGGTAGTCCATGTTTTTAAAAGAGACTGAGGACACCCAGCCCTGGTGTACTGGGGAGGTTATGGATCCTGTGGATTTTGCACGTTTCTGCAGATCTTGCTCTATTTGTCAGATTTTAAACCTGTTTTTAAGTTCCATAGCTCGTTTGGTTGCCAACATTACTGTAGGCTTCTTCATGTAAATCAGCCCACTGCTGCCTTCCTGAGTCTGGAGACCAGCTAAAACAATAGCACCAAGAGGTGTGAATTTTCCCCCTTCGTCTTAGTAGACTGTTAACTTCAAAGTCTCCTTGTGACCACTTCAGGGCTCAGTGTTAACCTCTCCTGCTCCAGCATGTCCAACAAATGCACTTGTTGTCCAGCCCCATATGGACATACCAGATGTTCCTTCCACCGGAGTGGACATTCCAGAGGAAATTGCTGCTGGCGTCATGGTCCAGCGGCAGGACGGAGGTAGGAGGCTGGGCCAGCCCAGGCCAGGCCAGCAGTGGTATTGCGTTTGAACTGCAGATGCCGGCTTTATAAGCTGTCTCCAGCAATTCCTCTCGTGTACTACCACTTCTAACCATTTTTCCAGATTCCACAGGGATGTTACTAAAATTGCTGAGCAATTTTTGCTCATCTGCATCCAATATTGAGAACTCTTAACAAGTCGTGGAATATTCCCCCTCACCCCCACCCCCAGCAGAGAGAGGAGAGGATTTTCAGACGTATTTTCCTCTCTTTTTATGCACAAAATACAGACATTGACGTACGTTTGTGCAAGGCCATCTGTTTAAAACAGATCCAAAAGGACTGCGCGACATGTAGGTAAGAATAAATTTTCTAAACGATACCAAAAGTACAAATCGCGTGCCCTTCTGTCTGTTATGCTCCCGTCTGGCCATGGTTTACTACGTAAAGCACACTTGTTTTGCTTGCTTGTCCGGTGCCAAATGAGAGCAAGTTACTTTTCCACCTATATGTGCCTTAGAACTAATTTTTATTTATGAAGAAACATTCTGATCATCATACTGACCATCACTGTAGATTTTCCCGCAAAGCATGTCTTGATACATCTTCTATCTGCATCATCCCAGATGCTTCCTAGGTATTTCCAACTTGTTGCTTTTGCTCTCCCCCTTCTTTTCTATGATTTGCTGAGGTGCTCAAAGAAGACTGAAAAATCTCAGTATCATCTCTCCTTCTCTTTGACGTATCTTCCCTTCTCCCACTTTAAGTCTCTTTGGCTTCCTTCCCATCTCAGAAATAGGAGCTCCAGTTTGTCACCCTCTTCTAAGCCTTCCTTTTACCTCCACGATACAGTTTTCTTTCTCAGTCTCTGCTGGGCAAAGGGAGAGATTACTGTTCCCCATGCTTTTTTTCCCCTCAGCTTCTCAGTTTTCTCTGGGTATTTACATTCAAGGCTCCTTATGTATTTGGCGTTCCTTTTCATCCTGGGCATTGTCTAGTCAGTTCTAGCTTCTTACTGTACGGTCTCACATCTTTACGTGTTACTTTCTAGCTGAAACTCAGAGTTGGAGATCCATCATCACCCTTCATGATCTACCACTGGGCTCAGTCCTTGATCTCTCTGTATTTTCCCTCCAGGTCTCCATATTTACGTTTCTTAAAAATCATGCAGTTTCTTTCTGCAGAACATCTCCATGGTAGAGATGTTGCCCGGCATCTACTCAACTGAACTTTGATCCATCATGGTGTGATCACTGTAGGGATCCTCTCTCCTTGTCTCTAGAGGACACTGCAGCTTCTCACACCTACTCTGACTGCAGAAAGTCACTTTTCTTTGGTGCTTACAAAAACCCTAACAATGTCTATCAGTGCACTGTGCAACAGCTTGGAGCAGTTAGTAGTATCATTCATGTTGTTCCCTTGTACTTTCTGATCTGTACTCACTTTTTTTCTGTGGTCTTACGTGTAGTCCTTCCTGAAACGAGTCAAGCCAAGACCTGGAACCTCTCCTTTCATTTACTGTTGGCAAAGTACAGTGCAGCTGTGACCCGTGATGACGACAGCCTGGGGTACGGGATTACAGGTGGTACAGTGGTTTCTGCCTTGTTCCCTCAGACACATTTGTACTTGATGCTGCCCATGGCCCCACACATGTGGACAGAAAGGAGGTGATCTTCCAGGAGAGGGACGTGGTGGGTGCAGCCGCGGTGATGGTGCTGCTGGCTCTGGCTGCCCGGAGCTTCCTCCCACAGCAGTGCCGACGCGGGGTGGGAGAGCACAGCGGCATCAGGAATGCACCGTGTTAGCCCTTACAAATCTGGGGGAAATCACTGGATCCTGAACTGAAATCCTGTTCTGCAGGAAGCATCAGGCTCTCAGACGCTTGGATAGCCAAGAGTTTCTGGTCCTCTGCGTGGATGGATCCCATAGAAGCACTGTCTTATTTTAATTCTCTTACACATCTTGTTGTTATCTGTGGTAGTTAAAAAGCAGAAAGATCATAGCCTGGTGTATCTGCCAAGTCTGGCAGTTAAGACACTGTCCCTCAATCCGAAGTCATTTTCAGAGAGTACAGGAACCTACCAGGTCCTTTCCACAGCTGCTTTTCTGCCTTCGCACACAGCGTCAAAGTTCGGAGGGGGCTGGCGGAAGCCTGAGGTGCGGGGTGCCACAGTGGCATTTCCAGCCAGAGCTGCCTTGTATTCCTGAAATTGTTTGCTTCGGAGTCGGTTTGTTGTGTAATTTCTTCCTTCTTTTTTCTTGACAGTTATTATGATCTCTGTTCTGTGTTTATAATAACGTGTGTTTACTAATAGTGTGGTGGCATGCCACTGCCAAGCTGCTTCTGCTAACAATAAAAAAAGGGAAAACTGATATTTATGGAGACTTGGGGGCTGGCCGGGCTGTAGCTCTTGATTTTTATTGCAGCTGACTGCAGACTTCTCAGACACGAGAATCTGTATCTCATTGTGGAGACCTGGTTTCCATTTCAATCTGGGTCCCATTATTGGGGTTTGGTTTACATTCTGCAAGGTTAGCCATGTGCGGATTCACACAAACAAATATGCAGTTGATGTCTGTAGCTTTCACTTGTGGTATTTAAACCTCCACCTATTTGAAATGTCTCTGGAAGGGGATAAGAGGAACTACAATGTTCCTTTTCCTAATGGATGGGTATGTTGTATAGCAACAAGCAGTCTAATGAAAACAGTTTGAATTCATTTTCACGCTCTGCTGAGCCCACCAGGGCAGGAGTGGGCCATGTTAGGGAAGAGTATTGCCGACGATGTGGATCGCCACGGCTCACACTGTGTGTCTCTTGTGGCTACGTGGAGGACCCTGTCCCCAAGACTGTCGTTGGCCCAGCGCGCTTCCCCAGCAGCAGCTGCTACTTGGAGATACCCTCACGCTGTCTGGTGAGGTTTTCAGGTTCAGGGTATTTCATGTTGGTCGACAGCCAGCTGAACACGAGCCAGCAGTGTGCCCAGGTGGCCAAGAAGGCCAACGGCATCCTGGTTTGGATCAGGAATGGTGTGGCCAGCAGGAGTAGGGAGGTGATCGTGCCCCTGTACTCCGCGCTGGTGAGGCCGCACCTCGAGTGCTGTGTTCAGTTTTGGGCCCCTCACTACAAGAAGGACATTGAGGGGCTGGAGCGTGTACAGAGAAGGGCAACGAGGCTGGTGAGGGGTCTGCAGAACAAGTCTGATGAGGAGTGACTGAAGGAACTGGGGCTGTTCAGTCTGCAGAAGAGGAGGCTGAGGGGAGACCTTATCACTCTACAGCTACCTGAAAGGAGGTTGTAGTGAGGCAGATGTTGGTCTCTTTTCCCAGGTAACCAGCAATAGGACGAGAGGCAATGGCCTCAAGCTGCGTCAGGGGAGGTTTTGATTGGATATGAGGAAAAACTTCTTGACTGAAAGAGTGGTCAGGGATTGGAACAGGCTGCCCAGGGAGGTGGTGGAGTCCCCATTCCTGGAGGTGTTTAAAAGACTTGTAGATGTGGCACTTCAGGATATGGTTTACTAGGAATGGTGTGTTGGGTGGATGGTTGGATTCGATGATCTTAGAGGTCTTTTCCAACCTATGATTCTGTGACTTGGCAGAGATGAAGCATTTCTAGGCAAGATGCCTGGAGAAAGGCAGCTGGCACTGGCTGCCTCTGAGCTAGGGCTGTTCTTGACACTGCAGTCAGGGACAGGGGGAGTCGTGCTAAAACCAAAGGGCCTCATTCTGTCTTTCCCTTCTACGAGTAGGGTCCACTTATCCTCAGGAGACTCCAAGCCTGATCCTTCAGCTCTGATGGAGAGTTTGGTTCATCGCATAGCTGAATCCTTCAGCCTCTGTTCACCTCTTGGGTGTTACTAACGATGTCTCCTTCCCTCTTTTTCTGCAAATTATGCACAAGCAGGAGTTGTTGAAGTCCTGTCTGCAGCTTTTTGGTTTTCCCCTGTGAGTGTTGGCCCAAAATACTCACAGGAGAAACAGTGACTTGACCTTTTTACTGACCAAACTGGGCTGTGACAGTGTTTGAGTAAAGGAGACACCCTAGAAAAGTACTTTTTTCTCTGAAGGAAAAAAGTAATTTCTTTAAACTTTGTGATGATAGGGGGATTTATTCTCCCCCGCTGGATCCCATGCCAGCACTAGCCCATCGTTACGACCATTCACGCTGCTGCCAAAGCAGCAGGCTCAGTGAGAACGGAGCTTTCACAGGCGAACTCTCCTACTGCAGTGTGTGTTGTCCCATGTCAGGCACAAGGTGCATTTACATCTTCTCCTGCCAGTCAGCCACATTAATTCTAATGATAGAAACCGAATCTTTGCATGCTAAAAGTTATGCCAATTACGCATTATTCAATTATGAGTTTGTTACTCTGAGTCTCTCGTCATTACAGGGAAGAGGAGAATGGTGTTTTAGAAGGGGTCGCCTGGCCTGCAGTACAGCTGTGTCGTAGTGCATCTTACACACATGGAAGTTTGAATAAGCTTAATGAATTTAAGCTGACTTCTTGAGAACTGAACTGTGCAACTCTATAGTCTCTAGACAAAGTTACATTACGAGAACATGTAAACACCATAGGTCTGATCTGTCCTTTTCCAGCCCTGCATGTTCTCAGTTACGTGGGTGCAGAATACGTGCTCCCCTTTCAGTTCCCGTACCGCTTCCGTTGAATCCCACTTCATAACCACAGTGAAGAAATGAAATATGTAGTATGTCTGTGTTAGGAAAGCTTCCTAGTTTTCTTACCTAAATTCCTAGTTCATATACACGTAGAATACTAAGCATATTAAAATAATAAAAAATTAATATGAAAACCATATATATTATCATTTAGTCATTTCTTTTCAGTTAGGGAAACAAATAATGATTCAGCTCCAGAACAAATGGAACTTACGATTTACGAAAGGCAGAAAAATGAGTGTGAAAATGAGTTCAGAGGTGGCAGTAGCCATTCATTTTGAACATTCCCTGTGGTGAATTGTTCCTCCTGCGGTCATGCTGCACCAAACAGTACCAGCTTCTGTTGTCATCTTGTGCTAAGACCTCAGAGAGAACTTCCCTTGAGCAGCAGGGGTGCTTTTGCAGTGTTAAATGCGTTACTATTTATGGTCCTGAATTTTGTTTTCCTTCTCAGACAAGAGTTTCGTATTTGCATTGAGTGCAGAATATTTTTAATATTAACATTAGATTTGAAATGCTATCGGGAGCCTTGGTGAATAGCAGCTGGCATAACTCCTTCGGGGACAGTGGAGGGAAGTTTGGGCACATATGGATCCTGGCTCTTTGCTTGTTCCTATTGTGTAAACTGATCTCAGTATGAGCTGCTTTCAAGAAACCCAGCTTCTTTGCCAGCTGGACTGGCCATGCCCACCATGATCTGTTCCATAGCTATGTTTATCACCTCTGGATTTTGCCAGTATGTCGAATTCAGAGATCTATCGAGCCCCCACATACGAAAATTTTTCCAAGTGGGGATAGTATCTCCCCTCCTTCCCATTGCCTGCTCCCTCGCTACTTAATGGCCCCTCTCGCTAAGAAGTCGTTCTCGTAACGTTCTTACCAGAGGTGCTCCCCCAGGTCTTGACTCGTCTCTGCGTGGCTGTTGGCATCTTCCGCTGGCAGCCAGGGGCAGCTGATGGAGGGAAGCGCTCCTGCAGACAGCACTCTCTGACAAAGGCATGGAGCAGAGAGAGTTAATGGGAGGGAGTGGATTCTGTGTTTGGAAAAAAATCTAAAACATTAGCTTGCTGCTAGTAATTTATTACACCCGGACTGTGTTTGGACTGCGGAACGTCATAAATAATATTTCATTTGAGATTTCGCAGAATGGAGTGCAGAATTTTAAGGACCAGACTGAAGGAAGCATATTTGTATCACCACTGTCTTGAATTCACTGCTCTTTGTAAACTAGTAGAAGATTGTGGGTTCAGGGACTACTGATAAATGCGGAGTATTGAACTGGTGTATGTTAAAAAAAACAGATTTTTTATTACTTTGGCTCTAAGCTCATCTCTTAACACCTTGAGATGCTCTGAGGGTTCAGTTTTCAGTAACACACCTAACACTTATGCATGAGAGATGTAAATTAAAGGCAAACAGGCTTCCGCTGATAGAAATCACTGTAGTGGAAGAATGGGTTACCTTGGCTGACTGTCTGGATTTCGGAGAGTAAAGGACACCAGCTTGGACTCCTGAGCTTTCTGAAAGTGATGGAGTAGATCTTCAGCTGGAAGAGGGTGAGCGAGTCAGGTGTACTCAGGAGAGCCATGGGCCCTTGCACGAGCTGAGGATTTCTCTCAAGCTTGTCTTCCCTGTTCAGTGTAAACCGCATTGGGTAGCATCTTTTAACTGAAGGGACTATTAGTATAACTCCAGCTCCAGCTGGTAAGCAGCAAGTTAGCATGTCAGCCACCCCATATGAACCAAACTTCATCTTGTGGTAGGGAGGTGTCCCACCTGCACCCGAAGGGACGTGTGAGTGTTCAGGGCTGAGGTACTGTGTTGGGGTGACGTGGCAAGGTCCTGGTAGCGGGGGGGCTGCAGGGGTGGCTGCTGTGAGGAGCAGCGTTACGGGTGCATTGAGCTCTCTGTAGCAGGGTTATTTCGCGTATCCCCCGGAGCACACCTGCAACACAGATTCAGCCACCGGGTCCTACTTTGCATTTGCGCGTCTTGCGCCGAAGCCTGCGTCATACCCGCTGTGCTGCGATGGCTCTGCAGCCAGTTGGAGCAGGAGTGGTTCAGATGTGCACCTAGCTGAACGGCAGGTCGCGTTAGGTTGTGAAAATACAAAGGCAGGAGCACCACCTTTTAGCTTGACGCAGAGGTGGTTCCCAGCAGCTTGGCCTGGGAAGGATTACAGCTGGAACGGGCCCTGCCATGAGGACACGGCTGCCCAAGGTATTGAAGACAGAACTTCAGCCAAGATCCTCAGCAGAACTCTTCGGGTTTTGTTGTCACAGGTGTTCTTCATTTCCACGGCTGCTCAGGTGCTGATTTTTTTTCCCTAACCCTCATCAGGAGCGTGGGCTCCCCTTGCCAGGCTGGGAAGAGTTACTCAGTCCTTATTCAGAAGGAGGAGGTCCCCTATAGAATCTATAGCAATGCTGATGGCCTCGTCTGCATACCCTGGTGCTGAGACTGCCCCAATATTTGGCTGATCGGATCCCTGTTATAACCCAGTGGGGCCTATTCTGCTAAAGCCGTACGAGCACTTGGTGAATGAAAGCACGTTTTGTATGTCTCATTGGGAAATATTTACCTGAGAGGATAGCTGCGTTTGAAATTTCACATACGCTGGTTAGTCGTGATTAATGCAAATGATGGGTCGTTGCTCCCAGGCTGGGTAAAGCGGAATTGTTGTAACCAAGAGAACTGGAAGAGGGCACTGGGGAAGAGGTAGGCTGTCTTCCCCAGAGGGGTCCAGGGAAATTAGGCCAATAACGTAAGGTGTGTTGGCTGGAGCAAAGCTTAAAATAAATGTTGTGGGTTTTGCTTTCAGTGTAATTGCATGCGTGCACATGGTTCTTGTTGGGAGCGCTCTGGATAAATCCCTGCCTGGATTGTTGGTGTCAGAGGCGGGCAGGAGGTTTAGTGAAACCTGGTGCTGCATCTCCTCTAGCATTTTTCATGTGAATATTAGCGCATGAAGCTAAAAGACTTTAATGAGCATTTGAGTGAATATAAAAGTAAACCCGATAGAAGCATAAGCACAATCAAAATGAATTTGTAAACTGGGGAAAAGGAGGGGGAGGGGGAGTAAGTGATACTAGCAGTTCTTGCCATGATTGTCAGATGTTCATTCTGATGACATATGTGAAACGTAGCGGCAACCTGCATCTAAATGCGTCAGAATTAGTTGGAGAGCCATGGCTAAGTGCCACGCACTGCTCGGTTGCAAAAACCCCGATCTGCACATCTGTCTCGCAGCATGCCGCGAGGAGGAGTGGAGCGGAGCTGCCAGCTCCACAGATGGGTGGCTGCCTTGCCTTTCCCAGGTTGTGACACTCCTAGGCCGTCGTCACGGGAGCACTGCGTGGTTTTTCTAATAATCTGCCTGCCTACGTGGCGCTTTGGCGTGTGGCAGCACATGCGATGGTTTGCTTGCCTCTCAGCAAGCTGGCATTTTTAGGAGTGTCATCTATTCTCAGCAGCAATTTTTAAAATATCTTTTTACTCTGTTATATGCATTTAATCACTGGTTCTGCTCCCAGGAGGCTAACTGAAGCCCCTGGATAGAGCATCTCTGCAGTTGCTGGGGTTTGATATTCTCCTACAGTGTAGTCTCGGTGCTGTTCCACACGTAGGGGGTCCTAATAGCTAGGGTTAAAGCATCGCAGCACCGTCTGTGCCTTGCTGGAGGCGGGTCACGCTGGCTCTGCAGGCGGCTCACGGTTCAGATAGTTACAACCCAGGGGGGCTTCTGCCAGACTCCCATATCCCTCTTGAACTGTTCGTCTTCACTCTTATCCAGAAAACTGTAACTATTAGTATTTGTATTTATAGCAGAGCCTCCCACCCAAATCAAAATGAGGATTTCCTGCTGCTGGTCACTGTGAATGTCTGATACATAGGCTAAGGAGACTTCTCTTGTGGGCTGTGTTGTGGTGGGACAGTGTTCCCACAGCTGGCACCAACCCTTCAGGAAGTTACAGGTGGAAAGAGTCACAAAGTGACCTCCAAAACACATCAAAGCGTATGTATTTGTGCCCCAGACAAGGTCATTCTTGTTTATGGATTTCTCTCAAATTAAATTTCCACTGTCATTTTCGCAGCTAAATGTTACCATGATAGGCACAAACATGGAAAAAGATGGTATTCTCTTGTCTTGAAAAATTCTGTCTTGTGTGTTCATGGAAAAAATTCCAGTCAGCCTAGAAGCAAGCCTCCTGTTTGCCTACATCAAAAATATTCCTGGATGAGAGACAGTCATCGCTGCTTCACAGAGACCTCGTGTCGAAAGAGGTGGCATTCCTCTTGGCAGTGAAAAGGCATTTCAGGAGGGTGGATGTCTTCCACAGAAACATAGTGAGGAAGAGCCTGCAGATGGTGGGCAAAAGAGTGCTGGGATAATGGAAAAGAACTCCTTCACCTTGCAGACTTACCAGAACCAAAACAGTTGCTTGAGCTATCACATCCATCAGTGTAGGTGAGTGCCTTCCTCTTCCAGTTAGTAACTGGGTTGTAGATGATGTGTTTTCATGACCTTGTAGGTCTGATAAGTCAGGGGTTTTTTTGGTTTGGTTTTGGGGTTTTGGAGAATCAGGGAGGAACTGGCAGGAGCAAGGATGAAGTAGATGGGAAACCATTTTACCTTTCTCATAGAATTGGCTAGAAACAGGTAATCTGCCTATGGGCTGCAGATGTACATTGTTAGTACTTTCCTGGAAGTTCGTGACATCCTGCAGCTCTGGTAGATAAAGCCCAGCAGCACAAGTTAAAAGGATCAAGAAGAACTCGACTTCACGAGGTCTAATATCACCTGTGGCCAAGGGGAAACCTCAGAGCTTACAACAAATATTTCTGTTTGAGATTTTTTGTCTTCCTTAGTAGGAAGCAAGCAGAGCCTTTAAAAGCAAGCCGAATCCTGTGGTAATTTAAATGAGACCTACTCCATGCTTTGTGTTCTGTGACGGCAGCATTACAACCCTTCCAAATGATCTGCTGTTAAATACATGGGAAGTTTGGAGACTGTTGCTTTGTACCCACCCCTTACCTGTCTTTAGTTATCTGTGTCTACATCAGTGCCAAAAGGTAAGTAGCACGAAAAGCAGAACTACATTTTCCTTAATGCAAGGGCTCCCTGAAACTCATGGAACAGACACATTGATGTGTAGCAAATTTAAGAACCCAGGAACGTGAGAATCCCATCCTGGATCAGTCTGAGGGCCTAACTAGTCCCCATCTCTAGCAGAAAGGGAGTCTTTGATGAGGAAGAACACTTGAAGCTTCATTTCTTTTCACAGATAGGACATTCAGCCAACTTTAAAAAAAAAAAAAATCTTGAAAGATACTACTAAACTATTGTCCGATGCTAAAGAAGACAGAGCAGTGTTTTCCATCAATCTGCAAGATGTCAAACTGAATTCAGTAGTACTGTCTACCTGTCCAACTTAACAGGCAGAGCAGTTTCCAGTATTGAAGCCTCCAGAGAAGTTCATGCCCCACAACTATGGAGATCATATGATGGCTGGAAGGGAATTTTGACTTCTTTACTATTTTAAAAGCACCTGGAGAATAGATTTGATAAATGTGAAACCTCCCCAAACTTGTGTCTTCTCCCAGACAAAGAGAACTTGAATCACCAAGTTTGAAGTCCTGCTATAATTTTAAAAACTCTGCAGCGAGGTGAAGTTAAGGCTGACAGGAATATGTCCTCTTCTAGACATGCAGTCTCAGCAAGGCAGTGATGGGCACATCAAATCAGTTATTCGTACGAGATTGTCTTCTGCTGCCAGATTTGTGTGCCTCCTATGTACTTTCCTCCTTAGCACAGGGGGTGGAGGGTTGAGTTTGCGTGTGCTGGGAGACATGGGGGGCACCAGATGATGAAAATCGAAATAACTCATTGAGGGATCCAAGTTGGGCAGTGAAGGAACCTGGATTACTGCAGTGCTTGCTTCTCCTGTGTATGTTTCTCTGGAGTATGTACTTAATGATTTCATGGGCTTACTCGAGGCTTACACTCACGAGACCAAGAATCAAACTACTTTCTGGGTCATCTTCCCTGGTCCTCTATCTCCTACAAGTTATCTTTAAATTGTACAGCTTTGGGCATCCTGAACTAACATTAGACATATCCAGAGAGCCTTTTGGCCCTTCAGGCCTCCTAGACGTCTCGGTGAGGGACAGCAGAGGTTATACTTTGTGGAGGGATGACTCATACACTTGCCATGGGCAGAGAATCAACTATTCCATGGACTAAGATCCCCTGCAAGCTGGCCAAGCAGAAAAATTGGCTTTAACTATAAAGGTAGCTGGTAGCCTGCCCTTCACTTGGAGGTAAGAGGAGTTGGAGAGCTGCCCTGTGGGAGTGCACTTCAAAAATAGGGACAGAAATGAGGAAAATGTTAAAATGGAGAGAAAACGCCAGTTAAAGAGCCTGTTATAAACACCTCTGAAGGCTCACCAGTGGAAGGCTCCAAGCGCTAACGCTGAGCAGCAGATCTCATGGCTAACCAACAAAAGGAGGGCGGCTTGGCACCTGGCTCTGGATAAAAGTTTATGAAGAAACATACTTTTAAACATTCAATTACATCATATTGTTTCCAAAATAGAGAAATTCATCTCTAGGTTTAACAAGCGATTTAGTGACATAGGCGTATCTGCAGTTTTGCTGCTAAGGGAAATGGGAACTGCTTCCTCAGTCTGATCTGAGGGTTTGCTTCTTTTCATGCAGCTTCCTGAAACGCTGTGAGCCTCTGATCACTGTGAAATTAGATCTGCTTTGTACAGAAGACTTTAATTGGTAGATCCCCCAGCATCGGCCTGTGGTCGGTGTCTTCCATGACGTTTTACAAGTGGAAGAACCGAGGCACAGAGCAGGAGGATGGAAGAACGGGCGAAATGGCCGTCGGTACCAGCTCCTGAGAAACGTGGGGCTCTCTCAGCTCCCTAGCAAAGCTTTGTAATTTCAGTTTCTGAGGCTGTATCTGTTCTGCCGGCTCACCCTGGAGCACAGATTCACAGCAAGTCAAATGCTTTGCTCATTCACATTACCTCCAGGTTGGCTCTCCCTGAGCTTCCCAGGTCTGGGGATGGACGCGTGGCGTGCCATGGCTGGTACGTAGGGCCAAGGCGTGGTGTGGACACGGCTTCTGCTGCTGTGGCAGGGACTGGCTCGTCAGGCAGGGAAACTCAGAAATGTAGAGGGTCTTGCGCTGACCCTTCAAGCAGCATGGGCACAGATAGCTCGAGCCATCTGCCCCCACCATCCTCAGCTTGACGCTCTGTTGAGGTGAAGTTCGGTGTAGTCTGAACAGCAAAGGATTTCAGCACAGACCTGATTGAAAACGTCACCAGCGGGATTCCCCTGAGCTGTGTGTTTGTGACGTGGGACTTGCGCGGGACCGGAGCTGCTGCCATTTGCTGCGGGCAGGGTCCTTGCCAGTGCCTGACATGGATGAACGGGGTTCATTCCTTCAAGCAACGCCTTTTGAAAAAGCACTTGGCCTGTCCTTTGGTATAATAAATACCTTTTGGGGGTTGTTTCCATCACAACTGGCTTCTAGAACCAGTTATCTTACAAATCCTTTTTTTAAAGGTTATCATAACTTTTCTGCCTTTTCTGTACGTAGAGTTGTGTGTAAGCCTTTGGTATTTCTCAGCTTTCAGTCATTTTTGTAACTTTAACCTTCCACCTGCCTGGTTTACTTCAAGGCATGCTTCAAATGTCCCAGACGTAATGACTTTAACAGTACGTCCCTCCTGTAAGTATCAGTTAGGAGCGGTAAGACACCCGGAGACCAGGTTTTAATCAGCCTTGACTGAAGACTAAAAATGATTCACTCCTGTCAGCGCTGGGCAACACAACAAACAGCTCTCCAGCAAATCACTTCAGCAGAAATATGTTGGCATGTTTCTATAGCAACTAAGGAAAAATATTTCACACAAAAGTCCATCTGCTGCAACATAGAGGGAGATCTGGCCAAGGATCCCATTATAAATTAATCTTAATTTACAAGTTTTATTTTTGCAAACCTCATGCAGCCACTTGCACAAAAAGGCAGAACAGAAGTGAGAGGAAAGACAATTGATTTTTAGCTAGAGGCTGTCAATTAATCAACAAACTGGTCATTAATTTGGGAAGCAGTGATTGTCTGAGGATGAAAAATCACAGTGCATTTGAGAGGTATTCATCTTCATTGCTGTTTACCGATCAGGCTGCATCACACCATCTTGTATGCAGCGTATTTGGAAACACACTTTATTTTTTCAGAGGAGGCTAGTAGCAAGCATCCAATGTTTTTTTTTTTAAAACCATTTTGGTTTGATTTACTTGTAAAGAGTTACTCAAATTTATTCAGCCATATAAAATGCTTTGTAGAAGCCATCAAAGTGAGGAGAGGGGGAAAAGCCAATGTGATAATTTGGACTGCGATGCGTTTTATTTTATGTGATGTCAACACTTCAAAGCCTATTGGAGCTGTGCTGGGGAGATCTGAAACGTTTTACGGGGTGCTTGGTGTCTGTGCTACAAACCGTCTCCAACTATAGATTCTCTTGCACAATGTTCACATGCTGCTGCTAGTGTTCCTTTCTTCTTTCCTTCCTCGCCAGCTGCTTTCTGTGTCTCCTCTGGCAGTTTTACAGAGCCCTCCAAAATAAATTTTAAAAAAGCCAAATCAAGAACCAACAAGAACTTTCTTCCAGCTAGGGAGCATCTAGGCCCGTCTGCTCCAAGGTGTAGAGATGTTCAGGGGAAGGGAAGTCCAGCCTGAGCAGGTTCTATCACCCAGAGCTTGCTGTGTAAGGCTAGACCTTAAGATACTTCAGGAAGAGGTGAGATTTGTGTGTCTTACGCCATATGTCCATACTAATATGTGATGATATCTAAACACGTGTTGATAGAGCTGGCAAGCGTTGTGGTGGCAGAAACGCAGTTTCCCGCACAATAGCCGTATCGCGTGCTCCGTATCGCCGTTTCCCCTGCTCCCTCGCATCCTTGGTGAGGAGGAATGGCAGCCGGTTTCATTTCAAGGGAAGAAACGCACGCTCTGAGCGGTGGCGCGTGGAGTAAGCGAGCTAACGTGGGGACAGAGCTGCTTAGGAAGAGGAGAAGGAACGTGAGAGAATGAAATGTGAGAAGCGGAGGCTTCCGAAGTCTTGGAAAGATTGCTTTTTCTCCATTTCCTTTCTTCTGTGCCTCCATGCCTCTTCTCCCTTCAGCGCTGACGATTCTCATTAAATGCCATCTTCCTCATGGGGCAGGGTTGGAGGGGGAAAAAATCCCTCCAGGTGAGTTTAGAATACCTTTTGATTTTAAGCAACAAGCAAATATTTTTTAAGGAAAAAAAAAAAATTGTAGGAACAAAAGATTGTTTTTGTTGCTTAACAGACAGAAAACAAGTGTCACATCTCATTCGTGATTTGTGTTGAGATACCTCGCGCTGCTCGGCTGGAAAGCAAGAGGCAGTTTCCTTAGCAGCAAGGAACGTCCAGTCGAAAACTGAAAAGCAGCTGTTTTCTCTGAGATTTTTTTGATGCAGGAATTGATTGGCAGCTTCAGAGTGAGAAGTATGAAGGAGTCTAAGCACATTTGCTTACAAAAATGCTGCAGTCTGCTGTACTGAGGGGCCAGCAGAATGACTGGGGGCGAGTGCATCAGGAAATTGGGCTCAACCGGGCCCGGGTCTGGCCAGTTTTGAGCTTGAGAAGAAGGAAAACGTCTTCCAAATGGAAGCGCACTGCAGCATTTCATATGGATGCAGTTCCAGAGTTCTAGGCATTATTTAAGAGTCTTTGTGTGCTGGTCTGTGGACAATGGATAAAAGCGTTCAGAGCTGGTTCGACACTGTAGTAGCTAGCAGGAAACTCCATTCTATCCATAGCAACACCCGGCCGCGTGCGGTCGTTCAAATGCCATGCAGCACTCGGGGCATCCGGGGTAGCATTCCCCAGTGAAGAACCATTTTGCAAAATTCATACTGGGAGGGAAATGAGAAACTGGTTTAAATTTAAAACAATCTCACATCCCCCTTAATTTAAGCCTGAAAAATCTGCACTGACCTTACAGTCAGGTTTGGAAAAGTTTTAATAAATTCCTTCATCCTAAAAGCTGATTTTTTTTATCAAGCTTTATTCAATAATTAGTATGATGTTCTGATTCTAAATACTTCCTACATCATTCTTATTGTTCCACATTATTATTAGTGGTAGTATTAGTATTCTATTAGTAAAATATATTGGTTATGTTATTACTGGGAAATCTTTGCTGGACACGGTAATTGCGTTGTGAGCCTTAAATACAGGTTCCCCTTGGCTGAAAAGTATTGAACCAGGCTTCGCAGGGTGACCTCCTGAGTTGGTTGTATTTTAGTGTCTCTGCTGGGACCATACTCTTAGCTGAAATAAGAAACTGCAGCTAAACTGGAGTAGTACTGATGTGTAAAACCTAAGGATGTATTCCTCTGCCCCTACTAGCTTGTTCTGTAGCAAATCCATAACCTGTCAGCAGTGAGCACAGTTTTGCTGTGGAATTATTTAAGATATAAATTCATTCTTCTCAGAAGTCCATCCTAGGTCTGTCTTCACGTAAAACTGTAAAGAGCGTCTCTCCAAATTATTGTTTATGTAATGACTGGAATTTGCACTTCAATATTAAGGCTTAGATTTGGTGATGGAAATACTAAGAGCACTTTGTTCTGATTTCACCTCCTGTATATTTTGTCAGCGCTCTCGGATGTGTGTAAAGTATTCTGTAGGTGATTTTCATTGTGCTGTTCTTATGGGTAGTGAGGGGGCTTGAGCAAGCCATAGAGCGTTCTGCCCAGGCTTTTGGGGTTGGTTGGTAAGGTACCGTTCTATAGATGGGCATGTGAGATCCCTTTCGGCATCATTCCTGAAACCAAGACCAGAGATCCCAGGAAGGGCTATAGCCCCCCAGCAGCAGGGAGTGCCAGAGATCTCAGTAATCTAACTCTCCTGTGGCTTTAGCCTGGTTTCTGGGGTTAAAGCATCAGATAAGCTTCACTCTTCTGCAGTTCACCCATCACTAGTTCAAGTATCCAGCGTGCAATGTATTGTAATGACACACGTCAAGTTTTCCAGAGGTTTTAAGTTTAAGCCAGATTTTCTTCCGGCATAAAATAATGTTACAAGACTGGGTTAAGTGAACAGGACATTTTACAGCGTGATATCATGTGAGCTCAGTAAACTTTTAAGAACCATTTTCTGAAAACCAGCAGTTTTGAAAAGAAGGTAGGAGTCGTGGACACACTACAATCTGTCACGCTCGATTGCAGCAGCTGCTTGCTTTTGTTTATAGCTGGTTTTGACAATTTTTTTCTGTTTTGCTTTGCCATTCGATTTTACATCATCGCCACTTTGCTGCAGTTGGATGGATCTGTCAGCTAAAGCTCTGCAGGTAGCCCAGCCACAGCCCAGGGCCTGTCCATAGGTGAGGCGGGCGCAGGCACCAGCACTGTCTGCTGACCATCAGCTGGTTGGCACCCAGGGGCTGGTGTAGCTCCATGCTCTCCTGCCCTGTGCCTCCCAACAACTCCCCGTTCTCTCCTCTGGGAAGCCTCTTGGTAGCATTTCTTGACGACTTGACAGCTCCTGACATCATCCATCAAAGAAGATGGTCGACAGGTTAATGACTACTGCCAAGCTATCTTAAGGAAGAAGCCTAGCTACATAAGAAGATGTTCTTTCTGTCCATTCTGCCTCAGACCAAAGGTCCTTTCTCCAAGGCTGGCGGTTAGGAAGGCCTGAGGAGTGTCAAGCCAGGGTGAGTGTGCACATGGCTTTCTTCTGTGCTCCTGCAACCTCCAGCTGCAGTCTCTCCCTGACCTGCACGTGGTTTCTGCACACGCACTAGCCCTCCATGGGTTTCTCTTCCAGAAGTATGTCCAATGTCTCCTTGAAATGCGAACTTTTAGCACCCTCTTCTTCTGAAGGGCTCTGAGGTAGAGAGGAGACGCTCAGCTACCCACAAATTCCTGTAATCTCACAGGAGACTCATTCAGATTTGGGAAAGAGAGGACACTGATGATGTAGGACATGCTATAGAGATCTCAAGTCTGATGGCTGAGTAATGAGCATGAAGCAGTTGGCATGAAAAGAGGCTTAATAAATTTTAGCTAAACTTCTGAAGAAATTAGAAAGTTGTGTAAACAAAATGAGGCTTGGTTAGTGCCAGCTACGGGAACCAAGTTCTGCGAGGTTCAGTAGCTCCTATCATGAGCCTGGTGCATTCAGCCTTCTGAGCAGGAGAGAAGGTAGCATTGATCCAGCTAATCCAGAGTTGGCTTCACCAGCGTGGCAATAAAATCTACATTTTGATGCTTACCTGCCTCATTGATCTTGTGAAATGCTGTTCTGTTCTCATGTGACTGTTGAAGACCAAGGCGTTGAGTTGACAGTTTCACACTCACGCTCAGTAGGAGTCGGTGACAGCAGGGCACAGAGCTCAGCGTTGCTGGCTTCGGTTTTCCTGCCCATCTTCTGAGGGTATGTCCTTCATTTAGGTTTGGCGCCAGCTTTTCAAATGCTGCCGTTTGATTACGGCTCTTGATTCCTTTTGCCTTACTCTTGGCTGATGAATTTTTGTTGTTCATGGCTCTTCCTTCCTCACAGAGGTTTTTAAAACAGTGGGTTGCGATCGTTGTACCTCACATTTCCTATGATCGCCTTCCCACCCGTGGTCGTAACATTGGCTTTGCAGGGGTCGAAGCACTGGGTGGAAAGCTTGAGTGGGCTCAAAAGCCTTTCCTACCTCGAGGGGCTTTGTCAAAGCACATCTTGATTTGGAAGACAGATCGTGCCATGGGATTAATATCTGTGCGTGTGACATGTTTGTGAATTCGGCCAGTTGTTAGTCATGATTTTGGCTTGTCTAGTAGAATTTTTACTGGGTGGATACCAGAGCTGCTCTTGAAGGATAGTTCTGGTTCTTTGGTTTAACATGGAGCAGCCATAGGATTTCTTTATTATAACCATAGTTTTCTCAAAGTATTTCAGGATTAACATTTTCCGTGGTCAGTCTATGATAAATTCAACACCAAAACAAACAAACAAAACCCCAAACAATCGGGCTGTATCTGTCATTTTGGAGTTCTCTAGGCTAAATCTTCCTGTAGTAAGAATTGACATTGTTCCTTTTAGGTGGAAAACCATCCGGAGTGGGGGTACTTAAGGAACTGAAAGCTCCAATAACCTGTTTGGTGGGTTCCCAGTGGAAGGGCAGCATTCGCCCAGCTCAGGAGTTACGCAGCTGGCTTTGTTCAGACCTGTTGGGTGTTGTACCTCTTGGTGGAAACTAGAAAACAGAGATGAAAAAGAACTTTTTCACTAGATCTGAATTATGAGCCCTCAAAAATTTTTTTCTGGCATGTTTATCAGTTTATTTCCCTTTAGTTTCTGTGCTTCATCAGCGTCTAAGAATGCTGGAGATGGAGAGACAGAGTGGATTTGGTAGTTGGTTTATCACGTCGTTGTAAATTGGCTTGGAGCGCTGTGAGACACTTGCATATAATCCTCACACAGAGGATTGGACTGGAAAGACGGGAAAAATTTCCAAATATTTTTGTACATCTAAGACATCTTTGCCAATCTGTGTGCCCTGAGTGTGTCGTGACATTGAAGCACTCCAGCTATTTCTGTCTGCCCTTAATATTTTGTGCTTCATGAACCCTGATTAATTAGGATATTAATTTCCATATGTACTTTTGGCACAATGCCATGCTGCGAAGGAGCTTTTTCTCACGTTCCATTATTCTGGTTTTGTTCACTTAACCCACACTCTGGTGCTGTTTATTATGGTACACGTCAGGTAGGGCTTGGGAAATTAAAGTCTTGGTGGAGAGAACAGGGGCTTCGGGAGGTGTTACATAGTGTCAGGTAATCTCTTAAAATGCTCTAGATGCAAATTTATAATTTCTGATTTCTGTGTAGCAAACCATTTGTGAACAGATTTTCGGTTTTACTGCTGTAGTGACATTTATCAAGAGAGTGTATGCAAATGTGAGCAGTTGTTCATTAAGGGTGCACCCTGGCACTGGTTATTCGTTATCTATTGCATGTGACTGATTTCTTAAACGATACTGGAGTTGTTTCTTCTACCTGACGAGCGAAATGAGCTCCTTCAATACAACAAAAGGAAATCAAAATATAACCACCTTGTTTATGCAGAGAAAATAACCAAATTCATAAAGAATTGTCCCTAGATGGCTGCACTCATCGGTACCTGCAGCCTTTCCCCAAAAATGTCTGTGAACAATAGCTCATTTTTCCTCAGGACACAGATCATGCTGTGGAAATCACTGCTTTTGTGGGACTGCACACTGCTGGCTGCTGGTTAATGACACCAATTAAAAGCAAACCGCTGTTCTATGTGTCAGGTTTACATTCGGAAGTGAACTGCCATCCAAAGCCCAGGGATGCTGTAGGATGTGCTACACGGTTTCAGGATCTAAAGTTGTCCCATGTCTGTTACCCTGACAGAAAGGCCGCTTTGATTGCTTGGGCGAACAAGGGTGGCATCCTTTGCAATCGATGGGATCTCAGCCCACATACGTCCAGGTGGAGCTTGGCCGTTACCAAGCAGCTACAGCCAGCGCTTTGAGAGAACATAAAGCTTGTTGAATTTTAATCTCAGTTTGGCATGTTGGAAAGGGAATTAGGTGCCTCTTTGACTTTTAAATGATCTGAAGAGGAATGTACTTGATACAGGTGGTAAGAATTATTCTTGGAGTCCTCAGATATTCCAGGCACACATCTATTTTCATTCCTCATAAACGTATCCCTGGTGAGAGGGGTGGGGACATCAATTAAGAGGAAAGCCATTTTCCACAGTAGCGAAGGATCTGAAACGAGCGTTCTGCAGATTAAGCAGAACAATCTCCAGAGGTTTTGCCAAACAAATTTTTCAAATTTCTTCAGGATTCTAGTTGTGGCCTGTGATCTGAAACATTTGCCAAGAATTCAGCAGAAAAAGGAAAAACACCCCAACTCTGAAGTTTTGAAGAGGGAGGTGGTTTGTGGGTTTCATGGGATTGCATCAGAAGTCTGATCTTCCCGGCAAAAGATATTCTCTTTGCAAACAATGAATCCCCTAAAACCACAAGTGCCATGAAGTCAAGCAGCATGTGGTTTGGATATGAGCAGGCCAATTTGTCAGCTCTGTTTCATTCAAAGAGAAGGAAATAATGAGTGGAAAAACATTGAGATTAAAAAAACCCCACCTCAGGATACTTGCTACAGATTGATCCTCCCAAAGCAGAATATAACCTTGGTTTTACGTAATGGACTCCCCTGTATTTGTGCTTAAACAGCGCTGCTAGGTGATCTGAATAATACATATTTATAATGTGTCGTTATTTTTTGGCTGGCATGGGGACTGTTATTCTAGGTAACACAGTATTTTGTGGGAATTTCAGTTGTGTTTTAGAATCCAATCTAAATATTGTGATGAATTTCTAGCAGATAGTCTCAATAGAGAAGCACTGTCTATGAGGTGGAAGTGCCGTTGTGCATCTAGGAGTGACTGTGCTCGGCTGCTGACGTTTAGATCCCGTAGGCAGGGCTGAGGATTTTGAGGCATCTGTCCCAATATTACCATGTCATTCTGATTGGTCACAGTATATAAAATTATTCTTTGAGGCAAAGGTTTGTTTCTTCCCTTAGCATTGCTAAACATGCGCAACATCTTCCCTTTCTCAACAGCAGTGTTAAAAGCATTTGGAAAAGTATTTACCAGTTTTACTTACTTAGATTTTGGCTTCTTTGTCCTTCAGGAGATAAAAGATGGGAGTATTTAAATATTCCAATCTACAGAAAAAAGCATTGCCCCACCTGGATAGTACTTTCTGCAGAACTGATGGGTGAAATGTTGGCTTCATCAAGTTATGGAGGTAAGAAGAATATTTAGGTATCCCATAAGGATGTTGTGAAAGGTGCACTCCAAAGCAAAAACAGAATTTCTCAGTGGCTTTTCTAAGATTGAAGAAGGAAAATAGAATCATAGACTCACAGAATCATAAAGGTTGGAAAAGACCTCTAAGGTCATCCAGTCCAACCGTCAACCCAACCCCACCATGCCTGCTAAACCATGTCCTGAAGTGCCATGTCTACACTTTTTTTGACCACCTCCAGGGATGGGGACTCCACCACTTTGCGGGGCAGCCTGTTCCAATGCCTGACCACTCTTTCAGTAAAGAAATTTCTCCTAAAGTAGAGAAATTTTTCCTAATAAAAATAGCCTAACAATAGCTTTTTTGGTAATTCTAAAAATAAACTGAACAATGCACATCACATTATTCTGCATGTGCGACAATGATGATGTCAATCTGGAAGTTCATTTTGCTGTCTGTGAAACCGAAATCTTGGAAGTTCTTCCTGAAAAGTCAAACTTTTCATAACTAAGCAAAGCCATTGCGCAGGTGAGCGTTACTGTGTTTTCTGCTCTCAGTTGCTTTAACTCAGGGAATTCCTTTTTCTTGTGTTTTAATCTTTGCTAGTGGTTGCCAGTTTGATTTCAAAATGATTTAGTCTTGATATAAGCAGCAGGCAATCTCCACCCACATCTTCATTATTATCTTTGAGAAATTCCACAAAACTGTGTAGCAACAGCTTTCAAAATCTGCGGAGAGCTTAATTAGCATGAGAGGAGAAAACTGAAACAGATTTTAAGCAATCGTCTTGTTGTTGAGGGTTTGCTCCCACTGACTCTCTTCATGGTGCACACCAGCTGTGCTTGACCAGTGGTACTTTGTGGTCCCAGCTAACAGCTCAACCTTGTGGGCTCTGGCCAAGCACATGTCCTAGCCCTGCCACTGCACCAGCAGAGATGTCACCTTTCAAAGACATGGCCTTTGTTAAAGCCATTGGTTTCAGTTTCAGATTTGTTCGAGACAAATCAAGATATAAACTCCATGTCTAATAAGCCAGTACATCAAAGATATCAGGGATACGGTCCCTGGATTTAATTTTCCCTGGAAAGACCCAAACTGAGATGCCAGCTTATAAGTGAAGATAAATCTACAAACCATTCTCCTTCACTGTTTTTTTTTAAAAAAGCAACAGCATGGAAAAAGGGATTGATGACAAGAGAACAGCGAGTATCGCTGACTAACACAAAATTGCACCCAAAATCTTTTTCCTTTTTAATAAAATAACTAAAGAAAACAAATATGTAATCCGTTAAGTAGCAGGCTAGATGGCGACTTTCGTGCCAGCGTTGGCGTGTTCCCGCTGGGTTACTCCAAACGTCTGAGGCCCCCGCGTTTTGAATTCGGTGCAAACTCCCACGCGGGTTGGCTTTTTGATTGGCTTACGGAAGAGCGGACCTGGGAAGCCAGAGCTAAACACTGAGCGTCTCCAGCGACGGGCTGTAATAAACCTTTGCGTGCTACGTGTCGGACACGGAGAGAGGACATGAAACCATTGGTCCCTGGGTCTTGGAAACCCAGGACAGAATTCATGCTAGCTGGAAGAATTAACTATTGAGCTCCTGGGAAAAGGCAGTAAAGCAGCAGAAATGGATGTAGCCCAGTTTCTCTATACATAATGTTTGTGTTATTTAGTTCCAACTTAAACAATATCCCACCCAGTTTCTGTGCCGCCCAGAGAACATGGTGATGACTCAGTGGAGGGTAACCAGAGGTCATCAGACATCAGCTCGGTAGCAGTGTGGAGATCAAGACAAGCAAAATGTCAACTGGATGAACAGTGGTTTATACGTGAATATGGGTGTAGGCCAAAGCTACAGGAGAAAAGTGGGAAGTTGCATGATCTTTGGGTTGCCCCACTAAATGTTGCTTGAAGTCAGCAGAATGACAACGGAGAACAGGAGTTTCCTCAGCGTGCGTTGTGTTTTTCTGTAGTGCTTTTCCTATCAGTGAGGCTGTTGACAGAAGTGGGTGTTTGCTGTTTTTCCATTTATCCCTTCAGATGCAACAGAACTCCAAAATCAAAATGCTGCTCTCATCTGTGCAGTACCAGAATCTCTAGTTGAGGGGGTGGTCGAAGAGCCTAAACTGAAACAACAAGCAACGGGCAACCTGGAGTAGGGCTTACGTGGGAATAGGGGAGAATAACAAGCAAACAAACAGCCTGGCACTGAGATCCCAGGCTGTGCTGGGAACACAAGTAGTTAGGAAAACTGTGTACATCATTGTCAACTGGACAATTTGGTCTGCAGCAGCTGGGACAATAACAGATCGAAAACCTTTGGCACTGCTGGTCGTCTCGGAGAGGAGTTGCACAGCAGTCGCCACCACCCATTTGGCTGATGCTGAAAAAAGACGTGTGTTTTCCAAAAGTGGAAAATTTGTTTGGGAAACACTGATCCTAATAAAATGGCCAAATATGTTACTGAAATCTTGGGTTACCTACCACATCAGGTTTCTTTTTAGGGAGTGTGTGTGTCCTCCCTTTCTCCATGCCATGATTCATCGAGGCAGAGCTTCTGCCTTGAATCCTCCTCTCTTTCTATGTTTCCAGTCTCTTTTTTTACTCATACTCCTTCCTTCCCACACCTGGTTTCAGAACCAGGCTCTATCCCAGCAGAGCCAGAGGCATCCGGTTGACTAAAATTACGGTTATGAGCAAGCTCAAATGGAACAGACGGGATCCATCCTTTTTTCCACAGGGTGTAGGTCATGTCTAGTAAGGAATGAAACTCCGAGCTAGAGTTTGTTCAGAAGATAAAAGGGATGGGCCCAGCCCAATTAAACTTGAGATGGCTGAAGAAGTGTCTGAGCCACATCCCTGCAATTCATGCGGTATGATAAGTCAGCACAGTGCATAATATCCTTCACTCCGGCACCTGCAAGTGCTTTGTTTTGCGTCCAGCAATCCCAAACGCTGCTCTCAGATAGCTGGGTTTCATCCCTTTCCTTTTGCTCAAGCAGAAATTTGGATTGGCTCACTCTTTAATTTAAACCATTTGCCCGTTACAGCTGCTTTTACAGGCAGAAGTCTCTGGTTTCACAAGACTTCTGAAGTCGCGGTTACCTGGTGGAAGTGCACGCGCAGCAGACGCGTGGTCCGTTGCTGACCGTAGCACAGCTCTGGGTCAGCTGGTTGGCTCAGTTCTGCTGCTGTCAGGTGTCCCTTCGCGCTCTTCTCACACATGCTGTTCTGACTTATTTTTTGCTCAGAATTTCTTTCAGAAACTGACTAGAGCAGACCAGGACAACAAAGATCGTAATGGAAAAACGGATCATTAACTACAAATGAGATTGTGGACTTGAAAGAACTGTGTGAGGGTCACCGTACAGCTAGCAAATGTTGGGCCGTGTACAGAGCTTATGTGGGTGAACGATGAAGTAGCGACAGGCTTCATTTCTTTTCCTTTTGCCAGTTGTTTGTGAACTGCTGATTTAGGACAAGACTTTGGCTGTCATTTTTCATTAAGCACCTTTTGTTCCTTATCTGGGCTATCCTTCTGATTCCCAGAGTCATGAAATTGTTTTCTCAAGTGTGTTTTTGTGTCTTCTCGTAAGACTCAGGACTTCCAAGGTGTTGTAAATACCCTTACAGTGAAGACCTTATAATCCAAATAGACAAGACGATTCTCTTTATTCCATTTACATAATGTTTAGGCACCATGAGAGCGCAGATTGTCGTAAGGAAGTGGTGGCAGAGCCAGAAACAAACCCCAGGTGCTGTGCCTTCCAAGCCAGCTCTTCACTCACACCCTTCCTTTCCAGAGCGCGTTTTATTTGTATCCCTTTCCAGTTTTCAGTGCAGAAAGATAAAAAGAGTGGGATTCACCTCCCCTCACTTTAGCAAGCTGAAAGTTAAGAAACTAGTCTGAACGAGTTGTTTGGTTTCCCTGCAGAGCTGGCACCTCCAGGAGGTGATTCACCCTGCCTTAGGGTACGCGGGTTGAATCACCTTCTGCGGGGCACTGGCTGGGGTCTGTGGCGACCTGCAGAACCGACGGGACTAGCTAAAACTGCACGGCTGTCTCCTAGGCCGTGAGGCCGGTGGTGTAACTGTCACGGGCAAAAACGGCGAACGGGACTTGCGTGTCCGTTCCCACAGGAGCTGCTGGACTGTCCCTGTTGGGCTTGCCTCTGCCAGCTGGGCGGGTGAGCTCCCGCTGGCTCCCCGGGACCATCCCAGGCTTTGCACCGGTTGCCAGTTCGTCAGAAGCAACGTTCCATCGCATGCCTTGCCCTCACCTCTTTTCCGAGTCAAGGGAGTTTTAAATTAAACCAGATATATATGCTTTGACTGCATATCCAAAGCTCCAGAATTTATAGCCCAGCACTTTTCATGTACATTAAAATTTAGGTGGGTGGGTTTGTAGTGGATGGGAAGAGAGCAAAAATGAACATAGAAATGTACCAACATCCATAGCTGGTTTATAGTAAAGTGGTGGTTGCTACTGGATTTGGTTGGGGGTTTTTTGTGGTGTTTTGTTTTTTTTTTTTAATTGTGGAACCAGGGACTATGTTTAGTGTGAAGTAGGGAGACAGCAGGCATTTTTCAGCAGTTTCAGAATGCAGCCAGGGAGGCTCTGACACAAAACAGAAAAAGTAAAAACTTCCCCAAAATGAGTGCACTGTAAGCTGGCTGCTGATCGCATGGCTGGCACTTCAGCAGCGGGTCATCCGGTTGCCACTGACCTCAGAACCAACACAGAGCGATTTGTGTGGAAGGATCAGTGATTGTTCAACAGTTTCTCAAATTATCAGATGTCTTGTGTATGTTTTGTTTCAGTACCAGGCATTAATGCGAGGTGGTACACTAGGAAAAGCTGGTTCTGCATGAATCCCCTTTTTACACATCTCTATCTGTACCTGCTGTTTGCTGCTTCGGAAGTGAGCGTGGGCTGGGCTGACTGCCAGACGTGAACCGGGGTTGCTCTTCTTACTTTCTTTTTTCTTCCAGTCTCTGGATTTTTTCACAGCAGCTAATGATAGAACTCCCCCCCACACACACTTGGTATTTCAACCCTTGACTCCCTTCAAGGAGTTTCTTGTTGTAAACTCCGAGTGTAGTGTTTTGTGATGAAGCTTCTCCAGTCCGGTGGCGCGGGTGGGTGACACTATTCACAATTTATTTCCTTTACCAGTAATTCAGGCCGGTTACTCAGTGATCTGCTTTGTAAGAGCAAGACTCCTTAGGAAGATAACATTTGAGAGTTCAGAGGTGTCAGTAAGTGTCTCTCTGTGGGCTTAGCTTGGCTCTGGTGAAAACCCAAGGTCTGAAACGTGGGGTGGCAACTGGGACTGAGACGACTGGTTCAGTGAAAGCTGTAGCAGTATAGACAGATTGCAGTCAGCCTGACCCTGTGCTCGGTCTTAAAGTAGTGCTGAATGTGCTCATTGCTGAAAGGAATGTTTTCCAACATACAAACTCTTGGTAATTTACCTTGGGGTTTGGGAGAGGACAGTAGACTTTTTAGCATTTTTTTGTACAGTTCGAATGCACATTTTCTGTTTTGTAAATATTTCTGAATACCCACTCCTCTGCAATTACTGCAATTACACCAAAACTCGGTACTTGAGCAAACCAGAAGATTTTAAAAAATACTGCTGAGTAATTAATCATTCCATGAAACATGTTAAAATAGCTTTTTATTTGGTGTTGACGAGAACAGTAATATTGAGATCTATTTATCTTACCATGTAAGACTGATATGGATGCTGTTCTGGCTGCAGTGTCAGTTCTGAGTAACTCATCCTGTTTCAGTTGATACGTTATCTGCATAGGAGATTGGAGGATGGGGCACACGTGCTCCAAAGTATAGAGTTGTAATACTTCTGATGTGACTTCCAGTTCTTTTACAAGTAGGGACGCGCTGGGTCTCAGGTTGACTTAATTTACTGAGTTCTACATTCATTCGAGTGACTGTTTGTAGTGATGAAATGCAGTCCAGCCCTGGCAGTGCCACCAGAAGCACCTCATGGTGAAGGTCAGTCTTGCCATTTTCTCATTTAAGGCATTAGTTGTTTCAGCGCAGAGTTTGCTGGGTGGACTTTGCACAGGCGCTTTGGGCAGAGGCTCTGCATCAAGCAGGCTGGCACCCAGACCACGTAGTGGGCAGTGCGTGGTGTTGGGAAGAGTGTTCGCTTTAGCAGCGGAGTCATGACCTGTGTCTGAGGAGAGCGCAGTGATGACCATGTGATGGAGTTATACCAGAGAAGAGAGAATGGGCTTACTCACAGAAATGTTGTTGAAGATGTGACTGGGTGATAGGAATAGGAAGGGCAGGCGCTAAAGAGAGCAGAGAAAGTAGCTTGTGTTATGGGAAAGGCAGTGGTTTACAGCCAAAGGAGAAGTTACTGAGAGAGGAGTGACTGAAAAAATACAGTGAGCTTATGGTGCTGGCAAACACCCGGCAAAACACGAGACACAGAGAGAGAGATGCAGAAGTGTGAGAGGATGGATGAAGCAAGACCACTGAAGAAGAGGTAGATGGGAAATCAGACACTTCAAAGTGATGGCTGATTCCCCAAGGTTTATCAACAATAACCACCGGATTTACAAATTGCATTGATTTGGTTGCTTGCACATTGTGAACTCCAGTTAAGCTCAAGTAGGTCAAGTAGCTCACCTATAAACTGCTGTTTTCTGGGAATCATGTTTCCACTCTATTTGCCTGCTAGGTAGTACACGTTTTACATTGGCCATATAATCCAAGTTATGAGTGGTCTGAAAGAACTGTTGTCGATTTGTGGAAGTTGCAAGGAAGGGTTCAAGCATTTCAAATCCTGACTTTCTTATGATTCACCTCTGACTTAAGTGCATGAAGTTGCTTTAGTTGCTAGAGTTGGAATATCAAAAGAGAAAGTACCTGGAAATACTATCAAGAGAGTAAAAATCCCTCATGCAAATTATTTATATACATATACATGCAGGAGACTTCTATCAAACGGTCAAGCAATGATGCATTCTCACATGAAAAGCTTTCTTTTTCTTGAGTGTTTAGATCTTAGTTGGGAATAAAGTAACTCAGCGACAAAAATGGTTTAACAAAATGTACTTGCGAAGTGGTGCACGTTTGAACAGTTCTTCACAAACGTAGTCAGATCTTCCCACTTCTCATGATTATACACCCCGTGAGGGGAGATTATAAACACTAAGGAAGAAAAGCAACTGATCTCACCACAATCAAAAGCATAATTCCCCTGAAGCCAGGATTTTACCCTTTGTGTATTGACACTGGAAGATCATTTAATTGCAGTGTTTAATGCCAAGAAAATTCCAATAAAGATGATCAAGCCCTTTTTTCCCACTCTGAAAAATAAACTAGAAAAGTAACAGAAAAGGAAGACATATTCAGCATATTTTAAAGAATTCTACCAGGCAGTTTTGTGAAGGTTGGGGTTTAAGCATCAAACATCAAAGATGAAGGCTTAGGAGAAAGGTAAAGACCAAGGATTTGAAAATTAATTCATTAGAAATGATGTTCATGATAATCTGTTGGATGGTGCACCCTCAGCAAGGTTGCAGATGACACCAAGCTGAGTGGTGTGGTCAGCACTCCTGAGGGATGGGATGCCATCCAGAGGGACCTAGACAGGCTTGAGAAGTAGGCCTGTGCGAACCTCTTGAGGTTCAACAGGGTCAAGTGGAAGGTCCTGCACATGGGTCGGGGCAAACCCCAGTATCAGTGCAGGCTGGGGGATGAAGGGATTGAGAACAGCCCTTCTGAGAAGGTCTTGGAGGTACTGGGGGATGAGAAGCTCAGCATGACCTGGCAATGTGCGCTGGCAGCCCAGAAGGCCAACCGTGGCTGCATCCCCAGCAGTGTGGACACTGGGCGAGGGAGGGGATTCTGCCCCTCTGCCCTGCTCTGCTGAGACCTCCCCGGGAGTCCTGCGTCCAGCTCTGGAGCCCTCAGCACAGGACAGAGCTGGAGCTGTGGGAGCGGGGCCGGAGGAGGTCCCAGCAATGATCCGAGGGCTGGAGCCCCTCTGCTGGGAGGAGAGGCTGGGAGAGCTGGGGCTGGGCAGCCTGGGGAAGGGAAGGCTCCGGGGAGACCTGATTGTGGCCTTTCGGCAGTTAAAGGGGGCTTGTAAGAAACCTCAGGACAGACTTTTCACAGAATCATAGAATGTTAGGGTTTGGAAGGGACCTCTGTGGGTCACCCAGTCCAAACCCCCTGCCGAAGCAGGGTCACCCAGAGCAGGCTGCACAGGACCTTGTCCAGGCGGGTCTT
>Ga0065711_1028016_pt1 | contig 44272 bp, 11 predicted proteins | sample Hoacrofraction12_FD_59098 | JGI IMG/M metagenome (GOLD analysis project Ga0065711, IMG submission 59098) | Hoatzin crop microbial communities from Cojedes, Venezuela - Epithelial fraction 12 v2 (version 2) | ecosystem: Host-associated > Birds > Digestive system > Esophagus > Crop | place... | reverse complement strand
GGAACTTCCTGTGCTTCAGTTTGTGCCCATTGCCCCTTGTCCTGTCACTGGGCACCACTGAAAAGAGTCTGGCCCCATCCTCCTGACACCCACCCTTCAGATATTTATAAGCATTTCTAAGGTCCCCTCTCGGCCTTCTCTTCTTCAGGCTAAACAAGCCTAACTCCCTCAGACTTTCCTCATAGGACAGACGCTCTGATTCCCTCATCATCCTCATAGCCCTCTGCTGGAGTCTCTCCAACAGCTCCTTGTCTTTCTTCAATCGGGGAGCCCAGAGCTTGGGCCTCACTAGGGCAGTGTAGAGGGGAAGGAGAACCTCCCTCAGCCTGCTGGCCACACTCTTCTTAATGCACCCCAGGATACCTGTGGCCTTCTTGGCAACCAGGGCACACTGCTGGCTCATGGTTAACTTGTCATCCACCAGGACACCCAGGTCCGTCTCTGCAGAGCTGGTCTCCAGCAGGTCCGCCCCAAGCCTGTATTGGTGCCTGGGGTTGTTCCTCCCCAGGTGCAGGACCCTGCACTTGCCCTTGTTGAATTTCATCAGGTTCCTCTCTGCCCAGCTCTCCAGCCTATCCAGGTCACGCTGAATGGCAGCACAGCCTTCCAGTGTATCCACCACTCCTCCCAGTTTTGTGGCATCAGCAAACTTGCTGAGGGTACACTCTAACTCTTCATCCAGGTCATTGATGAAGAAGTTGAATAAGACTGGGCCGAGTCCTGACCCCTGGGGAACACTATGAGTTACCAGCCTCCAACTAGACTCAGCACCGCTGATGACAACTCTCTGAGTTCTGCCATTCAGCCAGTTCTCAATCCACCTCACTGACCACTCATCCAGCCCACACTTCCTGAGGTTCCCTGTGAGGGTGTTACGGGAGACAGTATCGAAAGCCTTGCTGAAGTCGAGGTAGACAACATCTACTGCTCTCCCCTCATTTACCCAGCCAGTCACGCCATCGTAGAAAACTATCAACATACCCAGGACAGGACAGGCTCTCGTATTCAAAAATTCTAGAAGATTTAGTAAATTTTTGTTTGTTTTTCACTATTAGATTTATTTTTATGGTAACTACTCTGTGAATGAGAGGTATAAGCTATGTGAAAAAAGAAACTAAGACATCATATAAAGACAAATTTTTCCTTTTCTCTGGTGACGGTACTCTTGCCCTTGCTAAGAGACAAGCACATCAAATAAAAGGCCCTGGCTTAGGATATAGTTGGAATTAGGTTGAAGAAACACCACTGGATGGGCGCTATTAGTAAAATGCTAAAAATAGAGGAGGGACTCAGCAAATAATAGGCTGTTCTGGACGGATAAGTGCGAGCTCCAAGTTGTTGCTGTTGTGCTGGAACTAAAGGTTTAAGGTTAACAGGAATAACAAAGTTTTGGATTTCATTAGTTTTGTTTAGAGGATAAACAAGTTTTGTCTGTAAATCCTTTCTTCTTCGAGTTTCTTTTACTGCTGTTCATTCCTAGGATAAATAATGAAAAATATATTAATTCAATGTACTTTGCACTTACAGAGAATGCCTTTAATCTAAGCAGTCTTCCTTTTTTCGCCTCTCTCACTCTCTTGTTCTTTCTTTCTGATATCTTTACCTGCCTAATATATCACAGAAAAAGACACTGTTGATATGTCAAGGCCATGCTTTAAACAGAAATATTCATTTGCAGAGGTTGCAGTCTCCTTTCCTTTTTTGAATCACTACTGCCTAACAGCGTACGTCTCACTTCCATGGCTTGCTAAATCCCACACGATGCCATATCAGCCCTCACACTGAAGAAAAATCACTTTGTCTTTCATTCTGTTTCCATAGCTGACAGCTGGAGCTGCTTTAAATGCTTAAAGTGATTATGAAATAATTGAAGATTAATATGTGATAAGGGTGTCTTTCAGTGGAGGGTGTTTTCTCTTCTGTTATTTTCACACAAAAACCTGTGAATCATAATAGAATTTATTATCCAACAGTTTCAGCCCAAGCTTTTAGAGTGGTTTCTGAGGTACTGTGACACAAACATATATACCCGTGCAGCTTACTGGGAATGGTGGTCAAACAGGATACGTTCTGGCTCCCCAGCTACAGGTGTCCCTCTCTTACCTCTTCCAGCCACTCTGAAATGGTAACAAGACATCTTGTTAGCAGCCTGGTTTAATTATTTCTAATTTTTTTTTTGGTAAATATTATGAGTGAGTGAAAATATGAGCCAAACTCATCAAATGATTCAGATGTTTTGCCTCCACAGTACAAAACTGATACATTTATATTAATCTGTCAGTTTACAGATAATGTTACACTGGTTGGAGTTTGACGGAGGAACTGGAATGTGATGCTGCTTGTGGTTCTGTACAGTTTGTCGCACCACCATTGGCCTGTATTCTAACAGAGACAAATTACATTTCTTGACTTTTAATCAGAATTTTTTAGATGCCTAATAAATACAAGTAATAAATATTTTGCACTTGCAAATTTATTTTTTATTCCCCTCACTTTCACTTATGGCAGGTAGCCACCTACTTCATCTGCTCTTACACCCGTCTGACCTCTACCTTATAACAGCCTGCAGGAAGAATATTTCTAAAACACTATTTATAACAGCTTATTTGTGCATAATAACCAGAGGTGAAAAGTAAAAAGGGGAGGTTTTTGTAATTAAGTGCATCACCCAATCTAAAATCTTCACAAAACCACTATCAAATTCAAGAAAAGATGCTTATACTTAGACCCAGGTTTTTCTGCTGTGCTTTTTTTTTTAAAGAATAGATTAGAAAATCAAACCCATGGACATCTAGCCTCAGGAAAGTGTAATTTTTGTCACTTCAGACCTTTTAACTTTTAGACTCAAGTATGAGGTCAGTAAATTTTAGATGTGCTTTTCATAGTTCCTGACACCCCCTGTATCAGAAATTTGGTGGTATATTAATAAAGGAAAAAATATAACCTACTGTGGACCTCAGTGAATTCTAGCCACATTGTGTTTTATTCTTTTATCCTTCTATTCCTTGAACATTTTTAGGTAATGAGTGCTTTCTGAGCAGTGATTATCATGTTCATCACTTAACACAAGAAGGCCATTTGGGAATTATGTAAATATGTATGTGTATATGTAAATACAGTAGGAATAATCTATATGAACTGTTAAACCTATATAAAAGTCTCCAGATTTCACTGCAGCATTGCATGTCCTTAAATACGTCCACATTGCTGGGTAGTAATGTCAAGGAGAGATGGTGGTTGTCTTTTTGGCCACCCTGATAATTCTGTTCTCATTTTTCCAAGTAGCTATGCCCTTAACTGGATTGTGGTTAAGGGTCAGGATCAGAACTGGTGAGGGGAACCAGGTCAGACACAGATCCTAAAGAAATTTTGCTGAAAAGAAAAACCGGGTTTTAATTACACTCGCCCTTGCCTTTCTCCACCCTCTTCATCTTAGCATTTGCTAACTGCGCTGTAGTCCTCGTCTTTTCCTGAAATGGGGTATAGCATCAGACCATATACAGTTGCTTACTACATAGTATATTTAGTCATATATTATTTGTTAAATATAATTCAAGTCAGCAACCCAAAAAACCCTTGCCATGTCTGGAATCCAGCTGCTGTCTTGGTATTCTATGTTTATTCTGTGATGAAGGTTCTCAGTTTTGGGTGTCTTGCCCTTTTTTCTTTTCTACATCACCTTCGAATCTCTAGCTAAATTCTTTCCTCATAAATGGTGACGAAGCTTGAGTGCACGATGTTTATCCAACTAGCAATGTATCCCTTTTCACCACTACTGCACTTTGAATTAGCTGGTCACATGAGACATCACAGCATTTGCTCCCTTTTTGCAAGAGAGATACTACGCAGTGTCATTTGTATTCACCTTGGGCAGATGCTGAGCCTCTGTTCATTTCATCAGAGAACTATTTATGAGGCCGTAAAAAAGATGAGTTTCTCCGAATAATCTCCAAATTAAACTTTTAAAAGTTTAATGTTGGCATACAAGAATAATTACAGTTATAAACCATTAAAAATTTAGAGCAAATTTATAGTATTGGAGGAGAAAATTTATAGCTGTGGTCAAAAGCAATAAATTTGCTCTGAAAAGTATTTCCACAGAAACATTTCTTTCTGAGAATTAAAAAATGTAGTGCTTTATGAACAACACCAGAATGCACAAGAGAGGTCTTTAGACATTATTTAGATAGGAAGTTTCATCTTAAGTTACTGTTAATTAACCCTGTAGAAGTCTGTACACATATACATATATAGCCACACACACATACATTATTTTTTGTTTGTTTGGGGGTTTTTTACATCAGCAAGTATGGGGGTCTGAGTTCATTCGTTATATCAGGCTATGTATGCTATGTGATGGTAGAAGGCAGTCCAATAGCTTGCAATATTCTTCCAAGAATTATGATGTAGTAATTATCACATGCCTGCAGGACAGTTAACTTCTATGAAGCTTAGCCAGCCCTTTAGCCAGTCCTAAAACAATCCCTATTTTTCTCTGCTATCCTGTCTGCAATTTAACGTTATACAAAATATTCTCACTTCGATCCTCCAGATCTTTCCACTTGTAGAGCAAAATTTATGGAACCTGCCTCTGCTCAACCCTCATGCTACCTAAAGCACCTCTATTTTCTAGAAATGTACTCACAAAAAATTAGTTTATGTGAGGCAAAATCCAAAGACTATGGAAGGAACTAAAAAGATTCCCATTAATTTCTCCAGGCTTTGATTTGTGCTATTTTTCACTTTAATTATTTAGTGCAACATGTAGCTCTCTTTGAAATGTTTGGATTTTGGCTTTTCAAACAAAATAAGGATGAAACGTGTTTCTTTTCAATATTTTACATCTAAGGAAAAGCAAAAGCATTTCAGATTCCTTAGCTACCTTTCAATTTCATTGAATTTTTCTAAGTCATTATGCGTAACAAACACTCCTATAGTCCTATTTACAATTGTTTAGTGTAAAGTAAAGAGTAAAGCATACCAATGAAATAGAATAAATCAAAAATATTTAACAGGACACATAAATTATACTGCAAATATTTTGGAGCAGAGCCTTCATTGTTCGTCATTATGGATTTGCACAGCACAATAGGACATGGCCATGACCTTTAGAAGATATTACAGTATAAACAATTAGGTAACGGTATTTTGCAATAAATAATCACAGAAATAAAAATAATTATTGACTGTCTTATGCAGACTTTGTGTCAAACTCTTTAGCATATTTACACTGTGACAGGCAACACCATCTATGACAAAAATCTCAAATTTACTTTAACAGTGCAGTGCTGTTTTTTGCAATCCTCTCTTACTGAAGATCTTGATTATTAAAATCTTATTGATAAAAGCTGCTGGTTTGGACAGTACTTGGTAGTCTTTGAATGTGTGAATGAAAAATAAGGAAATACATTTGAACAGAGAATTGGACTCTTCGTTATTTTCCCAAGGTTTAGACGCAATTTTTTCAAGAGAACTAGAATCTCCACAGCATTCCTGCTAAAACACTTCAGATGTCTTAGGTGTCTCGGCCCAAGGTCTGGAAAGAACTTAAATGCAGACAACAAAATGATTTCTTGTAAACTGTGAGACACTATGTCAGCTGGCAGCCAAATGGAGTGAATGCAACGTCCCAAAGAACTCATGCCCAGGGCATACATATACAAGACCACAGCTCACAGAGTGAGTGCAGGATCCAACAGACCTTTGTATCTTCTCTTTTTTCCTTCTGTCCTGTTTGCCCTTATCAATTTCATAAATTTTATATCTTAGCAAATTTTCTATGATTGTTTCTTAATTAAAAAAACAGTGAAAAATATTTTGAAATTATTTTCTGCTAAAATGTGGTGGTATGTCTGAGCAAGGATATAGGAGAAGGTGACTTGTCTCACACATTTTATTCATCTACCCCAGCTGATGGAGCAAATGAATAAGAAATTTCTTCCAGGCAGCATTTATAAGTGTTCAAACTGATCAAAAGGTCTGGACAGGTAAAATCAAGTCATTCTAGCAACTTATTGGTAGTTATTGACTGGAGTCAGGACTGCAGGCTTCTTTTGTACTGTGTGTATATGATTCTACCTGTACTTTACACACACAATCCAGGCCAGGTAGAACAGATAATTATTGTTAGAACATGGATATTTTATGAAATGGGAATTTGGATCTCATCGTCTTTGATTTCCACTCCCAGATAAGCAAGAATGCAGTAACACCAATAGTTTCTACCAAGCATCAGTAAGAAGGCTCATTTGCATGCCTCTAGATCTACAGGACTATGCACTAAGCATGCTGCTGAGGCACACTTTGCAGAGGATTGAGGGGAGAAGTAAGAAAAAGCAGAAAAAAAAGCCCAGTGAAGCTAATAAGACCTTCAAATAATTTCAACATTTCAGGTTTGGTTCTGAAAACAAGACAAAATTATTGGAAAAGAGAACCTAACTGGTTTTAACACTTGTAGTGCTTGGTCTTGTATAGTCTGTATGCACAAGATTTGTTTGGAAATATAAGCAGCTAAAACAAATACAGTGATGGATGACATATAATTATAATTTCTATGCTGCAAAGACATTGTAAGACTGAGATGCTTTTAAGAGATGCTGCAGTTGCAACTGGTGCCATGATCTCTAAGCAGTGATCACAACAATTTTCAAATCTATATTGATTAATATATTACTAATGCAGCTTTGAAATTAAAGAGTAGGGCATCTGCTCATTTGCAGCTTGTGAATGTCCGGTCTGCTGAGAACTGTTCCTATTCCTGTCTGTGAAGCCTGCTGCCAGAGGCCCTTTCAGGCTGACAAAACTGTAAAGAATAGATTAGTATCTATTTAGAAAGCACTCCTCTACCTCTTCCTCCATCCTACAATGAAAACCAAACTGTTCAAGAGTAAAACCTGAGTTTTCAGCTTCCATTTACAGAAGATACGTGAAACTGCTGACTAACTGATAGATCTAAGCTAAAGACAATAATTACAGCTTGTATCTTTCTGTGACAGAAAAACTCACAGGAAATCTATGGTGAGTTTTTTACTTTCATTGGTTTGATACATAAGCAAAGTGTAGGGAACCTAATTTCTTTCTTCATGCTTATTTATCCTAGGGGTGGTTATAGATTTTATCACGTGAGAATAAATTGGTTCTTTCTTTCCTTATTTGTGCATGACATTAATATGTCCTTCTCTTAAAAAAAAAAAAAAGTATGGGAAAGCGCCATGATATACATCAGCTTCTCTAATAATAGGGGTGGATGTGTGTGTAGAGGGGATATAGGTCTAATTTAAGTACTTTTTATTACTTTCCTGTTCAGCTTCTAAATTATTTTTCTAATTATGAAAGCAGGGATGTTGCAGCTGGATTTATCTGAAGGGCTTTTTTCGATGTATTCTTATATATTCTTCCCTTAGATAAGTTTGTGGGTTTGTTTTGCTCTTTCCTGTAGGTTAAATGCTAGATTAGGGAAACCTGCCCAAGGAAAGCCAGCCTTTAAAGCTTTCTCTCTTGTTACTGTCTTACTATTTCAATAATGACTGTTACTACACATTACATGATTCATCACATTCTTCAAAAATGCTTGAAATTCTTTCAACTTTAGGAATACAATTTATGGGCTGCAGCACTGGCATACAGCATAGTGCCAGGACAGTGGTAATGTGGCTGTACTATCTAAGCATTTTAGCAAGAAGATGCTGAATATTTATTGCTGGGCCTCATGCTAAGGTTAGGTTAATTCTTACCAGAATATTATTACCAAAGAAATCTGGAGTTTCTAATGCAATATAGCTAGCTATCAGAAGTTTAGGAATTTGTCAAGCTTTAAGCTACAGTTTAATTTATAATGACATAGATATGAAGCATTTGTAATTTTCATGGGTTAATATTCTTAACAGATACAGGAAAAAGGGAATGAGAGTAGATTAAGATCAGAGATAAGAACAGACATTTAAACATAAAGAACTGTTCCTTGTCACTAGGTGAGGAAATATCTTACATCTGACTTAGGCTGAAGAACTGCAATATCTTAGAATTGCTTGCTTCAGCCCTTTTATTTATGTGTATGTTAGCATGATAGCAGCTACTCCTGTGGCCAGACTGAAAGAATGGTGTCAGACCATGTTAGGATAATGGCTTTCGTCCCGAGAGATCTCTGCCCTTCAAAAATGCAAGTATTGTGTCCTTGCTTTCCTATCTCAATAAAAATGCACTGTAGAAGAATGTGTCTGGCATAAAACAGTATATGTAAGCCATCCTTACACACACCATGAAGTACAGTCATTCCTGCTGCAAAACTCACCAGCTGCACCAGTGATCATGCACCATGGTACAGAAGGCTAGAACCGGGAAACAATGTATCACCTTTTTTACCCTCGTTATCTCTTCACCAAATAGAAAGCCTGACTAAATTTCAAGAGGAAGGAAAGATCCTTTAAAATAACAAATTCCTCAACTTCTTACCCTGTGTTTAAATATAGCACATCTTAGAAGGCAAGTAAAAAAAAAATGTCACCGTGTCATCAAGTTTCTCGCATCAGCTTAAACAGCTTTTACAATTGCTTCGTGGTGATCCTGTAGCCGGGAACTGATGGAGTATAGTAGCTACCCAGCCATATCTCCCTGTGAGGTTGCTGTGTTAAGGGACCATATTGCTTCCCAGTAACAGTAGAAAATCATCTTATCCATTTTTTGTACCTGCACATTGTGGAAGACAGACACACATAGCTAAAACCTATCAAAGCCATGACTACCACCAGATCCTATCGCTGCCATTAAATATAGGAACTGAGTTACTTGTTTCAAAGCTAGGGTCCCTGCATGTTGGGAATGGAGGGGAAAACCGAATGGTCTTCTTCTGACTGCACAATCAAGGGACCAATAAGGCAAAAAAGCTAGTTAATTTTGCAGATATGTGCTGGTCTTCAACCTGTATACCTGTACTATGCCTTCAAAAACACCTGGGGAGGCCAGAGGTCTTTCATGTCTCTGTGCGAAATCAGCTTCCTCCAGACGAACTTGTGAACCTCGCCAGCTAAAGCTAGCGGCATGCTCCCGAGCTGTGACTGCATTTCCCCTGGTCAGCCCCCCCACCGGAACCCAGCATGACGGCACATGGTATCGCATACCCTGTTCTGTCTGGCCAGTCTGGGTCGGTCAGCCAGGCTGTGTCCCCTCCTGGCTTCTGGTGAAAATTAACCCTGTCCTCGCCACACCCGGGATACACAGTCAGCACACAGTGAAGTTCGTATGCGATAAATGGAGAAAACAGTAGCTCCAATGATTCACCTGTTCATGAAGGGAAAGAAATGTGTGTGGTTTTGTGACAGTGATATTAATTCAGCATCAATTGACAGTTAAAAGAACATTTATGGTGTCTTAATAAGAAAGATGTTGTGTAATCTTTGACAGAAAGGATGATGTGTAATCTAACAAAATTATAGGACACAAATATAATTAGATTTTCCACACATAAAAATTGTAATGAATATTTAGGCTCTTAATTGGATTTTAAAAAACCAGCAATATCGAGTTAATAATTGTGACAACTAACAGAGTAACTAAATGTCAGTATTTTTATTAATTGATATTTAATTTTCTGTAGATTGTCTTGGCAAATGTTAATTAAATGCCAGAATATTTCATACAAATTTTAACTTATTAATAACCTTAAATTATGCCTTTTTTGCTTACAAAATTGTAAGTTGATTATACAGCTACAGACTTGCTCTCTATCCTTTACAGAGAGCTCAAAAGCATGAGGTTTCTTATGGGTCAATAAACTCATCTGCTTATTAGCTACACAAATGCAAAATGATGGCCGATTATATGTAATAATGTTCTTTCTGTGGTGTAGCACGTATTAACTTCTAGGCAACTCCTAGTTCCAGCCAAAGGAGCCTGTTACAGTGTATGTTTTTCTCTGTTTCCAGGATATATGGTAAAAGCTCATTAATCAGGGCTAGTAATGGTCTGGGATTCAGAAAAACAGTAAGAAGTTAAAATTCTTACTTTCTTGATAATCAAAATCTTTAGCCTCTTTTGATGACTAAACATTGCCATTAACTAGCTTTAGCATTTCGACTGTAAGTATTCCAGAAGAAGAGAAAAGAAATCAGATCAGCATGAACAAATACTTTGTCTTTTATTAAAATACTGCAAATATTCATCATTTGGAAAATTAGTGTATATTTCTGAACAATTCTATACCTTGGCCCACAAGGCACTTCCAGTCTCCTCACAAAACAACTTCTTCATGAGCAAGGCTCTCTACTAATCAAGAAAACAAGCAATTCCAGGACTCTTCCTTCTCAAGGCCAGACATTTTCAGGATTCTTATTTAGATACCTAGGGTCCCACATCTAAGAAGGAGTATGTACATGAACTCTTGGTACTGTTGTATTCTTTAGATGCTTTGGGACTGCTCAGTTTACAGATTCTTGTTCATTCTAAGTTTTCTTACTCGCAAAGCAGAGAGCTTCACAAATACGGACTTATCTTTGGGTCTATTATCTCCTTATATACTTTTTTCTTTAATTAAGAGATAGCATGCAGAATAACGAACCGTCAAAGACTTAGACCTAAGTTTCTGGAGTAACCGGTTTTTGTACTTTCACTGTGTGATTTAGCAGTGGTCATCCATACCTTAGTGATACACTTGAATGATTTCAGTACCAGTGGCTTGATTTCTGTCTTCTACGTCATGTGTGCAAGAGAGTGGGTATTTGCAGATGTACCAGGTGGGGATTTTGAGGAAAATTCAGGCTGCTGAAGAGGCTTACAAGTCAAACCTGTAACTGTAAAACCCTTACTTTTCAGAGGAATCATTCCCTGTATTACTGAAAGAATGAATCTGCTGTTTTTCCATATTTTGGGGATGGTTATTAGTTCCTCTAAACTATGGTGAGATTCTGTAATTAAAACATGTTTGTTGACATTTTGGCCAATGGGTAAAGTTTTACTTGTTTGCACATTAGACTGTCTACAGGAAAAGAAGATGGTGATGTCTTAGCTACTCTGAATTTTTGTGGAGGCCAGTGTGTAGGCCACGTATACTGTTCCCTCTTAAATACCTGATAATTTTGAAAAAACATCAGTCAGCTGAGTGAAAATTTTCCATCTTATTTGGGAAACAGAGATTCTTAATATTTTATCACAGGAGCAGAGTTTTTGTTAAAAAGAGTATGCTGCCAGAAAAGTCACTTGGGTGCAGTCATTTTAATCCCTGTTCTGTCCCTTCTCAATATGGCTGTTTACACACCTTGTATTTTTCTTCCCTAGAAGATCACTTCCTCTTTGATTTCTGGCTAGAAAAAATTTCTTTCGCTAAGAGAGAATTGATACTAAATTAATCTTTTTGTGATTTTTCTGGCATCTGTGTTACAGCTATTACACTGCTGTTGATTAGGTGTGGAAGACTTTAGTGGACCAGGCTTCTACTTGCTCCTGTTTTTTTAAGATGGCACGTTGGGATTCAAGTCTGAGTTCTGGTAGGGAAGTCACATCGCAAAAAGCTGGAAAGAAGTTCTCTCTAGGGATGTGGATGTGGCTAAAAGTCCTTTCAAAACCCAAATTCAATAAAGCACATTAAACAAAAGACACTGTTTTCTCTGTATCTTGCATGTGGAATTTCTCTGGGGACAGCAAGGTATTGAAGGGAATTCTTGTATCAGAGAAGTTGACAGGAATGTACAAGGTCTCATGCTGTGAGCTGACAGTGGAATTTGGTTAGTAAGTAAACTGGTTCTTTGTTGACTAAATGTGTTGCAGCTGCAGAGGGTGACGTTCATACAAGAAAGCGCCCACTGCAATTTCTAAATCATTCCCCACTGCAGCCTCGGAAAATCCCGTTTCCTTTTCCCCATCCCAAGCAATACAGCCTTTAGCACCAGTCACCTGCTGCGGGTGAGATAACACGGCTGTTCAGGTGTACTGTCCTCGGAACAATCCGTCTCCTCTTCTGTCTACTGCTATTAGTGAGGAACTTGCTTCTAAGCTATTCTCTGATGGTTTTTGTCTGTGCACCCAGGCGACCTCCTAAATGAACTTGGCTCTTTGCATGGGTTTCTGGTCTTGTTATTGAGCCTCTCTTCTCCTCATCTGTGCTATACTCCAGAACAAGAAGTTCATCAGACTCTGTAAGGCTTCTGGTGGTTTTTGTCACATTGCAGATGGACTGCTGAAGTTAGCAATGATTCGTGTGACACCTGTGTTCAGAATTACCTCCAGTTTGGTGTAGTCCTTTCCTTTTTTATTATAAGTAACAGCTCTGCTAGCTTACTTAATAAATAACACACTGTTTCTTGATAGTAAACGGGGTTGCCCAAGATGTTCCTCATGTCTATTAGTGCTTTGGTTTTCCAACTAATCTGTTATCACTCTGAACTACTCCCTGGACTTTTGGGAAAAGGTCTATTAGAAAGTTCTGGAATTTCTTTCACCCTGTCTCTTTTTCTTTGTCTGTTCATCATCTGGCTGGTTTTAGTGATGCTCCTGTTTCTTGTGCCTGCAGGCAGAAAGGCATCTTTTGTTCAGGCTCTCAAGGGGCATTGGGCACAGATGCACTTCATTGCTACGTATTGCAGGGGTAGGGAAGGAGCAACACATCCTGCAGTGCACCTCAGCTTCTTGCTTGTTTTCCACTTCTTAGAAACTGAATTTGTACCATCCTATGAGTGCGGAGCCTTATGTTAATAAAGAAGTAAGGACTGCTAAGCAATTATCCCGTGTATTAGTACAATAGCGGAATACATGAGAGTCATGGACAGAGGTACTAATGACCTCTCTGTCCTGCCTGTCTGTTGATACCAGCAATAGCAGGTGGCACAACTACTAGAGACCATTGCTGCTTCCAGACCATCTCCACCACTAGTTTCAGTAGAAAGATCATCTTTTGCATCGTTGGTGTTCATCTCCAATACTACAAAGAGAAAGTAGAATGAGAAGGGTGTGGATATGTTGTTTATAGAGAACCCAGTGAATAAGAATGGTTTTTAGGAATTGCTAGATTTCAGTGGCAGCGAAGACACCATCCTCTGTCATGTGACCTTCTGTTTCTGTTTTAATTATATGTTCCTCCTCAGTGACTCAATGGCAGAAGAACCACTTTATCCATTTCATTTATTTATTATTATGGTCATTTGTTACTTTGTTTGGGCTTTCTGTTCATATCTTACTGACTTAAAGTGAGGGGTCATTCCAAATGGAGACGGTGAAAATTAGCAGTATAATAAATTTTCATATAATTTTCAATTAACTTGTCCTTTGTCTGTACATGTATCCTGTGATGAAGTGCTCAGCTGGAGGTGTTTCAGGGGAATGTACTTTTATAGAGCTATAAGTGCTGGAAAATTACATACATACTACCATGGGTGAAGGTGCTGTATCTACTGGTGTATCAATAAGAGCAAGTATGTTGACAATATAGCTCAGTAAAACTACAGACAATCAAAATGCACACCTCATTGATGGGGTGACATTTTCAGCAGGTATAAATTGTCAGAGAATTGCTGATTTCAACACATTAGCAGTGATTTCCACCAGTATCAGGATCTTTAACATCTCAACGTTGTTCTCATTCCATATTAAAATAATGTGTGAATGTGTGTGGGAGAAAGGCACTGAAAGATATTCTTATGTACTTGATTTCAGTGGGAATGAAAGATGTTTGGCCCCTTTGTGGATCAAGGAACAGCAGTGATACAGGCAGAAGTCAGGCAGATGTGTGGTGTGCTAAGCTGATAGAAATTAGGGTAGCTCATCAAATCTAATAATTTGTTTGTTTGTTTAGAGGGAGAAACAAAGAAAAACCAGATTCAGTCCTGCTTTTTACCTTTATCTTTAGACAGTGAAAGAAAAACATGAAATAATGGTAAAGGCTTTCCTTGTGTTTCAGCTTTATCAAAGCTGTAACTTTTTGAAAGCTGAAGTCACAAAAGAATCAGCAAGGCTCTGTCTTTGGAACTTCAGCAGTTTACAGGGCTTGGTGTTTAAAATATCTGAGGAAGATAAGTTCAAACCAAACTAAGCCAACTATTTTAACCAGTTTACCTGTAATAAAATTCCACAAAACCTGTAATTAAAAAATATAATTGGAGATATCTTGTCACAAAAAAATCTCAACCCAGCATACTTTTTGTTTTAACCAGGTCTGCTTTCTGTAACAGCTGTATGTTCAGATAGCTCTTCTGACGGAGTACACAAGGTAAAATATTTGACCTGTTTGTAGGGGGTATTTAATTATCATGAATCAATATCACAAGCAACATCATTTCTCATAGTGCCTCTAATTTAAGTGGAGATTTTATAGATTACAGTTGGTGAAATCTGTTCTGCTGTCTTCCAGTTCTCTCCTAATTTTGCATTGATTTAATTGATGAAGGTGATTTCATATTTGTGATATGATATGATTTCATATGTGATAACACTATCTTATTTAATTTTCTTTAACTTTCTAGCCTAATATCTGTATACTTCTTTTATAATTCCTGTGCTCTATATTCTTATGTGACTTTGTAGGTTTTTTTGTGCAGTTTCACAGCCATTGAGTTCTTTACATTAATATAATTACACTGATGGACAATAAAAGAAATTTGTACACACACATGCCCAGATACATACACCCATGTGAAAAAATACACTTTTACTTTCTATAAATACTGTAGGTCATGTGTGATTAATGCAGGTACTGCAACTTGAAACAGTCTAAGATTAAAGTACTTTAAGTCTCTGTACTCAGTTCCTTGAAGACACATGTAATACCCCTTTTTTGTCAAGGTAGTGCTAAGATACTGGCTTATTTCTAATCATTGTCTTGTGTAACATATGAAAAATTGAAGCTAAGACATGCTATAGCAATACGTTCTTAGAGATACGTTTTGAAAAATACTGAAGCTGTGGGATAGTCACTGCAATGCTTCAGGATAAAATTACATATTAAATATTTGTTTAAAAACCAGGGTATTGAAATTTTCATGTTTTATTCAAATTGATATGTCCTCCAGGAAATCTGCACACAGTTGTTTTATTTTCAGGTCAACTAGTTCCAGAAGAACGAAGTCTCATATTTAATGTTTCTTTAGCTCTGACCTCCAGATTATTTCTAGCAGGAAATTATAATTTGTTCACTGTTTGTCTAAATTTTACAAAAGGCAATTTTGAGAACAGACAAGTAAACCACAGGCAAAATGAATAGAATAAATAATCTTATATTTCTCTTTACACTTTGATATGAGTTTAAAAATATACAGGCTTAAGCTGGTTGAGTGTAAATTCGTTCTGAGTAGTAAAACTATCCTTAGCTTTCCTCAAGTTCATAAACCTGTGTTTTGTTTTCACGCTGTCTGACTTTGTTCATGGGTTCTTAGCCACATGGCTCATTGTGTTTGGGTATTTTTAATCTTTTTCCTAGTCATGGGGAAATATTAATGAAAGAGCTGGTGAATTATTTTGTAAGAAGTCTTTTAAAGACCATCACTATCGGGCTGACATTGTTTCTTCCTAAACCCTCCATGCCATGTATGCAAGAGACTGAAATCCACGTATACACATACAACACAGACTACTCTGCAGTAGTCATCTAGCAAAGTCGAGAATCAGGAAGACTTTCAAAATAATTCAATTGTCTTCCACCCCAATTTGCAATGCCAGTGATTTGGCCCTGCTTTCAAATATGACTTTTTTTTTAATTACAGTGAAAAAGGACCCTTTGTGTATACACATTTAGATTTGATCAGTTAAAATATTATGTCAGGTATATGGCTCTTCCCATCAAAGAACAAGATAGCGTTCGTCATGATACTGTGTACATTCTGAAATTTGAAGAAAACATTTAATTTTATATGTTGGCGGCATCAGTGAGTTTGCTATAAGGACCCTGCTTCCCTCCCAGCTGCTTATGAGCCCATTTTGTGTTGATTTTATGAGTATGTAATAAGGTCCTGATTTTTAAGGAAACAAACTACTTCAATGAATCCAGTGGTTTGGTGTGCAATGGTTAAGAACAAATCGCCATGCTTAGTGGCAGAGGTATAGGTTTTCTCTGCTGTGGCGCTACAAAAGTATCTTGTTAACATTGAAGACGTTAAGGACTACCTGCTGCACTACCGAAGTACTAAAGATTTTCTTGGGATCAGCACTACATGTAAGGCAGTTCTTAGATGGTGAAGTGGTTAGTCCTTCACTAATCTAAAGTGACTGGGACAACAGAAACATCATTGCCATCAGAAGAGTATTTTTACCCTACATGGATTTTTTTTAATGCTACGTAAATAAGAAAGTTCAGCACTTCAGAATTACAGCCTTATATTTTGTAGGGATTCTTATTTTCAGTTGTATATCAGATTTACAATTTAAACTTAGATAAGAGTTCTGCAGTTTTGCTATAATGCCACAAAAAAGAAGGAAAATGATTGGAGATAAGCTACGAGAGTAGAAGAGCAATTCAGTGACAATTCATAGTTACCAGGGGTATAATGTGAGAAGACAAAGGCAGAAATTGAGAACAGCAGTTACAACCAGAGATTTTTAAGTTGCATGAAAACAAAAGCATTTTAAAAATGGTGCTGAATAGGTCTATGTAATGTGGAAAATATAAAAAAATATATAAAGCAGATGCTTACTATGCAAGAGGAGGTCTAGACAAAGATTTAACAAAATTATTAAGTCAAATAACCAAAAAATCTCCATTTCTATCAGAGCAATAAGGAGCAGAACCCAAAGATTAGAAAAGGGGAAAGAGAAGTTTTTTCTGAGAATACGATAATAGTGATATTTATTCTGTAGGTCTTTTGGTACTCGTTTCTCCATAAAGGACCAATTAGGGAAAAATTTGGGTATAAATAAGTCTAATAAGAAAATCTAAACATTTTATGAAGAGCAGAGGAGTGAATGTATTTTTTCTGCTTGCAAACTTACCCAAGCTCATCAGCTACCCACTGAGATCAATATAGAAACATCACTTTATATTTATGGACTCAGGATCATAACCTGGGTGAAATAAAATATTAAACTCAGTAAAACAGTGCCATACTGCTTATATAACAGTCCAGAGGTTTTTTTGTAACAACTCATTTAAACTGCAGGAAGAAGTGGATTACAAGACATGAAATGTGTGTTGATCTTGCAGAATATGTGCAAGTAAATTGCCTTTCTCATCCTGCTTTTTGCTCAGCCTGCATGAGGATGAGCTAAAGATTATCCCATTTTAGAAAATAAGATCCTCACAGTTGTTTATGTAAACAGAGATTTACTGAAGCATTGGCAATACCTGCATCTGCTCCTACCCTTGCAATGGAAATGAATTCACACTCATTGCCCTTTTTGATAGGGGTGAGCTCAATTTGTCCTTTAAACGATTGTGATAGCACCTGAATTATGACAACTCACTGGTCAGGCTTTATTGTATGTCTGCATGCTTTAAACAAGACTCCACAGAGGATTCTTTCTCCTCTTGTTTCCCTCTTGTCTTGACAGTGCTTTAATTTTCTTCCCCCTCCCCCCTTTTGGAGGCAGACTTCTTTACTGTTCATTTAATTTTCCTCAACATATAGTTAAAATAGTGTTTATCTCCTGGTATGCATTAGGTGTTATGGCTGTTAGCTGTCAGAAACACGGGACATGCAGTCGCTTGTAGCATTTTAGTGTAAAAAGCTTCAACAAATTTGGGTGTTGTATAGACCTAACCTAAGCACAAAAGGGGTGTCAGAGCCAGGTACAGGATGAATGTTAATCTGTATAGACGACTAACAGTCATTTTCAAAATAAACTGCATGGAAAGGAAAGCACATATAAGAAATGCGAAAGCCGTGGTTCCCCAATGCCCCCAGGAACTTTCACGAGCTTCCCAATGCAACCTGACTTTGCAATAGTTTTAATAAAATCCTAATTCATAAGCATTAAGAACCTGCCAGATCGGTAATAATGTCGATGCTGGAGAGCTATATAAGCATCTGAAATTCTAGGGCTAGGTAATTTTTTCAAGCCTTGCTTAAATCAACACGTTCAGTAAAACAAGGAAAAAAGCAACAAAAATTCAATACTTGAAGATTTTTAATTCTTCTGAAACTAAACCAAACAAACAAAAAGCAAAATCCACCACCACCACAAAACTGAATCAGCAGTCAGCAATGAAATTTATGCATTTCCTATTTTTCCTGAAGTAGGTTTATTTATTCTTTGTCCGGTTATTGTTATATGACTTTTCTCATTAAGATGGAAAAATCAAGAAGACAAGGTCAGTAGGGCATACTGCAAGGGTGCTGTCAAAATGCCAGGCAGATGCCATCACTGCTTGCTGTCAACTGTGGATGACACATCTTATTGAACCTGCAACCAGGAATAGTCGAGTACAATACAGCATAGACAGGGCATGAAGTACACTGAGGACTCATGAAACCAAAGAGGAAGCTGTATAAGCAACCTAGATATAAAGCAAAGAGTTTGCATTATTTTTAAAGGAGAATGCATAGAATATCAAAGGCAAGTATATGTATTTAAACATGAACAGCTCAGGCATCAGTACTGCAGACATTTGTGTGGTGTTCATTTACACGTGGAAAGTGACTACAAAAGTTTTTGCAAGATCTGAACTTGTCTTGCTACTGCAAAGAAAGAGAAGTTCTTATAAAAACAGTGTGCCATTGCTACAGACATGATGTAACCATTTCTAACTTGGCTTTAGGCAAAGTCATTTTTCTTGTACACTACTATAAATGCCCTTTAAGCCAACAAAGATCTGTGATTTGCATCATTTCTATATACAAAACCCGATATATTTTACTCTAAACATAACAGCATCTTGCAAGCATACTGCCTATTTTAATTACCATAGAATTATAGAATTGTAGAATGATTTGTATTGGAAGGGAACTTAAAGATCATCTAGTTCAAACCCCCCTGCCATGGGTAGGGTAACCTTCCACTACACCAGGTTACTCCAAGCCTGGCCTTGAACACTTCCAGGGAGGGGGCAGCCACAACTTCTCCGGGTAATCTGTTCCTGTGCCTCACCACCCTCATTGTAAAGAATTTATTTCTTACTTCTAATCTAAATCTACTCTCCTTCAGTTTAAAGCCATTACCTCTCATCCTATCCCTCCACGCCATTGCAAAATATCCCTTTCCAGCTTTCTTATAGACCCCCTTCAGGTACCAGAAGACTGAAGTAAAGTTTCCCTGGAGCCTTCTCTGTTTTAGTTTAAAACCATTACCCCTCATCCTGTCACTGCTGTCTCTACTAAAAAGATTGTCCCCATCTTTCCTGTAGGCTCCCTTTAAGTACTGAAAGGCTGCAATCAGGTCTCCCCACAGCCTTTTCTTCTCCAGGCTGAACAAGCCCAACTCTCTCAGCCTGTCCTCATAGGATAGGTGCTCCAGCCCTCTGACCATTTTTGTGGCCTCCTCTGGACCCGCTCCTGTGCTAAAACTATTTTAAATATAATTCAGATACTCCTTGTAACTTGCATACACATATTACGGAACAGATAGTGTTGGGAGATAGCAGCCTTCTATGAGTGTTGGTAATGGGCAATTCTGTAGAATGGAGTCCCAGCAGGCACTTATAAGGAGCCTTCCAAATAATTCCTTTATTCAAATATCCGTGTTTTTAAAGCATCTGTGTAGCCTTTCACATTTTATGCCTCTGCTTTGTTCACTGTTTTACAAAGAAATATAGCACATCTGTTTTTAAATCCGGAATCTGAAAGTGTATTGATGTACCTTCTGCTACAGAAGGACTTAAACTGAAGTAAGTTGTGTCCAATGTCACGGTATGAGACGGAACAGGTGGAAATTAGTAGGAGTTGGTATTTTTTTAATTAAGTCTTCCTCCAACTCCAGGGGAGTTACACATAGTGACAGCACTATACTAGCAAATAGAAGAAGTATGGTTGACAAGCCAGTAGTATTCCGCACAGCACAGCACTGTAGTCTGCAGACAGCTCCTGGCTTACCTCAAAGCTTATAGTCTTTATGTGGGAAGAAGAGACAGCTATTCCTGTACTTTCCTACCTTCCTAGTATTTCGCTTTATTAGAAAGCAATTGTAGATGCAACTCAGATGTGTCCTTCCTACCTTTTTCCTGCCTGGCTGGAATACAGACTGTATTCCTTCTTACTGCCACTGACTAATGCATCTTTGCATTCTTGCTGGGGTGAAGGTAGGCCACCAGCTTCCAACAGTACATGTGAACAGCACTTTGTGTTCTGGAAAATTCCTCTGTTACAGCAGAGATAGCTTAAAACAGTTGTTTGAATTATTAACCTCACATGTAAACTAGCTGGCTCTTTGAACGGTCATTCCAGAGGTTTATTCCTTTAATTCTTATGATTGCTGTCAGACGTACTGATGTATGACTGGTCTTGAGCTATTGACTTGAGCAACTATCTATCATGTTTTTCGGTATTTTTGTGTCCTCCCATAACTAGGATTAACCCCTGGCTGGCGTACGGTTAGACATCTCTTCTCACTTCAGTAAAGCAAGGTTGCTTAACGTTGGTTCAGAATTGCACTTGCCTTTTCCGTCTTCTTTTAATAAAATGGTACAATCAGGCATTATATTCAAATTCTTTGAGAGACTGGAAAAAGGTGGGAATTTTTAGAGAGGAAAAACAAATGATTAGTAGCTGAAGGGGTATCTTGAATGGTAAAGTTATCTGCTTGTTCAAAACTAGATTTTATTATAGCAGTCATCCAATATCACGGAAGTAGAGAAGTCTCTTTTCATCTCTCTTTCCGTAAAGACAGAAGGAATCTAGAAAGTTTTTTATTATTGGTTCTGCTGCAAAAAGAGATAGCACAAAAACCAAGAAGGCTCAAAATAGAATGCTTTATTGAATAATAGAAGAAGGATGATATCAATATGTTTTTTTCTGTTCAAGAAATTTCTCCGTAACGGCTTTTTGGTGCCCAGTGCTTTAATACTTTATATGGCTACTAATGGCTTTCTAATCTCATAGTCTGCAATGCTAGAGTTTTAAATCTATTTACCTCAATTTCATGACATGTATCAGGGACAAAAGCATGTATCTACTGGCTTTGTGTTACATGTTTTTATTTGATTAGAAGTTGCTCAGATGTCTTCATCAGGAACTCACATTGCAAGTTCTCAATGAGGGAAGGAAAGAAAAGGTCATTTCATTAATAATAATTTCAAGAGTCAAATAAAAAAAGCCAGATTCTTGATGTAGTTTTGAGTTACACCACTATCCAGCACTGGTTTCAGTCTGAATTTGTCCTTTCAGTAGGCTGCACCTTCCCTCTGAGGTATTGCACTTTATCACCTAAATCTCTTTTACTTTTCATTTCTGGGTTAAAACCAAAATAACATTTTTTTTTTTATTCTCAGGGGCTAGGGTTCTGACTTAATAATTTGTTCATGTGTGGGTATTTGGGGAGGAGAGAAAACCTGTCAATAAATTTTATTTAATCCTCTTGAAATTTTTCCCTGAAGGAAAGTTTAGCCTAGAGCAGCTGGAATATGTGTAGGGAATATCGATAGCATTTTCACCCCTTGATAGTTGTCTTTCTTTGCTATACATTGCTACCAGCTCAGTGCAGGGTAAATGACTTCTCTTTCTAAGAGGAGAAGCTTTGAACAATAATGAGGAAGAAATAATATGAAATGCACTGTGTCTGTCCTGTCCTAAAAGTAGACAACCATGTTACAGTCCTTGGATGTAAGAAAGGATCTTTAACTCAAAAGTAGATCTGGTTTTGAAGTCCAGAGATTTTCAAGTTAGTCTGTCAAACTGGCTGATATAACAGCTGTTACAAAAACACAGCCCACAAAAGGGGAAAAGGATGGGTTTAGCAGTTAGCATAAGATCATACATAAAGCTAGATTCTTCTTCAGTGCACAGACACTTCTAGGATGGAGAGTGACCCTTGCTTATTCTTACCCTGTGGAGGCACTGGAACAGGAAGGACCACATCATGATGTATTCTTCTAAGAGAACACGCTTGAACTTTTCCGTCAAGATTTGTCTCTGCAATCCATGCTGACTCTCTCTGCCGGACTTCCTTACGCTAAGCACCCTACCTGAAAGCAAAAAGGCACCTTCCTGATGTGTTTCTGATGGGCCAAGAGCACAACTGGCTATTGCTGCCTCTCTCCTTTCATGTGCTAGGTTGGTACAGGTGTTTAGCAGAGACATTATCATGAAGGTAAAACGTGTCTTTTCTGCTGAAGTTCCCTGCTTTGGGAAATGCTGTCAGAAGAAGTAACAAGAGAAAAACAGAAATTCTACTGAAGAGGCAGTACTGAATTTAGGAAACATGACATGAAGCTTGAAAATTACTGGTACTGAGTCTTCACATGTCTGACCTGCTGCCATGAGGGACCAGGTGTTCACAGTAATTTTAGATTGTATTCAGAAACTTTTCAGCTAATCTGTCTGAATATCCAAAGGCTGTTGTTGCACTCTCCAGCAGAAAGCAAGTTGAAACAATACATTTCTTTTATGGCTGCAAGAGCCAGTTGAGGTTCTAGCATTCTAGCATTCAGTTTCTCGCTTTGCAAGATGACACAGATCTGTCAGATCCAAACTTTGGCTGGGTCTCAGCATGTTTTTGACCTTTGTTGAAATTAGATTGATGATATTCTGATGCACTCTATGAACCTTTAGAGGTTAAGAAGTTTAAAGGCTTCTTGGAACCTATTTATGTTTCAGTTTAATGTTTTATATGTCATTAATTTGTTACCCCTTTATATCCTGATACAAAGCACCATATAATAAACCATTTATACACAGTAGTAGTATTTCACCTAGTGCTGAAAATTGTTAAAATACTCGATTGTTTTCCTTAAACACCACCTGTCCTGAAATCTTTCAGGAGAAGGAACATCAGAAGCAAATTATAAAGTATGGTTTTAGTCCCTCTGATTTCAGAAAAAATGTGTGCTTGCATCCCAAGTACATTGTAAAGTGACAGTAGTGTGCATAATCTTTTCTAATTTTACAGCATTCCCTGTGTATCTTAGATTAAATTGTTGTCTTTTCAGAAATATGGTCTAATGAAAGGTTAGAAAAGAGTTCATACTATAATTACAGTAAAGAAAAAAAAGAGATCGTCCTAAAAATAGTTTCAGTTTATTCATAATTTGACTACACAGAAAAATTGGTACTGACAGCTAAATGATATGTTGAAGCAAATTTTGACAGTACTCTTTGTTTCATCTTTATTATAAAATAAATTAGACTTTGCTAGGTTTATTGTTTCCTATGCCTATGACATTGACCCAATAGAGTTAGTTGATTTATTTATTTATTGGACGAAGAAAATCCCACGTTTAATTAAAAAGGCATAAAAGGGAGAATAACACCATTGGAAACCCTAAGCAGTATTCATCACTGCTTGCATTTTTTTTCTCCTGTATTGTGTTTTGTAGAGAATTGTAAAGTTTATTTGTAGATCTCAGGTCTCTTTTCTAATTGTAAATTGCAAAAGAAGTGAGAGGCTTGCAGATTTTGAGCACAAATTCAGAAACCACTACCATTAAGTGAAATGAAAAACGTGGCTCATGAAAAAGAATAGGCTTGAGCTGTGACCTACACAATTTATGATTTGCAAGGGCCTACAAATGTGAACATGGCCTGTACAATATGTGGTGAATAGCCTGAATGGGGAGTATTAGTAAAATAAATTAGAGCTGTGCTTCTCCCATGCTTTGGCAGAAATTAGGACTAATCTGCTGGGGTGAGTGGAAAGCTGGCAGATCACAGGCACTGATATTAGCAAGTTGTTTTATTTATTAATGTCAAAGTGACTGTAACTCTATTCCTATTCAAAGAAGTTACTGTAGAAAAAGAGAGCTTTCTGGACTGTTAGTTTTAAAAGCCACTCAGAATTCAGCTATTTACCCAATTTCAATGTAATTATCTGTAATATCTGATTCTGCTTTCCTTCCAGCCTAACCTTTTCCCGGAAAAAAATACACTCAACCCATTTCTAGTGGATTTTTTATGGTCTATACAGATGAGACCTGAAAATAAAACTGACCTGTGGCTTGCGTTTTCTAGGAACTTTGATATGATTTGGATTGGGATATTTTTGCCATTTGTTGCTTCTGGTGACATTAAAACTTCTGCCAAGCATTCACTAAAGCAAGAAAAGCTTTCTGATACCATTCCAGCTTCATGCCCTAGACACAGCAAGAACAACTAGGTAAGGAAAGCATACGAACACTGGTTTTATCTTTTACTCTGAAGGTCACTGGAAGTTGTGAAAGATCTTTCCTGTTTCACACAGAAATGTAAAGAGAACACATAAACCACTGTGACTAGGAATGTTGGTGCATGGATTATTTGTTATTATCTTCTCCTCTTTTGCATGCATTCAAAACTTTCAAGCTAGACTGTCAGAAGTCTTCCCGAAGGCAGGATAGAATGTTTTTAAAGGGTAAAGTACCTTTTCTTTGTTCACCTTTTACAACACTATACTAGAATGGCTATACGCCACTTGCTGCATAAAGAGAATTACTGCACAAGGTAATTAGAAGGAGACTATAAGAGAGAAATTTGATGTGTGCTTTTGCTTGTCCTAGCTGTCTTTTTCTGCTTCCCTTTCACTAGTGTAAGCAGTACTACATATTTATTTATATATATTGTTGTTGTGAGATATCTCGCCAAAGTATACTTCGACTGCAGGATAACTTCTGATAAATTTTAAATCTTCTAGCTCTTTTTTCTCTCTCCTTTTTTTAATATAGCTTGTTTTAGATCCATTTGGCACATCTCTAGGTGTAAGTGCTGCTGCTTAACTGATGTTCTTTCCAGCTCCCTGCCTCAATTACAAGTTAACTCTTAGATATTCTTGTGAGTTGTTCAATAAATTCTCCACTGAAAGCTAAGGGCAACTGGGTTACATCACTCTTGAAAAGATTTACCATTCTTCAATGCCCTTTCCCATATATTGAAGAATATGGAGCAAATAAGTGCTGCCTCAGAATGAAGTAAGGATTAATACATAAAGACAGTCAAGAAAAATGTATGCAGCTTTGGCAACAATGGAGGCAAAAATAGTAACTGATGAGTAGTGATGATTCCACGTTTTTCCCCGAAGAAATAGATACAGTTTTAATGGTTCAACAGGCTGCAGTAGGAGGAACATATTAAACGTAAACAATTTGGCCATCAAATCTTGGATATTACCTTTCCTTGCATTACCTGTGAGATTGACTATACTTATAAAAGGGGTCAAAGTATGAGTGGAAAGACAGCTCATTCTAGCAATAAATAAATAACAAATAGGCAATAGTGGAATGAATTCAGAGATTTTGCTTTGGAGGTTAAACTCAGCTCTTGCAGCAGAGGGATTACCCTTTTATTACACCACAGTGAGCAAAGAAGAAGCTCTGCCCAGAATGTTCCTTTATTTTGTTCATTCCAAGATCCTTTTAGCATTTTATTCTGTGTTTGCTAGCAAACAGTAAAGGTTGTAAACAATGCTGTTTATTAACCACTTCTTTTCAAGTAGTCACACTTCTGTAGAAAACTCCATTTTTGTCTTCTTTGTAAATTCTTTTATTTGCCAAACAGCACGTTTTTAGAGGTTGCGGTTAGCTTATTCAGCATTTGTGTTCTAGCACTCTAAAAGTAATGTGATTTTTAACTGAGACATTGCTAAAATTAATTTTAAATACAAATGCAGTTCACTTGCAGATTCATATAAAATTGTGTATTACAGTGATTTCGTGCCATAAAGCCTTTGTCTTGCTAAGATAAATAGAACAGGTCATAACTTAATTATCATTCTGCTATTAATTTCCAAGAGTATATTTTGAATTCCTTCAGTGAGTTCATACACAATGTGTGGGATTTTTCAGAAAATATTGTTTAATCTGTAGAATAGAGACTGCAGATGAAAATACAATTCACTGTTCATGATGGGACTTCATTGTTAATGTCTAAAAGAATGTGAATATCAGATTCTATTGCACATTTCAGTTTTAGAAAATTTTGCTGGGTTATTATGTTATAGTAAGCAATCTGAAAAAAAAGAAGAAATCTATCGAGCCATGTCATATATTTACTATTCTTAGAATGGAAGTACAAATTCAAAACTAAAAAGTATGACTCAGGACTAGAATATTTCTTCATTAATAATTTCAGTAAGCTAGTGTAAGCATGCTCTGGAAAGTTGATTGCCCTGATTTGCATTTGAAAATAAATTATTTTAAACCAATAAATTTTTAAAAGTCAAGAGGAAAACATTGATAGAACAATGGTGTATCATTGTATGGCATAGAATTAAGTCTGAGTGCTCAATATTAGATGACCATTCACTCAGTATTTTTAACCTTTTCTCATTATATTCTGTATTTTCCATCTAACCCGTTCTGAGACTCTTCCTGTACCATATATTTATGGCCAGCTGACAGTGACAGGCCATCTTTTGAGTATTTAGGGTGGGCCAAGAAGAGAAAAACCATGGCTGGTTTAAGTTTTATCAGGTTAAACATGAATCACTGACCAGTTCAGATCTGATGTGCCCTATAGATAACTAGAACCGGTTTTATCAATATCCATTTTCCAGTTCATTAATTGTATTTAACCAGGGCAGGGCAGGGGGGACCAGATAGAATTTTCATGCGTTGCTTTACCCAGACTCTTCAGTTGTCAAGCTTTGTGGCAGATGACTAGGTATTGTTATAATATAGAAAGAAATTTCAGGCATAGTGGGTTCTGCATTTGCTGTTCACTTTCAGGTTCCTCTGATGCTCAGCAACACTGCAGAAAGATCAAATGTTTCAAAGCAGACAAAATCTATTTCACATTATTTTATGCCACATAGTGAGGAGCTGGAAAAAATCCATGTCTCATGTGAGTTATATCAAAAGACGAATACCATCCTTTTTGAATGAGTGAAGTATCCTTGTGAAAAACCTACTTTTGATGAAAAGTTTTAACCAACTTCAGGCTGCCTGTGCTCTCATTCTGACTGGAATTTCTACCACTTGTGACATTTCACTGGTCCTCAGTAGCCGCTGCTGTTCAGAGCTTAATTATCCTAGGTGAGTTCAGTGTCTTTAGATTTATCTGGTTCAATAAGAGAAAACTAGTGGTAACAATTCCATCAGTGGAGATAAAACCTGGCTGTGTGAGAGGAACTGCTGAAATTTTCCTTAGAAATATAAGTGCTAGAGGACACACTCTGGCCAAGGATCTAGCACAGATATCCACTTACAACTCATGAAGTCATCACCACCTTTTAAAGAAGGTCTGTAAACTGCTACATTAAATGCTATTGACTGTTATCAAATTTCCTGCATATCTGTTTTGTTCACTTGCCCCTAAACTGGTGGAAGACAAGGTCACTGTCTCTAATCCTGAGTCTTATCTGGTTCATTCACTGAGATGTTTAATAGTGAATTGCTTGTTAGGTCTTGAGCCATTCAAACTTAACTGTGCTGTGAAAGTGTGAAAGCTTATAACATTCAAAAGAAAATGCTGTATCTGTGCTTCAGCCTGATGCTGTATTTCAGCAGTAGCAGGGCCTTTTCATATTTTATTTTTCATCTGTAGGTTTAATACAATACCACTTAAATAGACTATGTTTTGAGTTTAAATTTGGAAACCAGATGTGCTAGAGTGTGGAGTGATTTAGGTTTGTTAGTAGAACATCTGCACTGAAAACAGAGCAGCTAGTGGAGAATCAATGCACAAGCACATGCCCAAAGGATCTTCATGAGTAGACTTAACTCATCCAAATGCACTTTAGCTGTGTTTGTTTGGAGACTCCTGTACTGGATCATAGAAGAGAGAAGCTATCTTCTCGGTGCAAGAAAACTTTTAATTTTTACATATTGTGCTGGAAAAGTTGCCAATGTAATGAGTGAATAGAACTGGAACAGTGAGAATGGGTGGCAGAGGTCTAACACAAAAGGTTCTGTGCAAGAAAAAGCAAACAAATTTAATGAGTGACTAGCGATCTTGAAAGCACAGAATCACAGAGAGGTGCTACTACTATTAGAATAAAGACAAGATGATAATCCCTTGAAACTTAGAAAATGTAGGCGTAGTATAACGATTTGTGGCTTCGGTGTCTCATTTCCTTAAAACACTACTTTTTTTTCACATCCTTGGGCAGTTTTTACTTATTCCTGTTTTGTAGATGTGTTTTAACTTTAAATGCTATGTAAATGCAAATTATAATATCATGAGTCATTCAGGAGAGAGTAGAAAGGAAAGGAAAGGAAAAAAAAGTGAGTGTTAATCAATGTAAGTGTATAGACACAGAATTTTTCTACTGCCATTTTAAGCCAGAGTTTAATGATGAATATTCTGTTAACTAGATAAAAAAAACCAAAATGCAATGTCAGAGAAAATTAAAAGGAGGAAGGAAAAAAGTTCAAAGTTTTGGAAGATATTCTATATTTCCTGTTGTCTTAACTGGATTTTATACCTTCTATGAACCTGAAGTCAAACAAAAAATCCAGCCTCTTCAGAAGTATTGCAGCAATACAGTAATACTGTAGAAGATCCTATTATGATAGCTCATTGAAACAATTTATCGATCAAAGTGGAAAAATGTGTTTCGAAGAGGGAGTGAAGGGACTGGACTTAGCAGTGGACAGCAAAAAAAATAATTCATTTTAGGCTGCTCACAACAGTGTATATTTGCGGTGATACATTGGTAAGTGTTCCAATATGGACAACGTGTACTGGGTGACTTCAGTTTTGTACCAGCTAGTGAATGACACTGAATCTGCCACATGTCTGTCTCTAGGAAGAGGAGGACAAATAACTGCAGTCTTCCTAGCCAGGTGTCCTTAGACAACAGCATCTCTTTCACTTGGGATGACAGAGGAATATAACACAACACACATAGTACAGGAGTTCAAGCAGAACAGGGCAGCAGTTTCAAAAGGAAGACATTTTTATCTGGTGTTTTATATATGCCTGACAGATAATCTGTCACAAAAGAAGAGAAAATAACTTTTCCTACTCTAACTGCCTTTCTGTTAAAACCAGAGAAAGCTGTTGGAAACACTTTCCTGTGGAGTTGTGTGGCAAGTTTCCTGTGGTATTATCTGTAATTTTCTCTATTCATTAAAAACAATATTTAAAATATTTTGAGCATTCATTCTGCACCTCATCACTTCCAGTTTTGGCTTGTTCCTCTCACTCTTCCATTTAATTATCAAGTTTTCCTAAAAACAGATTATAAAAGGCCAGAAAGAACTCCTAGAAGTAGAGGTCTTCACACTGATATCAGAATAACAAGAAGGCTAAATGAGAGAAGAGTGATTTAAAGAACTGAGTATCCCACAGAGATCACGGATTAAAGGATATCCTGCTGGTCCACATTGAGTACATTGCACAGCACTGACCAGTCATTAAAAGGAGGAGAAAAATTTTTGCAGCTCCAAGCTCTACAACCTCTCTGCTCTTAACTATATGCCCTGCCCAAAACTCAAGTTCCCAGGGTACAACAAGATGCAGCTTTAAATATTCTCTTCTGCAAGGCTTACACTACACAAATATCTCTGCATTGCATAAACTGTACACTTAGTTGAATGCGTACTAGATGTCTAACACCAATGCCTACGATGGCCAGATTAAACCTAGCCTTGTGGTGACTCCTCACCTCCTGACTGCAGGTAGATGTACACCACACTTCCCCACTCCCATCCTCAGTATCCTGGAGTCTTAAATGAAAGCTCCAAGGCTGCAGAGTGAAGTGTTGCTGTGGATAAACACAGACCTCTTTGCAGTATTGTGCGTTCAGTGAAACTCTGGGAGAATAACAAAAACCAGTCAGTTCCCATTGTCAGGTTTACTATAAGGCATCATCTGAATAGCACTTAGTTTGGAGGAAGGGAGAAGACTTTAACCTGCGTATTGACACCAGCCACCACCTCACACTTGCTTTTATTACTTGATGGTTGCTGAGTGCCTAGCCATTTAGATGAGTAATTCACATACCTTCTAACTTTGTTTTGAACAACACTCTCTTGCCAAAGTTAGGATGTCAGTCTGTTTCTCTAAACATAACAGTGATTCAGATGTTCTTACTTCTACCCAATGTTGATCACTGCTAAATGAGTTCTCTCTAGCTCTCAAAACATATGACGCCAAACTTCTGAACATTTAATACACACATACAGTTACTACATTACTACGTCTGAACTGATCTGAAAAAAAAAACCAGCAGTGTCTTCTCAGATTTTCCCCACTGTTGAGTTAATTTGCTGGCCCAGAACAAAAGAAAGCACGAAGAAGAAAAATTATCTGTAGTAACATCCACTTTTAGGTCTGCTGCCACACGAAGGAGTTATATAAATAAATGTGATTGTACTTGCTAAATGAGAGGACTATGATTAGGAGAGGGATGCTTTTAGTACTGGATATAGGGTTCTGTGCTTGTCTAACAACCAAAAGACAAAAATACATACAGTAGCATCCTATTATTGACTGCATGAAGACATGATGAAAACGTCTTGCCAAAGCAGGTTTCTTTTAAGCTATACTCTTATCACTAAACAATCATTTGAAGTGTGATGAAGAGTCAGAGGCATCATGCTTCCATATGTTTTCTTTCTTTGAAGGCTCTCCCATTCGTACACCTCTCCCTTCAGCTGTCATTGAAATTTTTTCTCATCATTAGCTTGTCTTGAATGCTGATTAGTTTGGCAAAGAAACACTTAAGCAATCTTGAACTTCACTGGGGATAAATTTGTTAACTACCCTTCTAGAAACACCAGGTCACCAATAGTTTACTCCCAAAATCCAAAGACTTTTCCAAGGTAAGTGTTCTATCAGCTACAAAAAATATCAGGCTCATTCATGAATAAAGAACATACAACTTTGAATAATTTAATGAAACCCTCAGGGAAAAAAAGCAAGAAGGAGAAAAGAGTAAAGAAAACCTCTTTGGAATGCAACTTTGATCCTGAGCTGAAAAATGAACTGTTGCTCCGTTAAAAAGAGATTATTTTTCTTCTGCTTCATGTCAGAAAAAATGAAGGAGAATGAAAAACCTCACTTTACCTACTCAGAGATACCTTGTTACTTCATTGCAGTACATAAAGCAGTTATCTTCATGTACATGTAAATCTGTGACATAAATTTGCCATGGTTGAGCAAGGTGAGTTTTTGCACAACTGTGCACAGTACATCTCTGTCATGTTTGGTGTATTGTTCTCAGCTCCCTGGATTATCATTTATGTATGACACCTATCCATCAAACTGTCACTTTTGGCGTGTTGTCACCAGCAGGAAAAACAGTTACAAGCAGGATTCACATCACTTGTTTTCAGTCACAGGTATATTTCTATCAGAATTAGAGTGATGCAGGATTTTGCAATTTAATGCTCAATGTCGTATTTACCCTAGTCTGCTCAGTCTTGACTTAGACTATTCTCATGTCCCCAAATTATTTTCTATTAAACCAATGTCTAATAAAAGGAAAATAATTGCATTATTTTCTTGTTGCAAGTGTGTGTTTGTGTCTCCAGGGTTGATTACCTCATCAGTAGCTCACTATCTGAATCAGATAAGAGTGTGGGAAGAAATCTACCAGGACAGTTTAACTGGTGTTTTTGCATTTTATACCTTTTGTCTATAGCTGGCCAAGTTACACAGACAGGAGTGAGCAACGTGCAGAGAACTGCTTGGTTTGAAGACCTACCTGCCAGATGAGAGTGCCAGTGGAAATTTGTTTATGGAAATGTTGCCTTTGTATGATATTGACCTCTTCGTCTCTCATGCATGTAATGTGTAATCTACATTTATGTCTCAGACCCTAGGATATTGTTATTAGAAAGGGGAGATGGAAGGAGACTCCTGCACAGCTGTTAACTTGTGGCCATGGAAAGCACATGGTATTTGCCATCAAGGCTTAAGACAGAATGGTTGGACAATAATATTTTCATGTAAGACCATCCAGTAAACCTTTAATCTGGTGCTTAGTATACAGCATGAAATGTGGAGCAACACTTTGTGTGTTAAACACCACATATATATCTTACATAACTGAGTCCAAATTAGCTGACAACAGCTACTTTCTAGCTGACATACAGGGCATTGAACTACAACAGATCATTTTTGATTCCACAAGTATTGGCCCTTGCCCACTCTGTCCTAGGATTGTCTGTAAATCATCTGTCAAAGCAGTGATCCAATAGCCATTTTTTAGTGTAACATTTGTGTCTCTGACATTTTCTGAAGTTGCATACAACTTGCCATTCAAGTTTTTAAAGATATTCACCTCCTTTCCTTTCTTCTGGTATTTGCTTAATCTGGACAAAATTTCCACAGGCATTCTACTGAAAATTTGTGGCTACTTAGTCAATTCCACAATTTCAATGAAAAGAAATTTGAAAAGTTAAGTTAAAAAAAAAGTAATCCCAAGACTGTATGAGGTTTGTTGTGTCTCACTGACAATCGAGGAAACAGCCCAGACTACAGAAGGGTCAGTTTCTGAATACTGGGTCCTCCACTGTATAGCCTTGAGGTTCAGTATCGAAACGCGTTTGTTCAGAGTGAGATGCATACGTAAATTTTAACATTTTTGTTCCTGTGCCTGAAACCTTTTATTTTCAAGGACATTTCATTTCAGAAAATGCTTGAGTGTTCCATATGTTAGAAATATCACGAGACCAGAGGGAATTCAAAAGTTTCAAATGGAAGTTGAAGTGTCCTCCTGCGAGGAAAAATTGGTGTTACATACCTGACTTTTTGCTTTATGGAGGCAAAATAATATTATTTAAAAAGAAGTAGTAACAAATTGGTTTTGGCTTTGCTTTTTCTCTTGCTTTTAAAAAGGCCTTTTGCCACAACAAAATGAATGATAACAGGAGGAGGAACCTTCAGTTGGCCCAGCCAGAGATATGCATGTGTTCGCTGACTAGTTGCAGATAGTCAGTGCAATGCGGTTTACCTAGGGAAGAAGAATTGAATAGCACATCAGCTTTTATACAGTGACCATAACAGCTTTTGGGCTTCCACCTAATATTTAGACCCAGGAAAAAATCAGTGACAGTTGTGTCTACTGTCTAGAGGTAGTATACGTTTATTTGATAAAGTCTGGGTGTTGTAGCATTATTAACAGGCAGGAAGATAAACTGCACAAACACAAAGGCTGCCTGACAATAAGAAACACTTCTGTTGCTCAGTGTGGTTTGGAAATCCCCTCAAAACAAAATTAGACAGACAGGTAACACCAACGTAAGCAATCAAGATAACATATGTGGAAATGTCACTTTTGGGCTCTTTTTGTAAGGCAGCCCAGACCTCAATCAGTGAAGAAGAAAAGAAGAAAGCATACTTCTGCTGTTTTATGAGCAATTAAAATTCTCAACCATGTAGTACTTTGATGCAGTCATGTCAGACACAGAGCAAACTCTGTCAAGATTCTGTTATTTTTTCAAAGCTTTAAAAATGAATTTCTGACTGGATCTGAAAACCTTTAATCATGTACATCTAATCTACAACACTTTTGAACAGAAGTAGACAAAAAAGGGAATTACAGCACTGAAGTAACCAAAGAGCTCCTGCTGTAGCTTTTGCAATCTACCATTTACATGCCATCTTCTAGGCACCCTCTAGTGCTACTCTAACACAAAACCCCATTCATACTATACACCAGTCTTGGAGGCAGGCTCCAAATCATCACCAAGGTCTGAGCTTCAATGGAACGATGGCAGACAAAGCCTGAGGTATAGTGTCATGGCCCTCCAGCACAGGCTTCTAGCACTGTAAGTCTTTGAGTCAGTTCCCATCGGGTCAGCTGAGACGGCAATGATTACAGTATCTCCCAAGCCTTTTCTGCAGACCACTCCCTGCCAGCAGCCCTTGGCTAGTTTTGTTGTAGGTTTCTATGGTACTTTGACTGACAGAGCAGAGCCCAAAATTTCTGAGTTATTAGCATGTTTTCCACTGTGCCCTTTCCAAAATAGCCAATGAAATCAGTGGAGAAAAAGCAGAATGACATGTTGTGCCAATTTATAGAGATAATTTTGGCATGAGTTCGATTATGTTATTTGCAAAAGAAAAATGCCAGTGAAACCAATTCACTTCAGTACTGTGTGTCCATCCATCCTATTTGCATCAGGTTACTGCTGTGTCTTTTCGCTTAGTAACTGCTGTCCTCATTTTCGGTCGCTAGCAAAGATAATAACAGAGCTTGAAACTTCAAGAAGTAAAATCGTATATGTAGGACTATATAGGCTAGTTGTTAATCACAAAGGTAAAAACAGAAATACAGAACCAATGAATCACAGAATCATAGGTTGAAAAGACCTCTAACATCATCAAGTCCAACCATCAACCCAAGACCACCATGACTTCTAAACCATTTCCCAAAGTGCAACATCTACACGTTTTTTAAACACCTCCAGGGATGGGGACTCAACCACCTCCTTGGGAAGCCTATTCCAATGCCTGACCACTCTTTCAGTAAAGAAATTCTTTCTAATATCCAATCTAAACCTCCCCTGACGCAACTTGAGGCCATTGCCTCTTGTCCTATCACTAGTTACCTGGGAGAAGAGACCAGCACCTGCCTCACTGCATCCTCCTTTCAGGTAGATGTAGAGAGCAATAAGGTCTCCCCTCAGCCTCCTCTTCTCCACACTAAACAGCCCCAGCTCCCTCAGCTGCTCCTCGTAAGATTTGTTCTCTAGACCCCTCACCAGCCTCGTTGCCCTTCTCTGGACACGCTCCAACACCCCAATGTCCTTCTTGTAGTGGGGGGCCCAAAACTGAACACAGTACTCCAGCTGCAGCCTCGCCACTGCTGAGTACAGGGACACGATCACCTCCCTCCTCCTGCTGGCCACACTATTCTTGATACAAGCCAGGATGCTGCTGGCCTTCTTGGCCACCTGGGCACACTGCTGGCTCATCTTCAGCCAGCTGTTGACCAGCACTCCAAGATCCTTTTCCGCTGGAGAGCTTTCCAGCCACTCTTCCCCAAGCCTGTAGCTTTGCATGGAGTTGTTGTGACGCGAGTGCAGGACGCGTCATTTGGCCTTGTTGAACCTCATACAATTGGCCTCGGCCCATTGATCCAGTCTGTCCAGATCTCTCTTCAGAGCCTTCCCACCTTCAAGCAGATCGACACTCCTTCCCAACTTGGTGTCATTTTTTTCAAACTTACTGAGGGAGTACTCAATGCTTTCATCTAGATCATGGATAAAGATACTAAACAAGAGTGGACCCAAAACTGAGCCCTGGGGAACATCACTCGTGACCATCCACCGACTGGATTTAACTGCTTTCACCACCACTCTTTGTGCTTGGACTTTTAGCCAGTTCTTTATCCAGTGAAGAGTATAGACATCCAGACCATGGGCAGCTAGTTTCTCCAGGAGGATGTTATGGGGAACAGTGTCAAAGGCCTGACTAAAGAAACGATTACTTACTTACAAAAACAATTCTGTTCCAGTTTGACCTCTTACAGAAGCTGGTGTGTATATCTTTGTGACCAGATGGAGGACAATCATATTGTAGCTTGGGTCCTAAAACCATATGGCCATAGCAGTATAGTGTTGTAGTTGTTGTTTCACCTGAAAAATGCACACAGATATTTATACACCACCAATTCAGGACAGAGTCAGAGAAGACACACTACACAGTGATCTGACTTTGTAATTGTACTTCCAGTGTGAAAACTATATGAGTGTTCATGGATGTTTAGATACTGTCTTCCTCCATGTTCACCCTCTGCAAAACAGAGCTGCCAAAGTTCATTACTGTGGTGCTTCTAGGTTAAGCAGCACTGGAATGAAAAAAAATGTCACTCTAAATTTGACACACTACTGGAATTTCAGCTTGTCCTGATGTTCATGGGAGTCTGTCTGGGATGGACTTTTCTTCTTAGTAGCTCATATTGTACTGTGCTTTGAATTTGTGACCAAAACAATGTTGGTAACAGCACAGTGTTTTAGCTGTTGCTGAACAGTGCTCACACAGCATCGAGGCACTCATTCTGACCCTCCAGTAAGCAGGCTGGTGGAGGGCAAGGTGTAGGAAAGGGGGCATAGCTGGGACAACTGACCCAAACTAACCAAAGGTGTATTCCATACTGTATGACATCATGTTCACCAAGGTCGAGCAGGGGTTTTTAGGGTAGGTAGGTATTGCTTGGAGACTGGTTGTGCATCAGTCTACTTGTGGGAAGTGATGAGTTGTTACCTTTTTATCACCTTTTTTTTGGGTTAGTTTTTTTTTTCTTTTTTCTTCCTCTCTCCTTTGCATGTTAAAATGTCTTAATCTACACCCACGAGTTTTCTCTCTTGCTTTTCCTGTTCTCTGCTTTGTCCTGCCAAGTGCTGGGAGAGGGTGATTGGCTGTGTGGTGCTTTAGCTGTTGGCTGGTGTCAACCCATGACACGTGATGCGTACAAATTGACTGCTCTGATTTAGGAAAGTTAAAACAACTTTTTGCACAAAATTTTTCGACTTTTTGTTTTATCATGAGAACATGAGAGACAAAGCAAGCACCACATCCCTCCAAAACCCAAATGCCAACAATACGAATTTACAAATGATGAAGAATTGATTTTTCCTGGCAAGTGACTCTTTCCTCCCTCTATGATAACTAGTTGTAGGCAGTAGTAGTTGTAAGCAAAACTGAATTAAACATCAAAATTTTTACTAAAGCAGTATCTCTTAGAGGAGTAGTTACAGTTTCTATGTTGTATTATGCTGTCCAGAAAATTTGAAAAAAGTTTTAGCACTCACTATAAACTGAACAGCTCATTCAGACCTTCATTTTCTACAGTGTCCATAAATATGGTAATTTTAGCCTTTGCCATCTCTTTTCCTCCCAGAAATGATCCTCTCAGTGGGCCTACCTCTTCTGACATCTTCCTTCATTTTATAGAGAGAAGTAGCAACCTGAAAGTGCCTTCCCCAGCCCCCTTGTGACAGGAATTCATAATATTAATTGCCAAAAATTATCACCTGCAAGGAGTTTTATCTAACAAAGCTGCTCTATGGCTTTCTCAAGACAATATAGTACCACTCATGTCCCAAGAAAACACTGAAGTATGTAAATAGGAAGAACCCCAAAGTATATTAATATTTAAGAGTAAAATTTCAGTATCAGCTAAAGAGTTTTTCAATATCCATCTTTTTCTTTTCTTCTTAAATCGCATTTTCCTCAGAGAAATGTGTTTTGGATCCTAACTGATCAACTCTCAATTGATCAGAGAGAAGTGTTTTACTCCAAAGTGCCAAGAACTGCACAGCTCTGTGAGACTCAGATCTAGAATGAGACACAAATACCATGTAACTCTTCAATATCTGATTGTGCAGAATCATGTGAGGTTGCTGGGTTTTTTTGTTTCTTAAAGAACACACAAACAGGAAAAAATTCCACACAAACAAAGAAGGAAAACATGATAGGAGGAAACTGTTACTAGATGTGGAAAATAAAGAGGGCTGCTTATTAAGCTATGCAAATGAGAGTTGATATTTTACAGTCTTCTGGAGCCTATGGTAAAATCAGAAGAAGTAAAAGGGGTTTTTGCTGATGTATGTTGATACAGACAGCTTTTATACGCCTGAGTTACCTCACTGAATTTTTAGCTTCAAGTTACAGAATAGGAAACTGAGAAGCAGACAGCTGAGGTTTCCAACTTCCTGTACAAGGGCAGAAGTCCTGTCATAGAGTTTGAAGATAGACATAATTCTGGCGTGCAGTCCTAGATTTCGGACACAAAATTAATTCTTATACTAAAAAATGTGGAAAAAAATCTACTTTTTGTAAAGAATTCAGCAATTACACTAACTTGAATAATTTTCTATTTTGTCCTAGCAGCACTGTACTGAAATGATGATAGGTGTGAGGTAAAAATCTGCAGATGACAGCGTTTCTGAGATTTATGTCTTCCTCTCCAAAAACGCACCAAAACCAGAGAAGCTCTGTGAATGACAGTGTTTTCTGTCCTTTTTTTTTCCCCATAGTTAAATGATCAGTTTCATTCAAAAATACATATGAAAAAATATCCTTCTGAAATAAAATAGACAAGTAAAAAATGAATAGAGCCACAAGACGGGCAAATATGAACAATGAACATATGCAGTAAAAGACCCAGCAAACTCTCAAACTGAAAAATAACTAGTGAAAGAATTGTCTGGTCTCTGGTATTCAGAATTTAGTGAAGATTGAAATACCTGAATCCATTTCCCTGGACCAACTGCTAACTATGTGACTTGTGGCTGGTCTCTAGCTCTAAGAATCTCCTTTCATCAACGGTGAATTTAGGTACAACTTACTATTTTTTAACACTTATATTTTGAGAGCACCTAAATTCAAATATCAGATAAGTGCAATAGTGTCACATTCTCTACAAATGTAAAAGTCACAGATCGCATAATAACAGTCCCCTCTCAGTGTTTACAAAGTGCTTGGAGAGCCTAAGAGACATTAAGACAGGTTAAAGCCAAAGGTGTTTGCTTACAGACAAAAGCACTAAAACTCAGGTGACCCAAAGACGAGGGCTTTTATTGCCAGTGAATTATTTATTGCATAGCAAAAAAGACAGGCAGTTTTCTGAGGAACCTGATCTGCAGTAAAGTTAGACATCAAGTTGGTAGTGCAGGAGTACTTATGTCTGCATAGCAGCTGCTGGAGGAGCCAGATGCTGCTAGAATTGAATGTAAGTTGCTCAAAGTGAAGCCAGTGAGACAGATGTTCAAACTACAGCCTGGGACATAGAACCCTGTGGACTAATGAGAGAGAAAGCAAGACACGCTGATCATCAGATAACAGCTGCAGCTGAGAAATTGCATCATTGTCTTGTAAATGACAAAGTCCTTTGTCCAAAGTGCAACAATGGACTTAGGATGATGATTTGAGTTACCCAAATTTCTCTCCATGCTAGTATGACTAAGAAAATAACAACTCGGCAGAGGACACTATGGTCTGTAAAGACTGGCTGACTTACAGCTGCTCTATAAGAGATTTTGCCAAGATTCTCTTTTATGTTTATAATTCTTAACAGTACAATAAATGATGTACTAGCAAATGGTCCTCAAACTTTCAAACTCTGTTCTGCAAATCTGACTCTCTGAGAAGTTTAAGAATGTGTACTTTGCTGCATTTACCCTGTATACATTTGTGTAATGGAGAACTGTTCCTACAGACATCACTTAATTACAAAGTACAAAGCTGAAAAATTCTCGTCCATATGACAAAAGCATAGAATCATAGAAATATTTAGGTTGGAAAAGACCCTTAACATCAACAGGTCCGACCATCAACACTGCTAAGTCCACCACTAAACTGTGTGCCTAAGCGTCAGGTCTACAAGTCTTATAAATACCTCCAGGGATGGTGACTCAACCACTTCTCTGTTTCAATGCTTGATAACCCTTTCATTGAAGAACTTTTTTCTAATGTGCAATCTAAACCTCCCCTGCCACAACTTGATGCCATTTCCTCTCATCCTATCACTTGTTACTTGGGAAAAGAGAGAACCACCTACCTCATTCCAACCTCCTTTCAGGTAGATGTAGAGACCAATAAGGTTCCCCTCAGCCTCCTCTTCTCCACACTAAACAGCCTCAGTTCCCTCAGCCGCTCCTTGTAAGATATGTTCTCTAGACCCTTCACCAGCTTCGTTGCTCTTCTCTGGACATGCTCCAGCACCTCAATGTCTTTATTGTAGTGAGGGGCCCAAAACTGAACACAGTACTCAAGGTGCAGCCTCACCAGTGCCAAGTACAGGGACACCATCACCTCCCTACTCCTGCTGGCCACACTGTTCCTGGTACAAGTCAGGATGCTGCTGGCCTTCTTGGCCACCTGGGCACACTGCTGGCTCATGTTCAGCTGGCTGTCAACCAACACCCCAAAAATGTCCTTTTCTGCCAGGCAGCTTTTCAGACTCTCTTTCCCAAGCCTCTAAGGTTGCATGGAGATGTTGTGACGCGAGTGCAGGACGCGGCACTTGGCCTTGTTGAACCTCATACAGTTGGCTCGGTGCATCAATCCAGCCTGCCCAGATCTCTCTTCAGAGCCTCCCTACCTTCAAGCAGATCAACACTCCCAACCTGGTGTCACCTGAAAAATTTGCTGAGGGTGCACTCAATCGCCTCATCTAGATCATTGATAAAGATATTAAACAGAACTAGCCTCAGTACTGAGCCCTGGTGAACACCACTTGTGACTGGCCACCAACTGGATTCACCTCCATGCACTACAATTCTTTGGGCTCGGCCATCCAGCTGGCTTTTAACCCAGCAAAGAGTACACACACCCACACCATGAGCACCCAGATTCTCCAGGAGAATGCTGTTGGAAATAGTGTCGAAGCCTTTACTAAAGTCCAGGTAAACAACATTCATAACCTTTCCCTCATCCACTAAGTGGGTCACCTTATCATAGGAGGAGATCAGGTTAGTCAAGTAGGATCTGCTTTTCATAAATCCATGCTGAGTGGGTATGATCACCTGGGTGTCTGGTATGTGCCATGTGACAGCACTCAGGATGAGCTGCTCAATAACCTTCCCCAGCACTGAGGTCAGGTTTACACGCTTGTAGTTCTTCAGATCCTCCTTCTGGCCCTTCTTGTAGATGGATGTCACATTTCATAAAATCATAGAATCATAGAATCATCAAGGTTGGAAAAGACCTTGAATATCCTCAAGTGCAACTGTCGTTTTTAGTAAATGCACACAGCCTTGTGTGTGCTACATCTTCTCGACCCTTATTTCAGAAACACTTTTTTTAGTTAGGTTTCTGACTGGGGGAAGTATTAAGCCTCATGGGTTTTATACAGGCTGTCCCCAGTTCCCCGATTTACATTCTTCCTTTAAATCATTTTCTTTCTTTCCACTTTCTATTTTGTATGACAAAGGTATGGTGAATACATGCTGATATTGAGCAAAATAAGGAGACCTGGAGATCAGGGCGATTGATGAGAAGAGTGGAAGAGAGAGAAACTCCTTGACTCTACTAGTTGTTGATAGTTGCAGTGACTTTATGCCACTGTGCCACTGTTGCCTGTCGTAGCTCTAGACATGAAAGAACAGCAAGGACCCTGTCTATTTCAAAACCTCCAGTCAACTGAGATCTCCCCAGTTAGCCAGTACTGCTGACAAATGATTGAAAGTCGCTTGGTGAGCACTTCCACCATCTCCGTCTGTACCCTTGAGCGAATCCCATCTGACCCCATACACTTGTGTGGGTCTGAATGGTATAGAAGGTTGCTAACCTTTGGATTATGCGGGCTTCAATTTGCTCCCCATTGCTGTCTTCCAGCTCAGTGGGCTGGATACCCTCAGAAAAATTGGTCTTACTAATAACGACTGAGGCAAAAAAGGCATTAAGTGCCTCAGCCTTTTCCTTATACTTTGTCACTATGTTTTCCCCTGCATGCAACAGAGGATGGAGATTCCCCTTAGCCCTAGTTTTGCTGCTAAAGTATTTATAGAAATACTTGTTATTGTCTTTTACTACAGCATCTAAATGAAGTTCTAGCTGGGATAATTTTCTCAGTGCATAGCCTCACAACTTCTTTGTAGTCCTCCTGAGTTGTTTGTCCCTTCTTCCAGAGATCATCAACTCTCATTTTTCCTTAGTTCCAGCGAAATCTCTGTGTCCAGCCAGGCTGGTCTTCTTCCCTGCCAGCTTGTTTTTCAGCACATAGGCTCAGCCTGCTCCTGCACCTGTAAGATTTCCTTCCGGAAGAATGTCCAGCCTTCCTGGGCTTCTTTGCCCTTCAGAACTGCCTCCCAAGGAACTCTGTCAACCAGGTTCTAAACAGGCCAAAGTCTGACCTACAGAAGTGTAAGGTGGCAGTTCTGCTAACACCCCTCATTACTTGCATAAGAATTGAAAACTATATAATTTCATGGTCGTTGTGCCCAAGATGACCTCCAACCATCACATCAATCACAGGTCCTTCTCTGTTCACAAACACCAGGTCTAGTGGCTGTGCCTTCCCTAAGTTGTTCACTCTCCAGCTGTGTCAGGAGGTTATCTTCGACACACTCCGGGAACCTCCTTGTCTGTTTCCTCTCCTGTGTTGTATTTCCAGCAGACGTCTGGCACACTGAAGTCCCCCCTGAGAACAAGGACTAGCAATCATTAGACTTCTCCCAGCTGCTTATAGCATATTTCATCTGGCTGTTCATCACCGTTGGGTGGTCTGTAACAGACTCCCACCATGATATCTGCTTTGTCAGCCTTTCCCTTGATTCTTGCCTGTAAACACTTGACCCTTTCATCACCATCATCAAGCTCTAGACAGTCAAAACACTCCCCAACATGCAGGGCTACCCCACTGCCTCTCCTTCCTCACCTATCCCTTCCAAAGAGTTTGCAGCTGTCCATTGCAACACTCCAGTTGTGTGAGTCAGTTTCTGTGATTGCAGCTACATCGTAGTTTTCCAGCTGTACAATGGCTTCCAGTTCCTCCTGTTTGTTGCCCATGAGGCATGCATTGGTGTAGATGTACTTTAGCTGGGCCATTGATCCTGCCACCTCTTTTGGGGAAGAAGTCCTAATTCCTACGTGAGTGTTCCAAGGTGCTTCTGTGGTTTCTAAGACATCAACAACCCTCGTGCCTTTGCTGCCACATGGTTCTCCACCCCTACCCCACTGAGATGGCTAGGGTGCTGTACGCATTAGTACAGGGACATTTCAAACATACTCTGTCATACTCAGCATGTCATCGAACAGACTGAAGGAACCTTCTAACACACAGTTGCTGAAACATTGGTATGCCGCCCCCAGGCTCATCTCTAGTGAACCTGGTTTTATCCCTTTCCCCCTTCAATTCTAGTTTAAAGCTGTTTCAATAAGCCCTGCTAACTGCTATGAAAATCCTTTTCCCTCTTTGAGAAAGTGGAGTAAGAAGATGAAGTTCAGGATGCTGTGTGGAGGAAGCAGGGAACTAAGTAGGATTACAATCTTGGACTTCAGAAAAGCTAAGAATCTTCTTGCAGGAATCCCATGGGTTAGAGCTCTAGAAAGTAGAGGGGTCCAAGAGAGCTGGTTGCTACTCAAACATAATTTCTTCCATACTTACGATTGGTGGATGTCTATGCATAAGAAATCAGGTAAAGGAGGCAGGAGACCTATATAGATAAACAAGGAACTCTAGCAAAAATCAAATGGAAGAAAAAGGTCTACAGAACACAGAAAGAGGGACAGGCCACTTGGGAGAAATACAGGAACTCTGTCAGAACATGCAGTGATGCAACGAGGAAGGCTAAGGTTCCTCTGATACTAAATCTTGCAAGGGATGTCAAAGACAACAAGAAGGGCTTCTTCAAATACATCAGCAGCAAATGGATGACTAGGGAAAATATGGGGCCACTGCTGAACGAGATGGGTGCCCTGGTGATGGAGGATATAGAGAAGATTGAGTTACTGAATGCCTTCTTTTCTTCAGTCTTTACTGCTAAGGCCAGCCCTCAGGAATCCCAGGCCCTAGAGGTAAGAGAGGAAGCCTGCAGAAAGGATGACTTTCCCTTGGTCGAGGAGGAGTGTGTGAGGGATCGCTTAAGCGATCTGGAGGTCCACAAATCCATGGGCCCCGATGGAATGCACTGACGAGTGCTGGGGGAGCTGGCGGGTGTCATTGCTGAGCCACTCTCCATCCTCTTTGAAAGGTCCTGGAGGACAGCAGAAGTGCCTGAGGACTAGAGGAAAGCCAGAGTCACTGAAATCTTCAAAAAGGGCAAGAAGGAGGACCCAGGGAACTACAGGATGGTCAGCCTCAACTCCATCTCCGGAAAGATGATGGAGGTCACCATCAAGCAAGTGGAGGAAAAGAAGGTTATCAGGAGTAGTCCACATGGGGAAATCATGCTTGACTAATCTGATAACCTTCTATGATGGTGTGACTAGATGGGTAGATGAGAGGAGAGCAGTGGATGTTATCCACCTTGACTTCAGCAAGGCTTTTGGCACTGTGTCCAATAACATCCTCCTAGGGAAGCTCAGGAAGTGTGGGCTAGATGAGTGGACAGTGAGGTGGATTAAGAACTGGCTGAATGGCAGAACTCAGAGGGTTGTCATCAGCGGCTCTGAGTCTGGTTGGAAGTCTGTAACTAGTGGGGTTCCCTGAGGCTCAGTATTGGCGCCAGTCTTGTTCAACTTCTTCATCAATGACCTGGATGAAGAGTTAGAGTGTACCCTCAGCAAGTTTGCTGATGATACAAAACTGGGAGGAGAAGTGGATACCCCAAAAGGCTGTCCTGCCATTCAGCGAGATCTGGACAGGCTGGAGACTTGGGCACAGAGGAACCTGATGAAGTTCAACAAGGGCAAGTGCAGGGTCCTGCACCTGGGGAGGAACAACCCCATGCACCAGTACAGGCTTG
>Ga0065711_1001365_pt1 | contig 44276 bp, 28 predicted proteins | sample Hoacrofraction12_FD_59098 | JGI IMG/M metagenome (GOLD analysis project Ga0065711, IMG submission 59098) | Hoatzin crop microbial communities from Cojedes, Venezuela - Epithelial fraction 12 v2 (version 2) | ecosystem: Host-associated > Birds > Digestive system > Esophagus > Crop | place... | reverse complement strand
ATCCTCCGTCACCAGGACACCCGCCTCATTCAGCAGCGGCCCCACATTGTCCCTAGCCTTCCTTTTGCTGCTGATGTAGTTGAAGAAGCCCTTCTTGTTGTTTTTGACATTACTTGCCAGCTTCAATTCCAGGTGGGCTTTGGCCTTCCTCATTGCATCGCTGCATGCTCTGACCATATTCCTGTACTCTTCCCAAGTGGCCTGTCCCTCTTTCCACATTCCATGGACCTTTGTCTTCCACCTGATCTCCGCTAGTAGCTCCTTGTTTAACCATGCAGGTCTCCTGCCTCCGTTGCTCGATTTCTTTCTCAGGGGGATGCATTGCTCCTGGGCATGGAGGAAGTGATGTCTAAACAGAGACCAGCACTCATGGACCCCTCTGCCTTCGAGAGCCCTGGCCCACGGGATTCCTCCCAGTAGCTCCTTGAAGAGGGCAAAGTCAGCCCTCCTGAGGTCCAAGGTTTGATCCTGCTTGTCGCCCTGCTTCCTCCACGCAGGATCCTGAACTTGACCATTTCATGGTCACTGCAGCCGAGTCTACCTCCAACCTTCACATCCTCCACCAGTCCCTCCTTGTTTGTTAGTACAAGGTCCAGCAGAGTGCCTTTCCTTGTTGGTTCCTCCACTTGCATCAGAAAGTGAATAAGAAATAATGATAAGAAGTCTTATACAGCATTTATATTTATCCAAATCTTATATAGCATTTCTATTTCTATTTAACCAAATGAGGAACAACCTCCTGAGAAGAGAAAGCCATATATTCCTTGACACCACAGCCAGGAATACTGAGTATTTCATGCAGTTGACTCATGGGAAAAAAAAGAGCCAAGAAAGACAGTGGCTACAGACGCAAAGAGGAGACAGCAGTGGTGGTGTGTCCAGATAGCACAGCTGTAATTTCAGCCTCTGCACAACCTGCAGCCCAGCCTACTCTAACACGAGTAAGTTTGTACTTGCTAATGCACCAGCTGTGGCAGAGCAAATCGGATGCGGCAAAGTCTGGTGGCAAATACCCCGAGGGCACAGCAGGTCAGATCAGCTTGCAGGCCAACAGGTTTTTCAGGCTAGTTTTGAGCCACCCACCAGCGGGTCCCACTCAGGAGCTGCACAGACACCCCTGACACCAGAGGCCCAGAAAGGACAGGCTCAAGCCTTCCAACAGCAGTGCAGGGTTGGTTTGTCTTGAGCCAGCCACGAAGCTCTTCTTGCTAGCATGGCACACTTCACGTGGGTCTCATGAAAATGGTACCCAGCTGCCTGGATAAGAACAAACATGGGTAGGTATATGAAGTGCTGTGTACATTAGGACAGCACAGCCTTGTAGCAGTGGCACAGCCTCTCGTACACAGCCACTGCTGGAAGAAGTCTTGGGTACCAAGGAAGCAGTAGTGGGAAAGGGCAAGAGTAGTATTGTAAGTGAATGTGAAAGGATTCACTTCTACACAGGCAGTGTTCTCTCAATAACTTTTTTTTCACACCAATAGCAGTTCAGAACTATGCAACTAGGGGATCCCTGTGGCATCTGGACTATTTCTGAACAGAAATTTCATAAACCTTTAAAAAACACTTTTACCTCTGTGCGCGCATTCCCAGGAGGGGATTGTAGTGGCCTAGGCAATGTGTGTTTGAAACCCTTGCAAGTAAAATTTGATCAGCTCCACCCTGCATTTCATTACCTTCTGTAAGATGACTCTGCTTGACAGACCTTGGCAGTCTCACAGCAGTATTTCAAAGGGTTGTTGTGGAACCTCCCTGTACCTCTGCACAAAGAGGTAACATGGACTTCTGTTTTCCTGCACAGGTTACTCATGTCATGAGTCATAACTCAGAGCACACAGCAGCCCTACCAGGTTCATCACTCTTCAGAGATGGAGGTAGGATGGGGCTGGCACTGGGGACCACAGTCCTGCCCCACCAGGATCACACCCACCTGATGCTGCTCTGTCAACTTGGAGGCATCCAAAAGGCATCCCAAGAGGAGAACCAGTGAGGGTTCCTCTTCCCTGCAGACCCTGCCAAGCAAAAGGCAAGTTTTAGAGTTGTCTCTGCCCTGCCACCAAGGTTAGCACAACTACTCAGGCAAACCATCTAGCTGGAAATGGGGCTGTCTGTTCCTTCTGAAAACAGCCCTGTCCCCACCTCATTGCTTGTGGCCATTTTTGGCCACCTGAGTAAAGGAAAAGGAGGACTGCGTACCCCTCTCCTGTAAAGCCCTTTGTGATACCCCTGAAGGAAAAAAGGTAGGCTGATAACTAATGGAGTATGCAATAGTTTGTGGCCTCCAAGAAAGACATAGCCTTGTACATTATCTGTTATTATCTTCACTGCAAATACAGAACTTGTTATATATAAATCTGTTTTACTTTTCCAACTGACCATTTTTAAGTGTTTTGTGAGTAAAACTCATCCATCTCTTCACTGAGCAGCAGAATTAACAAATCCTGGCTTTCCACAGAGAAGTGTCTTGCCTCTCAATGACCTCCAGCCAGCACAATACCATGAGACCCCCAGCAGCATCCTTATTCCTTGCCACACTCCTGCCTACCAGCCGAAGGAAGGACAGCAACTGCTGAGCTGGTTCCAAGCTACAAATACGCTTGAGCTCACCTGTCACTCTGAAGGCACATTAAATGGTGTCTCTTCTCTATCCAGAGAGTGGATATAGGTCGAGTGTCTTGGTATCCAGATGAATACATCATCTTCAAGATCTCTCAATCAGAACTGAAATTTCTTGGTTTTTGCTAGGGAGGAGAGACTGTTAGACAGAAATGTAAATGGATCGAAGACCAATGGACACTGAAACTGTGTCGTCTCATTGCCTTTGAAAACCAGGTTGATGTGGGATAGCACACACAACCACCCAAAAACACCCCTCCCGGTGGCTGAAGTGGTCAAATTGCTATTCTCACACCTTGGGTTGGAGAAAGGTCAGAAGTTGGTCACTTTTCTTAGAGAGGATCTTCTCATAAACCAAAAAAGAGGAAAAGCATCTTTATATGTGACCTGTAACAGGCTTGTCATGAGTTCTCACAGACTCATTGCAGGAGAGGACATCAGCCTGATAATGGCAATGCAGCTCCCAGCATCTCAGCCAGCCCTGCTGCTTTGTCCCTGTGGGACTCCTGAATATGAAGCTCCCTGCAGCTGTTCCTCCGAGGTGGACACCCTCTTGGGCTGCAGGCCCCCATTCAGACCCAGAAGAACCCTGGAGGCACTCCATCACTGCTGAAGCACAATTATGTTTTTAAATCTCTCCATTGATTTATAATTGCTCCAGGCAATAATGTTCCTATGTTACCTGCACGCTCCTGCTGTCATTAGCCAGTCTTCCCTTTGTCCTCACAGGCTGTGAGACCTTCTTATGTCTGCATGTCTGCCTCAAAGTAGGTTTACAATTTTAAGAGCAGGAGTTGTTCTACAGATTTTTTCTTGCCACGGCACATGACAAACTGCAGCACTCGGGAAACCATCCCAGCTGGGTTGCATCAAGCATTGGGGCTTCCTCTCCAGCAAAGCCCTCTGTGCCACAGCAAGGCAAAGGCTGGCCTGGGTGGAGCAGGAAGCCCAGGCTTGGGGAGGTAAGCCAGGGAGGGAGACGACCATCTCAGGGCAGGAGCTTCTGCAAGGCTCAGCAGTGGCTCAGCAAATCTTTCTTACTCTTCTTTTAAAAGTACATTACTAAACGTGCTGCCTTGAGGCCACAGAAATTCCCAGAACATGCATGAATTTTTTAGGAGGATGGAATGTGTCTACTGCTGTTCTCTAAGATACAACGGAGACAAAAGGACAATTCTCTGACTTCAGAGAAGATATTTTTAGTATAACCTTCCAGCGACATATCTGTGCACACACACACAAATATACTATGTATAAACACATAAACATGCATATGTGATTCCCACTACCACGGTCTTGACAAAGCCTGCCCCATCGTTAATCACCATAGAAGCCCATCCTGGTAAGCCCATATGCACGCTCCTCTGCTATTAGTCATTAACATTAAGCACTTGAGCTGGAAGTGAAGCACTTTCTCCCCCTAGAACATGCTAACTGACAAAGGGGAGAGATAAAAGCCAAGCAAAACTTGCTTTGCTTGTGAGTGAAAGCCCTGGTAATGCAATGGCTTTGCTCTGTTTTTGTGCTTGCTACCTGGAACGGCTGCAGAGTCATCAGCAGGCTGTGGGGCAGGGCTGGGGCGTGGATAATGGTGTATGGCACCCACAGGGCTAGTTGCATGTGCCACCATTCAGGTGACTAGAAACCACATACACATGTCCTGCATCTAAAATGACAGCCTTATCTCCCGGGTCACATAAACATGACTAAGAAAATAAATATACTGTTTCCTCAGTGACTGAGCATTAAATCTTAACCAACATCCTGACAGACCATTAGAAATGCTTTTCAGCTCAACCAGCTGTGGATCAGGCCCAAAGTGATGACGCCAGCTCCTGACTTTGTGCCTTGCAAACCACCTTCCCTCTCTGCCCAGGACACGCAGCCGGTGCAGCCATGAGCACCCACGCTGGCAGTCAGGAGCACGCAGAAAATTCAGCCGCTGCGGTTTGTGGGAGGCACAGGAGCGAGGTCAGAACGGGACAGAGTGTTCTGAAGCAGCTGCAGACTGACGCAGTCATTCGCTTAATGCACTTGTCTATAAGCCTGTGTATGTATACTCAGAATATTCCTAGCTGGATATGAAAGTCCACTGAATGGGATCCGTGCACTTCATCAGCCATTCCTCTAGCCTGAAAGCTTAGCAAGCACTTCTGATGGACGTTGAGACCTAAATGATTTCTTGATAACACAGAAAAATATGTAATTCTCTGTTACATGGCTTTCCAGCAAAGAAGTCTGACGTTTGCTTCTTCCACATACTTCCAGTTTGTATTGCTGCTCATGTGGATATAACCGAATGAAATAACTGAGGCACTGATCTTATCACTGACATACATTACTAACATATCCCTTTCACCAACAGTTCACACACATCCAGGGAATGAGGCAGTTTTTTAGCTCATTTGCTACTAACCAATAAAACTACTATCCAAAATCCACTCGAGCCAATTCATTCTCACATCTGGACAGAAAACATTTGAGTGACATGGACAAACCTGTTCTCAGCTTTTCAGAAAACCAGTCTGAGAAGGAATTCAGGGGACCCTCCAACCCACCCCAGTGCCCTAAACTCTACCACTGGACGAAGTTAGATAAATTCCACAGCTGGGGTCAAACTAGATTTCATGCCTCAACAAAACGGTCCAAATAACTGGGACTGATCAATATCTTATTTGATAATTTTTTTTTTGATTTGATGTTTTTAGCAGCCAACGTGAGTATAAATTCTCACTTTAGTCAGGTAAATATTTTCTTGCAACAGGACCATGAAAAACAGGTCCACTGTGAGTCATTTTATCTCAGGCAATTTTTCATAATTGGACTGCATGGAACAAACTCCTCTTGTTGGTGGTGTGATATGAGATAATAAAATAAATAATTTGCCACTTTTGTAAGCAGAATTGAAACAAAGCAGATTTATAGCACTGGGATTTGGACATGCTTGTTACTTGCTTGTTTTCCATTTTGTGTCTTCTCCAGAGGTTAAACAAAAACATCACTAAGTATCTGTCTGCAAATAGGTACACGGGAAACAACAGTATGTATAAAATTGAGACTTCAGAGGGGAATTCCAATCAGCATATTATCAGGATATTCTGACAAAGTTTAAAATCTCCAGAGATAATAACAGTTGCTAGAACTCCTACAGCTGTTTGATGCTGATCTGTGATCGCTCTTACCAGACAAAAAGCAAGACAGGAGAAAAAAGCAGATGAACAATTTTAGAAGAAATTAAGGAACATGAAATAGAGAAAGAAAATAAGAGGAAGGTGCAACCAGCAGAGAAAAACATAATAAGCACCAGTGATGGGAAGCTAAAAGAAAATGCCTTAAAATAAGAAAGATGGCACATACATTTCATACTGAGAGTGAGGAAACCTGAGAATGCTTTACTGTAAAGTCTCCAATTTATGTCTTTTCTCGAATTCTGTGTCTTAGTCAAATACAGGTGTGATTTGAGTTCAGAATAGGACTAATGGATTCAACTTTGGTTTGTGCTCAGAAAGGATATGGAAATAAAAGTAAGTAAATAAACATAAGCTTGAGCATACAGAGTCCCCTCCATCTGCAGAGCCTCAACAAGGCAGATCCCCTGAAGGAAAAGGGCAAAGTGCCAAGGGAGAAGAAAGCAGAGTTGGCTGTAGCATAGACAGAAGTTTGGGCATGGCAGTGTCAGATACCCATGAAGGAGACTGCCCCACCAAGCACATGGCAAACCAGGGTGAACCCAGTCTCAGGCTTGGAGAGAAATGGGATAATTTCTTCTCCTGTGAATTCCTTGGGCACCATGTAAACCATGGAAAGAACGAAAATACTGCGTGGAATAGCCCCCACATTAAACACGCTGAAGGGGAAAAAAAAAAAGGTAACATCTTACCCAGGAAAAGTAATTTTAGAAAATCTTGGGTTTTAGAAAGCCTCCTAAAATGCACACATTACACTTTAAATACAAGGAAGAACTATTGCCAAAGAAATTACCTCTCAAACATATCTGAAATGTTATAAACTCCAGGAGGACATCAGAAAAGAAGAAAAATCAGGAAAAAGAGAACCTGTAACCAAAGTTGAATTTGTAAAACACGTGACAGCTTCAGCCTTTTCATTGAGTTTAGATTGAAGAACTTCAAATGTGAATTAAGAAAAAATACTGAGATCACAGTCTACTTGGAAGCTACACACAAAACAGAAACGTGTTTGAAAAAATCTGGCATTCAGAGGCATTAAAATTATTCAGTTACTGCCATCACTCACTGAGAAACATGACGCTCCATCACATGAGTCATCTCTGCAAGGAAACGGGCACAAAATGTACCATGAAGCTCACTGAGAAGCCACAAATACAGGGCCCAAAGAGAGAGGGAGAGTTTCTGATCTGTGACAACAGCATGATGTTGGCTAGTATCAACTACAGTGGTGCCTTTAGCTTGTTACGTGGTACAGGCCACAGCGAGGATGTGGAAATGCTGCTGACACCTCCCTGGAGGAGACCCACTCCAGGTGGGAAGGAAAAGACACGGGGATATTTTTGTACCTGCTCTGTGGCTTTTTTTAGCAGCCTTTGGGTAAATGCACCCAGTAAATCTAATTGCTGCAGCAACGGGACCCTTACAGTGTAGCTCAGCTTATACAAAACAAGGGAATTCTACATGGCCATTCTGCTCTTTCTGGTGCCCACCAACCCATAGCAGAAAGGGGCACTCGTGTCTCATTTAAGGGCATTTTAGATCCCCCCCACAAAACTGTAACGGTCTGCGCAGGGTGTTGGGCGAGGGCATACCAAGCCCTCAGCCTCAAAGCGAAGGCAGGTCAGTTGTACTGGCAAAATTTCTGCTGAGCACATTGGCACCTGGAGAGCAGGCAAGGCAGCTCACACCAGCATCTTGGTTTCTTCACGGAGGTGTTCTCCGGTGTGGCTGGCCAGGGGGGCATAAATCCTCCCTCCGCTCAGGCGGGAAATCTGCACTATCTTTTCCACCTGGTCTGGAGCCCCCAACCCTTCAGGCATGCCATCCACTGCACATAAGGACCTTCCAGCCTCACTCACTGCCAAGATGGGAATGTGAAACTGCTCCTTCTGAAGATCTTGTTTCTAGATCTCCCCAGAAGCAGCACACCCAAAACTGCACATACTGGCTCCAAATGACAGCTGATGCTCCTTCATAGTTGCTCCTTTTTCCTTACATGTTCCAGCTGATGCCCTTAATCCCTCACACCCCAGGGGCCCCAAAATCAGAACTCCTCCAGGAGAAAAACTGGCCAAGGTCTTCCTACAGCACCAAGCACACACAGCTTATCCCACGCTGTCTTCCATTGCTGGTGCAGCTCTGTCCACCGAGGTGTAGTTACGTGGCATGATTCAGTGCAATTCACGACCTGTTCCTGTCACTGTGCATCACATGCCATTTGTTGCAGACAGCTGTTATTTGTTCTAAGATTATCTTGAAGTCTTCCTCAGAAAAATCCTCTACAATTTCAAAAGCCATGATTTTCTTTATCTCTTTCTTTTTTTTTTTCCATAATCAGACTGGAAAATTGCTGGAGATTTTTTCCCCCTCCACCTTTAGCAGTCAGGATCGTGTTCTGCTTGCAAACAAAGCAGCTGAATAATCCTCCAGTCAACTTCTTTGCTTAAGGGAACATTTTAAACTTGTTCACTTTAAGGGTTTTGTGATGAAAGTCCTTGATTAGCTAAAGAACATGTGCTAATTAGTATTTCATTATGAACTTCCTGTGTTGGTCTTTCCTCTGCAAGTATTAAAAAACTTAGCTTGCCTTTTACCATCTTTGTGGTCATTTGAAAAAATTGGCCTGCTTCATAATGACACAAAGAAGAGCAGTGTGAAGTTTGATTGTAAATCTTCTCCAGAGACAACCCAGTCTGTGTGAAAGTAGCATCTGTACAAAAAGCATCCGGGCAGAAGCAGTTCGGTTTAGTTTGGCATCTTTAATTAAAACAGGCCTTGAACAAACAATTTGTAGAAGAGTCTAGAAAACAGTAAAACCGGAGGAGAGGATCAAGGGCCAGCTGAGTGGCTCATTATGGTGGAAAACGATCATGTCTGGTCCTGCAGGTGGACGTTTACCTCCATCACCCCGCTACTCTCACAACAAACCCCGAACAACACAAGTGACATACTAGCTGTGATCATGGCGTCTTTTGGTCCCCCAACATGAAAGGGCCATACAAATTTACAAAAGAAAGTCAAGGAGTAGCCAATTAGGGGATTTGCCTCAAATTTACCTGTAGGGGTGTTCACAAGCCCAAAGACACCAACGTAAGAGAAGAGACCACTTACCTTGTCAGAGGAGGGGAACAGCCAGTCTAGCCACAGAGACTGCTTGAAGAAACATGGAGGGATAGACCATATCCAGCTCCTTCAAGTCCTTGTCAGGTTCCCTCGAAAGATAGACAAGGCTTGGCAGGGGAGTGCCTTTACATACCCCCCATGCCATGACCTCCCAACAGCCGAGCACAGGGGAAAGGTACAGATTTCCTACCTGCAAAGGACACACGTCTGGAATCAGATTCCTTGTGCGTGACAAAGGTAACATGGAGGGCTAAGCTCTTTTTTGAATCCTTCATCAGCTCAGATGTGAGTTGTCAGTATTTGAAGATTTTCTGCAAAAGCTGCCACACAGAGTCTGTGCTCTTCATCATTTCTCCAGCTATAGCAGTAGAGATGTCAGACCCGCTATCTTCAGTTATTAAAACTTTCTGCCTAATTTGAAAAACTATAGGAAAGTTCTAGATATAACTGAACATTAATTAATCTTCTTGCGTTCTCCTAAACCTCCAGTTCAAAGTAGTACCTACTGTGAAATATAAAATGAGAATAATTCTCTCTCCTTTAGGATATCAGCTGAGACCTTGCTTCTGTCTTCCCCTGAACTCAAACCCAGGCCACTTCCCTGGTCTCTGAAGCATCAGAGACCCCTAAAGCTTTTGTCTGGAGCGCCAGTTATACATCCTCCAATTTTAACTTGAAACAATTAGCTGGAACATAATCAGGGAATGAAGAAGGCTTTGAAGATAGGTCCAGGTCCTCACCATTTTTAGGTATCCTACTCTGTGATCAAAGGCACGCGGTTTACATTTATTTTGATAGGTGTGTTAGATCAGTTAAGCTGCACCTTGAATCCACTGCAGGCTCTGCTCTCTCCATTAGAGTCACTGAATCATTAAATGCCCCATGCTGGAGAGGACCTCCAGAGGTCAACTACTCCAGCCTCCTGCTCTGTGCAGAGCCAGCCGCAGCAAGTTGACGTGGGCCTTGTCAGTTGACTGTTGAGTACCTCCAAGGATGTGGATCTGCAGCCTCCACGGGCAGCTATTGTCTGTCATGATAACTTAGACATGAAAGGCATTGACATTTAGAGGTGGCAGATCTGACTCAGGACCTGTGGAAGACCCATGCCCATTTGGAGAGCAGCCCTATGCCAGGCAGGGTATCCCAGGACATCTCAGCTACCGCTGTGTTCAGGTGGCTGAATACAATCACAGTGTCCAAATACAGAGTCAATATCTCATGTGATGTAGAAGGGTACCAGAAGCTGGCCCTGTGGTGGGGTTAAGTGATCCCACCAGCACTGGACAGGCAGCATGTCCTCGCATGCCTGCCAGACTCTGTGGAGATCTGCTGAGTTCAGTATTCAGATTTGCCAGGCAAGGCTATGTGTGACTGTGACTCTTACAAGATAATCAGACGCTAGTAATTAAAAAGAGTAAAATAATTACAGGCTTATAAAAATCAGGAAGCTTTCCGTGTCTCACTCTCCAGCTACCTGATTGTTGTCCCAGACCATGTAGGGATTAAAGACTGTAAAACGCATACCACCCTGAAATCACGGTGCTGTGGACAGCTAATGACCTGTGCTGCTTCCCTCATCTTGAAGGCTTGAGACTGTTTACTGTTGTCTTATGCAGTTCCACCAAACCTCATTTTGCTAGGAAAGAGCCAGAGTGCTTTCAAACCTCAATGGGAGTAGAACTAACCGCATTTCAAAACAGTTCACAAGACCAGGTTAAAAGCTTTGCTGGTGACATAAGACCAGGTCTACACTCCTGCGCAAAAGTATATAGCTGAAGTGAAATGGTTATTTAGGCCAGTATGAAATAAAGTCTATTCTTGGCCATCAAAATGAGACAATCAGCTGAAATCAGTGGGAATTGTGCTCAAATGTGGCAGTGCAGGGATGAAAAATTATAGGCGCAGTAGAAATCTGTAGTGCATTTACTGTGAGGAAGCTGAAGGCACAACTTTAATGCTGCTTACCATGTTTTTTTAAAAGTGCGTCAGTATTTGCTTTTCACAACCTGTTATGCAAAAAGTACTAAAGAGACCTTTGAGTCATGTGAGGAGACTCCAGCTCCTTGAAGACCTCCAGCAACTTAGATGCTTTGCAAAACTTTAACAGTAATGCGTAACTAGGGAGGGAAAGGAATACCAGGTGTTAATTGGTGTAACTCCACTAATTTCAATAAAGCACTAACTCCAGGCCTCCATTGAACACACAATATTTTTTAGTGAACTGGAAGCAGAAAATAAAGAAGTTTTTTCTATAGCTTTTAGGAAGACAAAGTATCCAGGTTCCAGCTTTCCAAAGCTGTTTACTCCCAGACAAAAAGCAAGAAGTAAAAATGAGAAATTTCAGCCTAAGAAAACAGCAGCAAACTGAAAAGGGAGTTCAGAATGGAAACACTTGCACAACCTTCTTTGTCCAACAACTCATGCTCTAGGTTTAATGTTCTGTCCCTGAAACTAAAACTGAAGGAGATTTTATTACAAATGCAGCTGCATTTATAATTAGACAGTGAAAAGTAGTAGGAAAAAATAGCATAGGAACAATTTTGTATGGGGACTGCATGACCTAATAGCTGCTTTTCAACTCTAATATCAATGATTTTGTGCTCCAATTTCCTTCATCAACTGACTGGGGACTGTTTTTAAAGTCATTAGGAAACTGGGAACATACCAATTTTATTTCAGAATCACAGAGAAATGGCACAGATAAGAAAAAAGACGGAGGTTTTACTCTTACCTAAACTGATTGTGTATTGTTTAAAGTTGTCTGATGCAGTGGCCATGCCTGTTTTGCTGCTGCTAGACGGGAGGGAGGAATCAGACCCCGTATGGCATTTCCAGACAGCAAGTTACAGACGAAACTTGTCGAAGTGGCAGTTCTTTGTGTTTCCATAGCAACCCAAGCTGAAGTTGTCAGTAATTAAAATTAACTCCATAGTTTTATTAGAATGTTGCCTTCTCAGATGATGGAGACAAAGCAGAAGCCACGATATCTGCAAAAGAACAGATTTCGGTATGCAGCTCAGTCATTCCTACAGCAGCGTTCAGCTGTGCTGCATCCTAGCCCTTGCCACTCGCAGCACTGTTTCGGCATCAATTTGACCAGGAGTGGGAAATGATATCTAGGAGATTTTAACCCAGCTCCCACAGCAAGCCCAGAGCTTTGCAGATGCATCCTGCTGCTGAGACACAGTTCTCCTGCCTGGGCTGTCCCAGGTATGCCCTCCTTCCTCCGCAGCCTGCTGCCCGCTGCAGGTGAGAAAGGTGAGAATACAACAGGCTTTCTCCAGATCAGGTTCACCTGAGCCCGTCAGCCACCGAGCTCAGGGCTGCTGAGAAGGTGCATCCCGTGTGTCCTAGGAGCTGCACAGAAATACGCATTGAGACGGTCTTGCCAGGCTCTGACATGGCTTTGGGGTGGCTCCTTTTGTTCCCAGCGAGCTGGCAGCCCTGAGCTGCAATCCCCAAAGCAATCGTCTCTACAGCAGATCACATAGCGTGGACAGGGGGTGCAGACCGCCGCAAGCAATGCTGGTGTTCGGGAGGGGAAAGTCACAGCCCTCTAACCCTCCCCAGCCATCCACTCCTGCAAAAAGCTCCCTGGCAAAGTGCTTGTCATACACAATATATCTACATCTGAAGCAAAGACTACAGGGAAGAAAGTCCAGCATTAAACCCCTGACCAACCAGCACTACTTCAGCCAGATCATTTCTGGCTCTGTCTTGGACCTTCCCCACCAGCTGTCTGCAAAACAGAGTTTGGCCGTGCATGCTGAGATGGTTCATTGCAGGACTTTTCCCTAACGTGACTGTTAGACTGACTCGACCAGACCGGACGGCGTTTGGCTCCTTCTGTCTCACAAGTTCTCCAGCACTCTCCCGGGTGGCTTTGCAGCCTCACATGCCCTCGTACTAAATATCAGCAACGCATACCTCCAGGATCATGTGAAAAAAACACTGCTGCGGTGGACTGCAGCACTTTACTCATTTTCCTTTAGGCAAATGGAACTGGAAAAACACAGTAAAAATAATAATCACGGTTTTATGTCCAACGTCCCCCTTATGGGGCCCAGTGGAGAGCCGGGGCCAAACGCTGTTTAGTGTAGATGCAGCCAGTCTGCTCTGGAGGGAGCAGAATGGACATGAGCCAGTCTGTGCTCCTTGGCCTCCCACCCAAAGATTCCTTGGCTCTCTTTTATTTAGTAGAAGAGATGTGGCCATACAGAGTATCCAAAACCAGTCCTGCCTCAAAAAAAACCTCTAACTTTACAGAAAAGTAAATTTTTTTTGCTTTTCAGAGATAGATTATATTTTTTAACTGGCTAAGATTAAATTGAAATTCAGCTTTTAAGACCATAGCCTACGAGCAGCTGGCATGCCCAGCAAAACAGATTCTCGTTAGTTGCTCTTAAAGTTGTTCGGAAAGCCAAAATTAAGTGTTACATTAATAAATATTTTCCTAATGTCTACCCTGGAAAGATAGCTGTTAACAGCAAAACAAGCACCTGCATTTCATTGTAGCGAAGCAAGGAAGGCGGGAAATTGTGACACTGAAGATTTTTATCTTTTGAATGAATGGGAATACAAAATACAAACACACACACACATGTATCATAAGCTCAGTAATACCATTAAAACTATATGCAGAGAGGCATATACTGCTGTTTGGTAGTATCCCCAATTAGCATAATGTCTCCTACCAAAAATATCATTGACAAAACTATACCTTCTGTGAGGAAGTCTTGAGGGGCCTGCTATGGAAACCACTGAGTTCAGCAAAAAAGGCTCAACTGGAATGTATCTGCGTTCTGAATATTTTTTTAAACACAGTTTGAAGCAAGATTTTGTTGCTTTTTAAGTTTGGAAATCAGCTTTCATTTTCTGTTTGCTCATTTCCCTTTGTTTAAGCAACAAATACCTGGGAAGTTTTGCTCTTCCTAATTTTTACCCTGGGAAGCTTCGAAACACCAGTTCAAGAACCGTTGACAAAGCAGTCCGGAAGCTCCCTGGAGCTGCGATTCAGTAACCCATCCTGCAGACTGAGCAACCCAGTCACACTGCTGTTACTGTTCACCACTTCCAGCTCTGGTTTCTTGCTGGAACAAAACCCTGATAGAGGCACAAACCACATTTTCCAGGAACATTTTACAAGCGGCACTATGCAGTGATGAGCGTTCAGGGCATGCGCACAAGAAGGCTCCCGATCCTCTGGAAGCAAAGTCGTGTTCAGAAGTCTCCATGAAAATCTCTCACAGCTCATTATACAGCGCTATCAAGAGTCCAAATCCTGCCAGAAGTCTGAATATTTTTCGAAATGAGGTTGCATTGCTTGGGGGTTGTATTGGGGTTGTTTCACTGTGCTGCTGCGTCTGACTGCTTCCTTTCCCTCCCCGCTTGAAACTTGATAAGATCACAGTGGGAAATGGAGCATGAGATGGGTAAACAATGGTGTTACTCAATGAGAAATGCACACAGGAATAGAGGAAATCCTACATTTCCTTATGAAGATAACTTTTCAAATAAGACTTCAAGCAAACTTACAGGTCCTAGTCACAAGGGGAGCATGACATGAGCCAGACACGAGCCCCTGAGCTTGTGCGAGTTGTAAAGGAGATTTTAAGTCTCTGTTTAAAAGGTGTCTAACAAGTGCCAAAGCAGAAATCCACATCCAGACCTCGGGTTCAAAGGGTTTAAGGATGATGAGCATTAAGCTGTGACTGTGACGGGGCCAGTGCAGGCTGCCCGGGAACCTCATTGGCTGCTTCACCGCAGCATCATGGTTTCTAAGCACAACCCCGAACGCAAGGAGGGACCTCCGCAACCTCCAACAACAGGGTGACACTGCTGCCTGTGCCCCTCGAGCAGCGCGCAGTGCATGTGCTGCGCCTGGGGATTTGTCGCAAGGACAGGGTGAGCCGCCGAGCCAGAAACCTGCGCAAACGCAGCGCCGCTTCCAAACTCACCCTTGAGTAAGATTCCCACATGGGGAAAGAGGGTACGTGCAGGAAAGCAGAATGTGTCGGCACCCCCACCCCAGCCCGTCTGGCCAAAGGGTCATCAGGACGGTTGGTGGTTTTGAAATGCAGCACATGCGCAAGCGTTTTGTTAGAAACCCTACGCCACTCACCCTGCGAGCAGCAGCACCGCTTTCCCAAAGCAAGCTGTCTAGAAAGAAGCCCATCTCTCTGTGCGTAGGATCCAAACCGGTTTTAAGGGACGTACTCCAGGGACTTTTCACAAGTATCACACCAGTCCTGCCATTTCACTGGTCCTTTGCTGTTATTCTTATGATCATTCACCATCCTAAGAGGCACAGCCTCCGCAGCCGCTGAAAGACAAAGCCACAACAGGGAGTTGAAAGGCACATCTGACGCAGACTGCCTTCAAGGACTTTCTCCATTCCAGAAAGATCCCAGGAGCACGGTGGTGCCATGGGGGACCAGGGATTGTGCGTGGGTGGGATTCAACTGGCCAAAAGCAGTAGGCACCGTGAACTCCCTTTATATTCACTAGGGAGAAATTCATCTTGTCCCGTGCACACACTGGAGAGCTTTTGAACGAATCCATCAGCAAAGTCAGGATTAGCACAGATAGATAAATCTAAGTCTTCATTCAACTGCAAAGATGTCTGGTGCAGTAGGACAAGTATACGTGAACTGAGCACCTGAAGTTAGGTGAGACCAAACTTATCTCGTGCAACCTTGGGTTTCACATTACAGATTTCAACAAAGCAGAGTGGGATTTAGATTCAAACACCTTCATGCACGTACCCACATGCCCAATACACTCTTCTTTCACCCTGGGGAGAGTTACAAGCTGCAAAGCCAGGTATTTACCATGCCAATTTTCTCTGACCGGATAAAATTCAGGCCAGAAAGATCCTTCCCAGTGGCTGGAAAGCAACCATCCCTGCATAACACGATGGAGGTAGGAAGGAGAGGGGACCCCCAGCTCTCGACACCGGCACTCAGAGAGCCCAGGGCTGTGAATGCCTTCCCCACTCGCCCTGCCCAGCAGGATGCGCTCAGCAGCGGCGAGCGTGAGCAGTGCTGTCAGAGACAGCCAAGCACGCCCAAGCTCTGGGAACGCAACCATGCTGCCTGGTAGAAGTGGAGAGACAGCTAAGGCCAAGAAAGAGTTAAAGATATTGCTTCAAAACCTCAGCATCTGCTCTGAAGGGGTTAAACCTGTTCTCTGTGTGTCTCTGACCTGTCAATAGTGATGAAATTGCCTCCTTTTCTCCTGCATTTTCTATACACCGCTACACAGTGGGATACCAGCATGCAGACACGGCTTCTCTAGGGCTTTGTACATTTTGTCATGGCTGGCTGCACTTTCCAGAGCTCTTCCTTTTACCTTCGTTAAACTTGAATAAAAAAGGGTCTATTAAAAAATGCAAAGGACTAATTTTTCAAAATCAGCCCTAGACTTCAATTTTTCAAGGTTAAAGCGCCGTTTCTTTTATTTGCTTTAATTCCAACTGCAAAAGAAAGGAAGAAACCGTCTTGCAGAGTAACCGAGAATGAATGCCTCAGGACCAAGCAGGACAGCCCAACAGAACCGCCTGCCCCATTAGCCAAGCTCAGCTCTTCATGGTCAGCAGTGGGAGGAAGAAGTCTCTGCTGAGCCATTCAGAACAAGAGACAAACTCCTGTGCTCCAGCGCACCTTCCACAGAGCCCTTTCTTTCCCTGACTGCCATTAGGTGCCTGAGGTTAAAGCCTTCAGTCAGCTGTATAAATATCCCCTCATGCACACTAAACTTCTTCCCAGCTGTGAGCAACTTTTAAAAGGGCATTTGGCCAGATTTTCAGGAAAAAGGGGCCAGAGCATTCAGATAGCTTCCACCAGACAAAATGGAAAATTTGGGTTAAGTTTGGTTTCACAACTAAACACCCATTTTCAAGGTGGACTTTGTCTCTCAGGCTTCTAGGTTACATAGGCTATGTTTAAAATGTTACCAGAGAATAAAAGCCCCCTATTTTAAAGAGCTTGGTGCATGGGGTTGGACACGGACTGTTGCAAATTGTCAGCACTCTCCTCACGTCAGCGGGGCAGGCAGTGACATTTGGCTTGGGCAGCCAGCCAGGAGGTGCACAAAAGCTCAGGCTTTCTTGAAGCTCTGAGACACTTGTATAGGTGCCTGAAATGACAGCTTGGGTTTCTGGGGAAGGTGTCCAAGGAGCTCAGACAAATAGACAGCGTAGGGGACTCTGCCAGGAAACTGCAACGTCTGTGAAGGTGAAAAGACCATTGTCAATAAGCTTGGGGGATGCACTTCAATTTATTGCTTTAAAAAAACAGCCTTTTCCACCAGGCTTATTAATCCCTGTTGCTGCAAATAAAAATATGATGAGATTGTGAGTTTAAGATGTCAAACTGGTCAACACAATAGTTTTACACTCATGGCAACAGCCACCAGAACAGCTGCTTTGTCTAATATTTTACTTCAAGCAGAGAAGAGCATAGCAGCATTCCTGTCTTGGTATATCGTGTAACACAGCAAAAGTCTTCAACATCTTCTAAGAATTTCTTTTTTGGTGTGAAGCATTCAAAGCAAAGTGATCAAAGAGCAGGAAATGTGTGACACCTGCCCATTCCCTATAGCTGATGGAAACTGGGGGTTGGTTTGTGTTGTCATTGGCTTCTGCTGGTTTCCTGCTCCAGCCCAGAAAAACAAGTCTTTTGTGACTGCTTAGGAGGAGGAATCAGTTCAGACGCCTCAGACCTAAAATCAGATCTGCAGTTGACCCTCCCTGAACTGAAGTGAATATCCCTCATTACTGGAAACATCAGCCAATGCTCTAAAAGCTGTCTGCCATTTAAACAGTGTTGTCTTTGTCTAAGCCCTCTGCATATACTTTAATTCTCATGGCAGAATTGTACAACCAATATCTTCTGTTAAGCTGACTTTTTAAGGCAGAGAAATGGAGGCAGAAAAGCAAAATATTTTCCCCAAAGCCTGTAGGGATGTCTGGGCCCAGATTTATCCCACCTGCATCAGGAAACTAGTTGCCTTCTCTAATGAGTGGAGGAAACCCAAGGTCTTCACATCATGATTCAGCTCTTGCAAGACAAGGACCATTTTGGGAAGGGCCCGTCTCCTTCCATCACCATACAGACAGACAGAAGTGGGCAAGCTGCTTAACCAAGGGCCCCTGTTAAGTGCTTGAAACTGGGATCGCTGGAGAATAGTGGCAGAGCTGAACACAGCTTGAAGTGGCTTTTAAAATGCCACATTATTTAGCTGGACTATTCACTTTGCTTTCTGTGACCATTAAATTGGAAGAATTAAAATATTCTGTTCCAAATGCCAGGGGCTGGTTATGTGGAGGTTTTCATTCATCTCACACAAACTCTTAACTACCCTGCAGACCTTGATGAGCCCAAGTGGGTACACTTTCTGCAGATCATGCCCCCTGGTCCCCTCACCAACCTACTCTTTGTGCATACAAAATTGCCCTTGCTAGTGGTAATGAGTGTAGAAGCTTCTCTTCTGCTTGCGGCATCTGGGAATACTTCCCTTTTGCTTCCTTATGCAAGCTGAATTATTTTGGAATTATATTTGTAAAGCATTTTGTTCGACTCCTTCTAATGAAGAGCACTGTCAAACAAACTTTTTAAGTCAAAAAGACCAATGGCAGACTTTTCCTGAGCACCCAACTCCCTGTAGTACATTCAATGAGCTCCCACTGTGGATTGCACGTTGGAAATGCAATTCCAGAACTAGAGGGGGAAAAGGAAGAAGAGAAGAGGTTTTCTTGTACATAAGCAATGGAAGTTATAAGATTTCTCCCTATTTGAAGGAAAATTAGAGCTTAGATCTTCCAGCTGCCACTAATTCACTTGTAACAAAGCGTGATCAATGATTGCTATAAAAAAAGAACATTCCAAAACAGTTGTAGCTGAGACAATAAAACCGCCCGCTAGAACAGACACATTGGACAGGCTCCAGTCAGTCTCATTTAGGTGAGTAATTTAGGCAAAGCTCCACTGCAATTTTAGGAATCTGGCCCAGGAGGGAAGGGGGAAGAAGTCAGTTCAGGCAGCCTGATACACCCTTCTGGAGTCTTCTTCTGGAGCCAGTGGACAAGGGCGAGTGCTGCTGAAGATGTTGGGGGGATGCAGACAGCCCTGCACTGGTGCGTCTCTCAGCTTCACAGGACAGAAGAACACCCTGCTGCCGTGCCACAGCCCAGCAGGTCAAGCGACTGGCCAGGAGAAGCCACAGCCTGGAGGGTGGACAGCACACAGCCTCAGCAGGACTCAGGTCCACATTACCTTCTCTAGGCTGGAGGTGGGCAGCTGGGGAGCTGGGCCACCTTCCTTCGCAAAGCCCACACAGGGGAGGTCTCTAGGGGCTGTTGACTAATCCTGCACCCTACACATCACCAGAGCATGTCGCACCAGCAAATACTTGCTGTGGCTGCCCTGGCACAGCTTCAGCTCAGGACAGCTAGCACTTTCTCAGGCAGCACCCAGGCATGGCTTGGGGCTGGCATGGGCCACAGTGGGATGAAGCCACCACATTTTGGAGAGTAAGGGAACATAGCTGTAGTGACACAAGCTGTGCTGTGCCAGTTGTCTTCAGTACAAAAGAACCATCCAAGGCCCATTTATTTGCTTGTTCAGATATAGCCACCACCAAAGCAGGGTCTAGCAGGTCAGCTGCCCTCCTCCTAGAAGGCGTTGCCTAACCCCAAGGCTCAAGTGAGGTGTCTTCTAACCTGCTCCTCACCTGAACTCATGACACTTGTCTGCACTGCTACAACATGGACTTATTTTGATGGGACCAGTGGCAAGTGTAATTACCCAGGCTACTCCATGGCCTAGCAGTTAGGACAGTTATTAAGTATTGATGTAGGTATAATGTCACATAACTTTTCCACAAGTGAAGTTCCTGGAGGAATGCCTCAAGTTGTACTGTACAATAGCATTAAGACCAGCAGCTACCACCACCCAAATTACAGTCCAACTACACAATCTCACCTAACTATTTAGGCTTCTCTGGGGTCAGTTCAGATGGCTCTTTGCCTAATCCTGTACCACAAAACCTTTGAGGTGATCTGCTCCTGAGACCAGGCACACCTATACGCACCTGAGCAAATAACATTAGTCACCCAAGCACCTTCTAAGCTGAGCATGGAGATGTGTCCAGGAAGTCTTGGAAAGCAGATAGACAGGTTTGTCTGAGGCTTGGATGGCATTCACAGTGTTGGGAACCCTGCCAAGATGACAGGAGGAGCGCTTCCTTGGATGGTACTCAAAATGCAGTTAAAGTCAGATATTGCTATTAAATGCAGAGCAGCCGTCTAAGTGTCTGATACTGACCAGCAACACGTGGCAATGAGAAGGTGTAAGAAATGTGGGAAACATGCACTGTTCCCACCCTCCTCAGCAATCAGTGGTTTGGAGACTCCTCGACTTGGAGGGTACACCTGACTTCTGTGCTTGGTTGACAGAAATGACTGTATCTTACAGCCTCTCTTTGCTTTTTCCCACTAGAATATTTTTTTCACAACTTCCATGATGTAGCCATGTGCATATATGAACAGTTCTTCCTTTTTCTTGCTTGAAATTTTCTGCTAATAAAGCCTTATATTCTAATGATACCTGTATTATAAAAAACAGTGAATAATTATCCCTTATTCACCTCCTCTGATGATCTGACACCACCCGTCAGTCATCTATTCTTGGTGTTAAAAGTCCTGTCTCTGAACTATTTCCCACTATAGAAGCTCTTTCATATTTCTGGTTAACATCTTTCTCAGCAGCTTTCTGTGTTCTATTGTACCTTTGCTCAAAACAGAGTGACCAGGATGTACGCAGCACCCATCGATTTATAATGTAGGATGATGGCTTTGGCTGTTGTCTTTTCCTTTCTTATTATATAAACTATAAAACCCAGCATATTAAAGAATGTCTGAATACAGCTTAGCTCTTAGATGAGTTCAAAATGGGGCTCACGCTCCAAGTATTAACTGGAGGCCATTGCGTGTGGGTACATTTTTTCACAGGCATAATTTAGAGACCTGTTCTGAAAGCTTGACTCAAAACCATTGGTATGACGAATTGAATACACCTTTGAGATGGATTTTTGAGAAGGAACCTTTATCAGGAATTCCTGCAAGTAATTTACCAAAAAGGAGCCCTATCACTTTTGAGAAGATTAGTTTGTTGAACACCAGAATTTACTCCACAACAATAAATGCCTTCTTGCTTCACGGATCTCCTACTTGGATGTGTTCCAACCTGCAGCTGTTGACTTCAAAGGCAAAACTAACTGTTGGCTGTTTGTCTGGGCACTGCTCTGGGTCCAGGACATACGGCACTCATCCCTGTTGCGGGTTGACACTCGGTCCCAGCCCAGCCTGAGCTCCACTCTCGCCAGTGTCCCTGCAAATCCAAGCTACTCGGCAAACTTTACACGTAGTCCTGAGCTCTGTGGAGAGGAGAGATTGCAGGGCTAAAATTTGCTTGCTCCTTGCTCCTGTTTACTACCCACCAGCTAGCTGCAGACACAGGTTCAGTTTCATCTTTTAGCTCGTACACTTCAGCTCTGCCAGTTCCCAAATAGCAGCAGTATTGCAGGTCCTGCTACAGCAGGTCAAACTTTTGGGATGTTGTTTTTTCCTATTCAGGTTATTTTAAAAAAAATATATTTGAAGAACAGGAATTATCTGATTTATGAAAGTCAAATTAATCTAGGACCCATACCCTGGCTGTCAGTGTCCTTTTGGGGAAAAAAAAAAGCATAGATCAACAGAACATTTTTGTTCAGATGCCATTTACTAAAATGCAACATTCACATTGTCTGCAAATAGCAACCAGCTGAAATGTGTTGGAAGATTAAGTTTCAATTACAGCTGACATTTCCAAAGCACCGTGTGGTAGAAAAGCCATTTGTATCCCCACACCCAGACAGTCATCTCACACCTCCTGTTTCCGGGCATCATCTGTTCAAAGGGTCACTGCTGGCAAAAGCCACTGAAGAGATACCGTCATTGACATTTTTGTGCTCCAGCTATCATGGGACTCATCAACACTGGAGTCAAATAAGGAAAGCAATCACACAGCACTCCCTGCACCTTGCAGGATGCTCCAGTGTTAAGCACGCGTTGAAGCTACTGTGATTTCAAGGGAGATATTTCTATAGTACGGGCAAGAGAGCTACCTTTACATACACAGAGAGAGAAGAGAAAGTTTTTCACTAACCGGTACTAGTGGTTTGGGGAAGAAAGGTCTGCCTGGATGTTTGAGTGTGTTTTTTTCATCTCTCACAGGCTTCCTATGAGTCTCGGGAATGCAGTTTATGCCAAGTTTCACGGAGGACTACAGAAAGGCTTGGACAGGGATGGGTGGCTCTATTTCTTGTCCTCCTGGTCTTCCCAGGCTCTTGTGAGCAGGATCCACCTACATGGGTATTGAGAGCATCCTTCCAGGGTAACTTCTTCTTAGGGGTCTTTAAGACTACTTTCCAGTGAAATACCTGCAAGTCGCAGCTACTAAACTGAAAAAAAAAAAAAAAAGGAGTTGGGCTTTCCACAGGCTTTCCACGTAAAATAGGGAGATCAGACTGGTAAACTGAGAGGCCAGCAAGTCTCCAGTCATGTCCTGAGCTTGGACAGGCTGTCCAAGCACCATCATCCCTAAATTCCCCTGCTGTTTCCCTGGAGAGTGTGGGGAGAAATACCTGCGTGGGTTTCACAGCTGGTGTCCGCCCCACCACCTCATGCAGCTGGGCTGGTTAAGGGACAGCATATTTGGATACACCCATACCGATTGCAGTGTAGATGGGCCCTTGAACTATGCACTTGTGGCTGAGATGAGCTATTGATTACAACCAATATAACCAGTAACCTCTTGCACATGAGGGTCTTAGCCTGTCACTACGCCTGCTAGATGCTACCAAAATGTCAATTTGAAATAACTCTGGTTATAAGAACACGGTACCCAAAAGGTGTACAGTGACAAGCCCTTTGGGAAATGGGACCCTTGCAAGGAACAGAGCCCTTCCTCCATGTGAGTGTGATCATAGGAGTCACCAAAATGTTAGCTGAAACTGCCTATAGTGGAGCAGATTTGTCCTATCCAGAGTATAACTAAATACAAAGGAAAAAAGAAGTCAGGAAAGCTGCAGGAGGAAGACGTGATGCTAGGAATTTTCTTGTAATATGCCCTCAGCTGGACTAAGCAGCTTCTAATTCCACTGATTTAAATGGCTTTGAGGGACAAGCTCTAGGGTTAGGTAAAGGGCTGTTCTTAATCTGACTTACATGAATATTCACAGCACACATCTGTCTTACAGCTGCAACAAAATGTTTATCTTCATCTTTGTGATGGGAGAATTATACGATTCACTGAAAAAAACACGTACATGTGTAATGCCCATCTCACCCTTGCCTTGAAAAATGATAAATATTATAAAACTCCAAAGCACTATTCAAAGATTTAGCTAAACAATCTCTTGACAAGCAGAAATTTTACAAAGCTGCTCTGATATTCGAATAGGAGCTGAACTCCCTCATTTTGGGAAAAGATCTTATTTGGGGAGAGATCTTCTCAGAGAACTGGTCTCTGTCATTTAAGGCTATTCTGTGCTATCAATGCTATTCAGACCATCACTAAAATGGTCTGACCCTTGCACCCAACAGAGCTACTTGGGCATCTCATTTTTCAAATGCCTGACAACCCTTGGCATTATCGAGATGCATTTCCCAAATATATGAAGTCCCTCACATCATCTTAAAATGTATGCATCGCGTTAGTTGTTGCACTGAGGAGTATTTCCTACCATTTTGTTTCTCTCCCTGACTTCATCCCTGATAGCATTTAGCACTATTCAGATTACTTTGTACATAGATGTTAAGTGCTGATAATGTACACAGCAGGGCTATTACTACCAGCTCCTTTCTCCAAGAGGGAGACTGATCTACACAACCACAGCTGACACCACCTTTATGATCACGGTAAAGTGCCTTTCACCCCAGGATGCTTTAAAAATAAGACTCCTGACCCAAACATCATCAGAGTAGTTGGGCCGCTTTGCATGCTGTGAGCGGCAAGATCCCAGAGGCCCTCTACATCCGTGTCTGACGTTGGGGTGAAATACAGATGGGCTATGAATCACCTTCTCACGAGCAGGCTTCAATGGGAGGAAAATCAGATTGCATGGACATGTTTCAGCCACCCTACTGATAGAAATGATGGAGAGATCAGGACCTCAGAGCTTGCCATGTCCTGGGTTGGTTTATATCCTGCACACAGATGTTGCTTTCCATGAATTTTGGACACAGTGCTGCTACTAACATGCATCTATGGGGCTTCAGTGCACCCACTTCGACGAAGAAGGAATGTGGTGGGGTAGGCAGTGGAGATGAGCTGAAAGCCCAAAGTGATGTTTAATGCCCATGTGTGACAGATAATTGTCAAAAGACAAAATCGACTCCCAGTTGCGTTTTTTTCTCATGGAGGGTCCTAAAAAGCTAAAGTGGTCCTGCTGGGACCCTGGTCTGCACTTTGATCGGCTTCAGTTAGATCAGATGTGAGGCTTCAGGCCACTAAACTACCCTGTTTACTTGTTTCTTCTTCTGTAAAACCTCCACAGTGTTTCCTTTAAAAAACACGTTTAAGAACAGAATTCTTAAATGAACATAAACAAAAAACACCTCATTATGGACAAGGAAGCTGATTTACTGGAATATTTATGATTAGTGGTAGCTTGGGCCTTTTCCTCTGGTAATTTGAGCATGAATACACAGAACACTCAATTGTTTGTTTCTTTATAATCAGTCATTAGCAAGTATTTGGAAACAAAATGGTACAGCATTTCCTACCCTAGGCTGACCCTTTTTTGATACCAAAGACATAGTCCAGAACTTTCCATTAATGCAATAATTCCTTTTATCATAGAGCCATATGCAGCTTGTTGTGATACCATTAAGAAAGGAGCTCACCAAAGAACACGATGCAGTCGTTGCCAAGGGACAGGAGATGTGCGACCTCAAACAAGGTGCTCAGCTTTCCTACAATTAGGAGCCCGCTTGGTGTATTTACGATACATAGCAAATGAAATGAGTTTCAAATACAACCCATGGCTAACTGAATAATACTGAAAAAGCTACTGCTAGGTACTTTATACTTACGACACAAATAGCAGGAATCCATTTCAATAGCTGAATGTCAAGATGTACACATATTCTCACAATCACATTTTTAACTGTTCTTACAATCATTTTTTAAACTACTTGCTGAAAAACATTTACCCTTCTCTGGTAACAAAAGGATAATTTTTAGCATGATCCTCGTGTATGTTCTAAAACCACTTACGGTTCCTCTTGATCCATGAAACCAACATTTTCCAAGCTTTTCAAAATAGAGTTGTCACTAGTTTACACAGCACCTTAATTTACACATTTCTGCACTCTTCTAACCAGTATCTCACATCTCTTCCTCCCCACACTGCCTTAAATCACGAAAAATCGACAATTTATGTCCAGCTGGAGGAATTCAGTGCATTACCAGGAAAATAAATCTGCCTGATTTCACTGGACCCTTCCATTAAAGCCTGCAGTCCTTTCTCCACAAACGTCAGCATACACACCAAACACATGATATCAGCTAAAAATCCCTCATCAGCATGCTCAAATTTACTAGTCTAGCCTCCAAACTGCGGCAAACACAGTAATAGATTAAATGTCAGCAAGAAGTTCATCCTTACAGTTTCCCTGCTCAGGCGAGAAAACCGAGCATTGCAGGCTTATAAATTTGTCATTAGCCATAGTTAAAGGCGAGCCGTGTGAGTTCCTCGCTCAGCACTGCCTGCCTGCTGGAACGGTAAATGAGCAGAAGAGGCTGTTGATGGCATACGGCTTGCAAGCAAGCGGCATTTCTGTAACGAGTGTCTGTCAGACACACACAGTGTTATACAAATACAAGAGTTTCAGATACCTCACACTCCCACTTTGTGCATCCAGCAGAAGCTGTGCGGATCTATAATTTATTGGTTGTCCATCTGGGGGACCATGGAGACCTGTTTACCGCCCAGGAGGGCACTATGCCTGCGTTCCCCTCATCCCACAGTCCTCTGCCTTGCTCTGCACTCCAGTATTTCTGAGTTAACTTCATTCTTGTTTCTCTGCCTATGGCACATAAGGCTCCCAGCATCCTACTCCTCTGCAAGATGCAATGCCCCAGGGCTGAACCTCAGCCAGTGAATGAGACCACCATCTCTCCAACACGGCAACATCTCCAGCTTGGGAGCTGCAGACATAGCCTTGTTCTCCACGGTACTCTCTCCCTAACCAGGGGGTGCCCACCTCAGCAGTTGAAAAGGTGTTCAAAAGCCAGAGTAGACCCAGGGATGCTGCAAGGCCATATTCCTAGTATGTCTGTCTCTAGGTAGTGTGCAGCAACAACAGAGGGGCCATGCTGGGTAGGACAAATGACCGCAAGAGTACATGCTACTTAGGGAGAGCATGCAAGTCTGGCTGCTTTCACTGCTCCATTCTCCTTGTACTACTCCCAGCAGCCACAAATGTTGTATTGGGGATTTTACACAGTACAGCCCTGCCCTACGGAATGTCCCCTGTTTGCTGATGGATCTGGTGAATGGTGTTTCTATCTTCACTTTATCCACTGCCTTCATCACTCTTCTCCATCCTGGAAAGTGACCACTAAGCCCTGCCCTTTCCTTCCTGTTTGTTAACCAGATTTCACCCTGTGACAGGACTTTCCTCCAGTCCTGTGGCAACTTACTTCCTTGAGTAATTACTTACTTACTTGCTCCTCAGAGACACTGACCTCTCTATCAGCTCTTCAGGGAGAATCACAGAGGTGAAGGAGAGAGAAGAAAATTCATTACAATCAATCCTTGCAACCTGATTTCGCCAGCTCAGCTGCATGGATGTTTCTCCTAAATTCCTCTCAGCAGCCACAGGAAAGAGATGGGCCCTTCCAGAGGGAGGCAGGGGCAGCAATTTATCTTGGGAATTGCTCCTCAAAGAAGTCACGTCCCCATCACCACCCTGAGAGGCAGCCAGCCCAGCCCCTTAGGCGCCTTTCTAGGGTGATGTGAACACCTCACTCATCACCATTGCCTCATGTGGGTAGTGCACGGGTGTCCCACATTAGCTGAAAAAAGACTGTTCATTAAGATGAAAAGAAGAAATAAGAAACACACCAATTATTGCCTTCATTGTTTTTACTGATGCACCACTTCTTTGTTGAATGTTAGATTACAGGACTACACATCACAGAGTAATCTCAGTGTATAAATAAAAATAAAAATAGTAGCAAATATTCCCTGCTACATAACCAAAAATCTGTACATGTCCATCTGAGCATGCACCAGATGTGTTTACACCAGAATCTTCTGTCATTCAGCTGAATGCATTGTTTACATCAGAGTTGCCATTTTCATGACGAGTGTCCTTGAAAGTTTTCTGATAATGTTTTCCGATAATGTTTTCCAGTAAAAAATAATTAGTTGACTACACATAAATTTCTACCAAAGAAAAGTCTCAGCCAGAAATTTCACGATGGCGGAAAAATCTTTTCCCAAACAGCTCTAATGTTTACTACGTCACAGGCAGAGCCATTATTTATAATTTCTCCCTGAGGCATTGTAAAGAATGTTACCACGTACTGCTCCATTTTTTAGCTCCTAAAATTCAAGACACACAATGGCAGAGGCAGTGGCCTTTGTGAATGCTAAGACTTACTTCCCTATAAAACTTCGTTATTACCAGGTATTTTCAGAAAGGTGCTATCACTGTATCATGCAAATATGTGACTTTGTTGTGATGGCAGCGTAGTTTACAAGAACAACAGCCAGTCAATAAACTTGAAGATGTTTTTGACTAAAACACTGAGGCTGGCATGACAGTTCTTGAGCCTTTGAGATTGTCCATATTTCATAAATATCACAGCACAAGAATTTTCTGACAGATTCTGTTTCAGCTTGGTAATACCCTCCATAAATCTGTGCCCGAAATCCAGTGTGCACTGAAGTCTTGAAATCTGACAGCAAGGACTGGACAAACCACAAGAGTTTAGGCAGAAGAAAACTGTAAAATTACAGGAAGATCTCCAAACACTGGACGTCTCGTGTTCCAAACAATACCACACACTTCTACAGCATCCTGTGCCCTCGTGTGCCTTATTAATGTTGTGGCAACGTTTTCAGTTCTCATTTGGGCTAAGCTGATTTCTGTGGTCTTACAACCCTGTTACAACAGAAAACACGTAATATAACATGGCTGGAAGAAAATACCTAAGAGTACACTAAGAATAATATTAAATAAGTGAAAATACATTCTTCAGTTTTAAATAACACCATTTAATGTCATAAGTAGATAAATGGTAGAGATGAAGCTACATTGCACAAAGAATGAATGCATTTTTTGCTTCCTGATATATCTCTAACATGTGGAGGGAAAATTAAAATTCTAGAAGTAAATGACATTTAAGCAAAAGGAAGGTTATGTGTATAGAGACTATAATTAACTAATACAAGAAATTCTGAAATAGTTGTTAGCAACAGGAAAAAAAAATAGATCTTTTCTCTGTTAAATCATAGGAAAAAATTCATCTAAAAGTTTCTCTCAGAATTTCATTTTTTTCCCTACCAAGGAAAAGCAAAGACAAAAAAATCCCATTTTCTTTTTAAAGTTCCTATTTTTCTCTCTACCACCTGAATTCAGCCCAGTGCCAGCTGGGGTAAAGGCGGAGAATGGAGGGAGCCAGAACAACACTTCACAGGTTTTGGAAAATTTAGCACTTTTTTTCTTTTTTCTTTTTTATTCAGCTTTTGCAATAGCTGTGAGGACTTCTAGTCATACACTTGGTCTAAAACCCTTGCCTGTAGAATTTTTCTTCTGTCTCCGTGGCCTTGGGAACTACCTTGGGAGGAGAAGCTGAGCTGCCTCCAGCCAGACCCAGCTCTGCAACTCTGGGCATGCAGAGATGTCCCTGTCCTGGATCTGGTGAGGAAGAGGAGAGAGACTGGGGAGGAAGGAGTCCTGTCCACCTCGTGTTCAGCTGTGGGAGCCTGGCAGAGGCGAGGAGCTGGCTGGCAGCTGGCTTGGGCTCCAGGCTGCTTCAGTTCCCATTCTCCCACTCCCTGAACAACACCTCTAATTAGTCAAATCTGAGCATTTCAAGGTTACTATTGGCCCTAAACCAGGGAAAATAAACAAAGAAATTTGATCGGATGCTTTAAACTTCAGTTCATGGTTGTTTTATGCCAGAGAAACAAGAAATTGCTGTCACTTTCAAGAGGAAACAGGAGCAACAAATTAAGAAAGCTTCTGTCTCACTACCTAGCTGTCACCTGGCATTTATTAATAAAGGACAAGTTTGTTGTCTTATGTGATTTTTCCCAGGGGTCTGGCCAGTTGGTTGGTAGCAGTTCCAGTTGCAGAAGTGTCTTTCACTCCTTGCCAGTTAGGTTAGCTCCTTCCCAGCATTTCTGGGCAACCACACAGGTTTATCTGAGACCTTGACTACGCCAATGCAGATATTCGTGTTAGTTGGTAATATGGTCAGATGCTGAGCACCCAAGCCCTAGGTCCTTGCTGGACCCAGCGAACATCCTCACCTGCCAGCCACGGGGCAGGAGGTTGTTTCACAGAATCACAGAATCACAGAATGGTGGGGGTTGGAAGTGACCTCTGTGGGTCATCTAGTCCAACCCCCCTGTCCAAGCAGGTTCACCTACAGCAGGCTGCACAGGACCTTGTCCATGTGTTTCGTCACATCTTCTCCAGTAGATGCCACCCAGAGCGGAGCAGCAGTGTGTCCATGCAGCACGGTGGAAGGAGTCAGGCAGCACTATCACATGAAACCCCACCATGAGGGGTTGTATCTGCAGGGGTAGGCAGTTTCAGGCTGTGGGGCACTCAGAGTCGTTGCTAAGGCACCAGTTTTCCAAACTTACAAATTGCAGAGTTTTCTGGAGGGAGAGACAGAAGCTGCTTCATCACGAGGATCAGTGTCCTGGAAACTGCCCTGTCCCAGCCAGGCCATGAGAAATTCACTACTGAGATTCTCCCCGTGTGACAGAGACACGTCAACTGTAACATTCAGTTTTATCAAGTGATGAAAAGTCTGAAATGTACAACAATACAACTCAGCTATTTCTGATCCCTTTGGCTTCACCAAGATGTAAAATTGAGGATCGCTATGGAAACAGTGGGGTTCATCATAGGAAATTCATCGGATGGGTCAGTCCTTTCAAGTGACTTCATACCAGATATTCGTTTGTCTGCTTTTATTTGGAACAGAGGGGCAAGCAGTCCCAGGAAGAGCAACCAGCTCACTGTACAACCTGCGGCTCCCTGGTGCCCCATGAGCCCCCAAAGAGCCGGTGAAGGCAGTTGTCGTCATCAGCTAAAGATGAACGTCAGGCTTGAAACTCAGAGCCTTCTCCCTGTCTCACATCTGCGTCCTGGTCTGACGGAGCAGCAGGGTCTGCCCCATACGGACCAAGAGCTTTTCCTCTCCTGGTCACCAGCAGGCCATTCCTGGAGTGAGATGCCCTATAGCATGGGGCTGGGGGTCGGAGTCAAACCCTACATGCCTATCTGCATGGAGGCACAAGTCGCTTTACCTGTCAGCCATTTACTGATGCAACGTGTTCTGCAGAGCCAAACAGACATAACCCCAGAGGACCACGTGGAAGCACTCAACTGCCCAGGCAGCAGCACCTAAGAAGTCAGGGATGCAGGACTTACCACGCCTCACCAGACAGCCTTCTGAGGATATTCACACAAGCAAGGTCCAGTGGAACCAGGACAGCTTGATACAGCGAGTCGTGACTGGAGGGTCTGCAGACAAAGTCAGCCCTCAACTCTCATTGACTTTCAACCTGATTCAGGCACGTGAATGTCCTTCACACTGTCTGAAAGTCTCCCTTTTCCAGTATCCTTAACAAATAATAGTTATTAAGTTTTGCTGAACTGTTTGGAGCTGACTATGCCTGCTTATCAATAACAGAGAAAGAAGTTGTGCATATTTTTATGTGTACGTGGTACAAAATATCATCAAACAGATGTAGGTGTATAGATGCTATTTGGGAGATGCACCAGCTGGCTCTGCTGCCCCTCAAATGCAAGGTACCTTGCAGTCTTCATAAAGGTTATGTGTGTAACAGTTTGAAAGCAGAAATGTGATGTTTAAAGGTGAAAGCAGGCATGAAATAGTGGGATGGATTTTGAAACAGCATCTGAATTAGGTTTTTTTTGACACATGAGAAGGCAGATTAATTGGCTTAAAATATAGTTTAGTTTCTTAAAAAGAGAAACATGTTGAGAGACTTTTCATACTATGGTGAGTTGGGACAAATTTTCGAAACCAGAGATACCTGAGTTTCATCTTCAGAACATATCTATCGATACAATTAAGAAAATCCATTTGTACTAGAGCAGTAAGCATGACAGTACTGAATCTGCTTTCCTGTCAAGGCATTTACGTGTGCACTGACTTGGCTGACTTGCACATTTTGCAGGTACATATAGGGAGAGTGTCTCTTCTTTAAACCCCAAAGGCAATATTTTTAACAACATATCTGTTCTTTCAGTGCCTAAGGGTGCATTTTCAGAGATGATCTAAACATCTTCACATCTCCAAAGCTAACTGAGGCTGAGTTATAATGAGAGTTTAATGCTGAACAATCACCACTGAAAGCAGGACTTGGGCACTTCCAGCTATCCTGCTCTTAATCTCCATTGACTTCCATTGTTTCTGCTGCTCCATTCTGGGCAGTACGAGGTTTTTGTAGATGTGAGTCAGTCCCACAGAACTGAAAATGTGAGACTCATCTTCTGCAATCCAGTAAACACAAGGGTTGTCTTCTGCCTACACATCACGCCCTGGATTTCAATGGAAACAACAGCAGGGTGCCAATGTTCCTCCCATAATTACTCTAGCAAGACTAGGGCTCAAGAAATAGCACCTTGGTTGTCACTGTCATCGGTGCATAATCCTTATACCTTTTGTACAGCTATATACATAACTGCAGGGGGGGGAAAACAAGCAAACAAAGAGCAACTGCTTCAGTGCCTCCCTGGCTGGATGATGGAACAACTGATACTGAAAAATAAAAGATGTGACTGCTGATGATCCAAGGCATATTATAAATGTACACTGCAATAAGGGGGGGAAAATGAAAAGATACTCCGTGTAGGTGGAAACTACAAAGTCTATCTATAAAGTTACCACTGTGCTTATACAGCTATACATCTCTCATATGCAAGCTAGAATGAGAGAAAAACGTGGCATCCAATCTGAGCTTAACGCTGCAGAACACGGAGGAGCCGTCCATGAGGGACCTGAGCACTGCACGCCGCAGATGAACAGGAAAACTTTAACAAGGGCGGGTCAGATCTGTGAAGGAAGGGTTGCCAGTAATAAGATCCCAGGAACTCCAAGCAATTTATCTCAGCTCAGTGACAGGTTTATTCATTTATAATGTGTTAGAAACAAGGTGGTGCTTGAGAAATCATCAGAAAAACACCTTTGTTTCTTATTTTTGCTTCTTATCTGTTTTGCATATACCTGTCTGTCCTGTGCTGCTTTCAGAAAATAACCAAGACAAACATTTTATCTGGGGAATAACACATTTTCTTGCAGGTGGAGGTATGTCAGGCTTCCATTTATCATAGTGTAAACAACACTGAAAACTCATTTGAAAGCCACAGTTTTCAGATAAGAAGCTCTGCTATCTGCCAGGTGGCAATTTATAAAGCGTTAAAAATTGGCAGGTCTCATCACTGGTGAATATTGGACCAATATATTTGGGCTACTTTAAGGGTTTCTGTCTTACCTGTATTTCAAGTTTTTCACACGAAGTAATCATTTCCCTGAAAGCGTTTTTTATGTATCAAGTGCAAGCAAATGTTCACAACTAGAATATCACAAAATCACTGAACAGCTGAGGTCGGCAAGGACCTCTTGAGATCATCTGGTCAAACTCCTCAGCCCAAGGAGGGTCAGCCTGAGCAGGTTTCCCAGGACCGTTGGGTTTTGGATATCTCCAAGGATGAAGACTCCACAACCTCTTTTACTATTCACTCCCTCAATATCACTGGGCCCAGCGGAATGTTAGCCTGCTGGCTCCATAAGATGTTTTCTTCTCCTGTGCTGTGTGCAGTCAAAGTATTGAAACCACTTCTGTTCCCTCCAACGCTCCCGCTTGTCCCACGTGAGAGGCTCTTTGGGACTGATGGCAGCCAAGTAGGCGCCCGTCCTCCCCACGTCCATCAGGGTCTGGGGACAGAGAGAGGCATGGGGGGCATGGGCAATTCTCTGCCACAGGACAAAAAGATCTACAAGAGCAGGCATAAATTGTGTTTGTCATCACTTTTCTACTGCATGGAAAAGACATGCAGACCTTAGAAAAAGCACTTTTAACATATGCATTATTAATAGAAAGCTAGCACACTGTAATAGCACTTTCTGCTACCACAGCTGTCTGCAGATGGATGAAAGAAGGCCACCAGAGAAGCACCAGCTCTAGATGAGAGGCATGAGTGATTATTATAAACTCATTAATAATTCCTATTTTCATTTGAAAATTGCACTTTCACAAGCTCCTCTCCCAATGCAAGCATTTTCAAAATGCACAAACTCATTGAGAATCCATACTCAGATGCTTTTCCCATTGAAAACCAAGTGCACATGGTAACTTTTCCATACACCAGCCCACCCAAACATTCTGCCTGTACAAACAACATCACATGAACAATTTCCCTGCTTCAGATGGGCGCAAGATGAGCAGAGCACAGCTAAAAGTGAATTTGTTTTGCATTATTTTCTTCTTTTTACTTCAATGACAGTTTAATCCATGCAGACATAAAGAACAATCTTCATCCGCCCCCAGTGAATTCCAAGATCCCAATATCAGCACTTAAGTGAAGTAACAGTTCTACTTGAGCAGCGTGCTTCACAGGGGAGAAGCTGATCAAAAGGACGTGCGACAGCAGAAAGTGAAGAGCTACGCGAGCTGATCAGCCACCTCGCAAGAGGTGTACAGACTGGGAAGCTGAGGCACAGAGAGAGGCTGAGACCTGCCCCATACAAAGCTGGGAATAGCTGCTGCTTTAGGTTCCGCACTGACATACCAGTCACGGCCACTTCTCCCAGGCCAGGCTTCTTCCATACAGACTCAGCCAGCACTACAGCTTTCAGCTCTTCTGTTTGCTCTGTGTTGCCTGCTGTTTCTGCCTGTAGACAGGGAACCACAAAGGCTGTTGTAACACACAACCGTTTTACTGGTTTTCAGTGTGATTCGCCAGAAACTGGCAGGTTCACTCTCCCTCCTGCACCACCTAATTTGTGTTTCCAACGTCTAGCTACAAGGGCAGGGGGTTGCAGCATGAAAGCTGGATTTAAGCTGTGATTGACACTTCTTGGGAGTATCCCCCAGAGAAACTGGCTGAAGCAGGTCACAGAAGAGCGAAGATTTTTTCCTCATCAGCATCAAGGTTGTCCAAGGGAGCTCATGGCTTGAGACACTTGACTCAAACAGTTATTTGACCATTTTTGGTTTTGGTCATTAAATAAAAGAGCCGAAAAATCACCCAGCTTCTAAACCAACAGCTGTGCATCAGCCTTTTAGTCAAAGTGAATAGGCAAAAAACTATTTTGATTTGAATTTTTAGGTCAGGCTGTACCAGGACTTCATAAACTGCTCGCAGGTGCTGAATTTTTTATAGTGGTATTTTCAAGAGAATGGTCATTAGGCTGAGCAGTGTTTGTTCTGGCAGATACTACTGTTTCCATGGTATGCAAGACAGGAGAAGCTCATTGGAAACTTTTTTTTTTTAAGTATAAGGGAGATAAATCCATTGTAAAAACAATCCCCCATCTGCTCATCACATGGCCCCTTCCTCCGCTTCTCTCATGTATTCAGAGCATCCCCTGTTGCATTAGCAATTCTTGATCTCTGGGAGGTATTTTCTTTGCAGAGGAATATTTATATATTTATGGGCCCATTCAAAGCTTTAGGCATGTACACAGCTTAATCTCTTAACATCTTGTCAAATGCAAGCAGGGGAAAAAATTCCAGGAGCTAGTTATAATGATGCCAAACTCTGCCCTCGCAGGATGCACTTTGCCACTCGTGACGGCAATTGGAAGTGCTCCCGCTCATCTGATGGCAGAAAGAGCCTCTCCCGGGCTTTGCTTATCTGTCAACAGGGAAAGCAGCTGGCAACCTGCGTGCCTTTCTGAGGAAAGAAAGAGCAAACACCCCTCCTCGAGCCTATCTCGTGGAGCGGCACGTAGTGCGACAATGTGCTGCGGTCTGTTTGTTTGTTTTCTAGTTCTCATTTGCACATCGAGTCCCAATTTGTGTAACAACTGTTCAGGCTCAGATCTGTTTTGCAAATCATTGTGAAGTGAGCAGCAGTGGCAGATTTGCCTCAGCTGTTTTTGTTGAGCATTTCTGAATGTAAAGCAGAGGGCTTTGGAAAGAAAAGATAAAGCAGGAGGGCCTTTTCGAGCTGCGAGTCCCTCGGCAGCACTGCCAAGCTCTGTGCAAAGAGTAACTCTCACTGAAGTGCCTAGTTTATTGCTGCACCCATCTAAAAAGGTTGGGAATCTAATTGTTGTGGTGGTATAAAACATTTCCTGCGAACACGATCATTGCAAATCAAACCCACTGACAGCCCAGTATCAGCATCCAGAGCTGGAGCCGCCCCCAGAACCCGAAAGCAGGGCTCCTGTGGGACCTGGGCATCACTCAGGATCGGGGGACAGGCCAGTTCCCCTTACTCCCCTGGGCACAACATCATGAAGCACATGGACCACAACACAAAAACGTTTTCCTCCTTCCCTCTTTTTTCTCAACAACTTCTTTGAGGCTTCCTGCTTGTAAAATCACGACTGAGCCCGATGTCCCACCTCTAGATATAGCAGTGGCTCTTTAATGATACTACAGCTGCAGGATACAGGGACTGGCAGACAGAGCCATAAGCAGCACTGATCTCAGGACATATAACACAGGCTTGTTTCCCAAAGTCTTCTGGATGAAGCTAGGATTTATTTGGGTTCAATTCCCAGAACAGTGAGAAACTCTCTCCCAAAATACAGCCAACATAAAGAGAGAAAGGCCACCTTTCCAACAAAAACGCCTTAAAGGTTCTACAATTAGTGAGCAGACAGTTATTTGATGGCCCCCATGCTAATCTGGGCACTGAATGGTGGCGCCTGAATGTTCCCTCAGCCCTTCAAGGTTAGTAGATGAGGCCTGCTATAGAAAAATCAGGAAACAAAGAGCCTTTCCAAGGACAGCAGGCATACAATGCCATTATAGCCCTTGCAATAATATCCTTTCCCTTGCATTTCATTCGCTGCTTGCAAGCGCCAGTAAATGCCATCAAAACAAAAAGATGAGAACAGTCTCGCATCCTCCAGCTTCTGAGGGGAGGGCACCCTCTTTGAAGCCATGGCTTCTGCGGTCACTGCTCGACTTGCATTATTGAAGAACCTCGCAAATGACTGCCAGCCAATGCACGACCCTGCTGCGGTATCAAGCTGTTTCATCTGCACAGAGCGTATGCCTATTTACATAATAAATGAGACATACCAAAGCATAATATATTTATGCTATATCTCAAGCCACCTGCGCATTATCATTCCAGTAACCTCTTCAGCAGGAAATGAATTCCACATCTCCACAGAGTGGAAATATGAAAATTAATTGATAAGCTACAAATGAATCATTTGGAACCAAAATGAGTGGAGAATTGTTTGGCCAAAATTAAACCTCATATCTCTGGAGAAAAGAGATTTATCATTTTAGGATCTTTCAGCCAGGTTTAGGGTTTTGTTAGTGATTGCTCCTTCATCAAGTAACTGAAAGAAAGATGTATTCCTCTGTGTGTGGGTGTAGAACTGCAAGTCAACCAAGATACTGTCCTGAGCTATAGCGCTGTATATGCATATATATATATATATATGTTTGTGTGTGTGTGTGTGTATAGATACATAGAACAGTGCCTAGAAATCAACTGGAGTGATAAAAAGAGTCAGTCAGAAACACGTTGATGGAAATGTTGAACTCACAGAAGCAGGCTATTCTGTCTTCATCTCCTGTTCTCTTCGAAATGGCAGGACTGGCCTAGTATGACCTCTACGTATTACACATTCATTTTTTTGAATGTCAAGAACAGAAGAGAAATAAATGCTGCATTAATATTAATATTATTATTAATATCCTCCTTCTCGAGTCAGCCCAGGCAGCGAAGGAGCACAGTGCTAGTGCAGGGAGCATACTAACCCACCGGCTTGTTAATTCAGGAGCTTGAGTTCAACGGCTATGCTTCACTGTGCATCGTGCTCGGCTGATCCCCTCCAGAGGTGACCGTGCTCCAGCAGTGCCCCAAGCCCACCCTGGGGTGGAGGGCACACATCCCACAGCAGCGCATGGCCTGGCCAAGCCCATCTGTGGCCAGGTCGACAGCTGGGCAGCACTGCAGGAGCGTCACCAGCACCTCTCCAACTCTGCCGCATGACCCCACCGCCTCGCTCAGCTGGAGGGTTGTCAAAAAGCCAGGGGAGGTGAGAGGGTTCACCACACTTTTGATCAGAGTTTTTAAATCATCTGTCCATGGAGTCCATCTCCTGTCAAGCAAAGAGCTCCTGAAGGAATAAAAAACAGACCTTTGCCCTCAGTGCAGAAAAATTATCCTTGTTATTACTTCTGAATTTTTGATAAAAACATAGCAGTATCACAACAGCCAAGCAAGCCACTGACACTGCACTCTCTCCTTCTGATCAGGTTTCCTCTTATTTTTCAAATGACCACATTTGCCCAGCTCATCCCATGTCTAGCAAAAATTTTTCCCTTACCATCACCAGCATGTGACTTTCAGGAAGATTGATAAAGAGCGGTTATGTACAGTCAAATCAATGATATCCAATTATTTTCTCCACTGTCTGTCACTAATAAATGTCCCACCCTTCCACAGCCTTGTAAATCCCTCTTGGAGAGGAAAGATACACTGCAGTCAACAAGAGGAAGGACTGCAGCCCTCCAGCGCCCATCCAGCCCCTCTGCTTTCCATTTCTTCCTCCCACACCACCACTAAAGCACAAGATGGAGACTTAGGGCATGCGGAGCCTCCATCGGACCCAAATACTTGATAAATATCACAGTATGAGTGAGAATAGGATGATTTCTGCTCCGGCCTCCGAAACAACCAGGTCAGAAATCCCAGGTGCCCTACTATCCCACTAAGAGAATCCCTACCTCAACCACATTTAAATGTTCAGCTAACTAGAATTGACCAAGTCTACAAAAACTCTTCTTTGTCCTTGTCTTGTCTATGGAGTGAAGCTTCAATTGCCTCCCCAGTCTCCGTTCCCAGCCTGCTTTTGTGTGGCCACCGCTCCCAGGGTGGTCTTTGCCTCAGTAGATATCCATGCCCAGTCTGCAAGCTCTGTACTGCACAGCACCAAGCAAGTTCTTGGTGCTTAATGAATGCTAATTAATGGGACATGTAGAATGGCACAGAAATGAAAATGAGGTATTTTCTCTCACTGAAGAATGATTAATCTCTTGGACAGATGTGAGTGTTGTGCTTTGTAGAAGTATGTTGTGTGGCAGATAGACATACACACAAACAGCACCCGTCGGAATACTAATTAGTCCTTTTGAATGCAATTCATTAAAAAGACAATGTTCCAAATTCCACACAACTAATGTTACAATTAAAACACTTGAATAGCTCTTATTGTAAATTCCACAGCCAAGTGCTCGTCCATGCCTACGCACTCAGAGAAAACAGAGCTGGAGATAAATCCACTTAAGTTCTTTTAGATCTTTAGCCGAGAAGAACCAAAGTGGGAGAACGAATGGAGGCTCCACCTCCAAAGCCAGGAACATGCTGTGCCCAGCAGCAGCCTGTGTCGATTGTATCAACTGTGTTTTCGTGTTTTTTGTATTTGGCTCCTGAAGGTGCAGGGCGGCAGCTGGCAGGATTTTCCAGTAGCATGTTGAGGTTAACTCCCATTAGTGTCCAAGCCAAGCACTGAAGCACATACAGGAATCCCACCAGCTCTTCTCTGTATAACTTTAAAACGTAGTTCTCAGTAAAAAATTTACCACCTTCACCCCTGTCACTATGTTGGTTGACAAGCCTGCCACAAGGAGATGCTGGTCACCACTGCCACTGGAGCCTTTTCACTTGCTAGACCTACTGCTGAAGTGACCGTCATTTTGTTGGCCACAGGCTACAGGTCAACCCCATGAACTGCTCTGGCAGCCTGTCTAAAGCTGCAGAAATCTCCAGAAGGAGAGATGTGACCCCTCCAGGCTGCCCAACCACAGTTCAGAGAGGACACAGACATAGCTACCACCTCCGTGACAGACAGAGATGTCCCTCCAGAAACTGCTCACCCCCAAAGAAACAACCCCAGGCCACACGGCTCTTCCTTTTCAAAGACATATCATCCAGCTGTATTTAACCAGGTTCACGAGATGGGTTAACAAAGAGTCCTCAGCTCTATTTAGGCTGTGAACACTTTGGGTAGAAAAATGCCCCTTTTGTTTAATGGTGCATCTGCCTGCCTGGCACAACAGTGCCATGTCCTGGTGGGGCCATCCCAGCAAAATCCCAGCACAGTTCCAGTGACAGATGCCAGGAGCAGCTGTGGACCTTGGCTGCAGGATGAGCCAGCGTCTGGGGGCATGAGGAGAGATGAGGACAGAAGAGTACTGGCAGGGATGAGCAGCCGCGGAAGATGCGACATATTTTATCTGCCTTTGCTAAACTATGTCACGGATGGCACAACGTAAAGAAGCCCTGTTTCCCAGGAAGAGCTCCCATTTGATATTTTCCATGGAAAAAAGTTTCTGAATAATTCAAAATCAAACTTCGTTGTCTTGTTTCATCTCCAGTTGCCCTTTTCTCTTCCCATTGCCTTGACAATAGAACAGAGCAGGACAAGACAGGGTGAAATACATTTTTCACCTTATCAGATGAAATTGCCTGACATCCATGGCACAGTTTGACACCGCTGAAATTCTGCATTTCAAGAAATCTGTCTGATGTTTCCCGCCAGAAATATTTCAGCTTTTCTGTTCCACAAAACATTTCAGAATTCCAGCTTTTCACCCCAATTAAGGACAGAGACTAATTTCACAATGCTGGAACATCTCGCAGTAGTTACTATTTCAGTGGGCTGAGTTAAGTTGATGGGTTTGTATAGTACCATGTCCAGCCTCTAACTCCAGCATCCTTATAATTAAACGGAGAATTTCAGAGATAGGTTTAAATACAAAAATCAAAATTGACTGCTGGCAAATCTGACCAGGGTTTTCTCTGGGGTTGTGAATTTCACATAGTGCTTCTAGAAATAAAACTCATATTGTATATGAAATTTATAAAACTGAAGAAAACAACCAACAAAACAAGGGCTATATATTCAGTATTTATCTTGCCTTAGTCATCACAAGCTATTTCCAAACACATCAGCCATACGCCTTTCTCTACCCCATTTAAAGGCATACTACTTCGTCAAAGCTAATTTTACTTTAATAGATACTAATGACTTTTTCTTTCATTTTCTAATTGACCCAAGAACTTCGGTATCGTGACAGGTTACTTGAAACTACTATTCAAGTGAACTCACGTTTGTCACACATTGAAGTCACAGGTACTGGACTTGTCAGCTCAATGTTTCAATTTGGTCTCAGAGACAACCAGATTGCTATTGACACACCATGGGAAACATCCTGCTCCCAAGATATAGAACATCCAAAGGTTACCACAGGGGGCACATGGGGGACTGGGGGTATAAAAAAGGGAAAAATGGGTTGTCATGAAGTTTGCAGGCAGTTCTGATGAAAAAGAAAAGTTCTGCTGCTGCTTTTTGATGTTCATGCCAAGTATTTCCATGGTTGAAGCTTTATCAGTCAAGCATGATAGGGCTTCAGGTTTTCTTTGGTCCTACCATGTTTTCTATTACACTTGGAAGACTTCATTCTGGGCCTCGAGTCTGTGCTCCTTAGACATACTTAATTTTGCATCTATTTGGACTATTTATTGGAGATGTGAGATGGTTGACAGCAGTCTTTTGATTATAGTCAAAGCCTTAAAAAAAGAGAATAAATGCTTAAGCATGAGTCTAGTAAGTAAAGCACACATTATAGTGGTTTCTGTACATTTTAAAAACCACAGAGCCTCCAGCGGGAAAAAATGGTAAGAAGGGAGCTGAGCTTCATGCAGAGCTTTTTAAATAAAATTATTGGGTGTAAGACTTGTATATGCTTTTGTGTTCAGCTGCACATGCATTTATTGAGCTGCTGCTTTGATGGGCCAATGGCCACACAAGATGTGCAAAGCAATGTCAGTCTGTGCAATAATTTTTAAATCGCATGGTGTCACAGGGAATCGTCTCTAATAACAAAGGGTCTGTGCAGGATGATGACAGTCCTGAAGAGGATACTGTAATACTGAGCCTGTCATGAGCAACGCAGCTTCAGGTTTCTTACCATCCTTTTTTTCCTGCCAGTCACTGAACTGAAAGCACCAACAGATGAAGGCTGTCAGCAGTGTCCTGGGGAGAGCAGGATGATGACACAAGTTCAATAACCAGGGATTGTCTCCCAGAGATCAAACAAAAGCCTGAAAGAGTTTCACACTGCTGGTCGGGTCAAGACTAGTCATTAGGCTTTCTTGTTGTATTGGACTTTGAAGAGCACATCCTTGCTGCTCTCCCTGCACAGTCAGTCAAAAGAAAATAGCTACTGCACTGTGGCAAATCTGTAAGTTGCTCCAGGTATGGACGCCCTCTATGTGACCTTCACCAACACCCTTCCGGAGCTCTGTTCCAGCCCCATCAGTGGGAAAAAGGAGTAGTAACTCCACAGAAGTCAATAAACTAATCCTGGGATATAATGATTGAGTCAGATGTGTACATTTCTTTGTTGATACTGACTGCAGAAAACCTAAACATAATGAGTAATAAATTCCAGGATCCTGTGGCAGCAATGGCTCAAACGGCTGCCAGCCCCTGCTCTCCACAAGGCCATCTCCATGCCAAGCTGGCACTGAACTGCTCCTGCTCAGCCTGAGCACCTCAGGACCGACTTCAAGCTTCACCACTATATACGTGGCGCTCTCCTACTCTCTCCTGTTGCTTGGAGGGTAATCCCTGCTGCTCCTCAGGTTTCAGAGGTGACTTGGGCATGAGAGATAATGGTCACTGTCAATAGGTAGAGAGCAAGGTGTAAGTGCTTCAGCCGCCTCCAAAAACCCTGCCCTCACTCCTCCATTTCTCAGCTAAAGTCTCAACATCTTATTACTGTAAATATATTTCCAGAGGATTTGGTTTCATGGTACCCCAAGGTGTAGCAGTATGGTGGGATGCCATGCAGCTCACAAGCCTGTGGCTGGATTAAATTCCCTCAAGGAGAGATCATGGCCGGCGTCTTTGATAAGCAGTTTTATTAATGCACAGGATGCAGCCGGTCTCCTCTGCTTCCATCTATTTTCTTGTAATTACAGGGACATATGGTTGTGTTTCATAATTAATTTCCACGAATTAGGGGCGTTCAGAGTTGGCTGCTCAGAATGAAACAATCAGTGTCTTCTGTGAGTTTGCATTTTCATTCATTTATTTACAAATATTTGTAAGTTGGTTGTTGCACCAGCAACAAGAAGACTTTATACCTTCAAAACCAACCGTCACTGGGGCCCCCGGGGCCCTTGGTGAATCTAACCAAAATGAATTTCCCAACACCATTCCATGGCCACAATATAATTTTTCTACAGCTGGGGAGACTGAGACACAAAAAGTGAGTGTTTTGATTCAGTCTTATAATAGGAACTTCAGCAGAGGCAATTTAGGACAAAATGATTTTGCGAAAAGAGGAGAAGAATCCACAAGAATGACAAAAATAAGATCAATACTTCAATTCGTATTTTTAGAATTCCCCTGTTTAAATGGCGGAGACACTTTTCCTGCTAACATATTACCTAAACGTAACAGCATTGGAGTTTTTACTACAAAGAAGTACTGTATGCATAGTTGTAGCTACTTAGATTTATGGAGGATTAGACCTTCCCAAGTAACAGAAATCCTTTAAAAGCTTACAGATGTCTTAGGCCGTGAAGATTTACTTTAGTTTTGTTTTGTTTTTTCTTCAAGTATATGCTGTTTAGGGATATTAATGATTTAGTATTCAATACATAGAAATAAATCTGGAAATAACAGGAAGGAATTAAGAGGTCCTGAAATTTCCTTGAATATCCAGAAGAATTCCTGGAGAATGAAGCAGTGGAATAATTCCCCAGGTAAACAGTCTTCCATTACCTTCCAAATTTAATTACTGCCTTGGATGTAGCACTGGAAAAACAAACAGTAGTGGAAAAAACCCTGCCCTGTCTATAAATTTTTACTATTTTGAACTTGCAAGATTATTAGATAAGTTTTTCTTTTTGATATAGAGACTGAGTAAAAGAGCTCTCCACATTGCTACTTTCCAGTGGCTCCCCACAAATCTCTTCAAACAGAATATTCTGTTCTCATGGCTCAACATTCAAATATATTCTCAGCTGACATCAAATGAAATAGCGCTGCAGAAAAAGAAAATAAAGTCTGCTCCAGGAAACTAAAAAACCTTATTTTAATTACTGTAGAATCAAAAGAAAACTTCCTTTTTTTAAAGATGTGTGGTTTTCCCCTCTCCATTTTGTCCATCATTCTGTAGTTAGCAGCCAAAGGAATTGTTCAGGAAAACCAAAACAAAATAGCAATACTCTAAGAATGTGTTTAAATAAGTATGTAAAGCAGGTTGTCTTACGCTATTCATTTATTTAGAGGAAAAATCGAGTGGAATTTATTTGGCATTTCCTGATGATTGTCCTTGCTAACACAGACATTAAAGGGATAATTGCACTTCATATTCTCTGTCTGCAGAATCATGGAAAAATTCAAGCTGCATGGGACTTCTAGAGGTCTCCAGTCCAACCTCCCACTCAAAGCAGGACTAGCTGAAAAGTCCTTCATATTTAAGGTTTTATTGCCTTATATACCAGCTCTGGACCAGTCGCAGGTAACTATGTGGTGCTTAGCCTGTAACATTTTGAGCAGAAACAGAATGGCCAACAATGCCATTTTGGGCAGTCTCCTCCATTACAATCACAGAATCACAGAATCACAGAATAGTAGGGGTTGGAAGGGACCTCTGTGGGTCATCTAGTCCAACCCCCCTGCCAAAGCAGGGTCACCTACAGCAAGCTGCACAGGACCTTGTCCAGGCGGGTCTTGAATATCTCCAGAGAAGGAGACTCCACAACCTCCCTGGGCAGCCTGTTCCAGTGCTCTGTCACCCTCAGAGGGAAGA
>Ga0065711_1028014_pt1 | contig 44281 bp, 19 predicted proteins | sample Hoacrofraction12_FD_59098 | JGI IMG/M metagenome (GOLD analysis project Ga0065711, IMG submission 59098) | Hoatzin crop microbial communities from Cojedes, Venezuela - Epithelial fraction 12 v2 (version 2) | ecosystem: Host-associated > Birds > Digestive system > Esophagus > Crop | place... | reverse complement strand
TTAACCATGAGCCAGCAGTGTGCCCTGGCTGCCAAGAAGGCCAATGGCATTCTGGGGTGCATTAGGAGGAGTGTGGCCAGCAGGTCAAGGGAGGTTCTCCTTCCCCTCTACACTGTCCTAGTGAGGCCCCATCTGGAGTAATGTGTCCAGTTCTGGGCTCCCCAGTTCAGGAAAGATGAGGAGCTACTGGAGAGAGTCCAGCTGAGGGCTACGAGGATGATGAGGGGACTGGAGCATCTCCCCTACGAGGAGAGGCTGAAGGAGCTGGGCTTGTTTAGCCTGAAGAAGAGAAGGCTGAGAGGGGACCTTATAAATGCTTACAAATATCTGAAGGGTGGGTGTCAGGAGGATGGGGCCAAACTGTTTTCAGCGGTGCCCAGCGACAGGACAAGGGGCAATGGGCACAAACTGAAGCAGAGGAAGTTCCACCTGAATATGAGGAAGAACTTCTTCCCTCTGAGGGTGACGGAGCACTGGAACAGGCTGCCCAGGGAGGTTGTGGAGTCACCTTCTCTGGAGATATTCAAGACCCGCCTGGACGCAGTCCTGTGCAGCCTGCTGTAGGTGACCCTGCTTCGACAGGAGGGTTGGACTAGATGACCCACAGAGGTCCCTTCCAACCCCTACCATTCTGTGATTCTGTGATTCTGTCTTTCTGTGATAACACTTATTACTTAGTATTGACGGTGCTGGTGAAAATTGATTTTACAATTATGATGCCTGAATGACAGACATTAACAGCACAGATTTTGTCAATTAGAATTGCTTGGATTACTGAAAAAATATTGCTTTATGCTGAAGGATGAAGTGAAAGGTATTGAAATTCAGTATCTGTAGATGCACGAACGTTTACCAGTGACATTTAGACCTTAGAATGTATGTTCATAACAGGGTGAAATGATTGTTCAAGCTGTGAATGGGAAATAAATGTGGAATGACAATGATTTCTTGTTGTTAGGTTTATCGTAGCTGTACTTAGGTACATAATAAGAACACAGCGTATGTAGACTGAGGCCACAGTGCAAATTTGGGATTGAGAAATCCATGTGCTACACCAGCTGTGGTGTGTTGACCTTGGCTTGTTGTCAGACGCCCACCCAGCTTTTCTCTCTCACCCCTCCTCAGCAGCACAGAGGGAGAAAATAAGATGGAAAAGCTTGTGGGTTGACATAAAGACAGGGGGATCACTTACCAATTACTGTGGTGGGCAAAACAGGCTCAACTTGGGGAAAATGCAAATTAAAACAACACCTCCCTTCCTCCTGCCGTTTTTCCCAGGCTTATCTTCACTCCTTCCTTCCAAAGTTCTCTACCTCTCCCACCGTCCTCGAGCGGCTCAGGGGGATGGAGAATGGGACTTGTGGTCAGGCCATAACAACTATTTTCTGCCGCTCCTCACATTGTTCCCCCGTTCCCAGACGGGGTCCCTCCCAGGGGATACAGTCCTTCGCCAGCTGCTCCAGCATGGGTCCTTCCCAGGGGTTGCAGTCCTTGGGGACAGAGCTGGGGCCACAGGGCAGCCTCTGCTCGGGAGTCTGGAGCACCTCCTCTGCTGCCTCGTCCTCCTCTCACCGCAGCATCTGCAGGGCCGTTGCTCTCACGCTTGTCCTCACGCCTCTCTCCCACAGCCATAGGGCATCATTCTGCCCTTTCTTAAACGCGCTTTCCCAGAGGTGCCACCGGCTGAGCGTGGGGGCTTGGCTGTGCCCTGCGGTGGGTCCCTTGGAGCTGGCTGAGCTGGCTGTGTCTGGTTCGGGGCAGCCGCGGCCTCTCCTTACAGAGGCCGCCCCTGCTGCCGCGCCATGAGCATCTGGGCACCTGCACCCCACATCTCTTGGAAGCACTTATTTATGAATTTTCATTAAAATATAAATTCATCACACACTACCCACGTACTTCACTTGCATCGACAACAAAAATTCCCCACACCAGAATCAAAGTAACACCACCACAACACTGACAAATGTGGACGGCATAGGCACACTCCTGGATCCTGGGTTTTGATGGAGCAGGGGTGGAGAGGAAGCCCCGACGCTGCACGAGCGCTGCTCAGCAGTAGCCAAAACCCTGGTGTGCCACCAACACTGCTGTAGCCACAAGTGCAAAGCACAGCACTACACAGGCTGCTAGGAAGAAGGTCAACTCCATCCCAGGCAGACCCAGCACAAAAGTCATTCTTGTAGCACTGAATAGATAAACTTGTGAATTCATGGTGTACCTTGCTTGCTTGCTGATCTCTGATTTAAGCTAGTGACTGAACAAGAAATGTAGTAGGAAAGGCTACGAAAAGTGTAATGAATAGGACCATGTAAAAGCACTGACAGCAATAGCCATTGTATCTGTACTCTTTGATGTACTTTATGAAGCCGATAACTAAGTCAAATTTTATTTTCCCTGTAGTATTATTGCTGCCTTGTTAGTGTGTTAATGATTTCTTATGTCTAGCTTAACAGCATGCTGTTTGGGAGTTGTGAATTTAAGGTATGGCATGCTGTAATATTTTAATGGTTTCATATCAACAAATACCAAGCATTTGACTACCAAGAGCAAAGTGCTGATAGCTATAAATTAGTATCCAGCTGGTGTTCAAAGAGTCTTATTTGCTGCTTAGCCCAAGTGAAAAAGGCAGTTGATATGAGTGATGTTTAGGTTTTACTCAGTGTTGGTGCCTTATTTTTCTGCTTTGGCATCCTATGCCAGACAGAATGTAACAGAGATCCTGCAGGCAACCAGAGTTTTGTGATACTTCAAATAGTATTAGGGCTTGTTCTTGTGGGGACCTGTTCACTGTGTATGAAAAATTGTCAGAATTATTGAGGTATTCATCAGAAAAAATGAAAATAAGATAGATGATCTATTAATGATCTGTAAAGCAGTATTTCTAGTGCAAATAATATTTAATAATGTTTTGTTCTGAAAAGCGTTTAGCTGGGCTGTTTGTTTTCTGCAGTCTTCACCATCCCTTCATTGGAGAACTGCAAATCACATCTCTCTCGGTCAGTTTGGGATTTTTCCTTCACAATGCAATTTTTGTGAGTTTTTTATTCTTTGAAGTCTTTAGTAACTCAAGGCTAAAGGGTGTAAAAAAGGTTGCAGGTAGAATAAGCTACCTGATAGAAGTAATTTTTTTTTAGCCCAAGTAATTTAAGAAATTACTGAAATCAAATAGGTGGCCAAACAGAAAGGATTGCAATCACAAGTAGGTAAGCTAGGTTACGCTGAGATTAAAGCTAATAGAGGTTACTAGGCATTTCCAATCTTTTTATGACAAGAATTTCACTTGCTCGGTAGCTTGTTGTAAACAGTGACATAAAATCAAAAATACATCACCTATTTGAAGAGCAAATCAGAAATAGTTGTGGTTCCATAGAGAGTAGTCAAATATGACTTTTTTATGCTGCAAGAAACCTTTAGAGCTATCAGACAACCAAGTTAAATTGCATAAATTTTGCAGGAGGAAGAGGAGTAGTAGGGAGACTTTACAGCAACAAAGGTTTCAAAGACTCTGGGTCACCTTCGTTAACAGATCTTGGAGCTGCTGTGTGGATTCCCTTCCTGAGAACATTCCACTACAGAAGGCATGAGACCTTGTACTGTTGTCCCTTTTATTCACGAACGCTTCAGCTTTCTCTACAGGTACTGGCATTTCTCTACATGATTTAGGGAGATGGTAACTGTTGGCTGGATCAAGTCTTATGTCCCTGATTATACTGTGTTAATCTGTCCAGGATGCATGTTCCTTTTCTAGAAGAAAAAAAAATAATCTTGTTTTCTCATCTTACAAATCAGATGAAAAACCAAATACAAAATTACACCTACTGAAGCCAGGTATAAGAATGAATATATAAAACTTAATTTCTTTGCTACTCACATGATTGATAATCATGAGAGCATATTTTCTTTGCAGAGGCTGGAACAGACCATGAGATTGGGATTCAAAGTATTCTCTTTCAATTTTTTGTTTTTCATTTTTCATGTGAACAATATTTGTAGTTCTTTGTACTGGCTGGACAACAAAAGCTGTTATCCAGGTAAGCCTGCTGCTGTTACCATATTATTTTTTAGATATTGGTGAAAGTATCCTATGTGAAGATGGGAAATTCAAATCCTGATTATTTCTTATGTGAGGGAAATCTCGTTACTACAATAATTTTCTTGATATTTTTTACTGAGAAAACATAGAATATATTTAGATATATGAGATCCATAGGAAAAAGATGTAAGGTGTGGAGATTAGGTATAGTTTTCAGTTTGGATCACCAAGAACCATGGAGGACATTGGATAATATTCTAAATGATCTGACTTGGGTAGCAGGAGACAAAGATTTTTTAAGAAATATGAATGTGTCAAGAGGAATAAAATTTACCCGTGGACAGGCCCCAAGCTGTTCTCTGACAGAAATCTTCTCCCTTTGGCATTACACTGAAAACTCCTTTGTGGACACATTTCATGTGCAACCATGATAGACTGGTGCATTAATAAACAAGAAGATTTAAGTGCTTAAGGGACATGAAAATATTCCCACTAACACCAATATCCAGTGAGTATACTAGGAGATTGGCTTGAGAGTGGTAAGGTGGTTAAGGACAGTGAGCTAGAGGTGGAAATAGTAATCCTGAAGGAAATATTTTATGGAGGAAAAAAAAATTGTTGGTGTTAAATTGATTTATAAAGGATTGTTATTTGAAACATCAGTGCTACAGGAAATTAATGTCTTGATGATTTCAGCTTTAAGTGCCTTTCTAAGAGTAAAAAACCCCAACATTAAGTGAAAACAAACAAAAATTAAAATTATGCTATTTATGTAGGCGTAGAATAGGTAATAAAATGTATATGTGTAAAACTTCTGGCTAAAAGTCTGGTGTTTTTGTATTATTTCCATTCCTTTGAGAAATATTAAAAATCTTAGCCTAAAACTGAAGGTAGTTGAAAGCTATATGAGAGACATAAGAAGGGCCCAGCTTGTTTTAGAATTGCTGAGATTGTAGTGCTCAAATGAAGTTATTTTAAACTCAGCAATTTTTATTTCTCTAGGTGCACACAGATAAGCATTTTTACTTCTAGAGGCATTAGCAGCTTGGGCAAAAAATGACTTTTTATCTTTTAAATACACTGATTTGTATTACAAGTTGACTATAAGATGGATCAGTGGTTATTGCAATTGAAATTCTACTGATCAGTAACAGCGGTTTGCTTAAACATAATTTCGTATCTATCGTCACATTTGTTTGTAACAACCTATAGTAACTAAGTATAACGATTCTTTGTCTCAAAGTGTAGCATCTCTTGAAATTTCGAATTGAAGGCAGAAACTTTCTCAGCAGCCATTGTAAAGCTGTGTGAAAAAATAGGTTGTATGTGATTCTGACAAAGCAGAAAATAAGATAAATGCTCAATTTGAAATCTATTAATGAAAAATAAATAGCAGAAAAATATTTGTTAGCCTGATCAGTGTTAAGATGAAGAGGGATTTATCAGTTCTGATTAAAAAGACGTAAATGTATGTGAGTTGACCAAATTAGGATAATTTAAAATTCTGTTTGTGCATATGAATCTCTTGTTTCACCTCTCTCTTGAAACTAAGATTGCCAATTCGGATGTCCTTTTTTCCATATGATCTTAAAATTTCACTTTTCTTGCAGTAATCATCCCTCTTAGCCCAGGCCTGTCCTTTTTCTTTTGAAACACTTGGATATGCTTTTCTTGTGACGGGTTCTCTGTGTGAGTACATTTCGTAAATATCCTCTTTGATTTGTCAAGACATTACCTAATTACATCTCTTCTCTGCTGTCTTGGTCTGTGTGGCACACTTGACACAACTTTGCTAAAGGGACAATGACAACAAAATGTACCAGACCTGATTTTTTGCCAGATAGGTGGCAGAACATCAGAAAAGGAGAAAAGCTGGAGATACAGCTCAGCAGCAGCTGGTCCTTGTCAGCACACTGGGCTGTCGCACAAGCGTGATCCTGCGTCCTTGTCAGTTACCTGAGCTCTTCAAGACGTTTGTGGGCAGTGCAGGAGGGAAATCATCAGTCCTTCAGCAAATGAACTTGTGGGAGCACAGATGAGGTGGCCACATCTGTAAGCAATCCATGGGTTTAGCACAGTTTACCCCAGTTCTGTTTGAGTTACCTACTACTACTGTAGTGGTGACTACTTCTAGCAGTGGGAAGCATGTGTTTCACTTAGAGGCTGTAAAGGCCTTTTCAATTACCCTTTTTAAGTACTATGTTTCTGGGATGACCTCTAAATAAGACAGGTCCTTATCTAATTAAGAGAGGCCCTGTTTGCTTCCATGATAACATATTCAGCCCAAATCCAAGCCTCTATTTGTGTTTGAGCTGATTCTCTGTTCTCTCAGTTTGATTTTTACATTGGACTAGAGCAGCAAAGAAAACAAAGATTTAATATAAATCTTGTACATACCACTGTTTTAAAGGAAAATCTGATGACCACCTGATGCAGCGGAGGAAAAAGCCAGTTGCAGATCTCATTTGAGTGAAACAGCTGTCTCTTACAAATTTTGCTGGGATAAAGCCTGGAGTTCAACCATTAGTTCTACATTTACTTTAGAAACATTTTCGAGAATGGTTTAAAACCTTTTAGCAGGGATACTGACAATAGTTTTGCCTTAATCATAACGGAAGTAATCTGATAATTTCAGATTATTCAGGTAATTCATTTGATTAAAGTAAACTGCTTATTTCTTCACTTCTCCTGTGCCCAAAAGAAACCAAATAAGCATTTAAATAAAGTAGAAGGGGTCCTCATTCTTCTTGATTCTCCTTCTGCCCATTGCTGAACTTGAAAGGACCTGCTCCCATAGAAAGCTGCCACAGGCAGAAGAAATTCTCAGATTCAGTATAAATATACACAAAAATTAGAAAAACATTATGATGTTTTTATACCAGTGTTAGCTATTGTGATTTACATCAGGAATCTTAATCTTCTGGAGTTACTGCAAAAGGAGCAAGCCGTCAGAGAACTTTGTTATCCTGGGGCTTTTTCTCAGGCTTTTATAGATACTGCTATTCCTTGAACAGAAGTGTAGAAATCAGTTTTCAAACAATTGCTGTAACTCCCCTGAGGTGCTGGGGGATTGTATAGGCTGGTTTAGACGAAGATGGACCCCGTTTATTTCTAATCACTTAGTATCTTCTTTTTCAAGTGGTACACTTGTCCTGTTGCGATGGGAATGGTGGAAAGAGAGAGAATCCTCCCCCTTTCTTTTTGTAGCTCTGCAAGATATGAGAAGGGAAATACCTTTGAAAAGGTAGGTGGCAATACCAGCCGTTAACTTGTGCTGGCTGCCTGTAGCCTGCATTATGACAAGCAGGGGGATACATTGTATTGTGTTCATTAATAGAAGATACATTCCGAAGGGTTTTATGTTCCTGCATCATTAATGGATTTAATAACATTTTCAGAGCGATCCTTAAATACCCGCACTTTAGCCAGATGCCAGATAGGACTAAGATCCTGGAAAACAAACTCTTATGGTAAACCTGATTTTGGCATAGGTTAAATTTGGAGCTTTGGAGAATACAATGTCTGGATATTGGCAGTAGAAGAAAAATGCCATCTACTTTGACAAATACCTTGAAGAGAAGGGAACAGAATAAGAATAAATAGTAAATTGTTGATTTGTCAGTGATAATAGAGACAGGGTGGAAATCACTTTGGTGTCAGTTGGTGCTCTGCATCATGTCAGACTTCATTCTTGCTTCTACAAGCGTGTGGGTATTGAGAGGGAGTTCACCACTGCCTGTGTGCACCCAGTAGCTGGGTGTGAGAGAGGTCTTACTATCCTGAGTTCAACTAGTGAGGAGCATCTTGGCTAGTCAACTCTGTACAATTGATGAGATATGCAAACATGTAACTGAAATGGACTGGACCATCCTATGGAAATCTTCAGAAACACCTGTGTTTTTCCATTTACTTTGCTAGCACTTTGCTAGAAATTCCCGAAGTTCTAAAGGGTCTTTTTTTGTAGAATATCTGTTGAATATTATTTTGGCAGTTCCATTTAGATAAATTCTTTACTAACATATCTTTAACTAGTGGATTAATGCCGTGATGTTGGGAAGAAGCAAGATATCATGTATATTACAGCAAAGTGACCTGAAAAAATTGAAGCTTAAATATGTCACAGTTTTATTTTTTTTTATTGTATTCTGCCAGCTCATCAATCCTATAGTAAGCTTCTTCTTCAAAAAAAAGGACATAGGTGATTTTTGTTCATAACAAAAAATATGCAGATTCCTTGGTAAGATACATGACATGGTGCTCCAGGTGTCATTGTTACTTTACACAAAAGATGTGAACATCCACAGGGAGAGAAACAACATTTGAAACATTCCAAGCAGAAATCTCACAATTGTTATGTGTGTGGTAGCTTGCTGTCTATCCGAAAGATTTCTTTTGTATTGTAAAAATAGTAAAAGCAAATATTTCTTTCAATTATAGTACATTTTCATATGCAAAAAGGTACTCTGTCAAACCCTAAATGTGTCTTTTTAAACATATTTTTGCCCTTTTCTCTCAAGTATGAATTTCCTGTGATGCTGTTATAACTATGTGTCTTGCTAATTAAACTAATTTCTAAAACTTAAAGCTCTGTGAGATAAACTAAGGAGCTGATTTTTAGCATGCTATTTGGAAGAACTGAAGTTGAAGCATGTTTCTGTAGGGTTTGAATTTTACTGCAAGTGTTACTTTAAGACAAGATATGTAATAATTGCATTTGTAAAACATTTAAATTATGAAAAGTTAATTTTACAAAGGTAATTACTTTGCGTGTTCTATTTCTTTTATCTGTCCAGAATTAATATTAAAGATAATGAAGATAATCAGAATAGTTTAACAAGAGGAAAGTATCTGGATTTGCACTGTTATATTTATTCATTAGAATAATTCAGTTATGGAGTGTTTGTGGCAAACTTGTTCTGATGGAATGATTAAGAATGAGGCAGCTTTTCCATTATAATGCTATTTTGATTCTCTTGGACAGAATGAAGAGAAAGGGCTATCTTCCTTTGCTAAATATCTTCTTCTGTAAAGAACTGCAGTAGAACAGACATAGCTCAGTTCTACAAGATCTCCTGCACCTCCCATGGCTCAGGGGACCTCTTCCTCATGCCAGCTTGCTGCTCTATCTGACCTAAGGGGAGAAGACAGAGCCCCAGTGCCTATTCCTCTAGACCTCTTTCTTGGGAGATTTTACACAGAATCATAGAACAATTGAGGTTGGAAGTGACCTCTGGAGGACATCTGATCCAATCTACTTGCTCAAGCAGGGCCACCTGAAGATGGTTCCCCAGGACCATGCACAGATGGCTTTTTAATATCTCCAAGGGTGTACACTCCACAAACACACTGGGCAACCTGTGTCAATGCTCAGTCACCCTCGCAGTGAATAAGTGTTTCCTGATGCTCCGAGGGAACCTCCTGTGTTTCAGTTTGGGCCTGTTGCCTCTTGTCCTGTCACTGGGCTTCACTGAAAAGATCCTGGCTCCAATCTCTTTGCACCTTCCTTTCAGGTATCTGTGTACACTAAGATGAGCCCTCCTGAGCCTTCTCTTTGTTTTGCTAAATGGCCCCCGTTCTCTCAGCCTTCCCTTATATGTGAGATGCTCCAGTCCCTTAATCATATTTGTAGCCCTGGACTCTCTCCAGTATGTCTATGTCTGTCTTGCAGTGGGGAGCCCAGAACTGGACACAGCACTCCAGGTGTGGCCTCAACAGTGCTGAGTAGAGGGGAAGGATCACTTTCCTCAGCCCGCTGGCAACACTGCTCTTATGCAGCCCAGGTTATCATTAGCTTTCTTTGCTGCAAAGGCACATTCCTGGCTCATGTTCAACTCGATGTCCACCAGGTCCCCCAGGTTCTTTTCTGCAAAGCTGCTTTTCAGCTGGGTGGTCCCCAGCATAGAGTGGTTCATGGAGTTGTTACTCCCCAGGTGAAGGACTTTGCACTTCCCCTTGTTGAACTTCATGAGATTCCTGTCAGCCCATTTCTCCAGCCTGTTGAGGTCCTTCTGGATGGCAACATGACACGCTGGCATATCAGCACTCATCCCAATTTTGTAATATGAGCAAAATTGCTGAGGGTACACTCTGCCCAGTCATCCAGATCATTAATGATGTTCAGAAGGACTGGATCCAGTATTGACTCCTGGGATGCACTGTTAATTACTGACCTCCACCAAGACTTCATGCCATTGATTGCCACCTGCTGGGCCTGGCCTTTCAGCTGGTTTTCCATCCACCTTGCTGTTTGCTCATCCAGCCCATACATCAAGAGCTTGTCTATGAGGATCTCTTACGGGAGAAAGTGTCAAAGGCCTTTCTGAAGTCCAAGCAGATGATATCAGCTGTTCTCTCCTTATCTACCAGTCCAACCGTTTCATTGTAGAAGTTAATCAAAAAGGTCAAGCATGACTTCCCCTCGGAGAAGTCAAACTGACTACTCCTGGTGACTGTTTTGCACTTCATGTTTCTGGAAATGGTTTCCAGAATTAGGTGCTCCATCACCTTTCCAGGGACTGAGGTGAAGCTGACCAGCCTGTAGTATCCTGGATCCTCCTTCTTGCGCTTCTTAAAGATATGAGTGCCATCGGCTTTCCTCCAGTCTTTGGGCACTTCTCCCAGTCAACATGATCATTCAGATTATCGAGAATGGCCTTGTAATGACATCTACCAGCTCCCTCAGTGGTCTTGGATACATCCTGTCAGGGCCCATGAATTTATGTATGTCCAGTTTCCTTAAATATTCTCTCATCTGATCCTTTTCCAATACAAGAGTGATTAGGCTTGTGCCAGAAGAAATGAAGTTAACATCTACTATTTATTAAGCATATATCATCCTTATCAGGAAAGCTTAAAAAGGAGCTATACACATTATATTTTTTTTCTTAACCTCTTCTGGACTACTCCCTGAAGCCTGCAGGATGTAGCTTGGAAAGCAACTTTGGAAAGAACTGCTAAACCTCTCTTCTCACTGTCCGTCTCTCGGTAGCCTCTCTACCCAGCCAGGGACACAATGCTGTTACTTACTACCCCTATATTTGTCATAGGTACAGGGTGTGCATTTATACTTCTTTGCTTCAAGGCTTAGATAGTCATGCTCAAAACGTGCACTCTTGTAAACATACTAGAGAGATTTAGTGGTCCATGCTGGATACAAGATGTAGGTGTATGCATGTGTTGAAATGGGGTGATATGCACGGTTTCATTGGGGTAGCAATACAGAAACAAAAAGAAGCTGACAGCTGTACCTGTATGACTTTATTTTTTTAAAGAAAGTTCAACAATCGAAATGCTTGCAGTTAAAAAATAATCTGGAGTTTCTCTGAGATTTTAGATTTTAGGTAATCCACATCCTTTTTGGAAGGTACAAGCTGCAAGAATCAAAGCAACAAAAAATAATTCTGTGAATGGGAATATAGATATTCCCCTGAAACTTGACTCCTGTAGTTACATATAAAATTTCTTGCTGATTAAAAATTTCTTATCTGAAACAGAAATTCAGGGAGCACCACAGCAGCAACCAGAGACTTTATCTCTTAAATATAGAGATGGTTATTGTAAGAAATGCTATTGGCAGGAACACTACAGTCTGGGATCAATTTAACCTGAAGCAGAACTAAAGGCAGTGAGGCAAGAATTTGCACGTATCCCCCTGGATCTGTGAGAAGTCACTCAGGAAAACTGAATGACACTCTCATGGAAATGCTATTATCAACTAAACAATAGCTCTGTGTTCACACTGACCTTACGAAGCCTGTGGGCTAGAAACACCTGAACCAAAAATAACCACTTGTTAATAACTTGTGACTGACCTTTATAGGTGCTGATGCGTTTTCAGTCATCCCCCACCAATTGTGCTAAAAACACATTTGAAAAATACTATACAGAAACTTTGAGAACGACCCTGTTTGTAAACACTACAGTACATGATAGGCTTTGAAATTTTTTATTTCTGTATTATGGTTGGAAAAGGGGAGACATTTTGGCTTAAATCCACTTGTTCCGATCTAACTGTACAGGACTTAATGAAAGTCCTGTTTTTTTTAAGATGATAGGTCAAAAACTATGGGTTTTATGGTGAAAATTTGTGTTATGCAATCTGACAGGTGATGAGAGCGGTCTAAAAATATGTCTGTAAGACACTTTGAAAGCTGGGACACTTCGGCTTTATTCATGCTGCCACTGAACTTGTAGCTTTTACAGAATGGATTAGCTTTCATAGGAAGAGATTGAGCTCATCCCGCCTTCGCCAAGACACTCTTTTGGGCAGTCGAAAAGTGTGAGCTTTGAATCCTTCAACCCTCAGGCTGAGCAGTAAATAGGATCTTTGTCTCCCGTAACCTGGTGTAGAGCTATAATTTCTGAGCCATTAATTGCTACTTCATTTGACAAAACAATGCTAAAAAATATGTTTGGTTTTTTTCTATCCAGTATCTTGTGATGTGTCAAATTGGCTGTACTTTTGCAAATTCACTGTCCTGCCCCATGCTTTTTTACTGGGCTGCAGTTTGAGAAGTGTTGGGTTTTTTTCTTGCCAGTCTCTGGTACCAGAATCTTTCTGTACTAATACTAGGCAAAAAATGTCGTATCACTTTTTGTCAGGGACTAGCTGAGGTCCAGATCTATGACTGGTGCAGTTAGTGAGTCACGGGTTGAACAATTTCTGTGGTTCCTTCCCCAACACCTGTATCTGTTGTGGACCCATATGTGAGGAAAAGGCCATTGGTGTTATGCTACTCCATTAAAATAAGATAAGGGGTTAAAGACATTTTATATAGTCGGATATTAGTCGTTGTACAATGTCTGATGTAATAAGATAGCATAGAAGCTCTATTTATGAGAAAGTTACTGCACTTTTCTCTGTCACAATAGTAAATGTGGGCAGGCCTGTAAGCTATGCAGAGCTCAGCCTCTGACTGCCTGGGCCACTGTCCGCTACACGTCATGGGCTGTATCTCAGTGTCTCTGTTATTCTTCACAAACAATTTGTGCATCTTCAGAGATTTAGTTTAATGTTCTGAATGGATGTTTGGAGACTGGTTAAAAAAAAAAGATTACAGCATCTGATTTAGTTGAATGTTAGTTTGTTTAAAAAACCCCACGTTTGTAGGGAAAAGTTTTCTATTTTCCATATTCATGGAAATTAGATGCTGAGCTCCTGTCATACTGATAAAAATTCAGCTTCAGTATTTTTCCTAGCTTATCTCTGAAATTGCATCTCTCTGTGTCTCTCTCTGTTGCTGATGCTTCCTCCTCCCACAGATAGATCCAATTAGAAAAGCTATCACATTGATATAGTATGGGCAGACATAGATTTGCAATGTCAACAAAAGCATAAGAATTGCCACTATTTTCAGCATTCTTAAGAGGGAAAAATTGAAATCGGTGGATGCCATTTGTAAGACTAAAAATGTAGACCTCTGACAATAATTGGTATCACTGGGATTCTACAAGAAGATAGGAGGATTATCTGCTACTTTAGTTATTGCAGGTACGCTGCTGAGTACACCACTGAAAAACAGAAAAAACACATTATCATTAGTTCACAGCTCTCAGCAATCACCTCTTATCTGACTTTTGCTTAATGGTTTCCTTATTTGTTTGACTGTGTGCTGTGTATGCAGCAATCAAACAACTTCAACAGATACTTAAAAGAAAATACAGGGCCACAGTAAAAGTTTGACCTTGCTCTGCCCCATGATGGAAAGTTCTAGTCACGTACACAGAATATTCCTGTAATTGGCAAATATAGGATATGATTTACCAGGCTTGATCAAATTTACCTGTAGTATGTATTAGCAACCTTGCTAGAATGCAGTGCTAGCTTTAGTGCTGGTTACATGGCCACAGGGTAGAACACTAAGTCGAGAATGATATGTGGTGATTTCAGTTGAAGTAGATGTTTTGTGACCCAGTTTTCTTTAACACCTGTGTCATGACTTCCTGTGATTTTGGAGGACCATGAAAGGATGCTTTACGTCTATTACAGAAAGGCAGTCACTAAAAAGTGATAATGGCTTCAGTAAGTGATTTTTATTTTTACAGGTAGTCTTACTCTATGGAATGTATTTAATGCATAGAATTGAGTCCGAAATAAAAAAATAAATTACAAGATTGGTTGAGGGAGGGAGAAAGGATAGTGGGGAGCTCTGAAAGATTTTTTCTGGCATTATTTTTGGAGTCAATACTAAAATGAAATGTACAGAACGATTTCTGACTCATTAAATACAAGCTGCTGTACAGATTACGAAACTTTTTTTGCAAGTTGAACTGCTTAATAAAATAAGTGTGTGTCTTCACTGCAGAAGAATGCTTCCTTTGAGAAAGCCAGTTCAACATAGTTATCAAAGTACAAAATTCAGCTGAAGAAAAAATGGTGGTGAATTTTCATCTTAGTCTTATTTGTTAAGATTAGCGTATGCCTCCTGCCTTTACTAGTTGTACTGAAATAAAAATGCGCCCTTGGTCCAATGAATAGGATTAAATGGGATGATTTGTGTTATCCAAATGTAAGCACTTATTTTTGAACAAGCAGTGAAACTGTTGAACTTGAAACCTTCCAGAAGTTATTTAAGTAGTTACGTGAGTGAAAGAAAAAAAACACCAAACCTTGTGTTATTCTTTATTCTAAAAAATTGAGGAAAATTCTGTTGGATTTCCATAATAGTAACTTACTGAAAAATCTATTACACCTTAAAGTCAATCAACATTCAACTGATGACAAAATGTGAACTATATTCCAAAAATTAAAAGTCTCATGTCACTTATAAATGTGGTGTTTCATCAAGCTTTCTATTTAGGAGCTAGGTATAAGATCAAATAGCTTATCTTTCAGAGTTTCACCTTTGTAGAGAAAAATTACTTATAAACATCCTTAAATAGAACCTGTTTGAGAACCAAAATCAATTAAAGCTGATAAAGATGTGACTTCCATGTATAATATTACTTTGACAGCTTGTCTTGATTGTCTATGCACATTTTTATGAGAAGCTTGGATTTGTAGCATACATTCTCCATGAGGGTTCATAAGAAGGCTGCCCAGAGATGGAAAAAGTGCTGAGTGAAGTAATTTCATTTTATCATTTCCCCGTATTTGCCTTTGAAATTCCCTTTTCTGTATTCCCCAACTTTATTTTGCTTGGTTCATCTTTGACTTTATAATCTTCATGGCAAACTCCCCGCTTGTTGGTTTGAAATATTATTTTCTAGGAGAAAGGAACTGATTTTTGGAAGAGGGGTGATGGAGGGGAGCAAGATGGAGAATCAAGGTTTTTATATTTAAATATTAATATACTTTTGAGTTGTATACACCTATATTTGTTTATGTCTAGCTTAGTTACTGAATTAACATAGCCAATATTTAATCTAAATATTTTAATACAATTTGTTACTGAAGTAAAAATAGCTTGTGTCAATATGTCCTAGGTTGTGTTATTATTCTATTTGCATTGCCTTTCCTTTCGACCCAGTTTAAGTTGCTTAGCCACAGTACAGCCAGCTCATTTTACGTATTTAACATCCTTTGTTCTCCCACTCTTTTTGTGGATTATTTTTTCTCAATTTTATGGCTATTTTTTTTCTTTAGACATTCATCCCAGTCAGGGATTAAGGGTTCTTTTACTATTATTGTACCATTCACATTACTGCTAAATCATACACAGTTTGCCACTCTGTGGATAGTGCTAATGAGGAGTAAGGGGAAGCAGATCATGACCTTATTCCTGTTCTTCAATAGCACGTGCTTTTCATTTGTGCGGCTAAGACCTCCATTGCCCCACATCCTCAGTAGACGATCTAGACATGCTGAATCTGGTCTTGAAGTTTCGCCTGCATTATTCATACCATCAAGTGGTTGGTTGTTCATATTGTAATTTACTATAAGCAATTTTCTGGGTCTTACAGATCAAAGAGTTTTTTAATTATGAAATACAAGGTTATGCATGGACTCATCTCTCAGAGGAATGTTAACCCACACTAACTTCTGTAAATTCCCTTAGAAGCTGTTAAACCTATGAACTGGATTAAGCAGCAGCTCTTCAACTATCAGCATATATTACAAACATTTTTTATTGCTTTCTCCTGAGTAGTAATTCCTTCTCTAGCTGTGCTTTTCCAAAAAGGTGAGAGGCTCCCTCTCCCTTGCCTTTCTTTCTTAGGTTTGTGAAATGCCAGAACAGATGCTTACCTGTGCTGCCACTGCCCTCACCACTGCTGGTCCAAAGCTGTGGGATAATCCCCATATTTCCTTTGCAGCTTTAACTGCACAGTGCATTTGTTCTAAGCACTTGAGTGTAACCGACTGTCAGACTCCTGAACTCAGTCAGAAACCATTTTTCCTCCCGTATGGAAGGAGGTGGCTAGAACATGAATGCAACGCTTAGGGGTGAGTTTGCTTTCTTTGCTGTAGCGCTGGTCTGGATTTCTGAACTTAGTCAGGAGCCATTATCTGACAGGGAACAATGCTTGCTTACTGTTTATTACTTATCACAGTGAAGCTAGTGGTAATATCAGCATTCACAATCAGTAAAGCATCCTTTGGCAGCTTGTTGTTCTTCCTTGATGATTTATGCTTTAACCCATTGATGCTTTCTCATTCCTTCCTCGGTTACTAGCTTTTTGCTTCACAGAGTAGACCTTACATCCACTACTCCTTCAGCTCCTCTCCAGCTTCTCTCAGGCAACCCCAGCTTCAGCCCTGACAACAGTATGCAAGACTCTGCTGGCTTTGCTAAAGGTTAATGCAGACAGGAAAGGGAAAAGCGAAGCTTTTGAGAAAGGGATGATCCTGTACAACCCCGAAATTGCCTGGCAAAGAAGAGTTCCCCATGTTTGATTTCCAAAGGGAAAGCATTCTCAAATACAGCATGGTTGTCATGTATGTTATCATTAAAATCTTTTGTGGAATCCACTGATATTCTTAATTGAAAACATGCATTTGACAGACCTGAGTGTGATCAGTCACCCACTGTAAAGTAACATCACCAAAAACTACTGTCAATTTTTGTGCAATCAGAGAAGTCTAGCTGTGGTAGTTTGACAGACCGCCCTCAGCTAAGAGCTACCATCTCTCTGGTAGGAGTAGCTGAAGTAATATGTACCCAGTTTTCATCTGCTCCAATGTAGAGCCTGCAGTGGTTGCCTGGTTGTGCTGACCTCATATCAGGTGGCAATGTGCTCTAGATGCTGGAGGCAACTGAGGCATCGATGTGATCCCTCGTGCAGCTTCTGCAAGAGACTGGTTGTAATTTCAAGAGAAGCCATACGTTTTGAACAGCTGAGCCATATGTTTTGAATAGCTGCAGCTGGAGCCTCCAGAACTTACAGTGCGCAGTTTATAACTGGGACCTATCAAAACAGGAGTCAGAGGTCAGTTCAGTATCTGTCCAAGTCACTACAGTCATTCTTATCTTTTGCTTTTAGGATTACTAAATAACAAAATGTGAATACACTCCACTCAGATTTGACCTTCCCATTATATATTATGGGATGCCTTGGCTATTTTAATATTCTTTTGATAAGCCTCGAAAGCTGGCACCATAGTCTATTAACTGAGTTGTCTTTTCAGTCCATAAGCACATACATGCACATATGTAGACACAGACGTGTATAAGTCAATAAAAACAGATACAAATACTTGGTTAGAAAATAAATGACGCTGTAACTTGAAGAAGTAACAAGCAGAATACTTGTAATTCCTTTTGCCCAGTGAAGATTATGTAAAATTACTTTTCAGGGACTGGTGGTGGAGTGATTAGCAGCAAAGTGCAGTGGGAGGTCATAGAGGTTGAGTCCCCTCCCAGAAATCACTCAGTCTTGGAGGAAGTTTGAATGAGTTGAGCACTAATGCTGCAAAATCTCTAGGCTGGCCACCTGTCTGGGAAAGGGAAAGAACTGGTACTTGTCTGAGACTGGCCTGAAAATGGGATTGAGACCCAGTGTTCTGCTCCTGAAAGGAGGCAAAAATAAATTTTGAATCAGGGGCAAGGCAGAAATAAATTTAGTTGCTTAAAATTCCACTTCTTTTAAAATATGTTTTGGTTATGGAAAAAGGAAGATGGTAGCGGGAATTGATTAAAACGGCAACAACCCACCAAACATCCACATGTATTTAAAGCAAAGGAATCAAAAGGAAAGAAATGTTCACAGTGGAGTCATGTGGTATCAAAAGTTGTAGCACCTGCTTTGACTTGCCTCCCAGTGAAATTCCTCATGGTTTGGAGATAATCAGAAGCACAACACTAGGGCAGATAACTTGAAGTGTCTCTACTGAGGTCACTCAAAGGGCAGTGGGGTTACTTGTGAAAATGTGTACTAGAGGAAAATAACCTCAAGAATCCTACAACAGGGTTTTTGAAAATACCTATGAGATTTACGGGGACAAATCTCATGGATCTTTAAGCTCTCATTTGCATACCTCTTGGCTGCCTCAGTAAATGTGACTGAGATTATTCCCTTGCCAGAGAAGAGTTCCTAAGGCAAAGCAGGATAAAAATGCTCCTGAAAACATACTTTCAGATAGAGATGGAGTGTACCTTCCTGCACCTACTCAGTGAGTTTACTGGCAATCACAACAACAAAAAATCTAAAATAAAAGTAAAGTAGCAATATTCCATAAGGCATGGAACAGAGAGGATGGGATGACTTTGTGTGCAGTTCAACTCAAGTAACATTTTGCTGCCTTCAGTAGGAGGAGTCTTGCTCCTGTTTCTTCTCTCCCAGTTGTGGCATCACACTCTTATATGAGATCTGACCTCAGTGGTCCCTTTTGGGACCTGGTCTAACTCATTAAGACAGTAAGATACAGTTCAGGGTTTTTTAATAGTTTTTAGACATTCTGGTAAGTTAAATTATCTTGGAGGAAGGAGGGGAGGGAGGTTTAGGGATTGGACCAGATGACCTCAAGAGGTCCCTTCCAACCATTCTGTGATTCTGGGAGTGAGAAGAAAACTTGATGCAGGAGATGTGTTTGGGTGTAAGGATGGGAGGCAAAAACTTTGGGGATAGGGTAGAGAAGGATTTTTTTTCTTTCAACAGCACTGAAGTGGTATGTGGGCTTCTCCTGTTTCTTGAAAATGGTACTTAATGAAAATGTGTACCTTCACACCTCCTTGTTGTTCCACTTCCATGTCTTTGTTTGTATAACTGTCAGCTGAGTCTGGAGGCTCTTCACAGCACAGATCTTGTTATTCAGTCTGTCTGTAAACTGCCAGCCATGGTGCTGGGGCTACAGAACTATTTATGAACAGTAATAATATACCTGTCACACGCTCCAATAAGTGCTGGTTTTATCTCCTGGCGTGATTTGCTGGTGATTTTTCTTTTGTAGACTGTTATTCAAACTTGCCTTTTTTGGCCACAACTGTACTTTGAAATAGTTAAGATTTTGATACAGTATTATTTTAATCCTTATCTATGTTATAACTGTTAAATATTTCCTCATAGCTTCTGCATCTCAGCATACAGAGTGATTTGATCTCTGAGCCTTTTCAACTTTGCAGTGGTTGGCAGAAAGCTGACCTCTATACACTGACAATGTTCTCTTGGGTATTTACACTGACCATGTTCTTTGGGTATATGAATTCAATAACACTGAATTTCAAAGAGAGTTTGTTCACTTCCTTTCCCTGTCCTACCTTCAAAATTGTGCTGCCAGTGTTTTACCGTGAACGACTTCAGATAGGCAAGGTTACCTGCCTCACTTTCATCTAGTCACTTGAATAAAATGACCCTCCGTTTACCCTTTGCTATATCTGGCAACTGTAAGGTACTTTGGGAAAAGGCATACTGCATAATACATAGCACACTTTTATGTTCGGTTATCCCTGGTGTGTCCTAGAAACTTTGCTGAATTTGTGAGACTCTCTGTACCGTCTTTATTGCAGTGAGGTTGTTTGTTTTCTGCCTTCAGTCATGTAGTAAAGAGACTTCAGAGTGCATTTTCCTGCCCCATACTGAGAGATTTTAAGTACAGAATTAATAACCATCTTAAAAGCCTGCCTGGCCAGTACTTGCCCAGCACAGCCTTAAGTCATGGAAGCTATTGTGGTGCAAATCAAGGAACATTCCTCTTGCCACACAACCCCAAAGCTCCACCCCCTTCGTTAAAAGATTAGAGAGAAGGGAAGTGAGAATGAAGTAGTGGCTTCATTTTGTCCTTACATCCTTGAGGAATATGGACAGAAAGGTCCTTAAGGTATGGAAGGGTACATCAGCTGAATTTGGCATCCTATCTGTGAACCCCAGGGGTAAGCTTTATGTTTTGGGTATGTCCTTTTTCTATGCATGTACGTTTCCTATATTCATAGGGGTAAGAGCAAAGCAACCATAATCCACCAAGTCTTCCCCACAGGCAACGCTAATGGTGATGTGTTGCTATATCCCATCCTCTTGCCTTTCTTTACATCTTTCCTTTGGTGTTAGTATCCTAAAATCAGAGCTAAGGTGATTTTTAACTGCTGATTCTTCTAGAAAGAAAGAGCAGGATAAAACACACCTGGAGTATGAGTGGATACAAGTTAGGTAACTGGTGACCTGAGATTACATGCACAGGATGATATGCTTTTTTAAGTATACACACAACCATTCTTACTTTGTCTTTGTATAACAGTAACATCTGTGAGGGCTTATGAAAATATTAAAAGCTGACTAGAAGAAAAAGCATAGGAAATTCTCCTTTCTCCTCCCTTCTCAGTAGTCTACAGGACTATGTGAGTAGTGTCTCGGTTGAATCCCTTATGACAATAACAAAATAGGACAAATGTGTACAACAAAATGCTGAAAATATACTTTCTTTAACAAAAAAAAGGGCATGTGTTTGTACAGTTACTTGCATACCAGCATTCAGTAGTGTTGTACATTTCACTAACATGAGTTTTTGTACAAATATTACACACAAAGCCAATGACACATTACTAACTCAAGAGATGAACTCTGTATCAAGGTAGGAAAGGCTGATGTGGAGCTGATGGACTCTCTCTCAAGTGTTCCCTGATCCAGAATTCCTCAGCTAGAGGTGTAAATATGTTCTTTGCAGGCATGCCTGGCAGAGTGCCTGTACAAAAAAGCTCATTAGAGATAGATGTTGGGAGTAAGATGCATATAGGTCACGTGAGAGGAAAGTGAAATTTCTAGTTGTGAAGAAACAGGCAGAGAAAGCACTCCCCATAAGCGTGTTCCCAAAACATCCTGCTTAAATATTTATACTACCTAAAGGTGAATCCATACCACAGTGCAGGAGTGACTGTTGTACAGGTAGCTTTGCAGCCAATAGCTTTTTCTGGTTACAGAGGCTGGTGACTGCAGTGACAGCAGTGTGGGCTTCTAAATATAAGATTACGGAAATGTTTGGATGTATGATGGGAGAGGCAGGAGAAAGCCCATGGGGCTCAATCCTCACTGAAGTTATTGATTGAACATACCAGCTCAAAATCAGCCTGGGTGCATCCCCAGGTTGCAATCAGACTTTCCAGTAGCTGCAATGTCCGATGGTACAAAACTCTCAAGCATGAGTGGCTAGTGAAACTGTCCACAAGTGTACAGTCCTTAGTTAAGAGAAAAAATTAATCATAAATACAAATCGAGTTTAAACAAGAGAAGCTTAATAAAGGAGGATTATTACAGGGAAAAAAAAATCCATCTACAAAAAGGAGCGAAAAAAGCACTGACATGTACAAGAGCAGCAATAGGTCTCACATGTCCTCCTTTGTTGGAATGGAAAGGGCTATGCATATGAACAGGTAATTGTCTCCTGCTATAAGCTAATGCACACACATTAAGTAAAACCTGGAGATTTTGTAGTTGTTTGTTTTTAAATGGCTTTGTTCTGTTCCAGTCAGTCAACGAATACTGTGTACTGTTTGAGCCATGATGTACTGAATAGGGTGGAATAATGGCAAACAGCAAATTAGTTTTATAAAAGTAAGAGCTCAGATTACCAATGTAAATTCCACCTCTGCCCCTGGGCTGGGAATTTTGTTAGCCAGGTGTGCCCAAACACCTCCTACCTATCCAGAGCAGCTACCAGGACAGGGACACAAGTGGAATGGACTATGAGGCTTCTAACCAGTTCTGGCAGATAACATACTTCGAGTCTATTACACAGTTTCAATTATGTTATTCTGTCTTAAAATGTTGTATTGTTCATGAATACTTAGATGAGAAATAGATTATGCTGCTGACAAGTGTATTTCTGTAACGAAAAATAACAACTGAATGTATTTTTTTAATCTGGTGTAAATGTTAATTTGATTTTACACCTAATGTTTAGAAGTAAATACTAATTTGGTTTAGAAAAAGCTAGCAGGTAACAGGATAAAGGTGTTTTGAGCAGCTCAGAGCACTTCCTAGAAATGCTTGTAAACAAGTCTTCAGGAGGTATGTGGTCTTCTTAAAAATGACATCAGATCTCTGATGAATTAACACTGTCTTTTGCTCTGACAGAAAGACTCTTGTGAATAGTATTCAGAAAAATGGTAAGTGTAATAGAAGTAGGTCAGCTTGGCAAATAAATAGCCTGACTTACCCATAGGCCTTGATTTGCTGGCATTTTGAGATTCTGGGCCAGCTTTGTACCAAATCTGTTCATCCCATATCATATTTAATCCATACCCTTCTTTGTAGCTTGTCAAAGATTTATTTGATATACTGTGCATATAAAAACTAATATTCCAGTGCTGAATTTTTTTAGTAGCTAGTTTAACTTGATTCACTGTGACATCCCTGTGTGTAATGACATCTTAGCTACCAGTTTCACATCATTAATTATGATATTGCTCTGTACTGTGACAACAGGCCTAAAGTAAAACTTGTTTTAAAATGTATAAACTGACATTTCTCAGGGTCATTTGTTTCATGAAGTAATAGATATTACAGGCAGGAATGAAATATCACTCCAGCTTCTGTATTTTGCTAACAATCTTTCTGGAGCAATAGCTGTTGGATTGACATGAGGACCTCTTTTTATTTTTCCTGTCCACCCCTACCATTCTGTGATTCTGTGAAACCAACATTTCAAAAGCATTAAGAGTTGTGATAAGATTTTTTATCTTTCACTGAAGAATTCTACTAAATGTGACCTTACATCATCCACTTAAGCAGATGGCTATAAAGTGTGTTCCAAAAATCTTTCCACAAGAATTTAAGCAGACACAGGCTTAGGAATTTAATCTAAATTGTTTAGGATTAACTACAAAAAATAATCATGATCATTTTATCCAGTGAATAATGGATTTCCTTAATCTGATTTGAAAACTGGATGCAACAGCAGTCCTTGCTGTATTTTTACATACTGCAAAAATGGATTGTAAGAAAAAAGTACTCAGATTGTGTGATTTCACCTTTGCTATGTCAGTTTCACAGTTTACTGTATTATTTCGGGCACACATTTTTCTGCGAGAAACAATTTCCTACTCCCTTTATATTTCAAAAGTGCAGGTATCTAACAGCTCTTTCTCCTTTTTTGCAAAGGGACATGCGTTCTGTTTGTTAGCAGATGGTCTTTTTTCTCTACAGTGCTAATCAAACTTTGATACATTTGGATTTGCACAGGGGAAAATCTGACAAGGCTGACTGAGCACATCTGCTTAGCTGTTTCTTGCAGTTCCTGAGAAATGACTCAATATTCACTTAAGGCTGAAATGCTGGAACTGGAGAGTCAATATCGTGGCATAAATGTCAGCTTCTGTAATCAACTAGAGCAGAGCGGCTGCTCGTGCATCTCAAAATAACACTCAGGTTGACGGCACCAACTCTTTTTAATTGGTGAATTGCAAAATTACTGTTTAGTGGCATCTGAGCAGCATCCTGTTTGTGAAAAACCCATGTAACCAACAAATTCTACTTGGCTTTTCTGAACTGGGTTATTTCACAAACAAGGCAGTCTTCAAACCTTGTTTATCTCTTCAAACTATGTTTTGGTGTGTGTGGAAGTTCTGCATATAGAGAGCTTTCAAAGTCAGATTGGACTATTAATACAGGACTTCTTTCATCAAGAATGGGCAGGAAGGCTGCTCCAGTAGTCTTTCCATGTGAACTAATGCTGGGGTTTTTGTTTTGGCTTTTTTTGTTTAAACCTCTCCCTGGAAGGGACAAAAACCCAAAGTTATCTTAGTTTTCTGCTATGCTCCTCTTGGTGCCCCTGCCTGTAATGTATATGATATCTGAGCTGCTACCAGCAGCTTTCTGTTTTGCTGGCTAGACTCCTCACTGCATCCTGATGTTATTCTTTCTGGTTACTTATACTGAGGAAAGTCAATCTATTCTCTTTTCACTTTTTTTTTCTTTCTACCCTGTGTATCAATATGTGAGAGACAATGAGTTCCAAATATTTATACTAAATGTACAGAAACGTGTGATGCAACTCTAGCTTTTCACCTGTGGAAAGAGAAGCTCAGACTTGTCTGTCGTAAAATGGCTCAAATGATCTCTTCAATGGCCGTGTTCTTACCTAGCACTACTTGTTATAAATGCACACCCTTCCACAGGAGAAGGTCAGCATTGCAATAGGGAAGTTCAGTTCAGTTCAACATTGAATAACAGTTTGCGAACACAGTGCTGAAAACTGTTCCCTTAGTCCCTGTGGGGCATCCATCATATGGGGGCTTCCTTAACATGTATTTTCTGAATGTTCCAGAAAAGAAGCTTGTAAGAGGACACGTGTTAATAAATAACACCTATTCTTTTTTTTAACTGAAGACTTCCAAGAGCTTTTCTGGCTCATTTTCATCTCTAGATTCTGCCCTACAAGTGAGGAGCTCTGCTTACAAAGTTGTTTATGACCAGGGAATATTTTAATACTCTAATGATTAGAGAGAACATACAAAGAATCTGAACAGAAGAGGCAAGATGTGAAAAGGGTGAAGGAGAGCACAAGAAAAGACAGCATCTGAGTGTATGATGGGTGTAAAGGGTCTCTTCTTTCCAGTGAAAGGAGTTCAAAGTCATTCATGTCTTCAGGTTCATCTTACATAAATATTTTGTTGTGTTCAAACTTATCCCGCTAAATTAACAATTTAAAAATAAATTTAAATGTGTGGCACCAGATAATAAAAGTTTTATTTTTAGATCAGGGAAGTTAACTGGGTAATTCTGGAGTGTACTACTTGTTTGATTTAGGAAAGTGGAATTTGGCTGGTTTACTTGGTTCAATTTTTTCCTTCTTAAATTATGTTCTCTACAAACAGATAACTTTAATCAACTAGGTGAAAAAGGGTAAGTATTTTGCAGGACAGAAAAAATTCAAAGAGCATCATCAAATTATTACAAAGCGTTCTTCATATAACAATACTAAAGAAGGACAGTAACAGGGCTGTCTTGGTATTTCTCTGTATGATTATGTAGCCCGTGCATAGGCAACAGTCTCAAAACTGCAGTTTTAGCTGAAGTTTCTAGAATATGAGGGAAGGCTAGGAAGACTGACTTTTGAGACAATTTTTGTTTCCCTTGCTCAACTGTTTTTTTTAGAGTAAGATTTGAGGAACATTTGGGTTGCGGTTAAAAAAAAGTCAACATTGGCAGGAAACTCTCATTGTTATTTGAATGATTTTGCTCCACCTTTTTTCCATTAAGTTCTGATTTCAGCACAGCAGTGTTACATGTAAGTATTATTGGAATATTCTATATATATCACTTTAGCAAGATGGCTATATTTATACTAATAAGTGAAAATAAAGCATGGTAAATTTTTAGTAAGGCATTTTCTTTCCCTTTCAATATCAAGTCATCCTAACATCCTAAAATTCATTTAATATACTGTATTATTTGTTTGGTAGAGACTGATTCTGCAACCACTTCAGATAAACAAGGTATTCTTCACTTCTTAGTATATACACATTTCAGTAATACATTTTTATTGGACTGGTACAGTTCACCTAATAATCCAATGTATGTTTTTTACTTGAAGTGCTACAGAGGAAAACAGTTAAATGGAGAAACTGTTGCTATTTCAGGCAATATATTTTCTTTATTGCACACTGGTACCTTTACTTAAGATGGCATTTTTTGGAAAATAGTGTACTTTAATCCCTCACCACTAATCAGAGATTCAGGAGCTTCGTATCTGCAAGGGAGAATAATCCTTTCTACATATTGTATTTGTGATGTTTCTCTTTTATCAATTATGACACATCACTTTGTGTCTCATATAAAGTCATGATAAAATCCAACTTTCTTCATAGTGATTGTACACATTGCTGTATCTAAAGCTACTGGATTTGGGTTATGGAATAGCCCAAAATTACCAGTGGAAAAATAAAACTAAATAATTTTGCTTTTTGCTAGCATGAAATATAAAAATGAAGTTAAGGGGTGGAGGTGAACCAGCTATGTTATCTAGAACCTATGGCAAACCAGAATTCCCTTGCTGCTTGAATTCAAGCATTTCATCATTTGGTTATTGTATGTCCAAAGCTGACACATCATTTTCCATGATATACTGTTTTTTTAATATAAGCCATAATATCTGTGTCGAGCTGTCAGATATGAACTAATTTTATGATGCATGTATATCTCTCCTTCCGTATAAATGTCCAGACAGATCCATATTTCCACACTAGAGAAAATTGGAAAGTTCACTGATCAAAAAACAATTAAAGTTTGAGCAAAGTGGACTTCTCTTTTGAAACAGAGCAGACAATGGCAAGTTTTGTCACATCACTGTAGAATTGTGCTAGACAGTGAGAGTCCCTTAGATGATGTAAAACTGATGCTTTTTCCTTCTCAGGGCATTATTTATTGATACTGATGCCATGCATAACTGGTTCTCTCTGCAGTTGCAGTTTGTTCTAGAGATTTTCTTTAGCTCAGACCAAATTTATGTGCAGAGATGTACTGTGTGTTGTCTAAACAGCTATTGTTCAACCACAGAGGTGACTGTGCACCAGGGCCTGGGAAATAATTTCACTTTTTTTAGTCCTTAACACACAAAAGAGTAGGAAGAGCAATAAGTGTGCAAAACCTGCAGATGGGTTTGTTATGAGTAGTAACATAATAAGCAGTAAATTCAACCAAATATTGAAAGAAAGATGCCCAACATCTAAGGGATGTGGTCTTTAAACAGTAAAGGAGAAATAGGATGGGAAGGAAGAGCATCCAGCCTCCTCCTTTATAGCAGCTTAACATGGATGCTCTGTAATGTACAAGCTTGTGCAAGTACTGGGTGTGAGTGATTCCTGCCTTCAGCAAAGCAAATCCTGTTGTGTGATATTATTACTCTGACTATGGGTTAGTAGACTTTTCCTTGGCTAACTTCGGATTTCAACCATAGTTTTGCTTGCTCTGCTGCAGGAGTGGAAGACACAATGGTGCATGTGATCTTTCCTGGTATATTCCTGTAGCAAATGTCTGTTTGTGGTCTATTATAAATTTTATGTTTATTTTTACGTGACAGAAATTGTTATGGTGATGAAACAGGTCCTCCATAGCCTGTCAGTGCTAAAAATCAGTTCCACGCATGCAGTTTTGGAGGACTGAGCCTGATGGCCCATGTCTTTCTTCTCTGTTGTTCCTTTGCTTTGGATTAATGAACACCATAACAAACAGAAGGGGTGTACATGGATAGCTCAGATGTGAATCTGCTACAGAAACAGTTTATAATGTCCCCCTATAAAGGGAAGAGAGACTTGGGAAGTACATTTTTGAATGCTTATCTTTAAATAATGTTGCCGGGACGTCTGAAATGTGAGATTAAACCTGTGATATACTACTTGGTCATGTTTTAGAAGCTGAAGATCTCCTTAGTTCACAATTAGTATATAAGCCAGAAAGGAATGAACTCACTTGCACTGTCACAGATTTTCCTCACAAGCTTAGCTGATGTCAAAATCTGATATGAAGCTACCTCCTTGCTTCTCACTCACTGGGATAATTTGAGACAATAACATAATTCATGTACGTGTATTATGTATACACACCCCTTTGACATACCTATAAACTCTATGTATCTGTGTATGTGAATTCATATTTGTAGATGTGGCAAAGGTGCTAGTCCAAATGCAGTCTAGATTCATACCTGTTGTAAGAACATGTCACGCCCAAGCATTTCAGTGTTCAAATTCTCCTGCAGAGTCTAGCAGAATACTTGCATTTTAAGAACTTTAGTGGATTCTGAGATAGGATGAGAAGAACAAGTGAGCCTTAAAAGCACCTACCCATAGCTTTTCAAAAGGCTAATAGTGTGAAGACTCATGTTCCTTCCTGGAAATATGCTTTTATTTATGAAGAAACTATGAGACCATATTGGCTAGAATCCAGTTATCTATATGACAATAATCTTCTGAATGCAAGTGGGGTGCAGCAGTCTTAAAGGGCATGGAAATAACCCATATATCCTCAGCTTTGCTAAAGAAACATGAAATGACCATATAAACAAGAACTAGCCTTGAAAAAATTGCCTTTGCAACTCTCTGTAAACAAATTATGTTGCCTCATTTAACAGATGAGGGAAACTGATATGAAGCCTCATGCACGAAGATGCTAGAGCAAACACCTGTCTTTAAGCAGTTTTCTGAGCTTATCTTTCAAGAGCTTAGACTGTAATTGAAAATCTATACCATTGTTGCCTGTTGAAGCACATTTCGTGATTCCATTCATACTCTATATTGACAGGACTTTCCTATCTTAGTAGAAACTCGGTTGTCTCCATATGTGCAATTACTGAAGGTAGTCTGACTAACCCTGAGGCATATGGAGCCAAAAGTGAAGTGGGTATGAAGATCAACCATAAAAACCTTTATGAAGTGTATTTCAGCTGCCTGTGCCATATGTAACACCTCCAGTATTTGAACAGAACCTTAGACCAGAATTTCAGAGAGTGTAAGAAAGGTCCAATAGGATAAAGACAAGATGTGTTGTCTGTTTAGTTCTGTATCTTTTCAGGCCAGCAGAGAGAAAAAAATCTTTTTGACTGAAACATCGACCTATCAAGCAAACTAGGACTTTGAGGGTCAGGAAAACATTGCCTTATCTGGACTTTGGCAGCTACATATGTATTTTATTGTTTCTGATATTAAATTAGAAGCTATGTGAAAGGGCAAAAGTGGTCTTATGTAAAAGGGTCAGAGACAGTGGTCTGCTCAATGAGCTTGTTTTTTACAGTAACACATCTCATAAATTTGCAAAATGCCAAATGATGTAAATTATCTATAGTATAGTGTAAGTGGATTTATAACAAAACATTTTAAAATTTGAGGAACATGCTACAATTAAAACCACAGTGAATATATTTATGATCATGAATATGTAATCAGCAGCTGAAATGGGGCTTCAGAAATACTGTTGTGAATGTTCAAAAGCATTGGTGTCACATAAAAATATATGTATCTTTCTATATTAATCTTTCATTCCAGTATGCAGCTTTGAAGTGCTGGGGCCTAGGGGAAAGGCAGCAGTTGTGTATGACTGTCAACAGTCTGCTATTGCCCAGAGGCAGAGTGTGAAGAAAGAGTGGATCTGAAAAGCAACAACAGAGAGCTCACTAGCAATAAGGATCAGCTCCCTAAAACACCTTTTCTTACCCCCCTTCACGTAAATGACTGGGGCAGAGGGATGGCTTTCCTCTCTTAACTAGAGGTTGTCAAGACCCCATGTGTTAGAAACTTCATAGCTCTTAAAGCACTGAAGCTGGAATGCAAACCAAGGCTCTCATCGAGGCTTGTGCACACAAACCCACAATGATGACATTTCTTTTTGACAAGGAGCACCTGAAGTTCAGGTCAGATGTATCCCACTTTTAATTGCTTACCCTGATTTTATTCAGTTCATACTTTGGGGTATTAAGCAGTTAATTACATCTTATGCCTCAAGCTGGGCATCCATAAAAAATGTGCTGTTCCTGACCATGTGGGAAAACCCCAGAAGAAGTGACCTCCCTGTTAGCTTTGTCGTAAATGCAAGCATGCAATCCAGTCCTTCCTTGCACTCTCTCACTTTGGGCTTGCCACCTTTATCTGCAACACCTTTCCTTACTGTCTTCATACCTCTATACAACGGTAGGATAAATGTCCTACTTTCATCTGGAAAGGCTAGTCCTTCCACCTAGAAAGCCTACAACAATTTGTGGTATTGATTCATTCCCAAAACCGAGCAGGAAAAGCACTCCTGTCATCACATGGTCAAAAGCTGGTAAGTTAGTACAGGATGGATTTTTCTGCCAGTCTCTTTCTCCAATACAAGAGAAAGCATATTTGGGGGATGTGTTAGCTTAGTGTGGGAGAGGAATCCAGGAGCACTTTCAAACTCCAGATTTGGAGGGTGGTTCAACCACAGTAAACTTCACGAGGCCTGAAGTGCTCCAGCATGTGTTTTTCTCTATCCACTGGCAAAACTTTCATCTTGTCCTTCAGATGGACATCTTTCGTCCATGACTTGATCTGACCTTGGCACCGATAGTGCTGCATGGGGAGGAATAGTGGGGAATCTCTATGCGAATACTGCAGGATCTAAAGTCCCTGCCATCTGGGCTGTTTCCCTCATGGTAACGTGTAACTCTGTTTGTACTTTCCAAAGCCATTCTACATTTAATGTCCCACTCCCGTACACACCTTTCTCATACAAAGAGTTTCTCACTGTAGCAGAAGAAACTTAGTTTTGATTGAATAATTTGATTACCTCCCTGCAGCTGTCACAGGCCATTTGGAGCACGACATTTAAAAGAAGCAATGGCAGGATAATTCTTATGGCAGCTTTCTTAGGTGATTCCCCTCCCTTGTCTGGTAATTTGAGCTTGTGCATTCTCCACTTGGCTGCATGCATGTATGGCTTTTAGTATACATAGGTGTTAGCTCAATGAGATGTGACTAGTTTTTAAATACATAAAATGTTTAGGTATGTGTATTTTGTGCTGAAATCCTGCTTAATCCTCTGTAATGATTTTAAGAGACTGACAGGGAAGTGCTACCAGCTTTCAATTCAAGAGAACATTTTAGCATTTGATAAACTCTGTACATGCGTGAGTGCTGGCATGAATAGGAACGGAAGCAAGCAGTTTAATGAAATAGAAACATGTAAGAAAATGGCAATGGTGTGACTGCTGCTATGTTCAGCTAATTGGTGTGTGCTTTGCTACTGATACAGAACGAAATACTGCCTCATTGATGTATGTGAAAACGTAAATATGTTGGGGGCTGCACTTTGACTCATTTAGGTGAATTACTTGGAATAATATTTTTTTACCTTCAAACTCTGCATCTAAGTGTTTATCTTTTTTTTTCAGCAAGTGTTTAGATTGTACTTCTGTGTACTTATTGATAATGTTTGCTTATAAATATTTCTCTGATCTATGAATTAATTTAGATTATAACTTTTATATTCCTGTAGCTCCAGATTCCTTGCACTGTTCTTGGGAAAAATCTTTTCTTGGTTACAATACTTTTACATAGTAATGACACTGATTATCTGTATTTTAAACATTTTTATTAATGTGTTCTGATATAGGAGATTTTAGGGTTTACATGTCTTGCTTCTAAATAAAAAGGATATTGTGTTTTAGAAAGGATCCTATAATTGAAGTAAAACAAATGTTTTAAAAAGCCTCTAAACTTAAATGGTATTTGTACTACTACATGTTAATGTTTTAAGGTTTTCGATTTTTCGTCACTTATATTTTCAATCACACTGTTACATTATGTAATACACAAATCACTATCTTTTACATTTGGTTCATTCTGTTTTACTCCTACAGAGAATTTTATTTAAAAAAAACTCATCTGTTTGCTTTTTGGTTGTTGTTCCCAATGTATGAGGAATGAATTTGCAGTATTAGGCAATGGAATACCCCCCTGGAATCAGCTCCATAAACAACAGTTTATCTGTGGCATTATCTGTCGAGTGTGTTTATCTTGAATAAGAGCTTTGAGGAACTAGTAGCATTTTGTTTTATCGAGTATCATTTTTCCTGTTTTGAACCTGAACTCTTTTGAGGAATTTTACTTAAAAACATGTAAAGCTTAATACATAGGAAACACCTGTTCTGTTCTGGGTACTGCTGAACTTACTAAATGTAGAGAGGGAGACAGAACCGATGTCCCAGTTCATTAAAAAGAGGGAGGTTAAGGAGACAGGGTACTTATAGTCCTTATTTCAACAGCTGTGCTCCACCAGGCTCCAACTGTGTTGTTCTGAGCTAACGCAAAGCAGTAGTAGCCAGTGCATTTTCCTGTTTCACAAACCAAGGACAAGGGCTTGAGCTGCAATCTCGCCTATTTGGAGGCAGCAGCAATGATTGCGTTTGTAACTGTGTTTTGATTAGAGCTTCTAGAAGCTCTTTGAGCTTGATTTGATTTACTGTTTTTTCTTTATTTCTCTATGTGAAGGTCTTTTAAGATGAATGAAAAGGCCCTCAGAAAACACACTCTCTGCAAGAGGTGTTGCTGGTGAGTTCACTGCTAGCTGAAGGTATGTACAGCTGAGCTAAGCTAATGACTCTTTGCTGCCAAAAGGGGCAACCACACTCCCTCCCCAGTGACAACTCACTGACTCTTCTCTGAACCAGTTCAGCTTGCTGTCCCAGTAGGATACAGTTTCCTTTCCCTCTGGGCAAATGAGTTTTCTGCTACTTTAATTAATGAAATCAACTTGGCCATGGACAGTATGTCCAATGAGTGAGTGGCAAGAGAACTGTCAGCAGCACAAGATACAGGGAGGGGCAGATGTCAGGTAATGGGGGAAATCATTGCATGGAAAGCTGTCTGAAGTCGCTGGTTAGTAGGAGCGTACTGAGTCCTGAACAGGCCTATCAAATGTAGCACAGAGCTGACTTAGAGCTCTTTTACTCCTTTCCATACGCAGCCTCCTCTGTAGTGATAGAGTATAAAAAAATCAATTGTATGAATTTAATTTATAATATTAGTCAGGGCTGATTCAGACAAACACATCTGCTTCTTTAACCTCCCCTTTTCCACAAGAGGATTCAAACTTGTTTCACACCCTCCTCCTCATAAAAAAACCCTTCTTTTATTCTCTTCCATGGATTAGAGCTTTGGCCATGGGGGCGTGATAGGTGTTGCAGTTTGTGTGTCACTTGGGTCACAGAAGAAGCAGTATTTTGGTTTTTTATAGCTGGAATCCACAGTGGCTGTTTTGTTTCATTCTCATTCAGCTCTATTTTACACTTTTCTTTCCCATTTTCCAATGCACATCATTGGGCTTTACTGGCATGACTTACTTTCACATCAACTAGAATTAGGAAACTCAACCTGAATCCCTGAAACTGCCCATAGAAATTACTTTTCTTATTGCATCCTATATGAAATAAAGCAACACTGCCTTTTAAAGAAGAATTCTCTGACCTAGGGACGGGCTCTTGGCAAAGAAATAACATTGTCTTATTTTCCTTCTCTGCTCCCTCTTTTTCTTGCAGATATTTGAGAGAAATCAGGTCTTTGAAAGAACCAAATAAATTTGAACTCTCCAGGTCAGTCATTTTATGCTTGGCTTCAGTGCACTTGACTGAACAAGTAAAGAATGTAAAATCAAAACAAGAAATCCAGTATTATCTATATATCCTATTACATTTTTCATCATAGCAAAAGCTGTCAGGGCTAGCGGGAGTTGATGGGAAGATACACTGCTGCCTGTGTTTCTCCTCTTTGTGGTTAGTATCTGCTTTCCCAGTGGAACACAAACATCCTGATAGAAATTGCACAAAATATAATTTGCCAAAATAAAAGCTTTAAAAGTGGAGTCCTTTATTTTCCTCAAAAACAGCAGGTCACAGAACCATTCTTAATATCACCCACACATTAAATAGAGAAGGATCTAATTAAAGATATTGTCTATTGTCTATTTTATGGTGCACAGTACTCATATCCTCTCTAAAGATAACCAGAAATATCTGCCTTTATACTGCAAAACATTGGAGACAGGATATCATGAAAACAGGATTTGTATAATTGTGAACCATATGATTTAGAAACAGAAGAGCTGTTTGGACTACACCTAGATCTTGCCAAGACTGAATTTTCTAATTAGATTGTTTTCCTCAGGGAACATACTATGAACATTTCTGAAATTTATACTGTGCTACTATAAAGCACATATTGTATCCATTTTCTTCTCTAATCAAACTACTTTTAATTACCTGTGATCTAGGAAATTAATTTCATTCTCTAACTTATGTTCCTGTAATTGTAAGCAAGTGACTTTCTCCTTGATCATTACACCTGAAAAACAAGGACCTATCTTAATGTTCTCTGCTGATTTGGATCTTTTTTGTTCTTTCTTTTTGTTTGCCTCTAGTTCAGAGTCTTTACATTATGCATGGCAGTAAATACCTAAGGACTTTGCTCACCCCTGAAGTACTAACTGGCCAATCTGAGTCTCCCTGGCTGGTGCATCCCAGATGAGGTAGGAAAACAGATGCTTTTCCCAATCAAGCTAGAACCCTGTTTCAGGAAGTCAGGAACACAAGATCAGCAGGGTGTTAGCAGGTTTGCTGGGTGATGGAGGAAGGAAAAATAACAGGTTAACAGCAGGAGGCCTTCCTCTACCAGTGATAAAACGTTCCTCTTTGCCTAACTGGCTTGATTGCAGCATCTTCTTGGGCAATATTTATTGCTAGCTGTTAAAAGGATCTTCTTCCCTTTGATTCTGATGTGTAATGTCTTTTAGATAACAGTCTATACCTGCATTTCCTTCCTCTAGCTTCCTCATTATGTCAAGTTCTAAATGTGTATAAATTACTGTCAATGCTATTTCTTCCCAACATTTCTCCTCCTTTCCCTATACAAATAATTTTGCGCTGACTTTCATTTCCCAGTGACATTTCACTTGACTATCTCCTCAGTACATTTCTGACGTTCTAACCTTTACAGTTTCCTTCTTATTGATATCTCTTTCCTCTCTTATGTTTACATCAGCGTTCTATCTAACACAAACTAAATACCTGCAATTAAGGTGATAGTTTCACACCTGTCAGATAACTGAATTAGCTCTGCTTAGAAATAAGAAATCCACTGGGTTCTGATTTCATAAATTGATATGTTTTGATTGCAGTTTCTCAGTCAGTTTCTGAGGCTGATATGTCAACTGCACTTTTTTTCCTTTAAACAAAACAAGTATTAATGCTTTTCTCTTTTCTAGTGCATGTTGTGACCCCTTGTCTGTTCCTTTTCAGGAAAAGAAAGTGATTTGTAACCTACTGTTACAAATTACTGTTGTAATTTCTTTTCATATACCTAAGAGTTTTTTCCACCCAAAAAAATAGTAATATCAGTTTTAGGACAAACTCTGGGGTTTAAGGGATATCATGAGAATGGGTCAGAGCTGTTTGCTGTGCCTCTTTGCTTATCACATGCTGTGCGAGAGAGTTTGACAATCACCATCCCACTGGCATGTGAAAGCCCCCAGGAGTGTCTCAGCAGACAGGCAACTGCACTGTCTCAGCTTTGCCAGCATCCAGGGGGCTGCTCAGCGCATCAGAGAAGATACAGCGTTACCTGCAACAGAGGGAGGCAAAAGTAGTGCCACAAGCTAGGCTCTGTTTTTTCACAGTCAGTGTTCATGTGTCTCAATGCTGACAAAGCTTCTCTTGCTGGTAGTGTGATGGCACTGTGGGTGCTGTGAGCTGTGATAGTTTTAGTAGTTGCAAATCTGGCTAATTTTATGAACACACAAAGAAAAACATGGATATAGATGAAGGTCTAATGATGAAGTATACAGGCAATAGTTCAATTTGTATGATAAACTAAATTAAATTAAATTTATTATTCCCCTCTGTTATGCTTGTCATGAAAATAAACCCCCAATTTTCTTGTTGTCTCTAGTTATCTTACAAATAAGACATTACAGCTAAAATAGAAGGCAGAAGGGGAAAGTAGAAAACATTGTTTACAAATATATGAACAGCTGTTTTGAAGCAGAGAATGCTGTAGATTCCCATCATTAGTTCTATATTCTCTTGCTGAGTGAACGCTTGACAATTGCCTTGTCCTAACAATACAGTCATCAGTATGTTTCTCCTGCTGATCAGTTTATAGCTCAACTTATTGATACTGGAGACTGTTTTGGCAGGACAATGTACCTCATGCAGGACATATTTAATAATATTTTAAAAGCTGGGTTTAGTGAGGTAGCATCAGCTGTTTATAAACTGAGATTTAAAGAAAATAGGACAGTTCTTTTGCTTCACTGTTTAGCTGGATATTAAATGTTGAATACTGTACATACGATGAATAGTCCATTCAGATGTTTTAGTAAATTGACTTTGTTTGTTAGAAAAGGGCATCAGAATCCCCAGAGAGGCAAAATTATCATGCATAGTATTAGCAGTGTATTGGTTGTCCAGTTCTATTAGTTTTTACTTGCATTTTACTACTGATGAATGTTCCAATCCTTTATATGGGGAAGAGGGCTAACGTACTTCATGAGGCTGGAAAATGTGAATGACTTTCATCTACGGCTAAAACTGAAGGGAATACAAAGTACATGAGGAATGAAAGACTTGGAGATAACAGAAGGAACTAGAATTTTTAAAATGGCCTAAAATGCTAATGAGTTAGACATTGCCCACACTTACCTATTTTTTCCTGAAAGGCAAAGGAAGAACACAATCTAAAGGCAGGAACCCAGGCTCATAAACAGCACTGTGATATTAGAATGGCTCAGAAAAGCAAGTAGAAAACCCTGAACGCTGGTGAAAAAAACAGATAAAATGCAATGCATAGAAGTATGTCTCAAATCTTACTCCTCTCCAGATGTCAGAAACTTACCTGCTTCCAGGCATGGAGACTGAAAGTCTTCCCAAGACAAATACACCTTGGCATTTGGTTTGAAATAATGGAGCAGATCTTCCTTCTTTCTGTCAAGACAGAGGTAAACAATACAGCACTTCTGCCAAGCAATGTGTTTTATTTAATGATCTGCATTAAGTGAAGAATGGAGAAGAGTAAGAAAGGCTGTGTACTCCATCAATTGGGATCCTTACCTTGCTGGGGAGTAAGGGAGGGGAATCTTGCCTTCCAGTCTGGCTTCCACAACCATTTATGGATTTTAGGTTCAGCAGCCATTGAGAAGAACCTGAAGATTGTCATGTAAGCATGAACTATAGTCTAGATTTCCCTGCCCTGTGTTGGTGTCACTGTTGGTGTTCCAACCACGAAAATATGGACTCGGGTTACTCCTACTTTCTTCCTCTTGCACCTATTATTCTTCAATTATTTTTTTGCTCTGTGAGGGGCACAGTTTTAAATGGAAAGCAAATTCACCTATCTTAAACTGTTGACCTGTAGGCTGGTGACTTCTTTCTAAGAGATGGAAGAAGAGCAGGACATTAAAACCAACTTTTATCATTCCTGGGTAAGCATTTGAATGTCCAAGGTACTAACTACAAGGCAGGCATCGTTTAAAATCAATAAACAAGTAAAACATTTTCTGAAGAGCCTGTTTTTTTTACCTCTGTAAGGGACATGTCAGATCAATCACTGTGCCCCACCCTGCCTGGCTTTCCTTGTTGGCCGTGTCCCAGCCCTGTGGACACCATTACCCTGGTCTCCCAGGTGCTTCCTAACAGGCCCTGCCTGCAGCTCCCCAGTCAAACTCTCCAAGCATATGTCACCACAGGCGATCAACAGCTGAGGCAGTCAGTGGATGTCTGAGCAGAAATCTCACCCACAATGTGGCAGGCCAAAAAGAAACAGTTGCAGGCAACGCAGAGAGCTATGCTGGCTGAAAGACATCTTTAAAACTACAAAGAAGGGTGATTTCCTAGGTGCTTCATTGCTCAAGAAACAAAACTTTCTCTGTGTTCTTCCATATAAGACATTATTGATATGATCCTGTTTGCACCATGAAGTTATCTTCCTGGCTTCATGAGTGTAAGGTATCAGGCCAGGAGACAAAATGGTCTCAGTGAGTTCTGTTCTTGTTATGTATAAGGTGTGATTTAATTTTGTAATTGACAATTGTTTGTTTCATATACAGGTATTTTATATATGTTATGCTGTGCACATACAGTTATAGAGTGATGACAGCAGAACTTCCATATCAGACTATGAAAATGCGGGTGTCCTGGTACACCTCTGCTCACCCTGTTTCCAGAGAAGATGCTAGTGGGTGTACTCAAAAATGCAGCTATGGTTTGCTGCAGTATCTACCATTCCATGTGCAACATGTTTTTCTATGTTATGTTGCCTTGTTAGACAAGTGTATTGTGTATTTATTTGCTTCGATTTGTCCAGTCCCTTATTCTACCTGCATCATTTAACTCAGTCTGATTTCTTTATAGCTTCTAAAGAATTTTGGTGATGGGATGACACTTAAGACTACCTTGTAATGTATGTTTAAACACTTTGCTGAATCTAGAGCCTGACTGTATTAGTAAGTACATTAGATTAATCATTTCTCCTTAGTCTTTTTACATAATAATACTGGTGGTTACCATGCTACTCTAAGTTCCTCAAGAGTTTCAATAAGCTGGTAATTTGGCTTATAATTAACAATATATGTTTTTGCCATGAAAGAAAAAATTAAGTGAGTAAGATTCTTTAATCTGATACAGTCATTACTGCTAAAACTTTTCTCAGGGCTTAATACTTCAAATAAAAGCATTTGAGATGTAAAAAGTGAAAAATATTGTGTAAGTCAGCACACAACCAGCAAACACACATCTCAGAATCAGATTATGTCAGTTCAGTCAGCTTCAGATGCATTCAAAGAGTGGAATTGTCCAGCCCAAATGTTTCTTTTGCTTCTGAAACACACAGATTCTAAATGGCAAAATGCGTCTTTTTCGCATTCATCTGAGAGGTATTTTTCTCCATAGCTGCAATGTGTCTGAATGGGAATTTCATTCCAGGTCAACATTCTTACCTGCTGACTTCTTGTCTTCTGCACACACACACACAAAAATTGCCTGCCTGCAAAATTGCCTGCCTGCAAAACGATGGTTTCTAGAATAGTATTGATATTGGGTTTTAATGGACTGAATTTTTTCTTTTTTTTTTTTTTTTTTTTTCAACTGAGCTAGCATAGGTCATTAAAGAGTTGTTATACCTTACCAACCTTTACTTTACAGGGATAATCTAAAATTTCTTAACATCTGATATGAGGTTAATTTCTTATTGTTGATTCAACCACTGTTTCCTCTAGTTTTCCATTGTTTTTAGATTAGTAATTTATCTGCCTTAGGTTCTTCTGGGGTAATTTTAATCCTTGATTTGCCTTTGCTGATGCATTTTGAATTGAGACACATAGTGTATTTTTAATGGCACATGTTAGAATTTTCTATAAATTGGGAAATATGTTTATCTTTGTATGACCAAAATGTAAGCAAAAGAAGTCTTTCTTATTCCTATGCAAGTCATCATAGACTTGCACAAATAAATGGTTTCTAAGTTTAGGTAAACAAGTAAAATAGGGAAACTACCCTGGAAAAAAAGGAGAAATTTCCAGACCCTGCAAATGAAAAGATTCAGAGCATGTGAGCAGAAGCTCTTCAGCCACCTCTGTCTGATCACTTCCCTATTATCTATCATTGCTCTTTTACTTTTTCTAGTGCCTCTCAGGTTCACCGGTACACATGACAGGATGTATTTACAGCTGAAGATCAAAAGACTTTAATAAGAACTTTCCAAATGTGTCTGAGTTTCACAACTGACTTTGTTTTCTGTTTTACTACATTTTTTTTCTGCCAACCAGTTAATCAAACTCAACCTTGCTGACGGAGGTTCAAAACACCGACAGTAACTAACCAGACTGAGTTGGTCTTCTGTCCTAGTTGCGCTCACAGCTGATAAGCAGGAACCTTACACATGGGAGCACCAGTTTCTCTGACAAAGGCGAGAGGGCTTGGCTGCAGGCAGCTCATAAAATCTCCTGCTGGAGTGGATTCATGAAATTTACCGTTTATTGATGAATTTCAGAGACGGAGAATCATCAGGTCAGTAATGCATTAATACTATGCAATGTCATCTCCTTGTTCTACGTAACATTCCCTTCCTTTATAGACCAAAAATGTCATGTTTAGCCTCTAAGCTACAGTCTCACACTCGCGGCTTGTTTCCTCTTGGTTTTGTAGCATTATGGTCAATCTGATCTCATTATCTACCACTGCTTTGTATTGTGTCTGTACTGTAGATTTCTACAACTGTACTGTAGATCTCTACAAGTGTACTGTATAACTGTAGCTTGTTGTTCATTTCATGGTGCCTGGCTTTGTACTTTGGGAGTTCTGAAGTGCATGTTGTTCAAGTGAACCTCTCTTACAGGGAATCTGGGCCGGCCAGTTTGAGCACCACCAGCTACAGTGTTCTCAGCATTCTTAGCTTTACAGTGAGCTTTGGCATCATTTGCAACATTTATCTAATCTTGTCTTTTCATATTTTCTTCAGAAAAACAATGAATACAATTAGGTTTTAATATAAGTTTTAATTAAACAGTCTTATCTGGGTTTTGTTTTTTGTTTGTTTGTTTAATAGGACCAGTGTGTTGTTTAGCATAAAAGATGAACGGTGTTCACCACTCATGAGCAGCTATTTAATTTTTCACTTTTATCTTCTTCATTCAGTATTTGGCCTTATATTTTATTTAATTCAAATTATAAGATCATGCACTGAAGCTGGAATTATTAATTTCCTCACAGACTTTACTGCAGTACTCAGTACAGTGTGTCACGCTTTTTTCAGTGCTTCTGAGGCACTTACTTGAATACATTTCCAATGAACTCCTCTGAGGTACAATGTTATGAATATTCCTGTTTTACTGAGAAGGAACTGAGATACATGGAAACTAAGATTGCAGTTTCACAAGAAATTAAGAAGATGCACTGTGTTTTTTTCTTTCTTTTCATTTGTTAGGCCATTTCATGAGTCATTTCAGTCTGTTACATAGGAAACTTCTTTTTTCTTGATCCCTGGGGAAACTTCCTTCTGCATTAAAGTGTTGTACAGGCTCACGGGATGGTTTCATGAGGAGATGGGATGGTGGAATTGGGGTTCTCTACCTGTCAAGAAAGATGGGCAGTTAGGTATGTTTACCTGTATCTCTTCCAAGGTCATAACAAGACTAAAAGCAGCATGGAAGGAGCTGTGTTTATAGCCATCAGTTAGCTTAAAGGCCAGTTGTTTCCACAAGCTATTGCTACATGTTTCAACAATTAAAAGTGCATATAGTCATGTGGTCCTGTTTAGATGTCTTGGTACATTATGTAACCTCATGTAGTCTTCATGTTGTCATGTACCTATCTGTGGTGCTGTGTTCTGAATTAGTTTTTTGAATTTTCACATTTCAAACTTTTGAATGATGCTTTTGAATTAGCAGTTTTTTTCTTCATAGGCCTCTGCAGCAGCTGAGGAGAGCAAAATGAACAGAAAGCAGTACACATACGAAGGAGTACATGGACTCTTCATTAGCATGCAGGACATATACTAGAGTTAAGAAGACTTCTTTTCAGTATTATGAACCTTGCCTAGTTACCACGCAAGAGACATGGTTTCAGCTACCTCATACAAAAGTCACAAGAACAGAAGTTTTTTAACACTGGACAGGTGCTTATTGACAAAAAGAGAGAGTCAGGCAATGTTTGAACTGAGATACTGCCAAGAGAGAAAATGCTGATCACAGCATATTGATGAACCCCAAATCCTCAGCTCCCCTGCCATGTATTCTCATTATAACTTGCTCTTGTATCATCTGAGGATACATGACTTGTTTACTTAGAAGTAAGATTTCTATCAGTAACTTGATGCCTTTGCTTGCTGATAATCTATTGGCTAAAGAATGGAAGAATCTCTTACTGTCCTTTTGACTCCCAATCTCTATCAGAACTAAAGGTTCGTGCCTGACCTGGTACTGATGTTGCCTTGGCTGATGGTGAGGTATGGGCATGTAGACAGCCGGTAGCTTCGAGCCCCACAACCCCTGTGACATACAGAAGTCTCAAGTGTTTCTAGACTACATTTAGTTATGTTTTTTTTCCTCTGGCTGATGTTGGTGATGAAGGGGTGAAGCTGAGTCTCCTGTGACAGCAACATTACTTTGAGGATCATAGTTTACCTCTGTTTCCATCAGGTGGGAGAAATGTTTCAAGTGTCTCTTTTGTGAGACTGAGCACAGTAACATGGTTAATAACATTTTCAAGGCTCTCTGAGGAGCCATGCTGTGCTGTTGAAAGTGCCCAATTAGAATAGCCCAATATTCTGTCTTCCAAAACATAGCAACTCTTCATAGTTATTTCACAAAATCAGTCAACAGTGTGCTCTAACTGTGGATGACTTCTTTGAGATAGGTAAGCTGTGAATATCACAGTTGAGTGGAAAGTGCATGGTGAAAATGATTACCACTAGTGAAAAGTGAAATTGCCATAATGAAAGCTGAAACGAGCTTAAGTGATTTTCTTTGTACAACCCTGGATCTTTTTGGTAGATGCTAGGATGTGATCTACTTCTCCAGAGGGCACAAAGTTACAGGAATTCTATGTTAATTCTTCCAGTTTCTCCTTGTTCACTTTCATACTTTCTAACTCTTGTAAAGTAACAGGAACTCCACAGACAGAACATTTTTTTTCTGTGATCCTTACTTATACTGACAATGCACTTATCTCATGCTCTGAGAGAGGGTCGTTTGGAGAAAAATAGCCTGCAATCATAATGAAAGCTGTATTTGTTGTTGTCCCTATCCTGCTAAGGTAGGTAGATGTTATCTTGAGTGCTTGGTTTATCGCATCTCATTTTACACAGTGAAAGAGGACAGTTTCTAAGGGAGTTGCCAGCCAACCAGAAAATCTCTGTATAAAAGATCCTGGACAACCCAATGCATTTCTGTACACTGAAAGTCTGGTTATTTATTTCCTACATGAATAAAACTTAATGAAAGTGAAAATGTTTTAGAAAATATCTGTCATTTTTGAATGGTTGTAAGGTTTAGCTTTATATAAAAAATTTTTGCACTGTTTCAAAAAGCTGGTGATAGCTGCTCTCAGATTGGAAAGAGGAACTTTCTAGCTCTGTGCAAATGGTAAACAAAATTTTTGGCAGCTTCTGTTTCTTCAGTGTTCAGGAACCAAAAAGAATTTAGCAAGACTGCCAAAGAGTGTAGCAGGCAAATGTGTTTAATCCACGACACAAAAATTGCATAAACATGGCTGCTCTCCCAAAGTCCTTCTTCTTGTGCCTGTACCATTTTTTAGGCTGAGTTTCCAGTGCAGTGTTTGGGAATACTGACAGAGTTGCCTCTATTGTGCTCAACACAAGCAGACATGACTAAGAAATTACTTTTCCTCCATTAAGTGCAATTTGGCTAGCTAATGATGGGAAATGAAGTGAAGTACTTTTGTTCAGTCCCTTTAGCCCTACATCCTCCCTGGCCATGAAGGATCCTTTTGACCAGTGGTGTCTGTAAATGCTTTTTAGCTGCTTGGGATCTCAACAGAAAATTCTGTAGTACTCTTGCAACACCGTTTTAAGAGGACAACATTATATAGGATAAGAACACTATACGCTATTCATTGTCAAAATCATATGAACAAGATGGAAAGCAGACAAATTGGCTGTTAGCTGGTGCAGGACAATTTCATTTTCTGTTAAGCTCCCCTACTTTAACCTAAGGAAGGTTTAACCTAAGGAAGGTTAAAAAAAACTTGTCCCCCAGATGAACAAGAATGACAACCTCGTATCAACCGACAAGGAGAAGACTGAGGTATTCAACAACTTCTTTGGCTCATTATTCACTGGCAACCTCTCTCCTCACCAATCCTGAGTCGATGGATGGCAAGATGGGGACCACGGAGATAAAGTTCCTCAGGTTCATGACCACCTGAGGAAACTGAACATAGATAAGCCTATGGCACCTGATGAGATCAATCCCAGACTCCTGATGGTGTTAGGTGATGTCATTGCCAAGTCACTCTCCACAATATTTGAAAGGTCATGGCAGTCAGGAGAAGTCCCTGATGACTGGAAGAAGGAAAATATTGCACCCATTTTTAAAAAGGATAGAAAGGAGGACCCTGGGAACTACCGACCCATCCACCTCACCTCTGTGCCTGGGAAGATCATGGAACAGATCCTCCTAGAAGCTATGCGAAAGCACATAGAGGACGGGGAGGTGATTTGAGACAGCCAGCATGGCTTCACCAAAGGCGAGTCCTGCCTGACCAACCTCGTGGCTTTCTATGATGGAGTGACTATGTCACTCCATGAGCCAGCAGTGTGCCCTGGCTGCCAAGAAGGCCAGTGGGATCCTGGGGTGCATCAGGAAGAGTGTGGCCAGCAGGACGAGGGAGGTTCTCCTTCCCCTCTACACTGCCCTGGTGAGGCCTCATCT
>Ga0065711_1001410_pt1 | contig 44289 bp, 22 predicted proteins | sample Hoacrofraction12_FD_59098 | JGI IMG/M metagenome (GOLD analysis project Ga0065711, IMG submission 59098) | Hoatzin crop microbial communities from Cojedes, Venezuela - Epithelial fraction 12 v2 (version 2) | ecosystem: Host-associated > Birds > Digestive system > Esophagus > Crop | place... | reverse complement strand
CAGCAGCGGCCCCACATTGTCCCTAGCCTTCCTTTTGCTGCTGATGTACTTGAAGAAGCCCTTCTTGTTGTTTTTGACATCCCTTGCCAGCTTCAATTCCAGGTGAGCCTTGGCGTTCCTCGTCGCATCCCTGCACGCTCTGACCACGTTCCTGTACTCTTCCCAAGTGGCCTGCCCCTCTTTCCACATTCCATAGACCTTTCTCTTCTGCCTGATCTCCGCTAGAAGTTCCTTGTTTAACCATGCAGGTCTCCTGCCTCCTTTGCTAAATTTCTTTCTCAGGGGGATGCATTGCTCCTGAGCATGGAGGAAGTGTCGTTTAAAGAGCGACCAGCACTCTTGGATCCCCCTGCCTTCAAGAGCCCTGGCCCACAGGATTCCTCCCAGTAGCTCCTTGAAGAGGCCAAAGTTAGCCCTCCTGAGGTCCAAAGTTTTGATCCTGCTTATGGCCCTGCTTCCTCCACGCAGGATCCTGAACTCAGTGCATCAGTATTCATTTAAATGCACTGTAGTTCATCTTCATGATTTAAGCCAGAATATTTGTTTTAGGATCCTAGAATATTGTACAAATGTTTAGCTTGCATAATCCCCAAAATAACTATAATTTAAGAGTTATATGAATAACTTTTAAGCAATTGTCACTGAAATTCTAAAAGAAACCTGTTCAGTTTTTCATCCTCCTTTTCCCTGTCTCCTCCATGCCACAAAAAATGAAACACATATGTAAGGATTAATTTAAACTGGCAGACTGCATCGTGACCAGTTTTTATCTTCAATTGTGTGAGTATACTGTTTCCAGAAAAATATTGTTGATATGGCTTCTTAAACATCAAACCCAAGGATAACTAGTAAAAGAAGGTACCTCATTTAGTTAATCTAGAATAGATTGACTTGTTGATCTGTTCTCCAGGTCTGTTTTCCAGCTAAGTTCAACTAAAGGATTCTGCCCCACATTTCCTACCAATATTTTTTCACTGACTGCTGTGAATTAGTGAGCAAAACCCAAGAAAATGTAATTTTTAAAAACGTAGATACACAATTTTCAGGAACCCTGAAATTTTTTAGGTGTTTTTCAGTGATTTTTCAGGCTAGCACGTTTTTCCAAAGGATACAGAAAGAAGGAGTAAAAGTGGCTTTTGATTTTCTGTATCTTTCAGATTACTCTCACCATCTTCTTAAAGTAAGCATATGCCCCTTAGCTTGGAAACTCAATATGCCAAGTAGACACATCTGGTCCAATTATATTCATCAACTCAGTAAAAAGAAAAATATCTTTGGACCAAACTGACTGTCAGTCATTAGGTGGTGAAGCGATCACTTTCTAGTATGAGAAATCTTTTTCCCCATAAAATTCTATAAATAATTTGAACATAGAAGTATGATAACCACAGTAATCATAAAAGTTAGCGGAAGAAAAGTTAAATGTATTGATGACTACTTGTCTTGCTAGCGATAGCTTGTAATTTCACTGAGGAATGGAACAATTCATACACAACAAAACTTAATGGGACCCACTTCCATGAGCAAGGCTTCCAGTAACTCTCCAGTGCGAACAGGACTACTTATAGTGAACCATCAGAGTAAGGTGTCTCCACTAGTATTGCAAGGCACTTAAGGAATACCGAGTTCAACTTCACTGTGGTTTTGTCCTCTTCATGCAGGCAGCTGCAATCGCCTTTGTTTTACGGCAGCAAGAACTGAAAGCAGAAGTTGAGGCAGAAGCTCTGATTAACAGCAAATCTCAGTCAGAGCTCAAAAATGGACTCAAATCTCCCAAGGTCAGGTCAAGCAGTTGGAACCAGAAAGTCATGTTCCTTATCTGCAGTTAAGTAACTGGCTCATTCAGTGAGCAGATGATATTTAATAGATTAATAAAAGCATACTTCTTCATGTACAGATTCAGATCCCCTAACATTTGCAGATCTTTTATATTCCAAGTTCACTGAACTGCAAAAGCCAGAAAAAAAACAAACCAGAACTCATATCATTACTCATATGTTTATCTGTATTCTGTAACGATGAATACCAGTAGGTCTTTTTTACAAAATCTAAATTAATAACATTTTGGTGAGGATGGAAATTATCTATGCATGCCTTACATTGTGTCAGTTTAGACACCAAATGCTTGCACGATGCATGCTCCATAACATGATTTCCATATCAATGAAACTATAATCTTCTCTTCTATTATGAAATTGTTTTTGATGTGCAGAATTCTCAAGACATCATCATGCTTTTAGGGATAAGACTTGGCACTTTGAGAAGCTCTTGAAGAGTTTATGTCAGCTCCTGGCCTCATTTTAGTCAATGGAATAAAAAAACCCAACGTGCATTGACTTCAACAGGGACACGATTTCACCTGAAGTTTCCTGTCTAAAAAAACCAAACAAACCAGAACTAATTAAAAAGCTCAAAGAGCAACCAGCAAGAATCAGAAAGACAGATAGACTCTTTTTTTACAGTTTTAGAATAGCGAGGCTGTATTCTGTCCTGAGGTTCTGTAACAAAAGTGCTAATCCCTCAATCCTGGTGTTCTTATGAAATTGTAAGATGAAAAAGATACTTATATGAGCTTTCCAGAGTAGTTCATATTAAAATAACTTTCCTTCTTCAGCTATGACATGTGAGTTGGCTGTGGCAGTTTTGAGGAGGCAGAGCAATAGATAGGACATACTTGACTTTATTCTGGCTTCTGACATTAGGCTGTGTAATATCACTTACGCGTAGACTAAGAAAGTACATAATGGATGTAAATCACCATGCAATAGTTGCAGAGCTGATTTAAAACCTGTTCACACAAAATATTTATCAGTGTTTTGCTGCTAAGCTGAGAAATGGTTTGAAGCTGAAGGTGGGTATCCACTCCGTATTCAACTCAATATTTTTGTGAATGATTTGAGTGATAGAATTGAACATTATTGATATCACGCAGAAAAAGGATAAGAAACACTGCAGAGGGCAGGACTGTAATCCAAATGATCTCAGCAAATTGAAGAGATGACCAGAGAACAACAAGGTGAATTAAATAAAGAAAAGAGCAAAGTACTTCCTGTAGGCAGGAGAAATCAGACCGACTGAAAGTAAGTAACATTTGGCAAGGTAACAAAATATGGCAAAAAGAACTGCAGGACATTGTAATAGTGACTCAGAAACGAGAATGAACACTGTAGCACTGTGCAAATCCCAGAAAATCTGAGTCAGTAAAGCTTTAATGGCAGCTTTATAGATAAAGTACTAGAGGTCCTATAGCTCTGCTTCACTTGGTGGTGGTGAAGTCTCAGCTGGAATTTTTTTTTTTTTTTTGATACTGCATGCTAAAAAACCTATAGAATATATGGGAATAATCTAGAGGAGAACAATAAGCACAAGAGACCTAGAAAATATAAGCAATAAGGAAACATGAAAGAAATGTAACTACTTTGCCTAAAGAAGAGAAAAAAATGAAGAATCGGCATGATAAATGTCTTTCAATATGTAGATGATATAATAAAAAGAATGTTTGTCCTGCTTGTTCAGGAAAGGTCAAAGATATTCAGTAAAATCATTTTGGCTGGATCCTGCACACAAAAACAAGCTACTTGGTTATGATACGCAACCCATTTTATTAGCTTATAAATAATCACTTAGCTACCCAAGTGTTAAAGACAGACTAAATATTATTAATAATTCTTATGTGCAAGAAATAGTATAAGAAGATCTCTTTCACTTTTATGTTTCTATAATTCTACTATAGGTAATTTAGCATCACCTAAGTAGAGGAGCAAAAGAGACAGGACGTTCTGGACTCATGGGTATATCTTTCTAAATACATCAGCAACATATGAATATGTAATCTGCTTGTCTGTTTTTTTTCTTTTATTATAATGACAAAGCGATTCCTCATCCGAAAAGATTTTATACTTAACATAGTGACAAGTGACTTTGTATGTATAAAACACAGGAGTTCCATATTTCTACAATATTTAATTCTAAAAAAGCAAAATAAACTATTTATTTTCTTGAGGACTTACATATTCAACAATTTGCGTTCTTCTTCTTTTTACCTTACCTAACATGTACCGTGAAGCCCATCACAAAGAAAATACTACAGAGAAGAAACAGCCATTAATAAAAATATACTTGTAAATTTTTAAGTAGGCTGAATATATATCCCTTGCTCAGTATCAGAAATCTTCAGATCAGACCTTTTGCTCTGAATTTTTCATGCAGTCTTTCCATTTTTCTTGTTATGAGTGTCTTCTATAGTACCAATCAATACAGAGCCACAAATTCTTGACATTGCTCTTTGCTTTGAAGCATGCACTTACTTCATTTGCCTTTTTAAGGATCTCAGTTTTTGAAATTCAACTATTCCATCCTTTGAAATGAAAACCCAAATGCTTATTATTAATTTGCATGTTGGTATGACTTTTTGTAGAAGGTTTCAGAACTGACTCCCATAGTTTCATGGACATGGTAGGCAGGTTTTCAATTTATTTCACGTGCAGCAACACTGGCTTACTCTGAAACAAAATGATCATCAATGAAGGAGGAGAATCAAATAAACTATGCAACTTCAACTGAAAACATGAAGTAGGCTTTCAGTATGTCTATAAATGAAAACTCTGCCACTGCCATTCTTTCTCCTTTTCTTGAAGGCAAATCAATAAATGCAGGATTTAAAAAGAAAAAAGCATAAGGTATATTTTGCTAGAACTGAAACCCTATTTTCAGAAAATACTAGCAGACTAAACACTCAAATTCCAATTTAAATGCAATTTAGGCTCCATGGCATCAGATTTTTAAATATAGTAGGAGCTTGGTGTTAAAGGAAGGCGTCCCGTTGTGCTTAACTACCATGAATTCAATGGGTGATAAGCACTTAGTGTTGGATTCAGCTCATTTAACTTTAGCTGTCTAGAAGTCAGGTATCTGCTCTGAGCTATGATGTCAGTTTGGACAGAGGAGCAGGGATCTCCGAAGAGTGTTTCAGCCCATCAGCACCTGCATCAGTCAGGTGTCTAGCAAAACAGAGGAAGTGTAAAAAGAAGGAGTGAGAGAGACTGAAGAATTACACATGGGAAGGGGCATATCACATGGACATGCGAGGATGGTAGCACACAGTGGCATGTTCTGCTGAGAAGGAGCTAAAGACACATCATCAGCTTCTGGAATCGTAGTGGCTTGCTAGTTCCCTTGAGTCGATGTTTTCAGGCCTATAAACCAGCATCTTAAATAAACAGCAAATTATATGCATATTAATTGAAAATAATTTTTAGAGTTTGGGTTATTGAAGACCTAAGTTATATGTGAAATAACACTCTACTATGCAGTTTGGCACTTCTGCTTGTAACATTTGTATTGCCTCTGTGCGAGACATGGAAGAGATGGTACTTGACACTCAGCTTTGAAGGCACGCTTCATTATAATGGGAAACAAGGGAGCACTGTCTTACACAGTACAAATTTATATAAATGTAAAAAATTATACCATATTTTATGTATTCTTTTTAACAGACACATTTTTCCGCTTGTGAAAATAAACAGAATGTCTACAGGAATCAAACAAATTTCTCATGTAAACTCTGAGACTTCAATGTCTTTTCATATAGAGGCAACTCTCCTCTGCAGAATCTATCATTAATGCTACATACTGTGACACAGAAAAACATCTTTTAATGATAAGTTAAAGACTGGTACGCTCATTTTCACTTTGAGACCTGATTCAAGATAAGTGCTATTATCTCCTGGAGATGCTTTGCCAGAAATGTAACATCAAAATTAAATCTCCATAGTGTGTTAGAAGCTCCTGCTTTCACTATGCAGAGAGAGACATTTCTTGAAAAAGTCCCAATTACTTCAGATTTGTACTTTACACTATTTCCAAGTGTGAAAACCCAAGAGTCTGGCAATTATCATTATATTCTCATTCCTGTAGCAGGTTGTATATGCTAATGAAGATAAAAAAACTAATTATATAGTATCATAGTCTGTTGTTACTAAGCCCTCCTGTAACTTTTTCTTCCAAACAGCTGTCTGAGCTCATAACTTTTTTCCTTTATTAAAAATTAAAACCACAGAAATCAGGAAGGCAGACACAACAGCCAGAAGTTGTAGATTTAGGAAAGAACTTGTGCATTGAACCCCATCATTGTTTGTCAACCATGAAAAATGCACAGTTAGAAGCTCAAAAACTTTCTGATTCTACACAAATTATGCTATATTGTATATCCTTGTGTTGAGTTGAATTTACTTCTGTGACTGACGTACTTTAAACCACTCACAAAGGCACTGATAGTATTTGGCAAGCAGGATAGGAACTATTCAAGACAGAATAACTAAAAGAAGATGGGATATTTTTGCACAATGTAAACAAGTGCACCCATTATACAAGAAAACTTCTGATGAAACCAAAAAAAGTAAAATAAACAAGAGCTAAGAACAGCATTTGCTTTGTTTGTAGAATTCATGCCTATAAGAGTAAAGAAAAAAAATACTAAAGAAAAAGAATCAGATGCAGAATGGCATATATGTGCTGTCAAAGGAAATGGAGAACACTGATCAAAAATATATATACATATGCATGTATGTGTATGTTTGTTTCTCAATAAAAGCAAATGGTTAGTTCCCTAGAATTAAGGAGAAGCTTTTCCAGTGGAGGAATCTATTTCAGTATTGCCTGTAGCAGTATTTCCTACATGGCCATATCAACACCTAGGATTAACTCTGATTGTGTAGACACTAATGTTCACAGATAACTTTTGTGCAATGCACAGTATTAATTTTTACATTATTCTTATGTGAAAACTTATTGAAATAGTTTTTATACTGCATATTATCTAAATTATATCTGCAATATATTTACAATGTTTCCTTACATTTTTTTTTACATTGTCATATGCAACATATGAAAGATCCAACACACGTAAGCATGATATTGAATATTCCAATGATGAAAGAAAAGTTTATAAAATTTCCTTAAGTCAAACTTTGAGACAAAAAAATGCATTCCAACTGCTTAACTCCTCCACCTAATGCAAATCAGTTGCTATCATTGCTGCTGCAGGACACATGTCTAATACCCGGGTTTTAGGAACATCTATGGGAAAACTAAGAATCAGGTGCATGTGGTTACAATGGGCAGTGAATGACAAAATTACAACATTCGGTGTATTCTGTAAGTGGCAGCTAAAGTGAAATACCTAAATTAAACTGCACTCTAATACAGTGTTTCCCCGTCCTTCCAAAGCAAAAGAAAACTTGCCAGTTTAGCCGAAGCCAGCTAGAATACATTTGGATGTGCCAAGCATTAGAGGAAAGGGCCAGTGGTGAGCAAAGCCAAGACGAAAAAAAGTGTTCAGCTTTAATAACCTGAAGGAGGAAAAGAGAGGAGTGATAAATATTAAGTTGCCAAGAAAAGAGAGAAAGAGGAAGACAGAGATTGCTTTGCGCATCTGATTAGCAGTCATAGACCGGGCCATTACATAGATCAGGAGAGCCCTTCACTTTTAAGATATGGTCAAAAGCCTGACAAATACAGCATCTTTTTTTTTTGTTTGTTTTTAAATCTGAGTAGTGAGGTATGTCTCATTTGTCTGTAGAGGAGGAACTATTTTTTTTTCACACAATTTTGAGCACATCGATCTTATTCTTCCTCTACATTGCAAACAGCCGTTTTTCTATAAAAGGATTCATTGGCAGTTTAAAGATACCAGTGAGATACTCAGACACAGCACGTTACTGATCACCTCATTATTGTGGAATTAGCCAGCAATTGTAGGGTGGAAGAAAAATAGCCTGAGTTATACTGTAGCTTGCTGAAGAACAGGATTTTAGAATGAAACTCACAATAAACCACACCTTTGTTCAATTCGTAAGGTTATTCAATCAATCAAATCCTACGCTCAAAACACAGAATCCAATTTCTACCAAAACAGGTGTTTGTGGTAGTCTGATAAGTGGGATATAATGCCATAGTAGAGCTGTCTACTCCTGAGTAGATAGGATGCCCCTTAAAATTAATGTCATTGAAATAGCAGCAGCAAGTTTTGAAAACATCAACACTAGAGTGAACTCATGCTCTGGGGATAAATTCAGAAAGGTAATCACTGAGTTTAGTGGGTTATTAGAAAAGGACACCAAATATTTTTCATAGCTAGTCCTTCATTCTGAGCATATGGAATCAACAAAACAAAACAAGCTGAGACTGTGCTATCAGCTGCAGCGTGACAGCACTGAAGACAATGAGGTTTTGCCAGAGAATAATTTTTCTGGTTTATTATGGACATTTAATAAAAATTCATCATCAAATCCTACAGAGTTATCAAAGATGACATTAGTTAATTCACTTATCCATATAACACAGATTGCTGCTTTTCAGTAACAATTTTGGAAACATTGCTTCCACTGGAATGAGAAAGGAAGCAAATGACAAGAAAAAAATTACTAATATTCAAAATTAATTATACAGCTTTGAGGAAGCAACAGGAGGAAAAATTAATTTCTTTTGTATCCCAAATAGTTACATTGCTCTGTGTTTCTAGAAATATCTGTTTAAAATTTTAAGGAGATTTATCTTGTGAGTACAAACTCTCTTGGGGTGCAGAAAGAATAACATTGCTCTGTGACTAGGTCAGTCACTCACTTTGAAATATTTGTGACTATTTAAACATATCACTGCCTCCTTAGCTTTTATTAGTGTCTTCTGCAGGAGCTACTCACCTGCTTCAGTGCAAAGTTGTGTGGGTGTGTAAGAGCGTATTTTGTGTGGCTGCCAGGAGTGGCTTAAGAAACATCTGTGTATTTTAGCTCAGAGATCAGGAATGTCCAAGTGCTTCAGTGCTCTGGCCAGGGCCATGGGAGTGGGACCTTCCAGCAGAGGGGTAATTGCAAATAGGGAGCATTATAGTTTGATGAACCACTATAAGAGATGATCAGCCACCGTAGCCATTTTCAGTGCATGGCCTTGTAGTCTACGAGCTCACTGCTACCAGGATAAAGGAGTACGGTAAAAATGACATTGCACTGCTTGTTGGCTGCGCTGACACTGTGCTATGGGATGGGGACAATACTAAACAGGATCAAAAAAGTAGAATGCTTCACAGCTCATATTAATATTGCTTTCCCAGGTTCAATAAATGCTTATTCATATATGAAAAGATTTTGAAGGCAGTACAGAATTTTTATTTCCTACTACATGAACATTGGAATAATTTTCATTGACATGAGGATCAGAATGGTTTCGTTCAGAAATTTCAAGTAACAGAAAGCTCCTCGGAAACCATATGGGGTTAGTGTTCCTTTGAAATTTCTGGTAGACCCCTGGTTCACAAGATGGAGCTTGTCTGATAGATTATAATTAGAAGGTCAACTATTTATTTATATTTAGAGGAAAAATAAATGCAGAGAAAGTATATTCTAGCCATTGCACCTACAATTAGAATAACAAATTGTTAAGGACTATCAAAGTTTTGCATGTGTACTCAAAAAGAATAAATAATGAAACAAAAGGCTGACAACATGAGACAGGGAAAATTAACTCAGTTTTAAAAAGAAGAACATTATTTTCACATCTTTTCTTACTTTCACAAAAGATGAGTGGGTGTTCTGGCAGACTCCTCATCTTTCAGCTATGGTAGATAACCCTTCAGCCCTTGTCCATAGCTGATTCCTGAGCCTGATTTATATATCCATAGGAAAGATCCTGTCTATGAGAGGAATAGACAACTTCCAAGAGGAGATGTCATAGAAAATGTTCATTCCATAGCTGTGATATTCTGAGTATCTGCTTCACTGGAAATAAATTTATCTTATGATTTTTAATTTTAATCAAAATCAACATTTTTTTCCCCCAGTGTCTTAAACAATTGGCAAAATGCTAGCAATAGTGCACTATAGCATTCAGAAGTGATTTCTTACAGAGTGGGACCAGGAAATGCTGCCCAATCTAAAGTAAGGCTTTGTGTCACTTGCCTATCCATCCTCACAGGGATGAGAAACATGGGGAAAACTTGATGTGAAAGCTGAGAAAATCCAGATTTCATGATGAGTTTCAAAGATATAACATCAATTTACATTTGCCCTCCAGTCTCCTATTTGTTGGTTTCCACTTCGTATTGTGTTTGATCACATAGTAAGATTATGCACGATTTAGGACAGGGTCTATTTATATTATGTGTGTCTAGGACTCACAGTATAATGGCACCCTGATATCAAATCGGGGCCACTAGATGGTACTGCAATATAATTAATAAATATTAAAAAATAATCTCATAAATACATATTTGATTTTTCTGCAATGTCTTGGCTGTAGCATTAGAAAGATTTGCAGAAATATCCACAGCACTGCCTTTAGATGTATATGAAAACCTCCATGTAAATATAATATATGCATTTGTAAGGCATATGCTACAATACGTGCTTACTGATCCTAACAGTATAACTAAGGTACTTAATATTTATGTACACACATATATGATGTTTATACTATATGTACACACATATGTAAACTATCATATGGAGTTATCATCTGATCAGTCACTACACTTACTGAATTTCATGTATTCCTGTACTCAGTGCATAACTATTAGATTATGGTGAAAGTGTGCATGTATATAAATCAATATGAAAGTATATGTTTATTTATGAGCTCAAAATAAAATATATCCCAAAATTTTAAAATGTGAACTTTGTACAAGAAGAAAAAATCCATACAAACATATTTCATATTTTTCTATACTTTGATTTCCTATCAAAACTTGCTTCACCATTAGAGGTGGAAAATTCCACTTTTATCTAAATGTTTTCCACCATATGCTATGTCTACAGTAATAAACAGTTTACATATTATAATCAGTTATCTCTTAGCTGCTATAAGATCCTGAGGTTTAAAAAGTGCTGCAAAACTAAATTGTCTGAAGCCATAAGTATGCTTAATAGTAGCTGCCCATGAAACTACCCTCAGAATAACCTAACACTGCTGGTTGCCAGCACTATTTTCAATTTTCATCTGTTAGATATATGATCAAGCATGTCAAATCTGCCCTGAGTAATAGAAGTGAAAAAATAAAGTCATTTACTTAAAACATTCTGATAGCTGTTTATCTGAAAACCCTGGTCAGATTTACCGCTCAAAGGCATTTACCTACAAAGTTAACCAGATGCTTTGTGTTGAAAACTAATTTAATTTCTCTGTTATCTTAACAGGACATCTGTTGAAACAACATCCAAGGAAGGTAATATGTTCAAAATTAAACATCCTGCAGGTTGTTTTATTAGAGTGTGTGCAACATTGACATTTAACTGTTAACAACCACTGCCTTACAAAAATAATTAGTAAATGTGGAATCAAAGCAGTATAACGATTATACTAATGAACACATAGTAATGTAGAATGAATGTGTAACTGGTGTAAGTTCGATCTTGCTGCCAGGTTCATTGCTTCGTTACAACTGAGTTACGCTGAAGATGAATGAACCTTTTCTTTTGTTTCCTTCTTTCATCAGCTTCATCCAGGTATCAAACTGTCCCTTTAAAATCAGATTATTTTAGCTGGATAGAGTGTTCAGCACTCATACCCAGCACGTTTCTGAAGTATCATGAGTGACAAGCTATGCAAATCATACCCTGAAGAAATTTGCATTATTGCATTTAATTTGCATACACATATAAACTGCACTTCAAAGCAACTAGGTATCAATCTGAGTGGTGGCATGTGAAAGTCCGATGCATAGGTGGATATGTGCTTGCCAATGCTGAGATATTCAAGTGGAAAAATACTAGCAAGCATCTGTTTCTGGCTGGTCCTTATAACTTTGCTGGATAAGATGGGGAGAACAAATGGGAGCGGTAGGAGGAAACATGGGCTCCATATTTCCCCCCACCCCTTCCACTTATCCCCAGCAGCAGTGCAGGACTGATACCAATTTGTCTGTTGGCAGGAAGTGCTATGGTCATTGCTGCCCTTTCCTCTTAGCATGAGTGTCATCGAATGGAAAAGAGAAGGAATGGACTGCCACTACAGCCACACAGCATGAGCCATATCTGGTTAATCCTGGAATAACATGTCAGGTCACCAAGGGAAAAGTGGATTTGTCAGTGCTGAAAAGTTTCTAATGCGTGAACATCAGTTGTGGGTGGATTTCTAAATTGCTCATTTCATCCCTAAGATATTTTACTTTAGGTTCTCTCCCATAGTCCTGGCTGGTTGCTGAGCCTGACTGGAGAATGGACTAGCCATATCCTGAAGTTCCTTCTGGCCTTACTTTACTATGAACCATGACTATAAGTATGAAAATGCTGATGTTAATCTCAGTGTATATTGGCAGTTGGGTAATCCCACTTACATGACTTCTTACATTAATTTTTATTACTCTGCTTTCATGATGTGGAAAACAGTCAAACTTGCAGTTCAGCTACAAAGTGGGTAATACTTGCAAATAATAAAACAGCAGCAAACTCTCCCTAAACCTTCATTTCTCCAGTAGCTCCTCTGCACTCCTGGAGCTGTCTCTCTTCCCAGGGCTATTCCCCAGCAATGCCATTAAATTGCCTTCCTCCTCCTCCCTATAAGCTACTGGGGACCCTTCACCAAATTCCTGGTTAACCTTCCTGATTCATACTTACCTCAGCAGGAAAGAACAAGAGTTTCACATTTTCAGCATTTTACTGGACTGCAAGGTTTATATGCTATATTTTTAGTATTTCCCTAAATACAATATCAGGCAACTCAAACGTTGATATAAATTGAATTGTCTTTGAACTACAGGATTCTAATGATTTTTGAATGTGTTAATACTTCTTCCAGATAACAAGCATAACCTTCATCTTTTGGCATTTTAGGTAAGATATTATAAAGCTTCATATATATATGAAGATTCTTTATTTTTCTTCTATAGTAAAGCATGTAAAATTGTGAAAAGTGAACTGATTATTACATGATAATCAGCTTTATTTCTTGTGGGGTGCAACAAGCTGTGTGTGGTTGGAAAGGGGAATTCAACTACACAAAGGGTAAAAAGAAAGCTGAATTACTCAACTTCAGTTAAAAGCCTAAAGGTGGTGTTAGAAAAGATGGAACATGACTGTTCTTAGAGGTACACAGTGAAAGGAAAAGAGGCAATGTCACAGATCTCTGCAATGGAAATTTCAACGGCATATCAGGAGAAAATTTTCCAAAATGTGAATGGTTAAGAACTAGAGAGATGATTAAATTTCCATCCTTGGACACATTTAAAACTTGACTGGCTAAAACTCTGAGCAACCTGCTCTACTTTGAAGTTGGTGCTGCTCTGAGCAGGAGACTGGACTAAGTGCTCTTGAGAGGTCTCTTCCAACATGAACTAGTCTGTGATTTTGTGGACCTAAGCTATCTTATATTTGTAGATATTTAGGGTGGGTAGGAGAAAATGTGTTCAGTAACATTTAATTTCCCTTAAAACTTCTGGCAAAAAACAACATGATTACATACTTTTCTTTAGTTTACATTTTAATACATACAATACATTCAGTTCTTTGTATCATATTTAATAATTTCATTTTTAAGTAAGTAAATTTTTTCAATCTTTCCTATCTTTACTCGTTCCCCCTGTTGAAGCTCAGGAAAATATAGGAAAGGAATTAACCTCAGTTCAATGCAAATAAATTTTTTTTTTTAAAGAACAGTAGCTTGCAACTCATATGTGTAGAATGAGTGCTAAAATCACAAGGAACTGCTCTTTAGCTACACTTGGTGAGCTATGTACATGCAATCACCACTGTGCTTCGGGTCCCTAGGTGCCACAGTTCTGTACGTAAGCTTTCATAGTATTATTCTTCATGTCGTCAGAGCAGAGTTGAAACACAGGATTTACTTGTATGAGGTATGGAAATTAATTACATAATGGCCAATGACGAGAAAACAAAATATGTAATGGCCATACATGGTAAAACAACCACAATTTTTTTTTCCTTGCCCCTTTATTCAGCTTTCTCTGACTGCTGCAATACATGGAGTAAGATCCAGTATGGTAGCCTCTCTCAAGTCCCAAACCTGATTCATCTCTAAAATAGGCCATGCTATATAGAGATTAAGGAAAGGACCGTGGAAAAGAAAAAAATACAGTTGTAACTGCATTATTAAAAGCTATATAAAAATGAATGTACAGAGAGCGCTAAATTATGCTTAAACAAGCAACCTTAATTCTGACATTTCTTGATACTGGAGTGTTTGACTTTCAAACACCTAATTTTTGTGTCAAAAGACATAGAAGTTCAACCTTATAATTTAATATATTAAATATCACCTTTGTATGTTATTAGGTATAAACAAGGAATATGTCAAGAATGCAACAAAAATAGAATCTAAGTTAATTTTGACAGTTAACAAGTTTTTAAAAAGTGGATTCTTGGTCACATTCACATAGTACTGTAGGGACTACAGCAAAGAGATACCGAAGCTCAGACAGGCGGCACTGAGAGGAGAGCTCTTGTATCTAGTCACAAAAGTAGAGTCGCGTACAAGGAGAACCAAAAGTACTGGCACGAGGCTGGGACCACATGCAGCAAGGGCTGCTTTGGACACTGCATCCCAGCTAGTCCCCCTCCTCCAGCACCCCAAGTCCAGCCTCCGCCAATGCTCCCAGTGACTGACAGCGGCAGCATCTCTACACTCCCACACTTGTGATGGGATCAGTGCAACTTCAGCTTGCATTTTTTGCAGCGAAAAAAATGTCTACTCATCTTTAAACTAAAAATGGGAGCTTGATAGTTCTTATTCTGCTTCTATTCCACTTGTGGGATCCTTAGACATCGTTAGGGAAAGCTTTTAAATGCCTTGAAGCAAGAGTACATTTTCTTCATTACATGAGCATTTGCAGCACTCTTTCTACCGAGGGTCTTTGTACAGAGGTTGCAGCTGAATTCCATAGAAGTAAACGGGAGATTTTTCTGAAGAAGAAAGTGAAAAATGCTAAACAGACTGTTAATTTTTTGTTGGGTTTTGTGGGGCTTTATTTTTTTGCTCTGAGATAACTGAATCTAGTTCCTTGTGTCCTTTCTTGATATATTTAAACAAATCATTGAAATATTACATTTTCTCAGAGATGCTTTCTATGAGGTTTTCCTTTTTGTTTCACCAGTGTACTTCAGATGTGCCTCTTTCAATACAAAAAGTTAAGCTTTTTGTATGCTACATTTGCTTAGGCACAGGCCAAAATAAATATTACCAGTCCTGAAACCTTAAAGTCCTACTTATACTGAGTATGGCACTCGCCAGAGAGCAAAACAAAACACAGATTAATTATATATTATTGAAGAGTAATACTGAAAAGTATGCCTGAGAAGTGGGTTTTCGAGGTATTCATTCACAGATCCACATAACAATCAAAGTTAAGAACAAATTATTGCATTTCAGGTTTTTTTTACAAATCTTTGTTACAAAGTCATAAATGTTCCAGCTTGCTGTGAAAGTTTCAGCAAAGACAACCATGCCTCAAGAACAGAAAATAGTGTGATGCCATTTTTCACAAGATATGTATGACTGTAACAGTGTAATGCAAACTAATTTGCATGGCTGTTCACTAATAATCCTCAAGCCTCCTCAGCCTCTTCAGAGATTGTTCTAGACCTCATTGTTCTAAAAATTTCTAAGTGTTTGCAGGCCTGTTTCATTGTAATAAGGAGAACCTGTGAAAATGTCATGACCTCCCCCCCCCCAACTAAAACAAAAAAGGATGAACCTAGCAAGCTTTTTGTTACAATGTATACTAACAATTGAAATATGTCTCCACCATTGTGTCAGCAAGTGATGATGGAAAAATTGATGCACATACACATAGAACAAAAGCTGTTCTCTAAACTTAAAAGCCTTTCGCTTATTTTATTTAGTAGAAAGCTATAAATTATACATATAAAAATAAACTATACCCAGCTGAACTATTATTAGGCTGTAATTTTAACCTATCAGTTCCTAAAGCCATGCTGTGCAGGATCCTCTCTCATAGTTTACAACCTCAGAGGCATCTCTCTGGTACTTATCTAAAGGTTATTTTTTATTCTCTATTTAGAACAAATTCAGACCCAGAGCTTTTTTCAAGGTTCTACGTGCCATTCCAAACACAAAAAAATACACAGGAGTATCATTACAGATTTGAAGTTGCAGTTATTCCCAGATGATAATATAAATAATAAAGAAGATTCAGTGCAAGGCATATGAGTGTGTCTGAGAGACATAAAACTTAAAATGATCCATTTTCTAAGATACCTACATCTGTAAAACAGTTGCAGCCTTCAAAGGATCTAGAACAGAAGGATGAATTTTATCCACCCGAATGGTTGGGTATCTTTCCATTAGCCATGTATTTCTAGGCCCTAGATATTGCAGAAGATTTGATCATGTGGGGAAGTTTTGATGTACCATAGGCAGCTGAAAGGGAGAGGAGAGTGACATCCCATGTGTGAGTTAGATCTTTTGTAGATAAAGGGTCAACCTGTACTTATTTCTTCAATCCTCCAAGACCAAATGAAAATTTTAACTGCGTCTAAATATAAGCCTGAATCACATGGTTGGTTGGGAATCACTCTCAATAACACAATGCACAGACTTCAGAAAAAATCAGTTCCAGGTTTAGATACTGGGTTCGGCCCATCTTTATTCCAAGTAGCACTTACTAGTATTTTTAAGCTGGTTTTATACCCACTAAAACACAGTGCTCACACAGCTGCTTCTCCTTTCTCCCTTCCTTCCCACCCTCTTTCACTTCCCATACACAGTAATCACCTGAATGTTTATAAGTGTAGGAATGCAGGAGGCTGAAACAAGCAGGTGGAAAGAGGGTGGATTGAGTTGAACAGAATTTTACAACAGGTGCTGGGTTTGCTATATACATTAGTCCACTCGGCAATACAGAAAACATTTTAACCAAATAGAAGATAACAGATGTGAGTTCCTTTATTTACTATGTTTTTGCCAAGAATTTAATGAGATTGGGCTGGTCTGAAGGTATAAAACCCAGAAAGTGTAACATTTTACCTGCAGAAAATTACTTTACACCCTCAGGAAATGGAACTCTTTTGAAGTCTGCATCTTTTGAAGAAACAGAATACATGGGGATGAAATATCCCAGTCCCAAGTATTTTTTGTACTTTGTGGGTGATTTGAGAGAAAATACTGACCAAGGAAGCATCTTTGCCTCCTTGGTTCTTCCTATAATTGTGTTTAACTTTCTGCACCATAACATATCAGTAACTCACAAAGAATCAGAGAATTACATCTATGATTTACAGTTGGGCTAAACTCCCTTTAATCAGGAGCAGCAATTAAATATCTGAGTCAAGAAGAGAATGTGATCTCCCTCACACGCGGGATTCCCCTTGATGGTCTGTTCACACCACTGTGAGTATAACTCAGCATGGACAGCAACATTCAGACTCAAAGCTTATTACTTTAACAAAACAATCTGTACCACTGCTAATCTTTTCTCCCACAAATTGCCAGCCTTCCGGNANTGCCTTACAAAGTAGAAGTTTTGGTCTGAGATGTTGGTTTAAGCCCATTACCAACTGCCACTTTATGTGTTAGCACTTCAGTGTCAATAAAACCCTATAAATATGTCATTCTTAGGAAAATATATTTTTCCTATGGATTTTGACTGTGCATAAGCATTCAAACCTAACATTCCTACATGAAGTACAAAGTTAAAAAACAGTGCTGTAGCCATAAGACAATTTACGCTGGTATCTCAGTTTACTTTTTAATTTAATGAAAGACACCTTATTTAACAATTATTACACTGTGGTATAAGACCCCTGAAAGGAATTCAGCTAAGTAGTAGCAAGCTAAATGGTACAAAGAATATTTGTCTACCCCTGAGATGGTAATCTTTGGTATTCATGAAATCACTAATTAATGTCTCTCATAGAGCTGATATTTGCATTGCAGAATTACTGAGGGGGCAAAAAGAGGTAATTTTCTTTTAAAACATATATACCATTATTGTTGTGGGCATCAGAAGGTATATGTTCATTTCTGTCCAGATTAAAAGTTTCCAACCTACCCAGAATACTCCAAATTTCCATCATACTATGCTCATTCTAATAGCACTAAGAGGATGAGTAAAAGAGAACACAGCTTTTCAACTGGGGCATGTTAACACAGTGCTGATGGCTTAAATGTATCCCATGGTAAATTACCTTTGAAAGGTCCCCAGCCTCCAAATAGAAGCAGATAACAAACACGTTCCATGTAACCCAAAGGACCAGCCAGACAGCATACTGCAGGGAGGAAGAGAGAAGCAGTGCGTTAATAATTTCACCATCAACTGAGTTAAAATTAGTTTGTTAGACCATTAGTTCAATCCAAGACAAAACTAAACTATGAATATGGTGCATATGAATGAAAATGTTACATATAAAAGACAACCAAGAATAAATTCTTCCCTTTCACAGACACAATCTAGAGACCTAGTGAGTACTCAGTCACACCAGAAAACCTGTACTGGAGAAAACAGTTGATAGATCTGACATTTGAAGTGGAAATTAATCTGGATCTCTTATTATTGTTCAAATGCAGAATATTGCAATATCAAGAGAGGCATGTAATAGTCATTATATGTGAGAAGTGCAAAGCTGTTTATTCAAATGGTTATTCAAACATAACTTACTATACAGTGTATAGAAGTATAGAAGTATACAGTGTATAGAAGGTTATGCAAACATAACTTACTATACAGTGTATAGAAGAAGTATTCATGGTTAAGCAATATCTGTCACTGGTGGTTGTCAAACAACTTCTTAATCTATCTGATGTGAGTAATGGAGTACATGTTTTCTCTCCTTCTGTCCACTACTTTGCTTCTTTTTTGTATTCATATACCTTATGTGCTAGGACTGGAAACTACGTTTCCCTGCAGTAATGCTGGAGGACCTCGTATAATAAAGTTTGACCTGCCGTTGCTACTGTTATCTGACATATGTGCTTGAGAACTTCCCTTGACGAATTACTTGATCATCTAATAAACCTTAGGATCTATCTACAACTGTTTTTCTAATGGCTGTTATAGCTATCCTCTAGTTGTTCACAATTCAATTTTGCGTGTTTGCTAAGTTCATTCCACAGACCCATGGTACTGCATATGTGTAAAATACGACAGACACACGATACTATTCCCTTCCTGTTATAGCTGAGGGCTATTTCCTACTTTTATATCACCTAGTCATTTCTCTCAAGTATTTACGGGTTTACTCTTCTTGTTTTGTTGTCTTTTCTCCAAACTGTACTAATTAAATTTTGTTAAACCACTTTTCCAAATCAGGAAGCACTTTTTTCTGCACACCTCTGTATTATATCACCTTCTGAATAGACAGACAATATTTTAGACTGTACACTATCCATCCCTTATAAAAAACATATGACAAACCATTGTTTATCAAGAATGACAATCTCATTCTCTAAATTCAGTATCAAATTATATAGGATTCTTCTTGCATTTCTGTTGGAAGTGCTCTTTTGCGTCAGGTTGTCTATCATTCAGCATATCACGTTCTACTTAATCTTCTAGATATTGTGACAGTAATACAATTCTGTCCTTTCTCAGGAGATCTGAAGTGAGACTATATCCAGCATGAGCAAAACTTAGGCCTGTTGTGATTTCTTTTTTTTATAGATAACCAAATAACAGCCAACCAGACTTGCTATTAGGCAGACTATGTACAGATTTTAAAGAATTACAATAAATATTGTTTTGATCTAATGAAAGCTAAGACAGTATTGAAGGTTTGAATTGCTTTACACAGAAATAATTTTAGATGATTTAAAGCATATGGGTTACTTATACTTTATAGGACAGCTCTTTCTGGTCTACAGATCTGGTCACAGATTTATTTAGAATCATAGAATGATTAAGGTTGGAAAAGACCTCTAAGATCATGAAGTCCAAACATCAACCCATCACCACCATGCCTACTAAAAGGTCAGGAGGGGCCCTCTGGAGGTCACCTGGTCCAACCTCTGCTCAAAGCACAACCATCATAGATCAAGCTGTGCAGGGATCTGTCCAGCTGAAGTCTGAATATCTCCATGGATGGAGATTTCATGGCCTCTCTAACGCACATCTACTCTTTGATCATAGGCTGCTCATAAGACTTTGGAACATACAAACTTCATCCAGATGCATGGTCTTAACACACTCTTTTTTTTTTTTTTTAAACCCAACTCTGAGACATGAAGTCTATTGAGCATTTTCTTTTCCATTAGCTTGTTCATGGTACACCTGGCTTTGCATGTAACATGAAACATTACAACTACCAGTACAAGAGAAGGAAACATTAATTTAGATTTGATAACCTTAATTTGGCATTTTTTTCTAACTTTGCAGCATTTTAACTTGGTGTGTTTCACTAATTGTTTTAATAATTTAATGTTACGTACAAGTATACATGCAGTCTGATGGAGTTAATACAAGTATTCCTTCTGACATATGAAGATAATTGGATTTCTTATAGTGAAAATTCTAAATACTGCATTTGGACTTGTTTCCCAAAGAAATGAGGTTTAAGCACTAATATCCACGTGCAATGTCTGTTCCCTTGAAATAACTTCTGTGCTCCTGAACAATTGTAAGCAAACTGGACAAAAGACTAGAGATTCAAAGATTTTTTTTTTTTTTACAAAAGTTGCAGGAAAATAGGCCTACAAAGAAGAAGAGATACTCTATTAAGTCTTCATACAAAGAAAGACTTACAAGATCATCTTTTATCAGTCAACATGAAGGGGAAAAGAAATGCGGGAGAGAGCCATAGGAAACTAAATTTCATTAGATTGGCTGTTCATGGCACAACTTGTCACACTGCATGTAAGCAACAGCTGATTAAAAAGCTGCTTGTGCACAGCACATCCAGCAGAACACTCCAAGGCACTTTGGAGCCACTGGTCCCAGCAGAGAACCTTATGCTTACATGAAGAAGTGAAACTTCTCTTTTCTACTGTGTAGTCAGTCACTAGAAAAATGACAAATTTATCTGAGTTTTAGATATAATCTTTTAACAAGCACTTGCTGTTATTGGACTACAGATAATGTTTAAAAATGTCTTTTGAAAGTATGCTTTAAACTGCTTCCTTTTGAAATGTTATATTAAGTGTTTGCTGCCTGAATTCTGTGGATAAACACTAAGTATAATTTTCTTGAAATACAAGAATGCTTCTGCTTCCCACTGCTTCTTATTTCAGATCCTTCAGATCTAGCACATCTCTTATCTCTGAGTCACATTCAGTCATAAACGCCTCTTGTTGTCTATGTGCTTCAGCAAATTGTTGTGGAAATTCAGCTCTGAAGGCCTGTGACAATGAACAAATCCCTCTGGTACTCGCTATTATATGTATCTAATTAGAAACACATTTTATAAGAGTTCTTCAAAGGGCTATAGCTGTATTTTTTTCTCATACGTGGGAGTTCAAGACATGACATAAGCCACGACAATGGTACAGCAGTCACATATCGACAAGACAAGAGCCTTGATGAACACACACTTGACCAAGTAGGAGGTACTGACAGAAAGCATAGCAATGACAACACGGCTTATTTGTTTTTATGGAAAGCAACACTGGAAAGAGGTATAACTGGAAGGTTAAGACTGAAGATTTACATACTTACTATTTTGCAAAGTTGTAGCCAATCAGTAAAAGTTACTCTTTTTTTGTAAAAAAAAAAATCATACAAATACAGCTTTTATATGGTAGAATAAGTTTACCATTCTTCAAGTATACATGAAATTATAACCCTCTACAAATAATCATGAGAGGAATTACTTACTTTATAATTTATTGATACTGCGTGGTTACAGGTTTGAAAATTTGCTACAAATTAATATAGGATGTCTTATCCTATAAGCTGGGACAGCTGACCCAAACTAGCCAAACAAACAGGATATTCGATACCGTGTGATGTTATGCTCACTGTATAGCTGGGGGAGCCAGCTGGGGGAGGCAAGTTGTGGCTCAGGAGTGGGCTAGACATTGGGCAGTGAGAAAACTGTGCTGTGTATTCCATGCTTTGAATATTCTTTTTATCAGCATCATTGTTGTTATTTTCCTCTTCTTTTGCTGTTCTGTTAAACTGTCTTTATCCCAGCCCATGAGTTTTGCCTTTTTCTTACAATTCTTCCCATCCCACATGGGGGGGTGGGGAGGAGCAAACAAGCAGCTGCTTTGTGGCTGTCTGGGCCTAAGCCATGACAACACTTCTCTCAAAGCTGGCTAAGTCACGTTATCTCCATTTTACTAACAGGGAAACTGAAGGTCAAAGAAATTAAATTATTAGACTTAATTCCATAGCCCAACAGAAAAACGATCCCAAGGGCACAAGAACCAAAGGTTCAGGTAGCCCACAACTGCCTTTGATATAAACCTGGTCACCAGAACTCACTTCTAATACTTCTGTCACTTTGCCTGAAGGACAAATTTGTCACACACCTTTCAAGTATAAATAGTGAGGAACTCTGATAGTTATGAGCATTTCAAATTTAAGCATTTTTTTCACAGAACTTTACATGGCATTTCTCTTGCTCCCAAATCCTTTTTGGATATGTGACTCAATTACAGTCACATTTGATGGAGGTGTACAAGGGCTCCAGACCTACAAGGTATTACCTCGTGCAATTCACAGCTATCGAATTGTTGCTGTGATTACTGATTTGCTACTTTTTTTCTTTTCAGAAATGTACATAATTTTAGTTTCAGATTCTTCCAAATCTGAAAACAATATATCCCAAGACCCTTCCATGCTCCATTCAGTAAAAAGAAAATTAATGCATTTCTAAAATGATAATTACTACATTTCCCACTGTAATTAAAAATGTGATTGTTTATGCTATCTGGGCAACAGTACCTGAGTTGTTCAAAGATTACCTTGAGCCCAGCATGTCTGGAAAGGAGCACCCCTTTCCAATAACACAGTAACAACTGTGTTAACAGTTAATAACAACTGTCCACAATTATCATTATCTTTGCTTCTAAAGTTATTTTCCCCTAATTTCCTCTGTCTATGAAGATACTTAGAAATACAATTTTCAAACTTATCTCTTCCCCATAAAATCTGATAACAATTGGAATTCTGAATACTTAACTCCACCATACTATTTAAACTTACTAACAATGTTCAGCTAATCTCTGAGGTGCCTACAGCTCTGCTTACCTTTGAAAAGCTCCTCTGAAATAGGAACAACTATTTGGTGGAGTCAGCTATATCTGAACAGTAAAGTCCATGCCTTAGTTGTCGTAACATCCTGTGGTGTTGCCTGTTCCAACCTCTTCAGCACCAAACAGCAAAAGTTCTGCCTCTTGTTCCCACCCTCCTGGAACTAGTAAAAGACCCCATCTAGACTCCCCTGAGAGAAGTCCATTTGCAGTGGCAAAGAACAGCAATCTACAGGGTGACTTCATGCAGCCACTTAGTAGGCACCTTTCTCTAATTTAATCTGCTCTGGCATTTTGCCGTTTCCTTCCCATTCTTACTGCCCGAGGCTTTCCTCTGAGAGCTGATAAGGGTGTGGGCAGCACAGGATGGTGGAGACTCCAGGTCTAGAAGCCAGCAGGAGCCACACCTCAGTGGGAAGCCTTCAGTGCAGAGCAGGATCACAAACCACAGCCTGACTCCAAAGAGGAATCAGAAGCCAAATTCACACCCAGGAGAGATTCAGTTATTGAATGTGTGAGGACCAGCTGTTTTAAGCAGAACTGCTGCTCTCAGCAACCTAACACAAAGAGCAACCGTGCTCTGCTTTTAATGACCCAGATGAAAGTCTGCCCTGCCCAGCAGTTACCTAGAGGCCTCAATGGGAGAGAGCTCAGGGCCAAAACCAGTAGCTTTGACAACAAATAGTAATGTTCCTGCCAGCAGAGGGCTTTGTGCGACCAGGTCGACTTCAATAAATGTTCATTCACTTTCTTGAATGTACTGGGAAACTCGTGTAGAATGACATAATCCTCTGGATACTTTTCATTGCTTTTTGGTTGTCACAGCATGTAGCTTGCACAAGTTTTTCTTGGTTCAATTCTTCATGTCATTAAGACTTTGCCCTTTGCTTGCTGTTTTTTTTCTTTATTTTTAGTCATTCACGGCTATAGTGTCAGAGCACTGTCCATCTTTGTGAGCTTCTGTTTCTAAGTGAATGTGAATTGATTTTGTACAATCTATTTTTGAGTTGTTGGACTTTTCTGTCACGGATTGGAATGCCAGTCTAGTTTGTCTGCTCGTGTTTATCAGCAAAGATTTTAACCCTTCAGCATTGTGAGTCCTTGACTCTTCAGCCATTCATCAGTCAAAAATGTATGCATATTTTCTCCTTCCCTTTGCTCTTTCAGGTATAAAGTCTTTGTTATTTTACTTCCCTTACATTACACTTTAATACTTAGTGTCCTCTGACAAAATTGACTGAAAGCTGCTGAACTGTCAAGTGCATCAGAACTGGTCACTACCAAACCGAACATCACTGTCGGATTTGTTTTTTACTCCTGAGCAATCACAGCTTGCAGATATAGAGCAAGTGCTTCTTAAAATTTCTTCCCAGAGGCTTCTCTACACCCAGTGGCTATGTATAAACATACAAGCTACTTGGGCTCATTTATAAGCCCTGATTTTATATAGAAGTGTATTAACTCTATTTACCCCTTGATCTGTGTGGGAGGGATTCATAAGCACAAAAGGCAGAAAGAAAGCTGAGGGACATTCTGGTCAGGTCACAAATGGATGAAGGGACAGTCTGGAGCCCAGTACATTGCTTCGATATGCAGTCACCCCTCAGTCTACCCATAGCTAGGGAGTCATAGCTTGGGCTCCGTTTTTGTTTTGGTGGCTTCTGTTTTGCTTCCATTTTCTTGTGTGCCAGAATTCTGCTTGGCCCAGAACACACAGAAGAGATTTACTTTTTTTCTGAAGACAGCTCCAATTCCTTCTGCATAAAAGAAGCTGGATTTCTACAGAGCACATTACTGCCAGAGTTGTACCCATCTGCCCACATGTAGATGTCTGCAATGCATGTCCTCCTCTGAGAAGTGTCTAGATTCCCATTACAGTCAATCGAGAGGAAAAGGCACTTCCAGGGCTCGGTTCATTTCTCAGTGTCCGACATAGATCACTCCACTCTTGCTGTTTGGAAAGCTAAATTCCTCCTAGGCAAAATTCCCAATGTCACAGAGCTCATTAAAAATCTTGTACCAATGACATAAAAAATGAGATAGTAACACTGCACTATGCAGATATGCACTCCCTTTTTCCACATAAACAAAAAGAACAAAGAAATTTAAACATCACCTGTGTAAAATATCCCCAAAGGACTGCTGAAGAGACATCTTCCGAGAACTATTGTCTCTTGCATCCTGCACACACTGATGGTCCATTAAAGCTTAAGCTTCAATCATTCATTTGTTCATTTTCTGTTTCTTGGATTCACAGCACTTTAGGTTTTAGTGGAAAAGAATGGAAGCAGGGCTAACACAGCAGCTGCTTTTGGGTACTGCATCACTTTCATTTGTTTTTCAGCTTCTAATTCGGTGTCCAACTGTACCTTATTAAAAAATTACCTTAACCATTAAAAGACAAATGCCCATTCCAAGAATCCATGACCAACTCAGAAGACATATTAACCCATTCATAAAGCCTTCATAAGAAAGATACACAATATTTTCTCAGTGTAGTCACTCTATTCTTGATAAATAATGATTTATTTTCATATGATGTGATAGGGTGAATGGCCAAAATGTAAAAGTAAGCACACAGATACACATAACTTATACTTTAGCATTGTTCAGTCAATCTACTATGTTACACTAGGGTGTTACAAATATTCTAGAACCCCAAATTAAATAATTTTGTCACTAAGGAGTCACTGTAAAAAGCATTTTCTTTAAAAAGACGATATTTCTGCCATCCTTCTCACAAACTAGGAAGCAAAGACATTTTCTTCTTGTCATCTCAAATTCTTTTTGTCATGGGGTTTTGTTTTAAGTTTCTTCTCCATCCATATGTTAAAGCTCATGATCTTTTTAACAAAAGTGCATTTTACGTACTAAAAAAGTAAGGTGAGGCAGAAATTTTAATAGGACGTATTTATTTCATCTTTTTGACTTAGCAGTAGAGATTTAATTGGTTTGGCTTCACTCATCATTCAATTCCTGTATTTCTTTTGATCATATCTTTGTTGTGAAACATTTACCAGCAGGAAGCAACTTCAAATATCTGAACACTCAATTTACTGCAACACAGTGTATATCCACCCAGCTGCAGACACATACATATACATCCATATATTCACAGATAGATTGATATTTTTCCTCTTATGCTACTTTCCTGTTTTTTTCAGCATTCTTTATTCTGTTTGTGGAAGAGATTATAAAGTCTCTCAAAATGGAAATGACTAATTAAATGTAAGAAACAGGAAAATAATACACAGATAATTCACACTTAAATAGAGCTCTAAATGCTTTCTTTTGATCGGAATTCTAGTAATATCTCTATTTTTCAAGACATAACTTGAGTTGGTCAGGCAATAGTGAACCTTAAAATAGTGCTGGTTTTATCGTCTTCTACCCCTCTGCTGTAATTCCATCATGAATCTACCAGGATCTACCTCAAAACACTAGAGATCAATGCTGTACAAGATGTAAAAACTTGAAAACTTGTCTTTGAAATGGCGTTATTTTTTCAGCAGTTCTTATCAGATATTAAATTCATAGTTGGCACACAAAAAAAGAAAGATAGAAATCAAAATGATATGATTTTGGAGGTAATTTGGTTCTTGAATGCAAGGGCTAGAAATATTTTGATAGAATTTTTCCAAACCCTGCCTTCTAGACCTTTCTTAAAACACTAATCATTTCAAGCCCTGGATTTCCTCAGAGTTCATACATAGTGATCAGTGAACTGCATTCACAAGAATTCAAGCTATCTTCTATGAATATTTTTTATTGTTAAATCTTAGGGGAAAACTGCTGGAATTGTTGCTGTAAAATTTCACTGTAATATGTAGCACCACAGAATATTTTACCAATGAATTACCAACAAAAAAGAAACATGAACAAGGTCATTGGCTACTGTAAACTGCTACTGCTTTATCCAAGGCTTTTTGTATGTACAAATCTGCCTCATTTGTTAAGAAATATTAGGAAAAATGCTCAAGAGGATTGTGTAATTACTTTTATATAGAATATGTGAATAGCCCTTTAGCAAGAAGTGGTGTTGCTCCCTCCCTTCCATTTCCCACTCTGAGGACCACTACCCTACCAAGAGGTTCCGCTGATGGTACCAGTTCTTGAGAGCAGTCCAATAAGCCTTGCTGACTGCCCAACCCCCCTGTGGGGTAGCAGTGCTTTTCCATATGAATTCTTTGTCATGCTCATCTTGCCATTTCACCCAGGGTAAACCAGTCTCACTAGCTGAGGACCACTTCTCTCAGGCAGTCCTAGGAGGAACCTACCTATTCTGCTGAATAACCAGACCTGGATGGGAATATTGTCTCTCCCTTCTGCTTGAGCTACACAATGTGCAGCCAGGAAGGCAAGGTGGTTTTGTCCAGATAAAATAAACATAGGAAATATATTCTTGCTGTAAGCTAATGAGAAGGGCTTCTCACTGGAAAGGTGGGAAGCCATAATTTCCTTCAGACATCAGCATATTGCTGGAGCTACATATGTATTGACGGTTTACTTGGTGTCTCTGGCCTTTTCAGAAACACCCTGAAAGCAAAATCATGATTATAATTCAGTCATTGAACAGTTTATTTTAATGGAGTTCTTAACAGCTGTACCCATTTAAATTCCCTATTAAAAATACAAATCAGGACACTCGGAACTCTTACAGTGTTCATTTTTAACAGAATGCAAAAAATAAAATCAATAGATACTGTTGCTAGGAACAGAACTCTACTGACATTTATCTTGATTCTTTTATTGATGCCTCAGTATCTGAGTGCCAACTGCAACTATTTATAAAGGGAATCCATCTCCCTCAGTGAATACATCGAAATTCTTGCTAAAACTAAGCCATCTACAATAAGACCTTTTTGATAAATTGAGAGGTTTTTATTCATCTTCCCAGGTATTGTTTTCTTTCTTCCATATTCTTCAATTTAACACCTTAACAGTCAAAGCCATGAGAAGCCTGGCCATTGAGTTCACAGGGCTTTGAGTTTTGACCTTGGTGTTCATATTCCAAAGGAGATTTAATTGAAGCTAAAGACATATTTGTCACAGGAAAAATAAATGAGGACCATCAGGTGCTTTCTTACCTCTCTCTGAACTGTTTTCTAAAGCATAATTCTGGAAAAAAAATGGAGGTGACTAAGATACTAGGAGAGTTTGTGTCTCAGGGTTCGGGAACAGACTTTTAAGTTACTAGCTGGCAGCTTTGTTTTGGGAGGTTGGTGGCTGTTTTCCAAGTCCCAGTCAACAGCAAAGATCATTTCCCATTCTTTGGAGATAACAAACATACATAAATTGGATCTGCAGAGTGTTCACCTTTAAAGGGAACCCAATGAGCACAGCTGTTCAGAGCCAACTGTACTATGGAACCAGAATGAATTTTTTTTAGGAGGCTAAGACAGCTGGAGTGAATTGAGCTAAATTCTAGAGGCATAAAAACTAGCTTCATGAAAGTGTGCGGTGAGCACAGGGTTAGATGCAACTTCCTTGTGTGTGGGGGGCATACCTGTGAGATAGTCACCATGCCCACATGAGTGTGACTGACTCATTGAGTGTCACTAATAAGACACAGGGAGGGGAGACAGGAAGATGACGAACACACTTCGCCTTCCCTTTTTCCCTTCTGCTATATCTGATTGGTAAGACTGCCCAATTTGGTAAGATGTGTGTGTTTTAATATAATGCAGCTTTTTTTTCAGTCTCTTTCAATCTTGAATGTATTAAATGAGATTAAAAAGAAATCTGAAGCTACAACAATAAAATAAAAGCAGATACTCAAACATCACTCCTTCTAAAAGCGCAGAAAATGGAAAATGGACTTCATTTTCTACTTTCTTCAGGGAAACTTAAGACTATGTGTGTCTAAAAAAACATTAATTTCACACTGAAACCCGACTGCATATATTCAAAGGAAGTACTATTCTAAAAATATCTTTCTTATTTATCAATCAATCAATATCTGGCTTTATTCAAATCAACAGAACACATTACACTTTGATTGTTTATTGGATGAATTATGGTCCTCCTCAGGAAGGTTTATACCTGACTCTGGGTGCATGTTTATTTTATTCAGGAAACAAAGAAAAACCTTCTCTTAGAGTATTTTAGGGAAACCGTCTTTTCCTTCACTTTCAACTTACATCAAAAAACGTTAGCTAGAAATATTATGTGCAATATGTTCCTCCAGTTCTGAGAATAAACTGGTGATGTAATCAGGTAATTTTGTGGTCCAGCCCTCTTAATACACATAGACTTGCCAAATTCTATTTCCCTAAATGTGGTACAATTAAATAATAGCATAATGCTCCTTATGCATGGCTTTGAGTCTCTTTCATTCATAACATAACGGCCAAATCCTTTTTTGGTAAAATTACGGTAATTGCATTTCTCTGATTGTATCTGATTTTCTTTCTCTGAAAGTACCTGTTGCTTCTCTCCACTGCATATGTCAAATACACCAAACAATGCTTTTGGTCTCCTTCCTCTGGAACTCCAGTTTGCATCTCAGTTTTAAGTGAGAGCATGTGCCTGTTTTGGACTGGGAAAGGTTATCGTTACTATTTCCCTCACTGTTAAACTTCTTGTCTCAAGTATCTTCTAGATCAAGCATTCTCAAAAAGTTCTTTATAATTTAAAAAAGCAGAAAAGATTTTCAAACATCATCCAGGAGTAAGGCTGGCATCTCTGTAACTACAGATGTAAAAAACTCGGGACATTTAATCGTTAAGACATCAGTGACTGGGAAGCCTGCCACCAACATCCACACTTGATGCACATACATTGTCTTTTGGCTCTCTACAGCTATGCCCATCTGCTTCAGTGGCATGGTGCCCGCTTATCAGCTAGCTGGACAGTTTCAGTACGCAGAGGTGCCAAATAAAGGTTTTACATGGGTAGCCTGTATAACCCTGAAAATGCCACTTCTTTTGTAGGAAGAAATGCTAAGATACTAATAGACTACCTCTTCATGCATTTTTTTCCACTCACTGAAGATGGGTTTTGCCAAAATCATTTTAACATCTCTTTTACAATGAAAGATAGGGTATTGATAGTCAAAGGGAAAGCAAGCAGTACCTACAGGTAAGACACCAATAAACAAAGCCATTATGAGATAAAATTCAGAGAGTATGGCAGATCAGGAGTATAGTTTAAGTATGGTGCACTATATGCCACTAATTCAAAGGATGAAAAAGCCAAAAACAACCTCTACTCCATTTTACATATTTTGAAACAAGGAAAGCTTTGCAAATGTAGGAATTTCATCACACTGAGAAGAATTCAATGAGATTATTATGTGCCAACACATAGATGAGATGTTCTACATAGCCTTAGTTTGTCCTATAGAGATGACACACTATTCCCACAGAAATTTAACGAGCCTTTTTTTTCAGTTTGTATCAGTAGTTTAGTCAATATTTTAATCAAGAAACATATTATCTTAAAACCGTTTTTCCCTTCATTGCACGAGTCAGGGTCACGAACTTCCATGGAGACCATAACTGCATCAGAACTAACAACAAAAATAGAATAAAATTGGATCTACACATAAAGGTAAAGGGAGAAGTGGCAGCTACTTGGAATGTCAACCTTTAATCACAGAGTAGTCCCCGGTAAAAACATCACATTCTTTCTTTAGGCATAAAAAAAGTCTGTTTTTTCACATTCTCAGGAGGAATTTAATGGAAAATTGTTGATGGCAACATTACTTATTGCTTGTGAGGAAACAAAAAAAAAATTTACTAAGTACTGATTACTAGGTGAAAGCAGCGAGTTAAAATAGTTTTGGCAAGAAACATTTACAACTTGAGAAGATTATTTTCTACAATAAATTGGTGATTAATGAAAGACACAAAGGCTAGGGACTTGTAAAATCTTTAGGAAAAAAAACCCTTCTGGAGTATAATGTTCTAGAGTTCTTGTAAATCCATCACTAATATATGTTGTGTAGAAAATTTAATTAAAATATAGCTATAGTTCTGTTTAGATGAATCACCTGAAAACAACCATTGTTCAGCACAGATGTTATTTCAAGCTAAGGCTGCTCTTTTATAGCAGTCCTAACTCAGCAAACTGGAATATAAGGAGATTTTTTAACCTTTAAAGTCTTTAAAAAAAATCTTGAGAATTATATGATGAGGGAATTGAACTGACTTGCAAGCTACAAGATGCATATGAATTTCTCATGTATCATTAATACAACCAATTACAGCATAATTTCTGATATAACAACATTAGGAGATATGGCAAATACAATCAAGAAACCCAATGGTATGACTATAGGGTGCAAAACCTGCCTTTAAACACAAGGTTACACAACTTTGCTTTGCTTTGAGTGTGTGTTGGGTGAGATGATTTTCAGGCATTCCTTCCAACCCAGCTTTTCGTCAGATTCTTTGATTCTTAACAGAGCTTTCTTGGCATTATGACTCTATGCACAGCTCAGATGGAAAAGCATACCCATTATTTTGATAAACACTCAGTGTTACACAGACCCTTTCCCAGTACTTTTCAGAAAAAAAAAAAGCAGGTTGTTGAAAGGATGATAGCTCAACAAATTAAATTATAAGGAGGTAAGAAAGGCCAACACTGAGGGAACAAACAGCTGATACTTCAAATAGGGTGGGAACATATCCAGATGTCAAGATGGTATTAAATGACACTAGCAATGAAAACCATAGTAGCTCCCACACTGTGGCAGAAGAGCCATGTGACTTTCATTGCAGCAACATAGCTTACCATGCAAAATCTTAGCACCTCTGAGCCAAGAAACTTCACCAGTGCCCCCAGCATCACCACATCAGAGAGACTGTGATGACAGTTTTATGACAGGAGACAACAGCATGACAGACTGATAACTTTGCTTGGAAAAGCATTGGGTTTTTGAGGAGCCCAGTCTGGATTATTCCAAATTCTGTAAGGTATAATGAAAATTGAAGAGGTTTTTCCCACTCTCCAATTTCATTTCAAAGTGCCAGATTAAGTGTGTCCTCCTCATGGTATGTGGAAGTAAGTACTGAAACACCCAGTAGGAAAATACTGTCATTTTTTAATTGCTGTTGCCTTAAGATCAACAGGATAACTTTGTGATCACTGAAGAAACTTGTAACTATGCAAGCTAAAGTTCATGCTTCTATTTCATGCTTGAATTAAATTAGAATATGCTGCTGGCCTGATTGCTTGGGTGTTTCAAAAATACTTTCCTGTCCAAGCACAATAATGTATTTCATGAAAAGAAAAAAAAAAATGCTTCTAAGCATCCAAAGGAAATTTAAGTGAAACACTGGAAAATTAAGAAAGGTGAGAATGAGAAGTTACTCATATTAATTTAGATCAACAACCAATTCTGGATGCTGCTATTTAATATTTCTTTTTACCTTCACCACCCGGTCCAGTCTTTTGCTTTATTTACTGAATATCATCCATATTCAGTTGTTTTTCAGATTTTCTAGGACCAGCTGACTTACTGCAGCATCTGAGTACATCTTAAGCATGGATTACTTTCCTAAGACCCTAGCTGGGCAGGGCAATAGTTATTAGTCCCATGTTAGAGACGAGAAATTTCTACTGCAAATAAGTCTGGGGCGCTGAAGGCAAACACATTATTCATTACCAGTGAGAGAAACCCATGTTGTGCACTAATAAGGAGATGCTCACTTTGATCATGCAATTGAAGACTGTAGCATAATTCAAAAACATAGGTGGCTAAATAAAGGTCACGGAGGCAGTTTCAATTTTGGAACTTTCTCAGTCTCGGGTGCTGCATTTGCAGCTTTAATAGACTCTTGTTCCAGTGCATGTAAAAGTGTGTGTCTAGGTATTTTCACAACTGTGCTTACACTGCGGATAGTGGGTGTTATGCAGTCAGGCAGCCACAGGTAATAATGTGTGATGATCAGTGTCCTCCACATGAGCTGATGATGGAGGATAATGTTTTAGCTCCCAGATAAGTCTTCTGTTAACATGTTAGTAAAAATACTTCTATCTTGTTTAAAGATTTAAAACAAAAAGAAACCCCAAAACACTATTACAGAGAGATGTTGATCTACATGTGAGCCATCAGAGACCCTCAGTCTCTCAGAACAGACCTGTGCCTATCAAGGCAACAAAATGACAGGAGGCAACACCCCACCACAACTAAATGGGCTAGAGGCTTCTGCGCTCTGTCCTCCTCCCTTTCCCTGCAGTGAGTGATGGCTTCTTTCTTCTCCTCCACAGGGCTGGTGCAAAGAAAGGATGGTGTCTTTGGTTCTCGATCCTGCACAGGTGACATTTACCTGAGCCAGGAGAGGCACAGGCAGAGTGAGGGCCCGTGCAGCCCCCAGGGTTCATCCGTCTGTTCAGCAGGAGCAGAGCCTGCTCCCTCAGCACCGCAGCTCAGTTGTGGGATGGACGGCAGCATGTTGGCTCTCTTGCCTAGAGTTTGCTGCCATCCTCTAATTTGAAATCACTGCCCATTCAAACAAAGCTAGACTAATTTGCAATGCGGACAAATGACAGCCTGAAATGATGCCCTGTGGCACCTCTTCCCTCTTTCTTTCCAAGTCAAATGTCACATTGACATTGCAAAAAGAATTATTAGAACTCATTAGTGTAATCGCTATTGAAAAAAAAACTTTTATTTTTCTTTTAATTCCATTGATCTAGATGATCATAAAGGCTGAGTAGCTTTAACTGTAAAATAAAAAATAGATTAAGGCAAAACTTTAGTTTGAAGGTCTTAACTATAGCTACTCTTAAAAGTGGTTAATTGTCAAGGTCCTGTAATGGAAAATGCTAGACAACTTTATGTGTAAACACTTACTGCCAAACCTGACTCTCATTATGTAAATCATTAAACAGATCCAGCCATTTCTTTTTGCCTGTCTTCCTTTAGAACTTCAGACACTGAGTAAATGCACTGCTGGGATTTCAGTAATATTCAGCAGATATGTCCCCATTCTGTGATGAAACTTCAAAAGAAGCAGAACGCCGTAGAAAAGCTCTACTGTCCTTTTGTCTACAAGAAATTTCAGTGGATTACCCAAATCTTGTTGCTTTTTGCTGGTCATCTCTCCTAACTGTTAGAAATCCTTTTGCCCTCATGCCTTCATTACAGACATCCCACAGCAGTAGTAATACAGAGAACACACAGGAGAATTTCCAAAGGAAGGAGGTTAAGAAAGATAGCAATATTAATACTGCAAAGAGAGTTAGAGAAAAAGTCTGAAAACAGAAAGGGGTGAGTGAAAGGTTAAGTAAATAAGATAATGTTCAAACACATAAGCCACAAGAGGTCATTGGAGAATATGGTCACGTCTTTAAGGCATTAAAAGGGTAATTTCACTGACAGAAGAAAACGATAATTCTAAAATGTAGACAGGATCTGTGCCACACATGAGCTTTTGGGAACAAAAGCCAGAAAGATAACTGTAAAACTCCAAAGGGAAAAAAAAAAGAAGAAAAATGTCAGAGTATCATTATCAGGTCAGTAGTGGTCAGCAAGAAATTAGAGTTGGAGGATTAAGAAAACTTTCATGGCAGTTGGATTCTGTCCCAGAACACTAATGAAATGGCAAAAAAGATAAAAGAACAATTAGCTTATATTTGTAATCTCTTAGCTGCAGGACCACACTTACATAGAAAAGCAGTGGATGTAACTGCAAAGCACTTTGTCATTAAAATGAAAAGATGAAAACCTAGAACACCCATACACTTGTCACATAGACCTAGCTATAAAACCAGAAAGCCAACTCTCCCCCACCAGACAGAACTGGTTCAAAGGAATCAGAAAGTCTTGGCTTAGCAGTATCAACATGGATTCATCTCAGGGCTTATCCAAATGCTCATTAACTGGGCTGAGCAGCAGAAGGCAGACCTAGGAAGAGAGGAATCCTTAGAAATCTCTGCCCTTTCCCATTACTGAACACTTGCTTATCTCACTCAACCTAAGACCACATTTTTCCTTGGGGTGAATGGATAGAGAGAGAAGGACAGTGCACCCTTGTTCTCTACCCAGCTCCAACATTTGCAGTGTCTTTGGATGAATTAATTCTGTGGCAACCTTGTCGGCTCCCAATTTAAGTGAGAACCTATTGTCATGATGACATTCCCGTGGCACTCGTTTTGGAACAAAACGCTTCAGAAAGCAGATGAAACATCATAAGAAGCTGCTGTGCAGCTGGGCTATCACATTCCCTATTTACCCCAGAGCTGTTGTTCTAGGCATGCTGATGCTTTTGCCTGCTGAAGGTGTATTAGGAAGAAATGAAGTGGATATTTTTTTAGTTATCCCATGGGATATTCTTGCAGACCATTCAAACTAATAAATGGCAAGTCTTACAAAAGGTCTCAAGTGCAGATTGCAGATGTGATCCCCTAACTCTCACTGGAAAGAAGCCAGAGGCTGGTCTGTACAATTGTTTGGATTCAGCAGGGATTTCTGTCTTAATACCTTATTTTGTAGTGGAAACTGAAAGACTACTATATATAAACCTGCAGAAATCAAGTCTTAAAAAGCCTACAGTGCAACATTTTTATTGATGAAAGAAAGATAAGGGAACCTCTGCCTAACTACAGGAAAGTCCTGAATCTTTGTCTTAAGAAACGTATTAGTCCAGTAAATTCTTGACTCTGGCATGAATTGCACTGTTCAGTACTCTTCCTCAGAATGATCTGTAGCCAGCATTTATAAATCACTGCTATGACAGATTGGGTGAGAATATCTGTTTGGTGTGGCAAGTCTCCAGCTCCTTCCCATATGCCTTTTGATACACAACCTATTCCAAACCTTGTGGATTTAGCATAGCAATAAAGAAAGCACAGGAAGTCAACAGAAAGAGACAATGGGCTGTCCAGTGAATTCAAAAACGTATGATTAGTTTGCTCCCTTTGCTCTCTACATGTTAGAAAGCAAGTGAGAAATGGACCCTAAACTGGATATGTAAAGTATAGCATGTCTGGGACCCAGAAATATAATTAACAGAATGCTATAAGTGTTGGCGTTATGGCTAATTTTCTCATGTTATGTTAATCCTTAAAAATCAGAAAGCAGAAAAGAAGGCTTGAGTTCATTTAGTTTCACAACTGGAAGATACCAAGACTATTATCCACATAGCTATGTATTTTAAATATATATCACAAGGGTTATGGCCCTCCACAGACAAACATTTATTAAAGAATAGCTCTATGAAAACCAGTCTTGATTTGGAAATAGCTGTGACATCCATTGTATTTCTAAAAGGCCGTTTATCAAGAAGAAGATTGTTCAGGGAAAGGTAAAACTTTCACAAACAATGCAGAGTAGACCTGCTCTAACCATTTCAGTAATAGATACCTAACAGGAACTTATTATGTGGTACAAATCACATTCTTTCTGATTCTTGAATTGAAGATCAGTTGTGAAAGATGTATGTAAAGGATGTTGTTTAAGTGTTTAAAATGCACTTGTTTAAGGTTAACTACCCTCTATCTGGATAAAGTCATTCTTGTTGCATGATAAATGCTAAGGAAGGCAATTTATGGGTGGACTAGAGTCTTCTACAGTAGCCTCTATAATTCTGAAGCATTCAAATCAGGGCTTAAAAGCCTAATGTAAAACAAAGAAATAAATATGTTGCAGATAGGAAAAATAATGAATAGCATTTCTATTCCTGCTCGTTACATATTATCCTCAAGTGGGAGAGCTGCATAACCAACTTACATGTCTCCAGAGAAAAAGGGATGCTGTTTTACTCAGACGTCCTCCCATGACGACATTTTAAGCTGTGATCAGCATTTTCTAGCCAGAAGAACAAACTTCAAAATGTCAGTAAATTCTAAGTGTGCATACGGCACTGCAAGAATAAAAGGAGAAAAACAGAGTTCTGCCTTTCTACTAATAACAAAGAAGGATTTTAGCTCCACTGTTCAAATAAGGGTTCATTTTTGTTCTTACTGGAAATGTTTGAGACCTGGAAGGTCTAACTACATTTACATGACTGCTGTTAGATCATCAGTATTAGTGCTACTTCACTACTATGTTATCCTCCTTTCCAGTTACCGTGATTAAAAAAAAAGAATTCGACTACCACTATGAAGTTCCCATTCCAATGTTATTCATAAGGATATTTTTTGGTTTAGATCAGATTCATTTTCAAAAATGCAATGAAAACTATGAAAATATACCCAGTAAGTAATCCAAAGATCACCTGAGCAGGAGGTAAAATTCAAATACCAGCCTAACACCATTTCTGCCCAAGGTTGACTTTACAACTGAACTCATGTCTTTAATTTTTTGATTCTTTTGTCAGACATATATGTTGAACTATTTTTTTATCTTATTTGTAGCTTTGATGTATTCCAAGAATAGCTTTACACCTGTCAGTTGCTTCTGGCATATTTAGAGATTTCCCAGTAGTATGAGATTTCCTGCCTTGTGTTGCTATCCTAAGAAAGATCAGGTAAGCAGTCTTCAGTGCTTCCCCTGGAATAGTAACTACTTTTTTTCTTTTTTTTTTTCATAAATAATATCTGCTTATTTTATTCTTGTAATTTCCTTACAAAAAAATCTATAGTCTTATCTTTAGACTCCTGTTGCTTTGTGGGCAAGTGTCTGAGAAGCTTTGATGGCTTTATTGACTGATTTGCAAGCAGAAGAATCAGACAAAATGTTGCCATATTTTCCAACAGATTCCACAAATTAAAAAAACAAAACAAAACAAACAACTACATCAGCATAATCTTATTATACTTCCTGGCAGAAATTTTCACAAAACTTTTCTGAAGTCTGAAAGGTTATTGATTTGAAAGAATATTTTGAAGAGCATTAAAAAGTTTGCAGTTCTTTCAGCTGCAACACTTGTTGCTCTAGTGTTAGCTCAGGATCCAAGAACTTCAGTTCATGGTGTCTGTTCTGTTCAAAGAGAATACATCTCTAAGCAAAATCATGAGTTCATGAATTCTTGTGGATCAGAGATGCAATAACTCTATTGTATTTACCCTTGAAAATTAGACTGGATAGCTGTAGACTGTGATCTCCACCATGTTGGGTTTTTTCCAACACATTCAACCTTTTCCTTTCACTTTTAGCAATATTGTCACATATTGGCTGACTTCGCACAGACATTTTAACTGGCTCCGGAACCAGCTCTCTCTGTATCTATGACGACTGTTTCTACCTTCATAACAGAAACATTGCTGGTTTTTTAACACCCACACAAGCAGTCACTTGTTTTGTTTAATTTCTCATCCCTCAGTATATTTCCCTTTGCCATCCAAATGTGTTGATAATTAAACCTGACTCACAGTTCATGGTTTCAACGGCTAAAAATTAGAGACACAATGTTACAATTTAGCATAACTTCCCTGCAAAGTTCTCATTTCTTAATGACCTATACTACAGTTGCTGTGGAACCTGTTTACTAATGTTTACACTCTCTCTGTATGCATGCCATACGTTACTCCTGCATGTCCATTTCTGTTTCCCCTTTAGCAAGCTCCACACAGTGCAAAATTTGACAGTACATTTGCTATGTGAGAATTGGAAAAATATTAAGCTGGTGCTGAAATCACTTACCCAGCACACTCCGGAATTTCACACTGGATTCTAAATCCAGGTCCAAATCTATGCAGATTTCAGGAGGACAAACCAAAGATTTCATAAGCATTTCTCTTCTGTGACAGGATCAATCAACTTAACCTTTGTTGACAGCAATAAATGATGGAGTCCTGGGGTCGTCGTCAGGTAATGTCTATTGCATGCGCAGAAATTTTCTACATTTCTTTGAGATCTGATGCTCACATCTAGCATGATTAATTTAATCCTCGTTTGAAAATACTTGTAAACACATATGATGAACTTCAAGCAAAGTCCATTGGAGATAATAAAACTTAAGAACTAGCTAAGCATTATATACCCGGCTGAACAAAATGCAAAGTTAAATGCAATACTATTGAAGAAATAAGTTAGGGTTTTGGTTTTATTGGTAGTGGGTACCCAACAGACAGTACCCATCAAAACTTAATTCTCCTACCAGTGCTTGCAATGAAGTTATGAAATCTCTTCCCTGAAAGCAATAAATGGAGAAGAAAAAAGAAAAAAAATTGAATAGGTTAAAAAAACTTCATAAAGCAGCAGATTATACTGGAAGCGAGATGTTGTCTTTATAGCTATATATTTCTTTATAGAAATTTAACCCAATTTTCTCAGTTTTAAAATGGCAATAATGTAAAATATTTGTAAGGCACTCAGAAACTACAGTAGTGAGTGTTGTAAAAATATTTATTTTGATCAGATTATATGTGGCAGATAGGCCAAAGATTGAAATATTTGGTCATGGAAAATCTACACACATTATTATTGCAACTAAACTACTCTTTTGCCCATTGGTCTAAGATGAGGTACCCGGCAGGTTACGATGCAGATGCTAATAAAGATGTTGACTACAGTATGCTTATGTCTGTTCAGTGGATGAAAAGCATGACAATTTTCTAATGCTATCAAGTTGCCTGTTTCCATGAGAATCAAATCCATGTAATAAAAACAATAAGCAAGATCTCAACAAGGTTCTGCACCTGCAATATCCTGAGATTTCTGAAAGGGAGGAAGGTGTTGACAAAATAGATACTATTTTCAGACTTTTACGCAATTACAGTTATGCTGCTGATTTGTTGTTGTTATTTCTTTCCACTTACCATTGGGGAAAAAAGTATCCTATCAGTGCTACTTTTGGCCCTTAACACCAAATTCTTAGCTGGTACATTCAGTGAAGTTCCACTGCAAGCAGTAGCTTCCCACATATTTACACCAGGGCTGTAATCCAGATGAGGATTTTAAATCCTCACATCTGCTGGTCTGTGATAACTGCATGATCTTTTTGTGATATCTTGTATCTGATACAGACTAGGCATTTAATAACTTGTATGGCATCTAATATGTCATCTTGTTACAAAAGGAGACAAAGCTGAACAGACGATTATCTGCAAGCTCTTATTTTAAGATAATCAACAAACTTCCACAGTAATTGCATCCTGGCAGCACTCAAACAGCAGACACCGGACACACAGAGAAGCAGTGATCCTTCTCTGTTCCCCAGGCAAATGAGCTAAAACTTCACAGGGACTCTCCTGCCTTAACAATCACAGAAGAAAGCCAGACAGCGAGCATTAGCCTTTGAGACCCTTCTGCAGTTACGACTGGACTTCCCTGTGCTGAGCTTCTGCATGGCTATGCTTCTCTTGTGTTCCAGCACTGCCTTTCAGCATGCTGGGGGTGTTCTTGGGGCAATGCTCCCATTCTTGACCCCTCCAAGGAGTTTGATGCTCCCAAAAAAACATAATAAAAGACCAGCCTGACTTTGCGCATGGTCATTAGGTGCTAGGATCTAAATGGAGGGCCCTTTCCAAAATGGGAGCCTGGTGTACGACCGCTGTGTGTCCTTGCTGTAAAACACAAGAAGTATCTCCTCAGTTCACCTTTGCTCTTGCCTTTGTCGCTGCCATTTCTACATTCTTCTCTCCTCAGTTTTTAGCTCTTCTCTCTAAGTTACAATCTTATCCTATCATTGCTATATTTGTACACTGTTTAGCACAATTGGGCCCATTCTTGATTGGCTTTTAGAAATTACTGTAACAAAAGTGATTAATAATGATATTAACAGCAGCAGCCTTTCAGACTATGCATTTTACTGGATGATAATTCAAATACTAACATTCTGCCAAGAAAGCTTAAACTAAAAGGTGTGAAATTAGTCTGCAATTTTCTAAAGAACATATAATTTATTACTTGCATAAGCAGGTGATAATGCTTATAAAAGCATTTTCAAAACTGTAAATGTGTAGAAAAAAAATTTTGTAAACTAGACCTTTTACTTCACAATTAATCAAAAGATATTTATGTAAATACATTATTACTCAGAAGTTTGACTCCAGCATCATGCAAGACAGCTTTCTGATGCATTGGCTACTCGATACCAAGCTTAACAGTAATACTTTGATCTTCTCTTTAGTTTTGGTGAAGATAGTATGCATTTCTGTTGTTTAGGCTGTTTCATAAATCATATGAAATTTTCTGTGTGCATGGCTGCGTTACTTACCTGAATAATCAATACAGTGAACTAAGAATATTATAGAGGAATGTAGGATTTGCATTCAACTTCAACAAGTATTCAAATGTACAAGATTATAATCATGGGGTGTTTTTGCCTCTCAGCCTTGAAGTTTCATGATTCTGAAAGTCATTTATGAGAATACTGCCAGGAAAAGAAGACATAGGGAGCAAAGTAAATTAATTGTATAAATATTTTCCAAAGTGTTTTTGCAAGGTTGACCAGATACATTTATTTGGTAAGATGTCTTAAAAATTCCTGTTGTAAATGCACATCCTCCATACATCTGAAATGCAAAGTCACTATTCTGTTTCTGAGGGTTAGAAAGTTCAGCAGGCAAAAATCCATTCACATGGTAGATTTGCATTTAAATTTGATTTAATTTAAAAAGAGAACTTGTTTTTGCTGTCCTGTTTCATGTCTACATCAAATTCCAGTGGTAATCCTCTTTTCAGTCAATCTTATTGCGGATCAGAATTTATAGCCACAATTCTCCGAACGTGTTCATACTTATCTTTATGCCTAAGTAGTCCTGCTGAGTTCAGTGTTTTACTGTTATGAAAATACTTAAAACATGCATGTAGGTGTGTGTAGAATTGATTCCTTAGTTGTCTGAATATCTTTGTTCACTTCAGCAGGCCTCTAGTGACTCCACACAGCTGTCTACTCACAGAAAATCAAAGAATAGGTAGATAAACTACTTTAATGAATGAGTGAAATGAAAATCTTCTAATCAGATCTTGCATTAGCATCAATATTAACCTTTTTTACCCTTAACATTCTTAGTACCATTTCACAATACTTGTGATACTTGCTGAAGACTGTACAAAGTAACGAAATAGTGATATTCTGTACTTATTTTTGCTTTCAAAAGGGTCTTTAAACTTTTAAAGAAAATATTTCTAATGAATATTCAGTTATGCCTTGCATTTTTTGGGCTGAAATTTTTATTAGAATCAAATTAAGTTCATATATAATTTAGTTACAGCAAAACTCTCCTCATTTGGTAAAAGCTGCGGCAAAGTTTCAGACGATTACTTATTCTGGAAGAATACATAGAATTACATAGATGGCGAGGGAAAAATTACAATTGGAGTAGAATTTTAAAATAAACAGCTAGCCAAAATGCAGCTATATAATGTTTAAGATACAGTTTATTCCCTGGATTAGTGAAAGGAAAGAAAGAATTTTAATTGCAACTGTTATCTGTTATGTATATTAAAAGCTTTCCATTTTCACTGATGACAACCACAGCATGCATGCAACTATTGACTAGAAGCCTTTCATGAGGAATGGATTAATAGCATTTTTCCCTCTGGTAGATATAAATATTTTATCTATAGCTCAGGAAAACTTCAGATAGTTAAACTGTTAACTATATCATTCTCCTTTCTCCTACCATGCTACTCCTCCCAGAAGTTTTAGAGCAGGAAAGTCTTACAAGGGTGGATATCAGTTTTAACTGCAGTATAGCACATTCATTATATGCCTTGACTTTCTAAATACCCCCTTGTCATATGGTCTTCTTGTTCTTGGTGCGTGTAATTAAAAGCATAATGGAAAGCAGCCCAGTCTAGCTTCAAAGGGAGGCATAATAAGGTGGATTCAGCATGGCTGTATTATCCAGATATTTACCCATCGTGCTACATTCCCATCCTTACAGCTATGGGAGAAACCCTGTTTTCACAAGAGTTGGTGCAAATCTCAATCCCGTAGAATAGTTTGAAAAGGGTTTTTACTTCTGGTCTAAAAGACAAAAAATGAGTAATTTGAATCCTTGGAGTTTTTCAAGACCCAGCTGGAGCAACCTGATATAAATTCAGTGTTGACCATGCTTTGAGCAGGAGGTTGGACTAGAGACCTCCTGACATTCCTTCCATCCATAAGCACGCAGCTGTCCAGGTCTCTGGCTGCAGCGAGTGCCACCAGCTAGCGCTGGAAACGGACAACAGCAAAGGGAATAACTGCATAAGGTGCGATCAGGTGGACTATCTACTCTGCCTGGTGGCAGAGCTAAGAGAAGACGTAGATAGGCTACGAAGCATCAGGGAGGCAGAGCAGGAGATCGACTTGTGGAGCCGTGCCCTGACAACCCAGGAGTGTACCCAGGAATAACCTGTAAAAAAGGCCTGGGACCAAAGGGCACTAGTAACCTCCCCCCATCGGACTGAAGGAAGCGACGCAAAGGAAAACAGTGAGTGGAAGTGGGTCCGCAATCGGGGCAGGAGGCGAACCCTTCCCTTGCCCACCACATCTCCACAGGTGCCTCTGCATAANAGGTATGAGGCTCTNGATGTGGANGACAAGACGGTGGATGGTGCAGGGGTTGACCCATCCACATTGGAGGAGGCACAAAGATCAGAAGGATCTCCCTCTCATATTACTACCAGCTCCACAAGGAGGAAGAGACGAGTCACAATTGTAAGAGACTCCCAGCTGAGGGGAACAGAGGGTCTGATATGCTGGGCAGACCCTCCTCTCAGGGAAGTCTGTTGCCTCCCGGGAGCACGGGTCAAGGACATTGCTAGGAAACTTCCTAAACTGGTCCAATCCTCAGACCATTATCCTCTGCTGCTCTTCCACGTGGGTGCAGACGAAGTTGCAGTAAGTAGCCCGAGGGTAATTAAAAAAGAATTCAAAGCCCTAGGACGATTAGTAAAGGAATCTGGAGCACAGGTTATCTTTTCATCACTCCTTCCAGCGGTGGGCAGAGACGTTGAGTGACATAGGCAGACTCAGTCTATTAACACATGGCTCCGAGACTGGTGTCACCACCACAACTTTGGGTTCGTTGACCATGGGATGACATACACAGCACCAAGGTTGCTGGCATCAAATGGGAACCAGCTTTCTCAAAGGGGGAAAAGGATCTTTGCCAGGAGCTCGCGGGGCTCATTGACAGGGCTTTAAACTAGAGGTGAAGGGGGAAGGGGAATCTATCAGGCTAGGGGAGGATACACAATGGTTAGAGGGATGGGGGGGCTAGTAAGAACCCTCAGCCCGTTGCCCAGCAGCATGCGAGGGACACTGCAGCAATGTGGAAGTCTTGCGGAAGGGAGCTGGAGGCGCTTGAGGTATCAGG
>Ga0065711_1028013_pt1 | contig 44311 bp, 18 predicted proteins | sample Hoacrofraction12_FD_59098 | JGI IMG/M metagenome (GOLD analysis project Ga0065711, IMG submission 59098) | Hoatzin crop microbial communities from Cojedes, Venezuela - Epithelial fraction 12 v2 (version 2) | ecosystem: Host-associated > Birds > Digestive system > Esophagus > Crop | place... | reverse complement strand
TGGATTGAGAACTGGCTGAATGGCAGAACTCAGAGGGTTGTCGTCAGCGGCGCTGAGTCTAGTTGGAGGCCGGTAACTAGTGGTGTCCCTCAGGGGTCAGTACTGGGCCCAGTCTTGTTTAACTTCTTGATAAACGACCTGGATGAAGAGTTAGAATATACCCTCAGCAAGTTTGCTGATGACATGAAACTGGGAGGAGTGGTGGATACACCAGAAGGCTGTGCTGCCATTCAGCATGACCTGGACAGGCTGGAAAGCTGGGCAGAGAGGAACCTGATGAGGTTCAGCAAAGGCAAGTGCAGGGTCCTGCACCTCGGGAGGAACAACCCCATGCACCAGTACAGGCTTGGGGTGGACCTGCTGGAGAGCAGCTCTGTGAAGAGGGACCTGGGCGTGCTGGTGGACAACAGGTTAACCATGAGCCAGCAGTGTGCCCTTGCTGCCAAGAGGGTCAATGGGATCCTGGGATGCATCAGGAGGAGTGTGGCTAGCATGTCAAGGGAGGTTCTCCTTCCCCTCTACACTGCCCTGGCTCGGCCCCATCTGGAGTACTGTGTCCAGTTCTGGGCTCCCCACTTGAAGAAAGATGAGGAGCTACTGGAGAGAGTCCAGCAGAGGGCTACAAGGATGGTGAGGGGACTGGAACATCTCTCCTACGAGGGGAGGCTGAGGGAGCTGGGCTTGTTCAGCCTGAAGAAGAGAAGGCTGCGAGGAGACCTAACATATACTTACAAATATCTGAAGGGTGGGTGTCAGGAGGGTGGGCCAAGCTGTTTTCAGTGGTGCCCAGCGACCGGACAAGGGGCAATGGGCACAGACTGAGGCACAGGAAGTTCTGTCTGAACATGAGGAAGAATTTCTTCCGTCTGAGGATGATGGAGCACTGGAACAGGCTGCCCGGGGAGGTTGTGGAGTCTCCTTCTCTGGAGATATTCAAGACCTGCCTGGACAAGGTCCTTTACAGCCTACTGTAGGTAACCCTGCTTCAGCAGGGGGGTTGGACTAGATGACCCACAGAGTTCCTTCCAACCCCTACCATCCTGTGATTATGTGATTCTGTGAAAGCCTATGCGTAAGAATCAGAGACAGAGGCAACAGATGGAACCTGGCTGTGGGTGTCTACTACAGGGTGACTAATCAAGGGAAGCCTACTGATGAAGCCTTCCTCCTTCAGCTCCAGGAGGCTTCATGCTTAGAAACTCTCGTCCTGCTGAGGGACTTCAACCACACCGATATCTGATGGAAAATTATCATTGTAAACTGTAGGGAACCCAGGAGATTCTTAGAATCCATTGAGGATAACTTTTTAAGCGAGGTAATTGACAGCCCAGCCCGAGGCGATGAAACACTGAACCTGGTGCTCACTAATGCAAGTGAGCTCATCGGTGGTGTCAAGACTGGAGGAAGCGTGGTCTGTGGTGATCACACACTGGTGGAGTTCACAGTCCTGAGGGATGTGGGAAAGGTGAGGAGTATAGTCAGGACCCTAAACTTCAGGAAAGCCAAATTCCAGCTCTTCAAGCAGTTAATCAGTAGGACCCCCTGAGAAACAGTCCTCAGGGACAGGGCAGAAGAACAGAGCTGGCAGATATTTAAGGAAACTTTCCACAGAGCCCAAGAGCTCTCAGTTCCCAGGTGCAAGAAGTCAGGCAAGGAAGGGAAGACACCGGATGGCTGAGTTGAGACCTGCTGCTCAAACTAAAGGGCAAGAGGAAATTGCACAGGTAGTGGAAGCAGGGACAGGCATCTTGGGAAGACTAGGAATGCTGCAAGGTTATGTAGGGATGAGGTCAGGAGCGCCAAGGCACAGCTGGAGCTGAACTTGGCAAGGGATGCTAAGAATAACAAGAAGGGCTTCTACAGGTATGTCAGCCAGAAAAGCAAGTTGAAAGAATGCATATTCCCCTGAAGAACAAGAATGGCAAGCTAATATCAAAAGCAAGGAGAAGGCTGCAGTACTCAGCAACTTTTTTCCCTCATTCTTCACTGGCAACCTCTCTCCTCGCCCCTCCCCAGTTGATGGACTGCAAGATGTGGACCAGAGGGGTAAAGACCCTCCCACTATAAAGGAAGACCAAGTTTGGGATCACCTAAAGAACTTCAACATACAGAAGTCTATGGCACCTGACGAGATGCATCCCAGAGTCCTGAGGGAGTTGGCTGATGGCATTGTCATGCCACTCTCCATCATATTTGAAATGCCATGGCAGTCAGGTGAAGTCCCTGGTGACTGGAGGAAGGGAAACATGGTGCCCATTTTTAAAAAGTGTAGGAAGGAGGACCCTGGGAACTACCGACCTGTCAGCCTCACCTCTGTGCCTGGGAAGATCATGGAAGGGAACCTCCTAGAAGCTATACTAAGGCACATGGAGGACAGGGAGGTGACTGGAAACAGCCAGCATGGCTTCACCAAGGGCAAGTGCTGCCTGACCAGCCTAGTGGCTTTCTATGATGGCATGACTAGATCAGCGGGCAAGGGAAGAGCTATGGCTGTGATCTGTCTGGAGTTCTGTAAAGCCTTCGACACAGTCCCTCACAACATCCGTCTCTCTAAATTGGAGAGATATGGATTTGATTGGAGGACTGTTCGGTGGCTAAGGAATTGGTTGGAAAGTCGCAGCCAGAGGGTAGTGGTCAATGGCTCAATGTTGAAATGGACACTGGTGATAAGTGGTGTCCCTCAGGGGTCTGTACTGGGACTGGTGCTGTTTAACACCTTCATCAGTGACTTAGTGAGATCGAGTGTACCCTCAGCAAGTTTGCAGGTAACACCAGAGTGGTGCAGTTGACACACCAGAAGGACAGGATACCACGCAGAGGGACCTGGATAGGCTCGAGAAGTGGGCTTGTGGGAATCTCATGAGGTTCAACAAGGCCAAGTGAAAGGTCCTGTATCTGGGTCAGAGCAGCCCCCACTACAAATACAGGCTGGGGGATGAAGGGATTGAGATCTGCCCTGATGAGAAGGACTTGGGGGCACTGTGTGGGGTTCGCTGCTGTGGAGCAGGGCTTGTAGGCCTTGCTTGACCAAAGTCAGTGATCAAAGGAAGCCCTGATGAAAGATTCAAGGACTGTGGAAAAGTACAGAAAGAAGTAAACAAGAACAGAAGCCAAGGTTCATAAAGAAATAGGACTGAGTAGTTTGCCAAAAAAATAATTCGCAAGTAAAGATGTTACTGGGAGGAAGTTATATCCTGTACTAATGAGAAACTAGATATCAAATATAATCAGTAGTTGGCACCATAAATATCAAGTATAATCTGTAGCTGTCACTAGAGAATTGCATGTTTTGATAAGATAATCTTAAAAATGGTATACAAGGTACTGAATCTATGAATAAAGTTTGACATTTGCAGCATTCATATTGTATGCGTATGCTTTGTCCATCTTCATCACGGACATGTCGCAACAGCACTGGTGGATGAAAAGTTCGACATGAGCCACCAATGCGCACTTGCAGCCCAGAAGGCCAACCATATCCTGGGTTGCATCAAGAGAAGCATGTCCAGTAGGTCAAGGAAGTGGATTCTGCCCCTCTACTCAGCTCTGGTGAGACCCCACTGGGAGTGCTGCGTCCAGCTCTGGAGCCCCCAAAGTAAGAAGGACATGGAGCTTTTGGAGCGGGGCCAGAGGAAGCCACAAAGATAATCCAAGGGCTGGAGCACCTCTCCTGTGAAGAAAGACTGAGAGTGTTGGGGCTGTTCAGCCTGGAGAAGAAAGGGCTGCGGGGAGACCTTATAGCAGCTTTTCAGTACCTGAAGGGGGCCTATAGGAAAGATTGGGAAAATATTTTTAGTAAGGACTGGTGTGATAGGACAAGGAGTAATGCCTTTAAACTAAGTGAGGGTAGGTTTAGACTAAATGTAAAGAAGAAATTCTTTACGATGAGGGTGGTGAGACATTGGAATGCTTTGCCCACAGAGGCAGTGGAGGCCCCATCCCTGGAAACATTCAAGGCCAGGTTGAATGGGGCTCAGAGCAACCTGGTCTAGTGGAATATGTCCCTGCTCACTGCAGGGCGGTTAGGCTAGATGTCCTCTAAAGGTCCCTTCCAAACCAAAGTATTTTATGATTCTGCGTGAGGGATTTCTGGTAGACTGGTGAACCCGATATGCTGACAGACTGTTAACTCCAACACTCAACTTTTCCAACACTCAACTTTTTTCTTGTCTTATCTCACAGTAAATACTGAATTTTTATGTCAGTATAGCAATAGGGAAGAAAATGCAAAGAAAACAAAAATCTCTAGTTCAGGTAGAACTTAGAAACATTTTTTTTTAATTAAAAGAGATATTTTGTATGGATTTTATTTTGTTTAAAAATCAAATTCTTTGTGTGAATTAACATCAATCTTTTTATTTCCCTTCTTTTTATGTTTTAAAAATTGTTTCAGCTTTTTAAGCCAAAAAATATTGTTTTTATACCAAAGAGCTGACAGATTTTCCCTTAAGAAATGTTGAAAGTAACATTCTATGTTTCCATGAAAAAATATTTCACTTGCTATTAGATACTTAAAAATGTCAAAAAGAAATGATTTAGACTTTTTATTTCCCTCCCTCTTTATTCTTTATTTGAAACTATTGTAAGTAGATTCATTTCCACCTACTCTCACTCCAAATCGCTCATACTGTTAAATTTTCTGTGCCTCAAATGCATACTGATCACACTGGATAGAATTGGTTGATCCAGCCCAGCCATCAGGCTCTACATTACACAATGATCCTAGTACTTTGAACACCTCAGACTGCTAATCCATCACACTAGTAGAGCAGTTTTAGTGCTGTACTGCTTGGAACCCTCAAAACATCAGGAAGCCCAAGGAACTCTCTGAGCTTGGTCATTTTCATCAATTTCAGACAGCAAAAATCTTCCATTCTATCACTGTTTTAGTGGACGAGCAGTTAGTTTCTTCAGCCGAGAAATCCAATTTAAAACTCATCTGGGAATATCATTATCCTGTAAGCCACATTCAAGTGAGAAAGGAAGCAAAAAAACCCTGCTCAACCAAGGACTAAAGTAAGTGGGTTATTCTTGAAGTAATCTATTCACTGATCAATTTTAGTGAGAGTTTTGACTAAATCAGGACAGAAGAAGAAGTGTAGAATGGGTCTATAACATCACCATCTGCATAGCAATGTTTCTGAAACAACCATTTCATAAGCTTTTTCCAGCAGCTGACCAAAATCCATACAAGTCATTTCTCGAGGGATTTATTCCAGAAATACAGCTTTTAGTATGTATCATTTCAAATACTACTTTCTGACCTCGCACATTTTGGGATCTCTGGCATATCCTATAACCTAAAATAAATATTTTCCCTACCAAAATTGCTGTCTGCTTTAGATTTTTTATTTGAAAAACTATGCTATAAGTGATTTTTGCACCCCAGTTTTAATTTAACAGTCTTTGGTTTCTTGGTGTATTTGTTGTAATACAACTCCATCCAGTTTCTGTTGGTTCAGGTATATTCCTATTTTTGCTTGTTCATAATAGGGTCATTCTGGTCTTTTGCATTCCAAGGAGGCTTTATGCCAGTCATTTAAGGGGTTATTAAATCTTACAATTTCTCCTTTTCTTTTTCTTTTATGACTTTCAAAATGAATGTTCTCTCAAGTTCCTTTATTACTTGTAACCACTTTATCAGAACTCCTTACTCTTTGCAGTAGCTAAACTACTTGGTTGTGATTTAACTCTCTCCCCTGACTCTTGATTCCAGAGAATCAAAATTCTCAAAGGAAATCACCTTAAATTTTACTTTTGGAGGTTGAAGCACTTTTTAATACTTTAATACTCCTTCTTTTTTAGTGCAAAGACATAGTAGAGGTTTGTTCTGCCTCTAGCTTCTTAAAGGAAATGATCAGATTAAAATGTCTTTTTTTTTTAACTTTCTGCGTATTGTATGTGCTCATCTTGAAACACCTCATGGGTTTGATTCTCCTCAGAATTAAGAGAAAATCATTCCACAAATGGTGAAGTCTGAGTGCAATCTTGGCCTTTGGGTATAGTTATATTGCTCACTGGACTACCATCCAGGGCAACCTCTCCTGCTCTTGAGTGGGCTGGTTCATCTACATGATGGTCTGGGGCTGAGCCTGGAGGAGCCTCCTCTGGCACCAGACGCAGATAGCTGCTCTCTGGCTAATCCTGCAGCTGTTCATTTCCCACCTCCACAACATCTCAAGCTGCTAACAAATGCTCAAATCCAAGCTTTTAAACATCAGCTTTTGATACAGACTTTCACCCAACCATAAGAGATATTATCTTGCCTTGACCTCTTCATCTTGAACTTGCCACAGAAGCAATTTCTACTTTGGCCATGGAGACATCTCTTTTTAAATCCCTCTCCCAGCTGCCTCTGCTCTGCCACATCAAATTAAAGTTGCATTGTAAAGGCTTTACAACACACCATTCCCTGTTTCATATCCAGTCATCTGCCTCCATTATGCTAGCCGCCACTGTCTATAAACAAGCAATTTTTGCTTCCCTCATTCTGCTCCTCAAGTGCTGTCGTACCTCAGGAACTGTTATCGTATGTGTTATTTGTTTTCCTTCCCATCCTCCTTATGAGTCCCCCACGTTACAAAACCTGACGGTGGTTACGTGTCTAGGATACAAACACTACAGATTTCTACATCCCTTACAACGCTATATTCCCTTTCTCTCTGCATGTAGTGTCCTACAAGTAGATGGTATCTCTTTGGAGTATTGTCATGGAGTCCCAGTTCCAAAAAGCCACATTTAAGGATTCTCTAAAGCAGGACTAATGCTATCTTGGTGTTGTTTCTCTTTCATCCTGTTAAATCTCCAAGAGAAATTAATTGGTTAGTAAGTCACAGCTCTTGTTCTTAGTTAAGTGTTTGTGTAAATAATATTTTATGAAAAACTACGTACATAAACTCATGCATACTCAGATATGATGTAAATTGGTATGTGGATTGGTCTGCCAGGAAGAGACACACTCATGAATTTGTACATAAAGTGTATTGTTTATAACACGCAAAGCATTAAGACAAGAAATATTCACTCAGCTGCATACGATATCCTTTCTTTTTTTTTAAAGAAAGCTGTGTCAGACAATTACTAGTTTAGATGACAGGAATTAAGAAGTGAGACATTTTTCTAATTGAATTTACATTCAATACAGATGTGATTGGAGGAGTAATCAGTGTGCCCTTGCAGCAAAGAAGCCTAACAGCACCCTGGGTTTCATTAGCAAGATCATAGCCCGCAGCTCAAGGGCAGTGATTATTCTCACCTCTTTAACACTTCTGCCCATTTTTTAACTCCCTAGTATTACAGAAATAAACTATCAATTGCAGCATGCCCAGTGAAGGACAGATCTGGTGGGTAGAGTATGAGACACCCAGGAAGAGACTGAGGTATCTGGGTGTGTTCAGTGTGAAGAGGGGAAAGCTGGGTGGGCACCTAACTGCTGTCTTCAGCTACCTCATGGAGGACTTATCAGATAGCCAGACTCTTCTCAGAGATGCCCAGAGAAAGAATAAGAGGCAGGAGTCAAAAGCCGTAGCAAGGGAAATACCAGCTAAGCATAAAGAATATACAATTCATAAGGAATCTTGTCAAGCACTGAAATAGGTTTTCCAGAGGCTGTGGGATCTCCATTCAGTAATGTTCATAGCTCAGCCCAGGAAGGCCCAGAACAACATATTCCAAGTTTGAAGTTAGACCTGCTCTGGACTTGTTGGGCTATTTGACCTCTAAAGGTTTCTTCCAACTGAAATGATTCCACGAATAAGAAAAATTTGAGGTGTTTCACTCCAGACCAAAATTCACTTTGGGAAAAAGCAGGGTTTGTTGTAGACCGAATTCTGTCCATGGGAACTATGTAAAATGTCCTAAAACTTAGTTTGACTGGATCACCTACTATAAGGAAAGCATGCAGATGGAAAAGCAAAACTGAAACTAATTGTAGCTTATTATTGCTTGATTTATCAAATACATTAACTTGTTACTTACACTTGGCAATTTAGCATAAGAAATTAATTTGCTTTTACCCTACCTCTCTCTGTCTCGTAAGAAGAGAGTAAATTAATGTTCACCATGGTGGGATCCCAATACCCTGGGACTGGCGATCTTAAACACACCTACATTTCCCACACCATGATCCGGAGGGCCAAGGAATAGCAGCTTGCTGCTCCACAAAGTTGTTGGGGGAAGGGATTTTTCAGACTTGGTGGTGGAGGGTCATCCCCTGGGGGAGGCTCTGGCTCGATATCCTAGCCTTACAGCAGTACGGTGGGAAGAGTACCTGTATCATAAGGGACTCCTCAGAAAATAACAATCATCTTTTATTCACAGTATAAGGGCCTTGTGAATCTTGGCCCGTAAAGGGGCCTCCTCTGTGCTACAGCAGTAAAAATTACAGTAAACAGAAGATTTCTCTGCCTCAAAAAGAAAGAACACTTGTTGAATAAACTGTTCTACCAACATAAATAATGATGTCACAGTCTAGGTCTCTGTCTCTCTTTCTGTTCATTTTTAATTGCTTTTGTCTAGTTTCCTTCTCTGGCATAAAACCAGATTTTTCCTCTCTCTCTATCCTTTTCAACAAGGGTTTTTTTTTTAATTTCGCTTTATAATTCCAGGTGGCACTAACCTCTGATGTAGAAGTAGCGTGTTTGCAGGAGTCTGCTTGCACTCAGCAGGGAAGCCACCCTGCAGAAAATTATGTCCTAGTTCATTTATTTCCCATTCTATTTAGCTGCTTTCTTGGATTAAAAGTGATTTGTCAGAAAATATCTCAACTGTTACCAGCTCATCAAAGATGTCAATGTTGGAAAAATTACACACTTCCACCTTGCAGGAATCTACGCAAAGTTACACATATGCATGTGTCTGCATAGGATCAGATACTTTCAGATCAAAGAGGTAGTTCTGAAGAAATAAAATTGAGAATGTGTTACACTTAAAGCATGCTTTTTGCTTCTCGGCATATAAAAGAGATAAACTGAAGGGACAACCTCCCTTCTCTCGCCCTGACAATGCCATGTTCTACACTTTTCTGAGAATGTCTTGTATTCAGGTTCCTGAATGAGAGCTAAACTTTTCTGAAAATGCCTCTCTCACACTGTGATGAAATTCTGTCCCTGTGCTAGATTGAATATCTGATCCTCAAGTCTGCAGAACAGCATGCACTCACTATAACAGGTTTTTCTTTCAGTAAGCAAAAGCTAAATGATCCTTACATTCGCTAACCCATAAACAAAGGAACCTATCCCTTCACTGCCTAGTAGCAGAATAATAATCTCCTGACACCTGACAATGAACAAAACCTACCAAATGTCTCTTTCTGCAAAGACTCAGTCACAGCATTCAGAAGTGTTATTCCTTCTAGCTAAATGGTAAGAAATTTCCATCTGTTTTTTTTCATTAAGTTTCAACAAAAAAATGTGAGAGTCCCATACATTTTCTTCTCTCCTTTCCACTCTTAGACTGCATGAAAAATTGAATAATGTCTGTAGGCAGAAAACTAGTTTTGTATGATTTGTTGATCTATGGAAATTAATTGCAAAATATCTTGACTTCTTTCTGCAAGGAAGCACAAATCAAGCTTCCTTCACATCACGAAAAGCTTAATTCTTGAAAACAAATGGTAAGGGATGAACTATATGATTTTGACTGATTAATCAGACAGATTCTTTCCTTACCAATGTTTGCATAAATTTAGAATAAATCCTTTGGCTTCTTTGTTTTTTCTTGAGCTTTATTATGGATTGAAGAAGTGCAGAGTCTCACTGAGAGATTGATATTGCCCTGGCATAGCACCATTTAACTCAGTTTATTTCAGTAGAGCTACATCTGGTGAATATTGGCTTGAAAAGAGACTCAAGACGAGACTGTTGATTAAGGTATCAAAACTAAAAAAAGAAGGCTTTTACCCTGCTAGGCTATGATAATCCCCTCCTTTTAAATTAGATCTCAGACAGATTAAATGCTTCAGAAGATTTGAACAAGATCTCATCATACACACTCTATTGTTATTAATAACTTATCTTTATTACTAGTTAACTGCACTAATGAGGTATCTTTTTGTTTTAATTTTTAGATCTATACGTTTTTAAATCCTCAAATAAAAATAACGGTTTCTGTTAAAACCCAGTATCTTTCGAGTAAATGATAAGTATAATTATTATGTATGTGTTTTACATCAAATTGCTGTGTTCAGCCATGCCACAGATGGGACTGATTTGGAGTTTTAAAAGGTACAGGTTCCTGGCTGCCTTTACATTTTGTTTTATGTTCTCCCATGTTTCCTGATAGAGCATTTTTGGGGAAGAGGTAGACTACAGGATTAAGTTTCAAGAGGCTGAGGATTACATACCTATGTGAGAATAGATCTGTGATTTGCAAGCAAGACAAGATGTAATATTTTCTAAATGAAAATATCTAGATAGAGAATTACTTGTGTACGGGGTGCTGACTTGTTGAGTGCTGGGAGAGCAAAACTGCTGAAGTCGAGACTCAATTTATTGTAGTACTATATAATATTTACAAGCCTGGAGCAATGAGCTTCTTTCAGTCCAGGAAGAGCCCTACCATGGATAAATACTTTTGTCTGGGCAGGGTGGAGCATTGGCTGGGACCTGGCATCTGAACAAGCAGGCCAGGCAAATGTTTTAGCCTCCTAGAAACTAGGGATACAAAGGACTTCTCTTATTTGCGGCAGGGTGGTAGAAAGGTTGATAAATAGCCTGTGGTAATGCAAGAGAAGTCCTGGGCAACCTGTAGCCCGGAGGGTGAAGTTAGGACAACCTGTCTACATATGGAAGTTCCCATATTGCGTTTTTGGAATATTGTATAGTGCCCAGGCAGTCTGCATGAGTGTCCCCTCGTGGACAATCTTAATGTGCAACTAATGCCAAGCAGTCCAATTCAGTTTCAGATCAAAATTTGCCCCCATCTTCCCTGTCTAGAAAAACTCTGAACGATCAGCCTTCCTCTGGCAGAGTAGTGACATAGATTCCTAAGGCACTTTAATGGGGGTCTGTTCCCTCCCACTCACTGGCTCAGCCGCATTGCCCTTGAGCACAAGACTCAGTACCTTTTCTGCTCCTCTCCATTGCAGAAGCACTGTAGAGCATGCTGGCATCCTTCCTGGTACCGTCATTTATGCCGTATACTGTGTCCTGTAAGAATGTCCTAGGGAGACAGCCCAAAGGAAACCTGCAGTGGTCTCCCAAGGAGCAATAAACCCAGCCAGATATGACTTTCAGGACTGGTGGGATGCGGGGGCACAGCCACGGTGAGACCTACTTGAGAAATTCTGCTATATCCAGTCTGCTTTAATTTGTCAGAGATGTCTCTAGATGGCCACCTATGGACACACCAGATCAAAGATATCCCCTAGCAGAATGGTTATGGGGCAGAGACTATCTGGATTCATTGTGAGGAGTGGAATGGAGAGGGGCATGCAGAAGTGATCAAGGGTTCGTCTGAGCAGAGAAGAGATTTTTTGGGCTTCTTGTAAACCCAAAAAGTCTACTGCAAGCAACAGGGCACACACTTACAACCTTTGGTTCTCATAGCAAAGGCATATGAGTTCAAACACAGGTAGCATTGCAGCCAGTGGCAAAACTCTCAAGGAGAACAACTAAATGAAAGTGGAGAACAGACAAAAGGCACATGGAGAGAGCAGACAAAGCCAGTGAAAAACGTGCATCTGTGAGAAAAAAGAAAGACTCTTGAGAGAACAAAAAGTAAAATTGTAGGGAAATTTTTGTTATATGTATTGTAAAAGAATAGAAGAAAAAAGGAAACTTTCATTAATGTCCTTTTTATTTGTTGCTCTAGACAACATGCAAATGCATGAAGCAGGGGAAATGGAGGAATAATCTAATTACATTTCTAACGAGGGAGAAAACAAGCCTATACAGGAGAAAAAATACGGGTGTTCAATTTCAGTGGAGCAAGCTTTTTCAGAATTTCTAGTATTGGGTAAAAGTGAAGGAAATAGAATAATGAAAGGAAGAGCCAAATGAGGGAAATTGGGAGGTGTTCGAAGCAAAATTCATGTTTGCCTCAGGGAACGTTGTGTATATGTATGCTACCTACCCAGTAAATATAATGTAAAGGAAAAGGGATGCCAATGTGATTGAGAAATGTTTTGTATGAAGTAATCAAGGTTAGTAAGGGACTAAATTTGAGGGATAAAATGTGGATTATGGAAGGGAGAGATGAGATATTGTAGAGAATTCAGCAAAAAGACTAAAAGCAAAGTAGGACAAGAGGAAAAAAGAGAAGCAATAGAAATACTTTAGGGCAGGAAGGTCATTCAAGGAGATTATGGGCTAGGATATTGTAAATGTAAGATATTACTAACCAAAGAAATAGATAGGGCAACAATGTGAAATTAATTCCCTGCCTCAGTTTTCACAAAATAAAAATAAAAGACAAATGTTAAAAGCAGACATAAAATTTCCCCAGGGAGAAAAAAGAAATATTAGAAATATTACAGGAAATCTCGGTCATGCCAGAACAGGTAATCAAAAATAATGGTCAAAACCATATACACGAAGAATATATATAGAAGAAAATCTAAAACTACCTCTACTCAGGTACGCATTACTGCATTCTTTGCAAGAAAATAAAGAAAAAAGAGGTTACAGTAGAAAAGAATAAAAATTTCAACTCACAGCTCTCTTTTTAAAGCATATCGATGACAAGCTAAAAGCTGTATTTAAAACACCCAGCCCACCAATTCTTCACTCTTCTGATAAAATAAAAGTCTTTGGAAAAGAACACAATAAAACCACTCCTCAAAGCCTTTACGTTTCACTCTTTTATAATTCACATGCCCATTAAGGACATAATGTGCTACCTCTGAAGCCAATGGAAGCATGTAGCGCTGATTTCACGTGGCATTGAGTCAGGTCCCAGTTAATCGCACAGTTTACACGCCTGTACGGGAGAAATGGTGCAGACCTTCACAGCCCTATGTGCTAAGGGTACCTCTACCACCAAATTCATGCATGTTCATCACCGCTGCGTGTCTCAGTCTTCACAGGTGGAAAATGGGACATGCAACTGGTGCTGAAGTGTTTTGAGATCAGTCAGTTGAAACTTTTTGGATTTTACACATACAAAGAGTGCTCAAAAAGCTGCTTCTTGGGACACACAGAGGAAGAAATTACTGCTAAGCACCTCCTTATTCCTCTGCTTTGGCTGCCCACCTTGTATAAAAACAACAGGGCAGAAGAACTGTTGCATCTGTGCTCCTACGCCTTTCCAGTGACTCATGTCCACTTGTGTGTACCAAAGTGCAGGTCAACAGGAGGGAAAAGTACTGCTTCTGTCCTATAGCTGCTCTTTTAATTCATTCTCTACTGCCAGGTGCATGAATTACTTGCTGCTACTTCCTCAGGGAAGGTTGCAGCTACCATGTTTTCAAGCAGTGCTGAGCTAAGATATCTAAAAACCATCATCATAACAGTCTTAGAAAAATCAACCTTGAGGAGTAACATATCTGACATTCCATCTGAGGTCAGTGGTTCAAAACCTACAGGGAGCTTTTTTTACCCCTTTTGTAAATGTTCAGCACCAGTAGGACCTCTTCTGACAAAGCTACAGTTGGGTGAGCCGAATCCTGCTCCAAGTAGCTTTGGAATGCATTCAGAGAAATTCCCCTGACTTCTGCATGCACGTAGAGCTGCCAAGTTGCAGCAGCAAGGAAGATATTTTTCTCAGTACATCACACTGATATAGGCATCTGATGGTGTCTTTTTATTCAGGTAAAAGCTCTTAAAACCCATTTTGAGAGTCTTTAAATGTTGGTGAATAGCTGTCACACAGAACTCTCACCCTTAGCTCCTCGGATAAGGTGTGAGGCATAATGTTGCAGAAGCACAGGACTGCAGTTTTTGCTTGGTTTTATCTCAAGTATAAATGGTGCCCCACATCTTGCTGGAAGGGAGAAAACATTTGTGGAAATGGGACATGGACAGCAACAGGCATATCACTTCTTTGAGTATATTGACTTCAAATTTCCACTGAATCCAGAGGAATGTGTTTTTTCCATCTGCTGTGTATCATAAAGTGATCTCTGATCCATCTATGAATTTAATGCACAGGCGTTTGGGGAATATTTTCAGAGGTGTCATTTCAGCTGTGAATTGACACTGGCTATACTGAAGTTAGACCTACACCAGACGTGAAAGATTAAGCAGCAAATTAGCCAAGCATAAGCAGAATCCAGACTTCTTTGAATCACATTCTCACATATATCTTGAAGGTCTTTAGCCTTTTCAAGTGATCAGTTATATTAATTAGATGTTCTGGTGTATTTATTTAATTGTGTCCTATATTTGAGACTATATTTAAGCTCTACTGTATCAATAGAGAAATTCCAGCTTCGCAGCAGAAAGGAGCTGTACAATTGAACCACTCTTCAGTTCAAGCAGAACAGCCAGAAGAAAGCACCACTATATAACTGAGTGACATTTTCAGTGAAGTTTACAAACAGACATTCAATCTTCTGTAGCAGAGACTTCATTGCAAGAACTACTCCAGTAGTTGAAAGATGTTACTCCTTGCCCTGTCGCAATAAGCCCTGCTGAAAATATTTTCCCTATATTTCCTACAGACCTCCTTCAGGTACTGAAAAGCTGCAGGTCTCTCTGCAGCCTTCTCTTCTCCAGGCTGAACAACCTTAACTCTCTTAGCCTTTCCTCATAGGAGAGGTGTTCCAGCCCTCAGATCATCTTTGTGGCCCTACTCTGGATCTGCTCTAGCAGGTCCATGTCTTTGGTGTGCTGGGGGCTCCAGAGCTGGATGCAGTACTCCAGGTGAGGTCTCACCAGGGCAGAGCACAGGGGCAGAATCACCTCCCTCGACCTGCTGGCCATGCTTCTCTTGATGCAGCCTAGGATATGGTTGGCCTCTGGGCTGCGAGTGCACATTGGTGGCTCATGTCAAGCTTTTCATCCACCAGTGCCCCCAAGTCCTTCTCGTCGGGGCAGATCTCAATCCCTTCATCCCCCAGCCTGTATTTGTAGTGGGGGATGCCCTGACCCAGACGCAGGACCTTTCACTTCACACAGGCCTACCTCTGCAGCTTGTTCAGGTCCCTCTGGGAGCCATCCTGTCTCTCGGGCATGTCAGCTGCACCACTCAGTTTAGTGTTATCTGCAAACTTGCTGAGGGTGCACTCGATCTCACTAAGTCACTGATGAAGATGTTAAACAGCACCAGTCCCAGTACAGACCCCTGAGGGACACCACTCGTCACCAGTGTCCATTTCGACATTGAGCTGTTGGCCACTACCCTCTGGCTGTGACTTCCTTCAGCTGCATCAGATGTGTGGTGACCTATTACAGGCTGTAGACAGTCAAGACTACTGTGCAAGAAGTATTTGCTTCATTGAAATTCCCTGTGCAAGCACTTCCTTGCCATGAATGGCATGCCATACCTAGTGTTACGCATACATATTCTAAAGCACTTTTCTTGGCAAAGAAAAGGCAGGTCTAACACAGGTGTTTGAGTCCTATTCTCCTTTCTTATGAAAGCAAAGTCCTGCCCATGGGATTGAATGACTCCATAGAAAGATAAAGGCTTGGACTCTGCTATCCAGAAAGCAACTTGGCAGAATGGCATCTGGGAGTCCCAGTGGATAGCAGGATCCTGTTCTGCAAAGATGCTTTCTGGACAGGCCAAGTGGACAGCAAGATGAACATGAGTGAGCTCTAAGGCTTTTCATTAAGGGCAGACAACTGCATATTTGTCTTCTGTACAAAACAGACATAAAGGATCAAGTTCAGCTGAGGCCTTCAAGCTGGTCAGGGTCCCTCATGCATGCAGTGTATAAGGAAGGGCTGAAAGAACAGGCTATGCCCAGACTTTAAAGAGAAGGATAGGGGGATGGTATTGCCAGCTTCAACTATCAAATGGAAGTGTATTGAATAGGTGGATCCAAACTCTTCTCAGAGTTGCACAGTGATAGGATGAGGGGCAAGACACATGCAAGTTGAACACAGGAAATTCTTTTCAGCTATTAGGAAAAAAACATTTTTTTTCACCACAAAAGTGGTCAAAAACACTGTACCAGGTTTCTCAGAAGAGAGGCTTGGAAATCTCCATGCTTGGAGACATTCAGTATGCAGCCTGGACAAGACCAAGAGCAAACTGATTTAATAAGACCTTGTTTGGAGCAGAAGGATAGACCAGGTGACTTACAGAGGTCCCTTACAAACTGTGGAGACTTCTGTGATTTCCTCTGGCCAACAGAACAGTGTTTCTGCTCAGCAGAGAACTCTGAACCTAAACTAGGACCTTCAGGTGCTATAATCACAGCCAAAAGCACAAGCATAATCTAATTTTTCCAATATTCAGCCTCCCTGTTCTTAGTATATTATCTTCTGCCCATCTGTTAGAGGCTGACCTACTTTTGCCACACACTACGTTTTCTTCTTCATTTTCATATGGCCTGCAGTTCCCTAGATCTGAATCCTCAATAAACAATCCTCTGTTCTCTCTCTGCACTCAAAAGATATTTTTGTTTGAAATGGGCAGGATTTGTCACAACTAAGATCATGATGGAATAAAAAAGATGGTGTTGATAAACAGGAAGCTCATATAATCATAATTTTTAGATCTGTGATATCTTTACCCCTGGGAAACCTGCAATGATCATATTGGAACTTGTCTATAAAAAAGTCTTCAGACTCAGTTTATGATCATCTAAATCTTGCCTTACTACTAAGGCTGAAAATAAGTGTTCACAAGTATTCTGATATGGGTGGCTACAGGCACCTTAGAAGACTTTCTACAAACACAACACAATGCTTACAGAGAAGCTGCCTAAGCTAGCAAAGAGAAAATCGCTGCACCTCTCCTCACCTTTTTTTTTTTCTGATAACAAAGGTGAACTACTGCATATATCTAACAACTGCCTAAAAATTTGCTATACAAATATGACAGGCAAGGATAGGTCTGAGAATCACTTCAGGGTTCAGTGACTGATCTCAGATGTTGTATAATTGTGTATTTTAGCAGAGGAAAGGGTCTGTGAATACCTACAGATGTGTGTTGTGGTCACGAGGCTCCTTCAGGTACAATTCATTACTAAGAGGTAAAAAAGCATATCTTTCTCATGCAAAGTTTTGTCACCTCACAGTGCAGTGCAGAACAGTTGGAAGGCAGACCTAGAAAAGTTATGCAGCTGACTTTGCAGCCATAAGATTAAGTTTAAATGATAAAAAGAACACTATATGTCTTCTGATTTCCAGGTATGTAGCGTTCATATTTTCAAGCTTTTCTGTACACCTGTGACCAAAGAAATTTAATTATCTTAAATAAAAAAAAAAAAAAGCTGAAATCCTCACTTAACCACATCATTTTGCAAGCTAGATATGGAACACATAATCCTTTCCTTCTTCTAAGTATTTTCATAGATTTTTACATGATGGTCCTGATTCTTAGCACAATCTCTTGCCGTTTTTGACCATAGCATTAACTGTAATTGAACTAGACCACCTTACATCTGATCCCAAATCTCATCTTCAAAGCAAACATTTTTGTTTAATCTTACCTCACTGGTTTTTGGACTGAACATTTCTAGTCTGATGTCATGTTCTTTAACTGTTCATGGTCTTTCTCTTCAGGATGAGTTATTCATCATTTGGACACACTCCAAAATGCAGACACTTTTTGAAGACTGAAGTTAGTTCTTACTTTAAAGGTAACCATCTCTGGGAAACATGCTTTTATTTTCTGACCCTGTCTCCTGCTCTCCTGCAGAAAATGCTTTCAGTTTTCAGCGTCTTTTCCCTGAATATGGTCTTCATTGTCCATGAAATTACTCATTGCTCCCCACAAGCATGTGGTCTCACGTAGGTCTGGAACATATAGAGGGTTATTGTATTACATGGTTATTTGTGACTCGTAAAATTGATACCAAGTTTATTATAGTGCAGCTGACTTGGTTTCAGATTTCAGACGTTATTAATCATAATAGAAAAGAGTGTAACAGCAGGAGCGTGTCTGATGGAGGAGACTTCAGACTGAGATTCGTCCTATATGTATGCCGAAAAACAGTTAAAACTATCGATATTTTAGGCTGAATTCCGAACTTGTGAGATCTCTAGTTTCTTACATTTGCTTTTCAGGCTTCTAAACACATAGGAGACTTACATCCTCGGAAGTTTAGCATTGCTTTTATCTGGGAAAAAATAAAAATAAAATGGTAAATAAAGCTCAAGACAGGCAGAGAAGCAAAAATCCCAGTTCACGACTTCCTCATTTGCACTAGTTGTTGAAATAGCTTTCAAAATGAAGATTTAAGAAATACTAAAAGATAAGCTCTGGACATGGTGGTGTTGGGTTGAGAGTTGGACTTGATGATCTTAGAGGTCTTTTCCAACTTATAATTCTATGATTTTATGTGGTACACCAGAATTATTTCCATGACATGAACAAACCTACATAAATGAAAATGGAATCAGAGTTTAGGTGAAATTGGTTGCGTAGAGATGCTTGATTTCCATGTCATTGAAAGTCATTAGTACAAATCTAACACTTGAGCAGGAAAAGGCCCAGACACACAAAGAGAGGGACTGATGGTTAGTTCCTCTTCCAACACAGTTATAGAAGCAGTTAGAGAAAATAAAACTAAAAAGTATGCAGTAAGAAGTGTGTTTTCTTGTAAGTAAAATATATATTCCTGTGATTCCTGGGTAAATTTATTAGGTAGGAAGTGTTTGAGGAGCAGTGGCTCACACAAGAGCTCCACTAATAGCATACTCTGGGGAACCAGCAATGCTATCACTGCAAAGGTACTGAGCTGCAACAGTGAAACTTCTCACTGCATAATGATGTTGAAGCCAGCAACCAGGGAAAGACACACCAGATGCTTAGATAGGTAGCTACAGCTTCTAGATACAATACTAAAGACTAAGATTTTGAAGAGAGACAACTTTTTATGACTCAAGGCACATGCTAGCAGAAAGTCAGAAAAGCTTTCCCAGTGGGCAGATACCTTTAAAGCTGCTTCCTTGACCCTTGGTTTGAAATATGCAGTACTTGCCACATCATTCCCAGGATCTTTGCAGAGATGAAATCCAGCATGCTCATTACTATGCTGCTATGCCTTACTTTAGGTAGGGTCACTATAAGGGGTTTCTGCATATTACGGGGCAACCCAGGCAACCCACCAATAAAAGGTTTGGTGCATTACACTCATGCTTAATTTCAAACTTGAGATTAGTATTATTGAAAGCAGGAGGCACCTTTTTACAGAGTATTTAAACACTTCATTGAAGAGACCTGAGCTTTGCAGCCTACTTGCAAATAGAAACATTAGGTAAAACTTATGGAGCGGATCATTAAAACTTATTTGCCCAAGTCTCTTCAAGAGCTCAAAGACAATGTGTTGACACTACAAACACAGGAGTGAAGGAGAACAAAACACAACAATTTATACTGTGTTTCTTTACTCTGTCAGGTCCTCCAGACTCCAGAAGCTCTTAGAAGCTGCCAATTTATTTTAGGGGTGTGCAGGATATTCAGAACTGATAGCAACTATTTTTTCATAAAGCTTAAAATTCTAGTACATGCAGCAAGGCTACATCCCCAGAGTACCTCTCAGCTTTGAACGGTGCTGCTTAGGAAAAGAAGTGATTGTATATGCAAGAGAAAATTCAGAAATAAAACTCATCTATGCTGAAAAATGGAATACCAAATGGGGAGATAAATAATATGCTGCTTCAAAGTAAACCTTGTCACACAAATCCTATAATCACTGTGAGAAAAAGAGATTATGTAAATATATTTGGTGATTAACAAAATTACTTACTCAAAATTATTTAATTTCATTATCCACTGAACGTTACACAAATAAATACCTACTGTACCTGTATTTTTCCCATCTGCCTCTTTGTAATTTTTGACAACTATTATCTACAAGCTAGACAAGATATGACCCAGGTGATGAGCTAGATTTTGTTTAACAAACAATTGTCATGTATGTACCATTAGTGATTTCAGAGCAAAAAGGACTGGCTGATGGCTAAACTGTATGAATGAGAATCAAGATATCTTGGTACTGCCTTCAATTTCTTACTCACAAGAGGACAATTATTTTTATGTCTCATATTTGAGGTATGCAAAATCTTATGACTGTATGGCCACAGGTCCCATTGGTCAAAATGTACTGCATCATACATGGGAGTAGGACACCAACAAGAGACAGGAGCAGATGAAGAAGAGGAAGAAGGCTGTGAGGTATGGCAATAATGATGATTGTCACATGCGTAGCCAGGTAGCCAAGGCCAGAAGGTAAAAGGACACGTTTGTACCCTCCCTCAATCCAAAGAAAAGGAAGGGGGATCCAAATATTGAAAGGCACTCTGTCAGCCTCTGGTGAAGCTATAGGGAGAGAAATAAAGGAGGAACAATAGACAGGCGTAAACATCTTGGATTGCATGGATCAATGTGGGTAAGATTCTTTTCTGTTAAGAAGGCAGTTCTAAATTGGAGAAAATACTATGGTAGCAACTGTGTATAAAAATCCAGGTCAGATAACTGTCCAGATGTGCATGGGTTGACTGGTGACCCAGGGATGAGACCAACAACCTCCAGCACTAGGAAGAAAACTAAATGTAATCCTAAAACGAAGCAGAGACTTTGTATGAGAGTCCTGCCTGAGAAGACAAAATATAAAAGAAACTACATGGAACCTATGACATGAGAGAATGTCTAAGCTCACAACTGTACTTTTTAAGATGCAAAATAACAAAAACTACTCTCAGATGTGGCAGAGGGAGGCAGAGGAGCTACCAAAGCAAGGCAAGGAATGGTGCAAGACAGAGCTTGCAGCAAAAAAGACAGCCTAAAACAGCAGGGAACAGTAGGCGGCCAAGGGAGAGGAGGCAGCTAGGCTTTCACCAAATGATGAGCTCTCCTGAGATCTTGCCTCACTACCTTGAAGGGCTTCACAACCTCCAAGTGCAGCTGAAAATAATCTGGGAAAGTAAACCAGGGCTCTTTTCCTCTCCAGAGGAAAAGATTTAAAGTTACTATGTTTATAGTTTATAGTTTTACTTTAAGCTTTAACTATCATTATTATGCTCACCTCCCTGTTAGGAATGCATTGTCTCCTTGATTACAGGCATCCTTCATTAGCCATTCTCTTTGTTTTTTTGTCTGAGTACCAGGGAATGTATTATAACAACATGAGACTAGGTAAGGTCTTGGGCTAGGGATTTGCAAGTGAGGTCCTAAAATTTTAATCCAATCCTTGATGCTGCCAAGTAAGACGCACTCAAGGTTAAAATCTGTGTGCCCAACATGTATGCAGTCCCATATCCAACAACTACTGAACACTGGTCTTTACTGAACATGTCTTTATGAGAGCTCTGTAAGGCAGCAAAGCATGATGTTGTGGTGACAGGAGCATGGAGAGACAAGCAAACTCAGGGAGAGGTCATCATGGTGCAGAGAAACCCAGCGATATTGCCTTCCCTTAAGAAAGTACTCCTAGTCACTGAAAGACCCTTCATCTCCAGCCCATACTCCCGTGAAAATAAATCACAGGGATACTCTAACAGAGAGGATAAGAAACTTGAAGGAATTGTGACTGAGTTTTGATTCAGCCAGAGGATATCTGTGGCATTTTACACTGTATCTAATCCAGGGGCACTTCAGGTCATTGCCAAGAAAGTCAGTCACCCTCTCCTCTCCTTTCTCCTCACTCCACACCATCATCTGTGCATTATGTCTCCTTCCCCATGTGAGATCAAATAAACCCCTTGAGGATTTACATAAACAAGGAGATTTTATGGAAATCTTTTTTGTTTATTTGTTTGCATGTGTAGTAGTTAGTTTTCTGTTAGTTTTCTACAGATCATCTGGACCAGCTGACTCATACTTTAGTTTCAGCTCTAGTACATGGGAAACAGTAGGACTGCACAGCTGCAGACAGAGCACAGAAGGAAACACCACCTCGGGTTCCACTGACAAGTCATGTGGGTTTGACGTGTTCTTCAAGCTACAGATCACATCTCTCCTACTTACAATTTCTTCTCAGTAAGACAGAACTCCTTTGTATATAAGGAGATGGGCAAAACACAACTCAGTAATGATCATGGACCACTAAGCAGTGAGGATAAAAGCAGACAGAGGGTAAATACCAGACAGATGGTATCCTTCCTCAAGGTCTTTCACTTTAGCAGAGTTCTTGTTTGACTTTTTGACTCACAACTTCACACAGAAGAGTTATCAGCAAAATTTTTTTTCCTCAAGAATGAAGCTTGGAAAATAAGGTTTCTCATTTGTTAGTAGGTTTGATATTTAGGGGAAGTTCAAAAAAAAGAGACCCAGGAATTATTCTGAATCAAGAAGAAAACTCATAGCACAAGAGGTCTAAAAGAAACCAAGTAAGAGAACTTTGGAATTATTGCATCTCACTTGAGTTGAGTTTGACAAACAGGATGTCTATCAACCAGCCACCCTGAAATCTTTCATCATCAGAAAGAAAGAGGCTGTCTAGAGGTTGTGTCAAGGTCAAACACTTGTCCTGAGAGGGAAAGCTCGGTCTTCATTGCAATGACTACCTCAAGCTTAGAAGTCTAAGTAATCATGTCTAAATATTCAAGTTCAAGCATTCATTTTTTCTAATCACTCAATATCTAATATGCCTATTCTCAAATACAATACAAAACCAGCACAACATTAATAGTGATGACTAGATTTAATGTAAAAGTTAGAACAGAATGAAACGAAAGAAGAGAAATCAAGTTTCTTCCACCTCCAGCACCACTGGAGACAATGCTGTCGTCGCTGCAATCTGATTCTCTGACTCTTGCCACAGTTTTTCTTTCCAACCAGAGATAACACAACAGCCTTTTTCACAGGGTACAGGTCACTTTCCTGCAAGTATCCATCCAGAAAGCTGCTTCAATTATTATTTCCTAATTTATCATGTCCCCAGCGCACCAACACTTGAATCTTGTAGCTGAAGCATCACGCCGTCATTTGCCCATCTTCACTTTGAGTGTCTCAAATAGTCTTTGTCCTTGTCCTGCTTGCTTTTTAGCACCCATGCAGAATTGAAAGTTTGGGAGAAAACTGTGGCCATCACATTTCAAAGGAACCACAGTGTCCTTTGTTTTCTGAAAATGCTATTGCTTGGGAGAAGTTCACCTTAAACATCTATAAATCCACTTCCTTCTGCTTCTGTAAATCTCTTGGTAAGACCTTACTTTGCTGTGGTCAACGTAAATGTCAACTATTAGACTACAACATGTATGCTGTACAACTTACTGTGTTCTGATCATGATGATACGTATCATTTCAGTACTCCTTGGTACTGTTCACCATCTATGGGCACCTGCCATTGTCTTATCTGTAGACTTTAGGCACTGGGGATAGAGACTGTGTTCTTTGTCCTTAGCTGCCTCTCACCCTGGACAAAGGAGTGGAAACACATAATAAGCACAAAATCCTGAGTCCCATTTTCTTTAAATAAAAATTTATAGGACCTGATTCATCGGAGTAATGTGTCTTATGCTAATAAAACATTGCACCATTAAGCTGTGTGGAAAGTTGACATTTTGAATGGGCCACCATCTGGACTTCAATTTTTATATATGGACTGTATTGATGCCTGAAGTTAATATCACACCTACATTTCCATCCCTAAATTTACTATGACAAGCTTACAAATTTAACCTTTCAAAATGAAATAATCTGTTCTCAGACTGTAGTCAAATGTCTTTCAAAAACCTGAATGTAAACAGTTGTTACTATTGTGGATGCAGAAACTGGGTTTTACTGTTATAAAATTTTTGCACACCTTCTAAAATACATCTTATGGCTCAACAGGAGAAGACAGAGACTTCAAACTAGGACAGTGAAGCATGACTTGCAGGCATAGTTTCATGTAATCCCAAGGAATCCTGTTTTGATTTGGCTGTTTTCTAGAGCTTTGAAATGTTTTTTCCATATGTACTGTTCTTCATATTTGACCTGTAAAGGACCTACCAGTACTCCACTGGCGTAGATCATATGTGCAAATTGGTTAGAAATTTCCACTAAGTTGTCCATCCCTGTGCAGTACTGTTGTTTTGCAAAGAAAAATAAATGAAAAGGAATACATTTTAAATATATATACTCATGTGGAAAATGAATTTGAAATACCTAGCTACTTATGTGTATTTAAAGAGCTATTTACATACAAAACCACAAAGCCTCGAGAGGAAGTATTTCCATATTGCATGTAAAAGAGACAGCTGCAATTTATAAAACCATAAAATAAGTATTGATGTATCAGAATTAATTAAAGTAGAAGAGAATACTTCTCAAAAAAATAAGTTTCTCCTTTAAAATTCTCCATTCTCTTAAAGTAAGACTTACAGTTCATTTATCATTAAATGACATTTACAGCTTTCTTAATTACTTTGTATCATACTGTTTTTCACAGTTTTTCATTCTTATAATATCTAATCACACAATTTGTAGAATTCATAGTTTATAAAATTTTAAGGCCAGGAAGAATCAATAGCATAATTTAATCTGAATAATGAATAACACATGCCATGGGATTTTGTCCATTTGTTTCTGTAACAGGCCTTCTATCACTATTTTGATTAAACTTTTCTGAAGAAATAATTTCCCAGCTTGTTTTAAAGCAGCCGTCCTATGGAGAATCTACTTGATTATTTAGCAATCTCTTCTGACAGTTAAGGTGTGGTTGAAGTCTATATTAAGACACTTAATTTTAGGTCTCCACTGGTGTACATCTGCACAAGAGAAGAGTACAGTTCTAAGAGAGTCATCAGTAGCAGTAGACTCCTTGAGTATGATCTGTTTCTTCTTACTGTAGACACCTGTATTTGACCAGCTGAATCACTCTCAAGACTGTATTCTCCTTTGCTTGCATTTGCAGGTGTTACCCAGAACTTCTCCACAAGTATGGGAGGTATGACACAGGATGTATAGGAGATCCATTAACTTTCAGTAGGAACAGCCATGAGCCAGGCAAGACAGTATCAAATAGTTGTAGATTTCTCCATGGAGACAAGTGAGTTAAACTGAAGACTTCCATTGACCCTTCTGGGAGTTCAGACAAAGAGTTCACATAAACACTCTAAAAGTCACTTCTTTTCATCTTGAGCTGAATTGTCTCCTAATTTGATTTATTCTTTAAAATTCAAAGTTTTCTCCATTTAAATTTATTTGGGTTTATGTTCCAACTATTAGGTTTTATTATGCCTTTTTTTGCACAAAATAAGTCACTAAAAATGACATCAGAAAAATCCTCCTTGAATAGATTAGGATTAGGTAATCTCTTAGACCCTAACTTCATTATCATTCTTTTCTTCAGATGCCCTATCCAGTCCAACTAGTTATTCTTGTATCCACACCAAACAAACGGTTCTGATGAGTGAATACAAGTTAAAAATTCGAGAGCAGACTCTTTACAACAGAGAGACTGCATCACTGGGCAAGGGAAGAGCTATGGATCTCATGTACCTAGACTTCTGTAAGGCCTTTGATACAGTCCCCCACAATATTCTTATCTTTAAATTGGCGAGACATGGGTTTGATAGATGGACTGTTAGACAGATAAGGACTTGGCTCCATGGCTGTGTACAAAGAGTTACAGTCAATGGCTCAATGTCCAAGCAGAAAAGAGTAATGAGCGGTGTCCCTCAAGGGTCTGTACCGAGACCAATACTATTTAATGTCTTCATTAATGACATAGACAGTGGGGTTGAATGCACCCTCAGTAAGTTTGCAGATGACACCAACCTGGGTGATGCAGTTGATTCACTAGAGGGAAGAGATGCCATCCTGCGGGACCCTGACAGGCTAAAGGAGTGGGCCCATGCAAATGTCGTGAAGTCCAACAAGGCCAAGTACAAGCTGCTGCACCTGGATCAGGGCAGTCCCCAGTATCAGTACAGACTGGGGGATGAATGGACTGGGAGCAATCCTATGGAGGACTTGGGGATACTGGTAGACAAAAAATTAGACATGAGCCAGCAGTGTGCGTTTGCAGCCCAGAAAGCCAATCGCATCGTGGGTTGCATCAAAAGAAGGGTGGCTAGCAGGATGAAGGTGATTCTGCCCCTCCACTCTGCTCTTGTGAGACCCCACCTGGAGTACTGTGTCCAGCTCTAGGATCCCCAGTACAAGAAAGACATGGACCTGTTAGAGTGGGTTCAGAGGAGGGCCATGGAAAGCAGGTCCTATTGGACCAGGTCCAGAGGAGGGCTGGAACATGTCTGCTATGAAGAAAATCTGAAAGATCTGGGGGTTGTTCAGCCTGGAGAAGTTTCCAGGGAGACCTTACTGCAGCTTTTCAATACTTATGGAATGTTTACAAGCAAGATGGAGACACACTTTTTGCCAGGATATGCAGTGACAGGATAGGCTTTAAACTGAAAGAGGTTATACTTAGCTTAGATATAAGGAAGGAATTTTTTACAATAAGGGTTGGACTAGATGGTCTTTAAAGGTCCATTACAACCTAGATCATTCCATGATTCTATGGTAAAGTGAAGGAACAGCCAGAAACAAGAATGGTCTTTTTAAGAGGACAGCTCATTCTCTGTTAGGCGAGTTTATTTGACAAGAATGTATACTGTGGTCCTTAACAATACACAGGAACGTAGAAAATACATAGCATGTAAGTGGAGAACAGGTCTATAGAAGCAAGAAGACCTCTAATTTTCTTCAGAGAAATCTAATCTGATTTATCTGCTTAGAAGCATGGCAGAAAATGTGTATAATGAAAGCCACAATCTTGCCCTTAGATAACCAAGCATAAATGCCATTAGAACATTCAAGAAATACCAATGTCAATTAAACTTCAAACCATGAAATTGGGAGTAGGAAGATTAATATAGATTTTATTTCTGTTATACTTTTATATTTTATTGGCCTTCTGATCCCTTCTATCTATGTTTTGTTGATTCTCATATTTCATAAATAAAGGTTTGAAAGTACAAATAACAGAAATTTCACTTTTTATTTTACTTTATTTCTCATCTTTTTACTCCTTTCTTATCTTTCAACATTTCCTTAATATTTGTGAGATTTCCAGTTAACCAAATACAATATTTCACATACAAAAATACTCTGTCCATTACAAGCCAGTTGCTGGTTACCTAGAGTGTACCATCTTTTATCTCAAGTGACTAGAGGATATGTACTACTGATCATTAAAAATAAAAGCAATATAAACTCCTATTCTTAAGCACTGAGAATGAAGTTAGGGTGGATGCATGAAGAACTTTATATTAAGTGATAAAAATCATACTCATAGTGGTATTTGTGCATTTGGTGAGGCAGATGCCAAGATGATTTCTTTTTCTGTGCAAGTGTCCAACAGAGTACAATGAGCATTAGCAGAATTAAAGGAAAATAGAACTCGACCTTGTCTATCTCCCTTGAATGTCCAGAATACTACATTCACACATATGCTTGTTATGGCACAAAAAATTTTTAGAAGTGCATCAGTTAGAGTCATCCAAAGGTCAATCTCTGATGCTTGAGACATCCTGACATACTGACACCAAACTCTGAAGAATGGAAAATCACAAACTAACAGAAGCCCAGCAATAAGCTTCAGTTGGCAAGACCAAAAAATTTAGAAATGGTGAGAGATCTGATTGAGAGAGAAGAGGCTATCAGTTCTACAGCCTAGATTCCCACAGGCATTTAAGGCAATTCATGGAATTAGGATGAGTAAGTGATCATGGCATAGCATGTGCCTATGGTGAAAAAAGTCCTTTCTTTGTATAAACACTTTAATATAAATTGGTGCAAGTACTGGAATCTGATATAGCTCCTTAAGGCCTCTGCCCCTCTAGCCAACAAGCTATGAAACTATTCCCACTCTGGCTTTCAGTTTTACCCACAAGCAAATGTGTATGTTGCACAGCCATACTGCATAACAGACAGACAGACAACAGAGGCACACCTGAAACAGCACCACTAGCGTCCTGTATCCACAGCTGAAACAAAGATATTCACAGAAAATTCAGTAAATTAAAGTAACCCTAGTGCAGCTAATTTAGCTGGACTTGGATTAGGGCATGAGGGCAATCACCCTTTTTTCTTCTAAGAATGGAACTTTACTACTCAGAAGAGGTGTAACTTCAGTTAGATGTTTTAAATATTGTATTACATAGGCTTGCCCTCACTGCATTAACTGGCTGAAGTATTAAGACCTTCTAGAGCTCTAAGGTGTGTTATAATATCAAAAGTGACCCATCAAGACTTAATAACTCTCAAGTCAGGTTTCAGAGGGAAAATAGTAACACCATGCCATAGGCACTTTTCATACTCTATCCTTTAACAAGGCCTGGGTTTATTTGATGGGTAACATGACAGTCATTCTTTGATTCTTCTGCAAGAAAAATAAATTTTGACATTCAATAAAATGTGAGTAAAAATCACCTTACAAGCATCATTTGAATCCTAAGGAAATTTCCTCTTTCTTGACATTACAGACAGAAAAAGAACTGTATTGAGAATGCCCTTGAGAATACATAAAAAATTGGCAACTACTGAAGTGTGAAATACTTTAAGAAGACAGATGTGTTTCTTTCTGATGCACTCAATGATACTGGAATATCATCAAGCTGTAGTCTAGTAATTAGCTTAGTATAGAATTATAATATTTTAATAGATGCATAAACAGGTGAGCTGAAGAGCAAAATACGCATGCTGAGCAATAGTCTGCCTCCACTCTGCTAGTTTGTCTTCACTTGTTTGGAAAGACAGACACATGCATGGTCTCTTTGATTCAGTGATCTGAAACCATCTGTTTTCAACATGCTCATTTCATCCTTCTGCACATTCACTTTGCAGCAACTGCGAATAGAATGACTCTTGCATTAAGGAGAAATACCATGATGGAAGTCCAGCTTCCAAACAATTCCTCTTCAAACAATGACTTCAGTCTTACTGTTTTCTCATCCACTGAAATTTCCAATCATATTTCACAAACTCCTCTTGGTTCTATTTCTTAGGATAAATCAGATGTTCTCCAAATATTTTCTGGTGTATATAATTCAGTAGAAAGACTGTCCAGTGGAACGTTCCCTGCCCTATTCACAGGCGGTGTCTTCTCACCCTGTCTTCCCATATGATTCATATTGTAGTAACTTCAGAATCTGCAGCCACCTGGAAATATTGTTCAGTGAGCCTTCAGTGCCTTTTTTATCTATTTAAAGGATGCGAACAAGGAGAAACATTAGATCATGGCCAGAGAGTTTCAAGAGATTGCGGTAACATTATTTTAGTAAATTACTGCCCCTGAAATTGAGATGGTGTAATTGACTTTGAGTATTCTCTCATTGCTTGGCTTCATTTAAAACACTTTAGTCCTTTTCTGGGTTTATATGAGTGGTGATTCATATCAAACTCTTCAACTTTGAATCACATCAAACTAGGAAAGCAGGATTAGATGAATACTAGTGTCAGTTTTTCTCGCTGTGTTTTCCATCTTTAGCCATGCCCACACCTAACCCCTGCTAATCCACCCTTCTCTGAACATCCCAAGAAAAGATCAAATCAGATCTGGTCTGTTTACTTTAAAATATGAACACCAAAAATCTTTTGGTGGATAAAGACCAAAGTCATATTAAAAAATCCAGCTCGTCTCTATGCTGATACGTACAAATTTGGTTTTAGGGGCACAGTTTCAACCTGAAGAAAAAAGACTTTTTTTTTTTTTTTCTCGGAATCAGTAAAGAAAGTTTGGAATCTCTTCCTCAGGGCACTAAAGCAAGCTTGGCTTCTTTGAAAACCTTACAACCGGATTCAACTTCTCAGCCACCAGTTATTTTAATTATCTTCAAGTGTAGAACTGAATTAAAGTAGCTGCTGTGTTGGGAGTCCCTGATATGTGCTTCATCTGATTTGGAAGTGTCTGGCATCTCAAGAAAACTTGAAGAGACTAAAATCTTTGCAAAATAAAAAAATAACTAGATAAATAAATAGATAGAATGCTCTAAAAATAAAGTTACTTAAAAATGAAATTAGTACTTGCTACAGATCTTAAAAATAAAAAGGCACTAATGAATGTCAAAACCTAACAGAAGCGATGACATACAGCCTGTTGTATCCTACAGTCACTTCTGAGACACTGTGCTGTGGCCCAGAGGAGCCCAGCACTGGCTGAGCACAGGTCTTTCACACGTTTTCATATCACCACCATGGCCTTTCTCCCACTTCAGAACCCATCAGACGCAGCTACTTGGTCAAACTGTGGTCTGTCAGCTAGAGCCTCCCCATGTCCCCTGACAAAGTCAACACTGTTCCACAGTCTAACAGCCAGGATCTCACAGATACGATCAGAAACCATTGAAAGCGCTGCTTCTTCATGGGGGTTAGAAGTGGTCAAGAGAGAGCAAAGGACCTTTCTGGTCTAGTGTCCTGTCTAAAACAGTAGCCAGAAATGGATGCCCAGGCAATAGTTTAAAAAACAAGGCAAACTGTGCAATACCTCCCTAAAAATAGCTTCCCAGTCTCCACTGACACTCATCTTAAGAGTGTTCAAAAACAGAGGTGCCTATGATTTCCTCGGCCTTCAGTTACTTGTTTAATCACATTTTGAAATTAAATCTTGCAGCATCCATGACATCCTGTGACAAGGAGTTCCACAGCTTAACTCCAAGTTGTGCGAAGAGTCACCTCCATTTGTTGGTTTTGTCTCCGAGTTTCCCTTTAATGCCCCCTAAATCTCATATTTGAAAAGAAAAGGATTACACATTCCGTTAATCTTTCTCATACCACTCCTGTTTTTGTAGATCTCTAACAAAACTCTTCTTAGATGTCTTTTATTCTAGGCAAATGATAATTAGTCCATGTCTCATTTTAAGTCAATATACTTCTCTCTGCCCTCCAGACAGACACTGCTGTTCCTAGTACATAGTGACAGGACCCTTACTCTCTTATGTGGAGCTGGAGAACACACTGGCAGCTAGATATGCCAAAGCAAAGTCTTTCAGCACCAGCAAGAGGTTTACTGTTCCTGATCTTGTTTTGTATGTCGAGCCTAACAGAAGCATGAAGTGTTGATGGATGTCTCTTTATGCCAAGTCTAGTTATACCTTCAGAGTGTCCAGAAGGGACTCTGTTGGTGAAGCACAGGTGTCTGCCTTCCATAGCTGACAAGCTTTCAAGGCCACCTCTGTATACGGATTTACAACTGAGGCACAGTTTGCTCCTGGCTACCTCACTGAGTCCACTTCGTGAAGCCTCCTGAGACCCAAAGGCATCATGTCCAGCAGAGATCGGGTTGTTTCAACACTGGATCCATGCCCGATCTCAGTGCTGAATAGCTGCAAATAGGCTGTGCTCACAAGATATTCAGTGCTGAATACCTGTATCAAGGATACTTGCCTCTGTAAGGTGGACATTGAACCATTTTGTATCCCCATGAATGTCACTAGGACAAGGATTTCCAAAGCTCTGAAGCTGATGCTTCCTGCTGACACTAGCTCATTCAATAACGCTCCTTGACTTGTCCATTCCCTGGGTGAAAAAGAAAGAGCAGCATCTTTTATGGATCTGGCTGGCACCAATACACAGCATAACCACAGCCTTTTCCTTCATCTTTCTAGCCTCTGTCATCATTTCCGCTGTAGGCTGATGCCTCTTTTGCAGTGGGCATGCTATCTCTTGTCTCAGCCTGAGAGGGTTAACCAAAGTTTATTGAAAATGTCTAAAACCATAAAAAGGCTCCTGAAATCTGAATTCATGTTTATTCAGAACCTCTTCAAATGTGAATCACTTATGTAAAGCCCTGCAGCCCCAAGACTCAATTCGGATTACTTACAATTACCTGAAATTATCTGAACAGAGTAAAGCTCACTCTTTTCAAGCTTTTTAAGATCAAAGAGTCAGTCTTCATCCTTTACAGCTTGTCACTTTAAAACCCTGAAGTAACAATCAAAGGGCACCTTTTCCCAAGCACTTCTATTATATCCAGAATACATAACTGTGCCGCAATAGAAATAGGTGTGGAAAGATATTTGTTTTTTTGGCATATTGCATTAGATGTCTTTAGCTTCTAAGAATATGAATGAAATTTCCCAAGAAACAACTCTCCCTCTCTCTTCAGAGTGTTCCATTTTCAGATTTCCTTCAAAGATTCAAAACCAACCCAAAAACTCTGCTTTCCTGGGGTCTTCCCAGTTGTGGAGCTCAAAAATTGAGGCAACCAAAAATCAGAAGTCTGTTTAATGCATCTTTGCTTTTTGCTGTGACCCTGTCAAGCAGAGATCTCTCTTGTGCTGCCAGTGTGGCACATCAATCTCTTTCTGTCGGAAAGTGATAACTTATAATCTTGATACTCGGGACTCTTCCCTTCCTTTCCCCCTCTCCCTACCTGTAAGCATTTGATTACAGTTCTCATTTTCCTCTCGCAAAACAACTCTTAACCACAAACAACCAGCTTTGTGCAGCAGGTAGAGTTGACTGCAGTTACTGCTCTGCTCTGACAAGCTGGGGACAATAAGACAATGTGAGCCCTCATGTCAGACTTCACAAAATCCATTCAGAATTGGAGCCTGGATTTTTGACAATAGCTGTTGGTGGACTCTAAAACTCCATTTGTGTGATCAGATAGATTTGGTATGGCAAAAAGGATCAGATGACACCTGTCACTGAGACGGAGGAGCAGGAGATGGCAGTTCCAGGTAGAGGCCACATTTCTAGTGCAAGAATCATGGTGTCCTGGGTTCAGCCAGGACAGGGTTAATTTTCACCGGAATCCAGGAAGGGACATAGCTGGGAGGGCTGACCCCACCTGGCCAAACAGAGCAGGGTATTCCATACCATGTGCTGTCATGCTGGGTTCCGGTGGGGGGGGAGCAGGGCAGCCGGAACTCACTCGCGTCTTGGAAGTGCGCAGCGGCAGTGGTTCAGGAGAGCGGCTCTTTGGGTTGTGCGATTTGCGTTGTGTTTTCTCCTCATCTGTGTCTTTGTGGTTACTGTTCCCTTTGTTTGATGTTCTGTTAAACTGCCCTTATCCCGACCCACCAGTTTCTGCCTGTTTCTTTCCATTCTCCTCCGCACCCTGACGGGGGGAGGGGTGGCCGCGTGGCGCTTTTGTTGCTGGCCGCATCCAAACCAGTACACAGGGTTATAAAACAAAAGAAGCATTTCAGATTTTGGTACCATCACTCTTTGTACAGGTTAAATCATTGGCTTTGAACTGGGCAATTTATAAGGACAAAAGGAATTACAGCAATATTCACTGAGGACTAAGTGAGAGTTTGTTGAGATCAGGACAAAGTCAAAACAACGATCATCTTATTGGCTTCTTGTTTCGTTATGTCCTTTTTAAAAATAAGGAATGCAAATCACGTGTCAGGCAGTGAAAAAGTTGGTCTGAAATTCATCAGCTCCCCTTTTTTGTGAATGCTGTAAAGCCACTGAAATGCAGATTGCCTTTCAGCTCATCCTGCCTTATTACACTGGGCATGTTTATACCATTTTAGACTCGTTAGATAGATTTCATCTCCAGGAGGAGAAATACACTCTGTTAGATAATGGTGGTAATCATCATGTACACCAATGCTCCAGTATGGTTGCATATTTAAGCACTTAGCATTTAAGGAGCACTAATTAAGGCTGAATATTCTCTGTACTTTTATTTTCCCCACTTGTGTATGTACATTATAATACATTCACTAATTATGTGACTTGCATTATTTTAACTGCAAAATACAATAAAATCAATGTAGACTATTTTCCCTCACACTTAAAGACATGGGACAATTTTGTAAGACTCTTTCAGCCAAATCTCAGAGCATTTCTGGAATTTATTCACCTGAAATCCTGTAGAAAAGCTACTGACAGAGAGCCTGGGGTATTTCATCAGTGGTCCCACAGGGCTCCATTCTCCATCTGCTCTCCATGTCTCTACACCCTCCACTCCTCCTGCTGCCAGACACTCCCTCTGCCTTAGGCCACTCACAGGATCATGAGTACGGGCCTCAAGTTCTCTTCTGCTAACATTGCTAAGTAAAAAACCGTTAGCTTCAGAAACTTGCCCACTGGCTAAAACCACTCGTTAGTCAGAGACAGGATAGCACTGGCCTAAAGACAACAGACTAGAACACAAATGGAAAGCTACAACCTGAGAGCTCCAGATCCAAAAACGGTCCAACAGAGGCATTTGTGTTAAGTGTGTCACTCCACGGTGAGTGGCAGAGGCCTTTGCTTTGATGGCAGGCAGGTTTCCACGCTCTCCCTGATCTTCCCAAATAGTTTCCAGGTGGATGTGATTTGTGGTGAAGAAACATGGTTAAGTGACATTTCTAAGCAGCAATATTTTGCTGGAGGACTGTTATTCTTTTCACAGGTATGCTGGAACTGAGTTTCATAACGGCCAGGAAACGAAATCTTTATTTAGGCAACTAAAGCAGAGGCTTGATTTTCTAAAGCTTCAAACAGGAGCTCTGGGCAGTCAGCAGGCCTGAAAAACTACCCTTGAACTTCTAAGTCTATAGCCATTTCACAGCTGTATCTCTGTTTCACACCATGCTGCTCATTTTTCCTCGGCAGCAGAGATCGCCCCACACAAAGAAAGGCAGAGGGCTGTTCACTGCACTGATCCCTGGTCTCCTGTTCTGGAAAATGCAGTCCACATGGCTTGTTCAAGGTCAGTCACTGACTGCCTGCTGCATCTCCCCCATCCGCCACTCCTGGACCTCTCCCATCTGGCTGCTAATCCTTCCCTGATACCATTGTTGCATGTAAGAAATTAAAAAAAAAAAAAAAAAGAGACCATTCTCTTCATTTACATATAGAGTGTAGAGTAAAACATAATTAAAACACATACTACAGATGCAGTATAATAAAAAAGAGAAAGAGTAAAAACAATTATAGGCTGGCATACTTACTGCTTCACATTTAAATAATAATGTGAACTATTAAGTAAACTAGGGCATAATCAGCTGAGGTTCATTAACTTATCTCACTGTAGAAATAGTACTACAATTCAATACAATTAGGTACGTACTAGTAGGAAACAGTGCTTTTTCTGCACCATGCTGGGGCCAGTCTTAGAGATGCTGAGATCTTTCACCTCCCACTGACTTCTCAGAGCATGCTCTCTCTCTTTTGGGAGGCACCCAGCACCGCTCTGGATCCAGCCTCTTGCAAAGAAATGGGCATTAAGTATGTCGTTTCACTCTGGTGTTGTTGATAGCTATGGAATTCCAAAAAAATGTCAAGAATAGGCCACATTCATGGACCAGACCCAGCTGGCATTGCATTACCTGTCCAAGTTTAAGGAGAGCAGCAATGAAGGCATGTAAAAAGGAGACATGTATGATATTAGCCTGCATACAGTAGGGGCTCTGGCCCAAGGAGACCCAGAACTGCTTCAAGCAGAGAATATCCAGGCAAGTGCAGGCTCCCAAAAGCCCTGAAGAAACTTATTCTGGATCATTTAAAATCATCCAGGAAAAATGAGAATAATCCAAACAATCTGTTTCAGGCTATTGATGGCACCTGTTCGCACAAGCTCCATCCCACAGTAGATTCCTCCCACCTCCAAAAGACCTTTGGAACTTCAGAAGACTTTCCTTTCTGCAGAATGGGGAGTTAAGCCACAAAGACCCTTAGATTTCATAGACGGGTGTCTATAAAATCTCATTACATTTCAGATTAGCCTCTTCATTATGCATGTGGTCTTCCTGGCTGTGTCTATAGTAGAAAAGCAGACAGGGCTAGGGCTTGACCTCTGACCCTAAAACCAAGTGGCATGCACAGCTGATGTCCATCCAGGTGAATTTCTTTCCCATTCAGAACAGGATAGGATTGGAAATACTGTTTATCTGCTATGGTATCTGCCCTGTCCAAACATGATCTGCTACACTGATAGAGGGCACAGGCAAAACTGCACCAAGAAACTTCCAGCATTTAAACAATATGGAAAATCACATCACCTTTTGACTCAATGTCTTCTTTGCATTTACTCGTCTTTGCTTTCCTAAGAGCTAGCCAAGGCAGGATTTTGATGAAAGGGATTTAGCTTGAGTTAACAGAGGATGCTGATAGATTGGAGTGAGCATCTGGAGGATAGCTTGTGATAAATGTCTGAAGAATTTCCCTAATCTTTCTTGAAGTGCTCCTTACTATCTGAATGCTTTCGAATCTCTTGTTTCCTCAGCCTTCATATGAGTTTGATCAGTAAGAAACTCTTTCCCTATTCCATCTGTGTTTAGAAATTTTGTACCAGATGGAGACACTGAAGGTCCTGAGACCTCCAGATGGAGGGTGGTCAAAAACCTATGCTAAAGGACATCATTCTTTTTGGACAGCAATTTAATCACAATTTCTATGGGTGAAAGTAACAACATACGGCACAAGAGACTACAACACACAACTGCTGATGGAAAGAAATACTCTGTCATTACAAGCTAGGGTCCATAAATATTACCTGTGAAATCAATTTATAATATACTCTTAAGGTCAAGGTCCTCATGTATCCTTAAAATGCTTTCAGTGATTTGTCCAGGTCATATAAAGAGATCATGACTTACAGCTGCCAACGTCTTCAAGCAAAGGGACTTGGAAAGAGATGTTCCATGGCATCTTTCTAGCAGGTGTCACGCATAAAACTCAGCTTAGGATGGGGATGGTTTTAAACTTGGGAACTGTGAATAAGGCCAAGCATAAAGTGTGTTACAGAAGAGCTCAGTTGAACAATTCACAAAAAAGTCCTAAGCAAAGATCTGTTCAATAAAAACATGGGTCAAACAACAGGTCATGCAATTGCTAGCACTGAAGGAACTCCTGTTTAAATTAAATCCCTCTGTGTGTGTGCAATTAGGGATCAGAAAATGAAGCCTAATTATCTGAATACATTCACTTGAAATTTCTCACTTGGATGCCTATACCAGGGAGCTAATAAGCTGAAACTTTAACTTCATGAAAAATTCCACAAGTCTCCTAAGAAATTTTCTACAAGATTGGGGAAACAAAGAAAAAAAGAAAATAAAGATAATTACATAATAGCCCACAAAAGGAAACTTTAAGAGTCATGATGTTATTTTTGACTTACCGGAATACAGTTTCCATAACATCAATACTTGTTTTGCTTTGTTTTCAACTTTTTGAGTTTCCAAAATAAAACCAGACTCAGATGAAAAAGAAAAAAATTAAAAAATGAAAAAGCTTTTGAAAAAGAATATCAGGCAAACCTTTTTCGCAAATGAAAAGTTGTCCCCTAGCTGTTCAAGTAACTTAGCATTTCCCAGCATAAAAATGTGCTTTGGAAAACATGTGACCAGAATACAAGGAATTTCTCTGAGGCATATCTGTGATAGTTTGTTTCTATAATTATGGTACTTCAGAGGAAGTTTCTACACTGTACGTTCTATAGACATACACTCTAACTCTGTGGGTAAACATAGGAAATCTTAGGTCAAACTGAAAAAAATCTAAGTACGTTTCAGGAAACAGAAAATAAGCAGTCCCTCTGGGTTGCCATTCTCAAGATTTTTCGCCAATGCTGCTTCCGTGATATCTTGCAAATGGATTTACCAGAGCTCCACAGGACCCAGGTGATTAAACTACTGAAAGCAGGGCAGAATATTCCATTGCACATGTGTGAAGTCAATTGCTTAATCATATACAACCTCATAACTTTAAGAAGTATGTTATAGGCAATTGAAAACTGGGCAAAGCCCAACTGTTCCTTTTTTATTCACTGCAGTTTACCATATCCAGATCAAACTAGAACAGATTTTTTTCATCTTTTCCTTTCTTCGTTACACTTGCAAAACATTTCAGCTCCCATTATTCATTTTCTACACCCCAATAAATAAGCTAAATTACTGACTCACCTGCACACGCAACAATCTGACTGCTTTTTTACCCTGATCATGGAGCCCTGCACATAATACAAATGATCAAAACTAATTTGGTTTTCATTATGATGCTAATGAATACTTCCTTTATAAAGTGATTTGAGCTCTACTGACTCAAGGCATTATATCAGAGTTGGCATTAACATCTACTATGTATTTCTTATTATTATACCTCTTATAATTGATTTTCCATTTATTAAAATTCTCTGTACACTTGTAAAAATTCCCACTCAATTATCTCCAAATAAGATGCATTATTTCTGTTTTTTGGACATTCTAATTAATCTGTTGTATTGTTGTGATTAAAGCTTTTCAGAGTTCAGGTTCTTGTGATATAATCACCATCATTTTTATTCATTAGTTGCTGATGGTAGTGACCACAAAGTGCTCAGCAATTTCCAGACATTCATAAGGGGAAACAACTGCCTTAAGGAGCTGAGAGTCCAAAAAAGAGCTCATTAAAACTGTATTTATTTTTTGGACTCACCGAAAATCTGTATTAGACCCATTCATCTTTTGCTTTAAAGGTTTTGCTCTGCAGAAGCCACAATATGGAGCTTAGTTAAGAAACAAGCCTGTAAAGCAAGAGTGGGTGTATGCACATGTGCTGGGAAATGTGCTGCAGTCTCTTTTCATACTTAAAATCTCAATTTTCTATGTCTGGCTAAGACAGAGCACACAGAGTCACAGCAAGAAGGTGTTGGTCTTGTGTCACAGGCAGCCTTTGCCTGCTGCCGCTGCCTGAGGGCCCTTTCCAAAGCTACGTGTGCTGAAGCAGTGCCTTTATGTGGAAGAGCACAAAAATAGTCACATCCTGTAACCCTAGGTCAGATGCCTGACCTAGGAAAGGATTTTCTCTAGCTTTGTGTGAGTATGATGAAATCCCTGCATAAAACACTTAAAAATCAGCTGCCCACACCTGACCTGCCCTCTCCAGAGACCTTATCCCCTCAGCCACAAGCTTTCAAGAACATCAAGGGCTAGGAAGGTGGGGGGAGATGTGTGTGGGGGATGATTTTATGATTCTAAAATAGCTGAAGGGATTTTCCTCTAGTTTTACGAATCTATTGATTTAGTAGTCCTTCCAAAGATCCCAACCAGGATTTTTTTTCAGTCTAAGCATGAAACAATGAAGAGGGGAAACTGAGCTTTCATTAGAAATTGAAATTGTTTGTAACTGCCAACCAGTATATAGCCGCAATTCAAACCAAAGGATAAAGCACATGTTTTGGGATTTTCTTTTAACTCTTTCTGTTATTTGATTAACACAGTTTTTGTTAGCCTAGCAGCAGCTGGGTTTTGATTCTATTTGTACAGCATCTCATAAAACAAATGGTGCTTTTGAGCAAGCTCAGGTCTCTCAAAGCAGTTTTGGGATGTGGTAATAGAAATTTCTCAAGTCCATCTTCTCACTTTTCCTCCCTCTGCATTTTTGCTATTCTTAACAAAAATACACAGCCTGGAAATTGTGGATTGTATCAGACAAACAGATTGAATAGCTTTGTCTTTTATATTTAAATGATATAAATCAGCATCACAAGCCCCAATTCTTAACACTCTTTTTTAATCCTTTCAAATCAGGCAGTGGTTCTCCAGCCTTCTGCTATCCCCTGCCTTAGTCTTCTTCAACACTGATTTTAATGTACCTGTTTTGAACAACATTATCTAATTTCTTAGAACTACACGCAATCCCAAATTGTAGTAAGTTAAAAAGATATTTTGGAAACAATTACTTATTTAAGGCTGGACCTACAAAACATATACAACCTCTTATCTGCCACGTCCACCTAATCTGAAATATTTATTTTTAGATAATTTAGATAATACTTCTCCGAGCTTTTTAATCAGGTGCTGAAACTAGTCTGTACTCTTCCTAATGGGACTTAGAGAGCAGGTCTAGCAGTAAACAAAGAAGCAAACGAAATAAACCCCATTAATTAGGGTGAAGCAGTAACAGAGCAGTTCTGGTTTTACAGATGGGCAAGATGTCTGATTGAATTTCTCAGGCTATGCAGATTGGCTGCAGATGGTGTGGAAAGTGGTCCAGAACTCAGAATTCATATAATCAAAAACACACTTAGATTCAAACAAGAATGTTTTCCCATGTGATGCTGTATAGCTTGCAACCTTATCACAAGCATTTGGTAACTTTTCAAATCAAACCATAACATAAACCTCACACAACACAGCATTCAGCAAGGGCTCTCATTATGGTGTTATTATATCTAATAATTCAATAACAGCACAGCTCCTGGAGGCAAGTTAATTTGGCCCCAAGTTACAATTTCCTATTGAAAATGCCGACTGGTAAGCGTATGGGCCAACTGGAGATCTCAAGAGAAGAGCATTCACGGAGCAGACAGTATATGAGCAACACCTGTTATCATTAATAACACTGGAAGAACTTATTGCCAGTGAAAATATTCCGAAGAATTCAGCAAAATAGTAACATATTGCACACCTAAAATTCTTCGGATATGAATCTAAACTTTTGCATACTTCTTTAATCTAGAAATTAATCTGTATTCCTGGAATGATGTTTGCAATACCAACACATTAGAGAAGTAAAGTCTTTTGCAAAGAGAACTGTGTAAATGTGGTGCCTCTTATGCTCTGCAAGGACACTGAGACTCTGCTGCTGACTTCAGAAGCCAGCAAATAGATGATTGCCCCCTGCAACCCTGTTCAGCTTGCAAGCTCATAACCCTTTTTACTAGGGTGTTGCTTAGGCTTTAATTTAAACTTAATAAACCCTCTTTGAATATCTGCTGCTGGTCCCTTGATGTTATTCTGGTGTTGTAAAAAGGAAAAAAATATGTACAACCTCTGCCTATGCTCTTGTCTGCCATAAAATCTCCTTGCCTCACTATCCTCCTCAGGAAGAACCTGAGGAGTCTGTTTCAGTCCATTCAGTATGCTGAATGTCTGAAGGGAAGTACTGCATGGGACATAATCCTTTTGTGCTCTTCCTTACATCTACACCTAGATCTGACCTCATCTTAACTCACACTAGGACAGCAGATATGATACTTCTTCAATGAATTTGACTCACCTAAGTGCAGCCTTCACCTCTTCACCTAATCGACTTCATCTAATGGAAGAAAGACTGGGATTGATTGAGAACCAGGCTCAGTGGCTTTGCATAGGTGTACCTAAGACTTTTGCTATTCTTTTGGGCCTGTTTCTCCTCCATCCTTCTTTGTCTAACAATAAATGAGAGATGCAGTCTTCAAATTCCACAATGCTTGAGATAAATATCAACCACAAAAATTAGCACACTAAGTTATGTAAGACATTAGATCATGATAAGAAAATACGCATCAAGATTTAGGTAATTAGTCAGTATAATGAGAGTTGTTAATTACAGGAACAATTTATAAAGTTACTCAAGTCCAAGAATTTGTCATTGAGTCTATTCTAATAGACTGGTACTGTTTGAAGGTAGCCAACCATCTAGAAGTAGAGCAAGAAAGGAAATAAAAATGAATCTCATATATTAATTTGTACACTCCATTTCTGAGGAGAATCACATTTTATGTAAAGGCAGTGAGCCTTGTAAGGGAGGTTCACAAAGAATGAGATATCAGAGGAAGTTTAATTTTTATATTCCTTTCAAAAGGTCTTAATTAGCAGGGAAGGATGAAAGTGAGCTTGAAAGAAAATCATCGAAGACACTCTGGAAAAAGAAATGTCATTAAATAAAACCCAGTCACTTGGCGCTTTAAAATTGAACTTGGCAAATGATGGCCTAAAATACAGCTGATATAGAAATTCTGCACTAAGGCTTCTCCATTCAGGCCTTATCAGAGCTTATAACTGTGAGACAAGAAAGATAGAAAGTCTTCGAGGGGAAAAAAGAAAGGAGAAGGAGAAGGAGAAGGAGAAGGAGAAGGAGAAGGAAAAGGAAAAGGAAAAGGAAAAGGAAAAGGAAAAGGAAAAGGAAAAGGAAAAGGAAAAGGAAAAAAGGAAAACCTCCACATTGTAAGGAAAATTCACAAGTGAGAAATACCTTGTGAAGGTATTTCCGAGGAAGAAGGAAAAATCTGTTGCAGAAGTGGCTGCGAGCTGCCAGCCAGCAGCTGGAGAGCTCTTGTCAATTTTCATTTCCAGCAGAAATGGAATTTCTGGCAGAAAGTGAAATATGACAAATTTCCCTCCAGCTGGGCTGCAGGGCTGGGGCACTTGGGGAGCCACACTGCCTTTGCTGTATCTCTGCTTTATTTTCTCTGCTGTTTTTGGCAGATTGAGATAAATTTTACTTCCTTCCTAAAAGCAGAGGTGAGTATGACAACAGTCTTCCCAGTCAAAAACTATGGAGACATCACTTTGATTTTCTTGAATCACATCTAACATTTTCAGAAGAATTGAAAATCAGATTTTGAACAGCTCTTGATATCTCTGGTTTTGTGGAATTAGAAGAGTCTGGAGATTACTTCTATAATCAACATATAAATTTCTGAATGAGAGACAACATCTGTAGCATATGATGTATTGCTAGAAAGTAATGAAGAATGAAGAAGCAGCTGTCACTGCATCAGATAAGCAGGCAGCAGGTTAAAAAAGGTGAACAAACGTAAATACATTTTTTGCACAAGGAAGTCTTTAACACAGGTCAGAAAAGTCAATGGATTCAAAACAGGATTGCTTGTAGTGATGCAGCGGAGTTCCTGTTTAACAGGATGGACCACATGAAACTTCTTAGTTCAGGCAGTCCCTAAAATAATTAATGCGAAAAGCAGGGAAAGTTTGTGCAACATTGAATGTGTTTCTTACTCTGCTTCTCCAAGAACCTAACACTGGCTACTGTCTGGTAGAGGATACGAGGACGACGGACTATTGGACTGAAATTTTTTGGCAGTTTATATGTTCATACAAATCAACAGAAAGTGGTCTGCCAGCTCAGAGGCACTGGCCATTGAAGGCTGTTCCATGTAGTAATGTTGCAAAGGCATGCAAAAATCAAAGCCTTATCACATTTTCAGTAGAGTCTTATCATCCACTTGTTAAGGAGAGCTTACATGTATGAATAATCAAATATTAAGAGGAAAGTGAACATTCCCAGAAGACAAGTCTGCCTGATATGTTAGTTTTACCAACCTCCCAGCTCAAATATCACTATTTTTTTCACTTCTTATTAAAACTTATAGAATCATAGAATAATTATGAAGATTGAGGAGTTTTTTGAATAAAAATATTCTTGCTTATCACATATACTTTCCCCTTTTGGATTACCCCATTTTCTTCTAAGACTAAAATTCACCATTCTTCCAAAATAAATATATAAATTGCATCTGAAAGTGCTTGATTTGAATCTGATTAAGATCAAATATTTTGAGATGAGTCTCACTCTCTTCTTAAGACTCATAAAAAGAAAAATTGTTAATAAACCCTTTTCCATATCAAAGTGATTTCAAAACAAAGAATAATACACTGAACTGTACTCCAGAATACTGAAAATTGGATACTAATTTTCACCTCAGTTACAAAAACTTCCTTTTTGACTTTGTCTCATTTAACTCTTTTCCATTTCTTCATTTATAAAATGACACAACACTTTCCTGGATTACTGTAAAATTCTGTATTTGCAATGTCTTTTGAGAACCATGTAGTAAGCAATGTAGAGAGAAAGAAGTAAAAAAATAAATTGTTTCTATTTCATAGGAAATTGAGACAATTTTAAAAAGTGTGGATGGGGCTACTTACCTTGAATTCACTTAATAATCAGCGCTTACAAAATTTTGGCATCAGTGGGAACCTTTTATTTTAAAACCAGTGTTTATCTGTTGTCCTGTCTTCCTTCACCTTCCACTTTTCCTCCAGGATAATTAAAACAGCTTTTGAGAATGTCACATACCCTCGGGATTTTCAAACCAGCATGCTCCTATTGCTAGGACTCCTGAATATGTGCCAGATGTTGCTGAGGGTTAAACAACTATTTAATATTACCACCCCATCTGCTACCAGTGCTCAGTGAGGATGCGGGTGCTGTACGGTTACTCCAGCCCCCATGACAGGCACTGAAGCTACTCAGACCCCTGTGACAGGCACAGCAGTTAGTCCAAGCACTGCAACAGTATCCCTTCAAGCAAGATATTATATGCAATCCAAGAAAGTGGACCACCATGGAGAGAGGTGTACAGTACCTGAAGGAATTAGCTGTGAGGGAGCTGATTTATTAAGACCTGCGTAATAAATCATGACGGGGTTGACGTGTGGAGAGAAACATCACAACTCATAGAGAGTTATAAAGCAGCTATGTTTATTGCGGCACTGGGTGCAAGCGGGATCGCTCCTCCTAACTTGCACGCTGAGTCACGAAGCATGCACCTATTTATTACAAAGCTTACCTAAGCAGGCTGGACTATTGTAATTATTTCTAGGAATTCATTATCATACTCCACCCCCCTTTAGCACTTGCGCAGTGTCGGCTGGTGGTCATCTGTGGGGGTCTTCTGGAT
>Ga0065711_1028012_pt1 | contig 44311 bp, 17 predicted proteins | sample Hoacrofraction12_FD_59098 | JGI IMG/M metagenome (GOLD analysis project Ga0065711, IMG submission 59098) | Hoatzin crop microbial communities from Cojedes, Venezuela - Epithelial fraction 12 v2 (version 2) | ecosystem: Host-associated > Birds > Digestive system > Esophagus > Crop | place... | reverse complement strand
CCCCCCTCCCCTTTCCCAAGTGCGTTGATGCCAGAGGCTGGAAGGATTTTGCTTCCAAAGAGCAGCGTGTGGCTCTGGAGTGACAGATTCCTGACTGCTGCTCCAAGGCATTGTTCACAGTGAACAGGGAGGCTCTGACCTCTCTGATCACACAGCTGAGAGTGGAGGAGAGCATGCTACTGTTAGAACTCTTACTCCTCTCTTTGTGTACAGTGCGTCTGATGGGGACACACATTTATACTGCTCTCTTCCTTTAGAGAACAAGGCCCAGTCTTCAACTCTTTATTCAGCCTAAACTCTCACTGATGTCTATTGAAACCAATGTCCTTCAGGAGGCTTACTCCTCCTGTGCTTCTCAACACACAAAGAAAGTATATCTTCCAATTCTAGTCTGAGACATTTTATATTCCTTCCCTCCACCTTGCCATATTCATATTTGCCCATTTTGCCACAGTAGAGCCCTGATGCTATTCTCTCCTCAACTACCTTTTGGTGTTCTGAAATGAGTGTCGTTGTTCTCTGGCATCACAGCTGTACGGAGGAGAAACAACTTGCAAACTCTCCTTTCCCCATGTAAATCTGGTTGCAAATATACCTTTTATATTACGACAGTTTTATCAGACAATTAAACTCAGACCTCATCTCTTTCTACATAAGGCACAATGATAGTGTTTAGAATTCAGTCTTGAAATCTAGCAAGCCAGGGGAAAACTTGCACTCTTTGCAATAAAGCTGGGATTTCACTCAAGTTCCTTACCAGCTTGACAGTAACACCCTCCCCATGTCCTCACCAAATGTATTGGCATTTCCCAAATGATTGCAATGGTTTTGAAATTTAATTCAAACAGAAGAGAAATTAAATTGCTGCTATTATTCACAGATAGCAGACCCTTAAAAAATCTGAGCTTCAAGGAATTGCATAAAAAAATAAAAACTGCATAATGATCATATAGACACAGTTGAGGCTTGTGATATAAGATCCAATAATGTATTTGTAAAAACTAATGCTTTGGGGAAATACCAGTGAAGATTCTTAGACATGGAAATTTTCATTTTTTCAGTGACTTTACAGAAAAATTAATAGAAGTATTTAATTTAGAAGCAAAATGTACGTTTTCTGAAAGTTGAGCACAGGGCATCTTCAGGGGAAAAGATCCAAGACCCTGCCTCAGAGGATGAGGGGAGCTATAAATTAAAATAAGAAAAATCCAACCCAGAAATGTTTGTATTAAGTTTGATTCTTTTTTTTTTTTGTGTTACTGTGTTGTTTCTCTTCAGTTTTATTCATTTGTTTATTCACGAAATGTTACAATGGTAACTTAGAATTCCCCCAAAAGTGAAACTCATGTAACAGAAGTGCGAAGGAGTTCAGCATCAAATTATTGATTTTCTTATTATTTTAGCATAAAGATAGGTATTGTATTAATGATAAACAAGCTCATAGAAATCTTCCAGTAAACCTGCATAACCAAAAATGGAAACATGAAGAGTATAATTCAGAAGAATTACTGTCAAAATAATAATAATAATAGAAAAATAAAATAAAACAAATATGATGATTGTTTTTTTGTCAGAACTGTCTGCCTTCTACTCTGCTCTTTTTATGTATTTCTGCCTAACAAATCCATTTAATGCCGCTTGGAATGATCATGTAGCCAGACTTCCTAGAAGAAGACTTATAGAAGTAGGAGAAACTCAGCAAACTACACAAAGCCTGTGGTAGGAGGCTGTGTTTCAGCCAGCTAACCCTGTTGTCAACTGCCACCTAAATTTCTAGGATGGTAAAATGCTTTGTAAGGTGCGTGGTAAGAAGCTTTGCCAGTCTTCAGTGTCTGCAGCCTGCATTAGAAGAGAGAACAGGGAGCTGTGATAAGGTGTCATAGCTCCTCTGTGAAAAAGACAGCACCAGTCTGGGAAGCCTTCTTAAACAACACGGATCCAGGCTTTCTGTGTCCTCCAGTCAGCAGGACATTGGCACTGAACTTCACTGGACTTACTCCACAAGGAATTCTGGACAGCCTGAGGGAGTCTTGACTTCTTATTGTCAAGAATAATCAGTCCTTTGGGAAGTAGCAAATGTACCACACAGATATGAAATCTACCTGAGTTCTTTCAAACGTACAGTCATCTAATCAAAGATGAGAAACCCAGGCTGGTTTTACCAATCCAAACCAGTTTCAACTTTGTCTTTATTGAGGAAAAGCATGGATGCAATGCTATGAGATCAACAAAAAATTCTTCCAGTCGAAGCTAACAATTTCTCTGAGATTCTGGGCAGCTCTTGAAATTTAAACAACCTCCAAGGCTCAAAGACTGAGGCTTTTCCCTTGAGTGCAAAGTGAGGAGATGAACAGCTTCATTATCCTTTGGGCTTCTGGTACATTTCACCTTGAGGTATTGTTGCCCTTCCTGAGAGATGGTTTGAATTTTCCCTGGAGGGACACATCAAGTCAGCTGTAAAGTCTGGCATGCTCAGCAACCCACGCTCTGCTGACCCACCACCAGTGTGGACACAGCCTGTCTGAGCATGCTTGGTTGCATGATACAGCCTGCAGGGTCACATGTTCTCCAATGTGTGCACTTTGGCCAGACCGGAACCTAAAGAGTTCAACAAATATTATTCCATCTGAATGATGCTTTACAAGAGCTTGCGTAGATACAGATTAACTCTGTACCCTGTAAATCCTCTCCCCATCTGTGTGTTCCAACTAAATAACTTCTTTTGAGTTTCTTTGTTTCTGGACTCTTTGGGTGGTTCTTCAATTCCAGGCAGTTGTTCTTGCAGCCAGAAACGTGGCCCCATTGCAGGGTGCAGAAAATACGGAGTGTGCTGGCATGAGCTGTTTCTTGTACTCTTATCCCATGGCTAGTCCCAGCCAGCCTTTATTTCTGCATATGAGCTTATCTTCTGCTAATAATTTAAACCTAGTCCCCAGAACGGAACAGTGTCACTTTCAAAGATGAGATGATTGTGCACATTTGGCGTTCTGTTTGTCCACAGAAAGCAAACAATTAAAATGTTTTAAAAGAAGTCTAATTAGAAAGCTACATAAAAGTAATAGAGGAAGCATAAGTTGAAGGACGATCTATTACAGAAATAGTGAAGGATTCTTGGAACTGCACTGACCATAAGCTCCTGTAAGCTGCAATTTCAATACACAGTTTTAAGTAAATTCCTTTTGCAGCTTCACTTGTCCCACATGAAAGAAAAGCTAACTTTAACACAGCAGACAAGAGTCCTTAAAACAAAACAAGAGGAATTTTTTCTTTAAGTGGAACATCATGGGGCTCATCAGAGTATTTAATAGTATTTTCCCTCCAGCTGTTTTTATTTATCTTTAAACTTCCAATAAAAGTTATGTTTTATTTCAAGAAGCAATCCATAATACACTTTTCGGCTGATGGTAGTGGTTAGTGCCTGTGCCACCAACAGTGATGATTAATTCTTTGGAGAAGAAACAAAAATGATTTTTTGCTATGCAGCACCTATCACAATGAAATTGAGTAGGGGCATTTGGGCCCTACAACCAATTTTCAAATTAGGGACAACAATAATCTCATTCCATTGCTGTATGATAATGCTAGGAACTTGAGAGGGGGTCAGTTTCTTACTGGAAGGCAAACTCGGAGCAATTCCTGGTCTAGTACATTGTTAGTATTATTCCACAGTAATGATATTTCTCCCTGGGATAGGTACTGTACAGGCATGGCATGAGGGACAGCTCTTGTCCAAAGAATATACTGCATTGGGTCCTTACAGACATACGCATGCTTCTAACTCCAGGCATTGTCAATCAAACCCTTGAATTGAATGAGATCTTTTACATGTGCCAAGCTAAGCATATGTTGAAATCTATATGGCATTTGGGCCTATATAACCATGGACCAAGGGTGAAGTATTTAACTACTCTTAGTACACAGTAAACTTACCAATTCTTTTCATTTTAAGTAGAGATGACAAAAACAGTGAGGCTACATATAAAATCCTTGGCTAAGACATGACTTCATTCAGGCCTGTAGCCACAAAAACAACTCCTTTTCTGACCCCAGGTCTCTGTCTTTTGCCTTCAGCATGCTGTCTGTTGTAGCATCCTGCCTACTCCCAAAGGTCTATCTCATGGCCTCATGGAAACTCCTCTTCCCAGTACTGAACTAGTACAGATGGGCTTAGGCATTAATTCTGCTTTTGTCCAGCTGCTGACAAGGAGGAGGAAATTACTGAGACAAGCTCGATTAGAACCAGTAGCCTCTGGAGCTCACAGCACTGCCAGTTTCCACTGAGACAAAGCAGTTACCCTGGTCAACACTCTCAATGCTACTTTTGTTGTGGGTCTTTTTGGACAGGCTATGAGCCTATTGTTTTGTGGAGGAAAGCTGATTTATGTCCACAATGCTGAAAGTTTTCTGTGTGGAACTATGTACTAAAACTTCATTTCGATAGTTGACAGAATATGTTTCATTACTGACTGTCCTACATGTCCTTGGAAAAGGAAGGGCCTCCAAGAAGACATTTTTTCAGGAAGGATGCTGAGCTGGAAATTATGACTTCACTGTGGTCAGGATTGGGCCTACCGTCGAAATGTTTGCTCATCTATATTTGGACTTTCAATTCATCCTGCCATGCAGCAGGAGGACAGATGCCTGATCTCCCTCCACCTGGTCTTCCGTTAGTCTCTTCTGTGCAGGCTCTCGTATCATACTTATTACCAACTTGTATTATACTCTCTATCCCTGTGTTTCACAGTAGTGTGCTAAAGAAGAACACTAACATATGCCACTTGTTTACCTATCTTCTACTTGCCAGATGAGACTTTACTGAAGTTGAGTACATTGTTTCATATTGATTAAACTTACATCCATGAAAAGATTGCTCTGTGTAAGTCCAAGTGTGTGTTACAAGAGATGAGGTTAACAACAGGCTTCTTGTGTTTAGAGAGGAAGATACACCAACAAACTGAGGTTCGTTCCAAACTTTGGGACAGTTTGAACTAGTTTTGTGTGAAGTTTCCTGTTCTGTACAAATGACAATTGCACATTCTCCTTGTGGAGAAACCCGGTCTGCCAGGGGCATGAAGTTGCCAAGGGCAGTGTGGAGGCTGGTATTTCACTGATCTTTTAATAATATGATCCGAGGCTTTGTGAACAAAGGTCGTCAGACAAATACAGAGTTCTGTGGGAAGCCAGTGGAGGGAGCAGAGGGATTAGAGGACTTTTTGGAAAGGTCTGCAGGAGTTTGTGTTTCTAAGCAAAATATGCAGTAAGAGCCAAAGTTTCCAAACTACTGAAACTTACTGCCCTTGGATGTGCTAATGTGATTCAAAAATAATAGTGTTTCCTCCTAAAAAAAAAAAAAATTCTGTGCCAACGAGCAGTTTATTTCCGAAGAGCTAACATTCACAAATACAGTGAAATCTTAACTCTTTTGAACTCAGTAGAAATATTGCCACAGAATCCAATAGGGCCACGATTATGCCTTGGGCCATTTGATCAGCTGGACACATGGCCAGGTGTAACTGAGTTACGCTTCTGGGCTTCTTTGTCATATGTGATGCAGATTTCACAAATTACATAGGTCCAAAATTTCCAAAAAACCTGTAAGTTTTCTTGCCTTTTTTTTTAATGTCTGTCCACATCTATCTTTCCAGGAACTTTGGTCTTTAATTGCCTGTGGTCAAAAGCTAGTTTAAGAGAATGAGTTCACACAAGAGAATAAAAACAAATGCTCTAAGTATGGACTAGCTTCAACCTTGAGATCTGATCATTTTCCTGTCGACAGCCCACCATACCTAGCTTTTGCATGTGTAAGATCATTCACTGTTGCTGATACTTAAAGATAATACTGCACACAAAAAAAGAATTATCACATTTTTGCAGGAAATATTTTACTGATTCACTGCCAAATCTATAGTTGCTTTTATTTGTTTATTTTGGCAGTTGTATCCTTTAAAAAAGTTTGCTTCTGTATTTAAAAATGCTTAAGGGTATCCTTTCAATTAAATAGTTGTTCAGTGCACATACTGTACCATTCTTAACTTGCCTAAAAGCCATGTGTTGAGACACAGGAACTTCCCTTCTGCACTGTGACTTTAATAGTAAGAAAAACGTATGGTTTAGCTCAAGTTTTTCCTAAGGCCTGGCTGTGCCTCAGTTTCTTATCTGAAGGCTCTTACATTATATCTGTAGGTTATCTGACTCTAAAAAGCCAGGCTAATACTCCATTAACTTAAAGGAAAGAAAACAGAGCAGTGCCTGCCTCACACTTTCTCAATACCCAGGAAACTTAAAAACCAGGAAATATACGGAAACTTAAGCAAAAAATCATAGACTGTATCAGTTGTTTCAACCATCTCACAAATAGGAACCTCCATTAAAAGATCATAGAATTGCAGAACCTTTAAGGTTGGAAAAGACATCTAAGATGATGAAGTCCAACAGTCAACCCAACACTACCATGCTTACTAAAGCATGTCCCAAAGTGCCATGCCTACACATTTTTTGAATACCTCCAAGGATGATGACTCCACCACTTATCCGGGTACTTACCTGACCACTCTTTCTGTAAAGAAATTTTTCCTAATATCCAATCTAAACCTCCCCTGATGCAACTTGAGGCCTTTTCGTCTCATCCTGTCACTAGTTACTTGGAAGAAGAGACCAAAGCCCACCTTACTACAATGTCCTTTTCATAGTTGTAGAGAGTGATAAGGTCTCCCCTCAGCCTCCTCTTCTCCAGACTAAACAATCCCAGTTCTTTCAGCTGCTCCTTATAATACTTGTTCTGAAGACCCTTCACCAGCTTCGTTGCCCTTCTCTGGATGCGCTTGAGCAACTCCATGTCCTTCTTGTAGTGAGGGGTCCAAAACTGAACTGAACACAGAGGTGCGGCCTCACCAGTGCCGAGTGCAGGGGCACAATCACTTCACTACTCTGGTTGGCCACACTATTCCTGATACAAGCCAGGATGCCATTGGTCTTCTTGGCCACATGGGCACACTGCTGGCTCATGTCCAGCTGGCTGTCAACCAGCACACCTGGGTCCTTTTCCGCCAGGCAGCTTTCCAGCCACTCTTCCCCAAGCCTGTAGCATTGCATGGGGCTGTTGTGACCGAAGTGCAGAACCTGGTACTTGGCCTTGTTGAAGCTCACACTGTTGGCCTAAGCCTATCGATCCAGTCTGTCCGGATCCCTCTGCAGAGCCTTCCTACCCTCAAGCAGATCAACACTCCCACCCAGCTTGGTGTCACCTGCAGACTTACTGAGGGAGCACTCAATTCCCTCATCCAGATCATTGATAAAGACACTAAACAAGACCAGCCCCAAAACTGAGCCCTGGGGAACACTGCTTGTGACCAGTTGCCAACAGGATTTAACTCTGTTCACCACCACTCTCTGGGCTTTCTGGGCCATTCAGCCGGTTTTCTACCCAGCAAAGACTACACCCATCCAAACCATGAACAGCCAATTTCTCCAAGAGGATGCTGTGGTAAACAGTCTCAAAGGCCGTACTAAAGTCCAGCTAGATAACATCCACAGCCTTTCCCTCATCCAGTCAGGTTGGTCAAGCAGGATCTGCCTTTCATGAACCCATGCTGGCTGGGCCTGGTGTCTTGGTTGTCCTTCACATGCCCAGTGAGCGCACTCAGGATGCCCCACTCCATAATCTTCCCTGGCACCAAGGTCAGGCTGACAGGCCTGTAGTTCCCAGGATCCTCCTTCCGGCCCTTCGTGTAGATGGGTGTCACACTGGCAAGCCTCCAGTTGTCTGGGACCTCCCCTGTTAACCAGGACTGCTGATAGATGATGGAGAGTGGCTTGGTCAGCTCCTCGGATAGTTCCCTCAGCACTCTTGGGTGGATCCCATCTGGCCCCATAGACTTGTGAATGTCCATGTGGTGTAGCAGGTCATTAACTCCTTGCTCCTGGATTATGTGGGGTTTATTCTGCTCTCCATCCCTGTCTTCCAGCTCAGGGGGCTGAATACGCTTGGAATAACTGGTCTGGCTATTAAAGAATGAGGCAAAGAAGGCATTAAGTACCTCAGCCTTTTCCTCATCCTTGGTGGCAATGTTCCCCCCTGCACCCAACAGAGGGTGGAGATTCTCCTTGGCTCTTGTTTTGTTGTTGATATATTTGTAAAAACAGCAGTGGTCAGATTGAGTTCTAGCTGGGCTTTTGCCTTTCTAATTTTCTCTCTGAATGACCTAAAGAGATCCCTATACTCTTCTTGAGTTGCCCATCTCTTCTTCCAAAATGGTAAACTCTCCTTTTTTTCATGAGTCCCAGCAAAAGCTTCCTGTTCAGCCAGGCCGGTCGTCTTCCCCACCAGTTCGTCTTATGGCACTAGGGGAAAGCCTGCTCCTGTGCATTTAAGACTTCCTTTTTTGAGGAATGTCCAGCCTTCCCGGAGCACTTTTCCCTTCAGGGCTGTCTCCCGAGGGACTCTCTCAACCAATGTTCTGAACAGGCCAAAGTCTGCCCTCTGGAAGCCCATGGTAATGGTTTTGCTGACTTCCCTCTTGACTTCAACAAGAACTCTGTCATTTCATGGTTGCTAAGCCCAAGACAGGCTTCAACCACCACATCTCCCCCCAGTCCTTCTCTGTTAGTAAACAACAGGTCAAGTGAGTCACCTCCCCTGGTAGGCTCACTTACCAGCTGCATCAGGACGTTGTCTTCCACACACTCCTAGACTGTTTCCTCTCTGCTGTCCTGTATTTCCAGAAGATGTCCGGTAAGTTGAAGTCCCCCATAAGAAAAAGGGCTAGTTATTGTGAGACTTCTATAACTGTCTATATCAGACTGCCAGCAGGATATCTGCCTTGTTGGCCTTCCCCCTCATCCTTACGCATAACCACTCGACCTTATCATCACAATCATTGAGCTCTATACAATCAGAACACTCCGTAATGCACAAAGCCACCCCACCACCTCTCCTGCCTTGCCTATCCCTTCTGAAGAGGCTGTAGTCATCCATTGCAGCACTCCAGTCATGAGAGTCATCCCACCATGTTTCTGTGATGGCGACAAAGTCAACCATCCCACTGCACAATGGCTTCCAGCTCCTCCTGTTTGTTGCCCTTGCTGTGGGCATTGGTGTAAATGCACTTGAACCGGGCTATTGATCTCACCCTCAGCATTGACATGCCACCCCGAGGCTCATCTCTACTGAGCCTAGTTGTATCCCCTTCCTCCTTCAAAACTAATTTAAAGCCCTCTTGATGAGCCCCACCAGCTCAAACAAACAATCCTCTTAAATTCTGGTGGAAGAATTAAGGTTTCGTCGAATGATTACCATTTGAAAATCTCAGTGTCTTGGCCTTCCCTTTTCCCCCCTTTTCCCCATCATATGCACTCTTCCATCTTTGCTTTCTGCAAGTGTAAGCAAAAGGAACCCTGTGCCTTCTCTCATTCTTGCTTGCTTGTTTCTTTGAGGTGGAGTTTGATAATATCATGCTAGCAAACTTGTGAAGTAATGCACACAAATCACTTTATTCGCTGTGGCAGTTCTCAGAGTTTTGAATGCACTTTAAGAAGTCGGTGTGAGTGCTAGGAACCTCAAAAGAATATTTGGTATTGATTGGTAAATCTGAACCGATGTATTTCTGATAAACTGTAACCCAAGCCATAACTTGCTTTCTCCATGCTGCTTATCTCCAACACTATGCCTTCTGATTAAGCCTGGCAATATTGCAGGGCAAAACAATACTCCAAAAAAAGTTAAAGGGTGTATATGAAATAAAAGGAGACCAAATCAGAGCTTACAAGGGAACTTGGTTGTGATTTTAACCGTGGACTGTTATTATGATTCCACATCCCTGTTATTGCATCAGTCCAAGTTATTGCTTCCTCCATTGTTTCCATGGGAACATCCTGATTTGTGGCATTACCAGAAAGTGTTCAACTAATGTAAAAGGTAGTGATTATTGGCACAACAGTACAGCAATTTTGCATGATGAAAAAAAACCTAACCAAAACAAAAAAAAATGTTTATCTAACCTTAGCATGCATGCAGGCACAGGACAAGGGAACAGTTAGATTTTTAATTAAACTCTCCTTATGTACTCCTGTTTCCATGTAAAAGGTGTATAGCCAAAATGCTATTTACTTGCATAACTCGTTCGTTCAAAGAAATGAGTCTCTGGGAGTGCATTTTCCTCTATTAATGCCTGAGTTTAGTATTAACCTGAGTGCTTAAATGAATTTGCTGATCGCAGCTAAGACTCACATGGACCTTATTCAACATCAGTTATACACACCATTTGGCACGTGTAGCAGTGCCTTCTTAAAGGAACCCTAACTTTAAAGAAGTACACAAAGATATTTTCTTTACTCTTTCCAGGAGAGTTTAGTTTCTACCTTGAAGTTAGGTTTAAAGCAAATACACACTAAGCAAGAGACAGAATACAGGCTTTGCCTTCCCACTCTCTGGCTTACAAACAGAGAATTTTAGTCTCCAAACTTTCATCTTTATGAACTCATAACAACAGCGGGTTTGTGTTTATTTAAACTATGGCATTTTTTCTACCATTTAAACCAAAGTCTATCTCTTTATATAGTGCAGATGATTTTAAAAATGACCCCTTGTTTAAATAGGATATGACAGTCTAATAAAATAGCCTCTGATTGTCTATAGGACAAATCTGGCACCACTCCATGTGCTGAGTAAAAAGTCAATGGGACTACACTCAGAGTAAGGCACTGCTCGACATAATTAAGTGTTCTCAAGTCCTTGATGAGTAAAGAAAAAATCTAGCTTAGTTAGGAAAAGAAAGAAAAAATAATCATGTGCAATTCTGAATTGTGGTAGCTAGAGACAGACCGAAGCTGCCAACTTTGGATTCAGAGAGCTGGTTGGAGGGATATTTAATGTTTTAGCATATGCCAACGTCAATTAAAAAAGGAAAGAAGAACGCCCCCTTTTTTTCACTGAATGGAAGGTATTTTCTCTATAATAGCATTATTTCCCATAACGTTACCAGTTTGTAACAGCCAGTTGACCCAGGAAGGCAGAGGTCAGCATTGTGAACCCTGAATCCCTTGAAGATGTTTCTTAAGATAAAGCTATAACTGCTTTTCAAACTGTCATAGCTATTTTGGATTTTAATTGGATATGTGAATACTTCTCCCTGCTGGAATATCAGGCCTCTATTACTAATTTAAAAGTGTTCTCTGTAAGAACTTAGGTATGAACTTCATCTCTTCACAAATAGGCCAGCCAGTCCTGTGCATCTGATGCGAGGAATCTGGCCTCTGAAGTTTCTCTGTGAACTTGATGGGGCTGGGATTTCACTTAATACCTGATAAATGCACCACTTGAGTTCCTCCTCAGCCAGTCTCTTGAATAACCAGCAAGCAATCAGAAAGATGGCACTGCAAATTAAGTAAATTCCCTCACAAGGGAGGAAAGAAAACTAGGTTAAAATATGTGCTGACATAGAGGGTGCAATGCCAACGACATCAATGGAGTTGAGTTTATTTACCTCACCAGAGAATTTGGAATAATCCTGCCTGCCTTGTCACAAGCATGCAAAAGAAGTTTAAAGATTGTTTAAAGACCCCATTTTAGCTTTGTTGATTACTCAATCTCTGCAGTCATTTATTGCTCCCATACTACAAAGTAAGAGAGATTATCCCTTAATTAGGTGATTTTTATCCTTGTAACATCTTTGACTGCTCTAGATCTTCATTAAGGTTTTTTTTCTCCCCCTGCATCTTTCTTGAATCAGCTTTCATGTTTCTCTACTCTTTTCCCTCGTGAGTTGTTGATCCAGGGACCAATGAATGTTAGTAACACATCTATTTATGGCCTAATCGTTATGAATATTTTTAAACATACTTCAGAAAATTATTTGTAGGCTATGCACTCAAAAATACTTAACCCCTGTAAATGCTTAGAGTGAGTAGTTAGGAAGTTCATTTATGTGTGGAGCAAACACACTTTAAAGCCTGTGTTCTTCTCTGTGTAAAACTTATTGTGTACAAATATGGAATGGTATTGCATTCAGTTGTTACAATTTTATGAAACTATGAGTTATACACATTTTTAGCAGTTCTACCTGCATAGCGTGCAGTTCACAAAAAAGCTCTTAAGATCTTTAAGAAGAAATGAAGCTAATGGTTCTGTCTCTCTATTAGCTATGTCATGATATAAAGATTGGCAAAAGTCTTTGAAGGTAATAGAAAGATCACTCCAAGTCATTGTGACAAACAGAGCATAAAGTATTTGGCTATGTTTTTAATGAATAAAACTGTTCTTTGTGACTCTTCCTTGCCACAATATTTGAAGTTCAGTGTGCAAATTCTTAATGCAATATAAACATTAACCCTTTCCCCCCATTGCCAGTAGTAACAATAATAATGTATAAGCAGCTGAAATAAAATGCAAATTGTCCATTCTCCAATGCCAGATAACCAAGGATTTACTTTAGGTCTCAATTAAGGATTTATATGGACTCTGAAATCAGTACTAGGTGCGATTTGCACCACCACCAGGGCAACAGAAAAAAGATTTTAAAGGTGAAAATCTCTAATATCCAAAATTAACTGCACAATGCTTCCTTCCACTGCAAACAAATGAGCAGACTGGATCTGTCACCACTGTAGGCCTTTCAGAAGAGGTTCAACAAGCACCTGTGAGACAGATATCACTGCATTGATCCTGCCTTGAGACACGACCTTTGGAAGCCCTTCTCACACTTCTTTTCCAAAATTAGATGATCCAATTCATAGCCATTGCTTTTATGGCAAAAGGCAGGTGAATGGATTTTCCTATCTTAGATGACAAATCCATGGCCAATTTGCAAGACAGGGTACACATTTATGATCTAGATAATGGCATGTTGTCGATTTTGTTGTTATCAGCATGTCTCATGGTTGGTGCAGCTTTGTCATCCTGGCTGACAGAACTATTATGTTTCAGGGGCCGTGTTAGCATCTCTTGCCAAAGAAGTTGTGAGGGAGAGCATTTTTGAAAAATCTAGCCAAAACGATAAAGGCAGCATAAATGGAGAACTCTCTCAGTTTCTGTTTCCAAGGGAGTGAGAAGTGAAAGGCTTTTCACCTGGAATTCTTATCTCTGACAACCCATATTCTCCAAAATATTAGCATTACTGGGAAGACATTTCAATGACTAATGAAAGAAGAGAAAAGAAGATGTGCATACTCCTAAATTGTCTGCGATTTTCAACAGAAAAAAAATCCCTCTGAGGTGCTGAAGAAAAGCAATTGATGTGTGTAGGATAGGCAGCCATGGAGGGCAGCAATATTTTGGTGACAGAACAGTGTTTCATGCCTGAGTAAGTAAACTTGTGCTTGGAGGCATAGAAATTCCCCTGTTTACCCAGGGCACAAAAACCTCTGGAGCCAACACTGGATTTGTGGCAAAATCTGCAGATGGCTCTGCAGGAAGAATGCATACAGCTGTGTACAGCTGTTTTATGGCTGTTCAGCTTTGTATTGGCAACTCAGTTAAGTAGATATTTTGTTGTTGGAGACACAAAAACAATATCCACAGATGCTAATGTCCTCCCCCTCAGTGGGTTTAGCACTTGAACTGATATCAGTAAGATTGTTCCTTACCTTGATAAAGATTTACTGCTAGTTTACGTTTTCCCTTCAAGTGGGATGGAGGGTGCTTTGAAATAGGGTTGGTAGATTTCCTTAGTCCTAAAAAATGCTTTGAATTAGTTCTTTTATTTCTTTGTGAAAACACAGGAATAAGACACCAGCAATAAGTTGGGATAGCCTTATTCATAACTCTCCTCTGGCTGCTTCTGATATCAATCGTGCGAATACTGAGCTACATAAAGACCAAAGTTAATATGGAAGCATGTCTAACCTGGCCAAAATGATAAATTTCTGATTTATGGGAAAATACCAATATTTTAAATTTTATTCCTACTCATTAAAAAAAAAATCATTTTTCTGAAAAAAAAAATTTTAGAAACTTTCTTTATTTTGGAAAGTGTAGAAATTTTCTTTCAATGCTAGTTTTATATTCCTGTATTCTTTTTATATTATATCAACACACATCAAATATAGCCATGCATAATCTGCTGACAAATTATAATATGGCATTGGTTAAAAAGTTCTATTGCTTTTCATTTGTTCATTGTTTTTGTAACAAAACATGAACTTGTAAAATTTGGGATCAAGCAGAATGTTTCAATCAGTGCTAAGTAGCATCTGCCCCAATGTCTAAAAATAGTTTATTTAAGCATTTTCTTTTTTTTACAGGAAATCTAATCATATCCATGTAGCTTGGGGGGGGGAAGGTTATTTGCCTTGAAACCATTTTTCTAACAAAATGTTCTGCATGAAAATTTTACGTATAGATCTAGTCATCATAACTCTACAGCTGATTGAACAAATGTTCTCAAACAAGGCTGCCAAAGTTTATAATCCAGTAACATTTGTTACTGGACATCCTCAAACTCTTTGGCCACTTTTAATTCAGATATTCCAGTTCACTGACCAATGACTTAACAATGTAGAGCCTTTCAACTGAAGTTCTTAAACAAAAAATTATTTCAGTCCATGGGAACCTTTCCACTAACGGTAACAGATGTTACATCTGGCCATGAATAACGGGCAAACGTGACAAAACACCTTCATACATTGATTTTATTGGAGATGGATGAAGGAGCTGTGACTCCCATACCAACTGCTAATTCATGCTAGAAAAATAACCTGATTTTTGAGAGTTACAAACTTTCTTATTGCCAAACCATGAACCTTCTCCAAAGCCCGTTGTGACTGTAGAAATTTTACTGGTGATTGAATGCAAGCAGGAGTGTTGGAGCTCCTCTGCAATGTCATGTGGCTAATCAAAGTTCTGTGGAACAGATTTTCAAAAAATAGATAAACAGAGATAACAGGGTGTTAGTTCTATCTTAGCCCAACTCACCCTTGCTCAAACACATGCAGATAATTGCTCTGGAAATGACACTTCACTGTAAGAATGTGCGAGTGCGTGTGTGTGTGTTTGTACATATGTGTTATGAGAGAAAGAGATGCACATGCTCACTGCAAGAAAAAGTCGCTGGTGAAAAAGGATGCTTGGATAAAGTATATGGAACAAAATAAAGATGCACAAAAATAATTTTTCAGGAATCTAACATAAATTTAAAAATTTGCATCTGAATAATTTAATTTGCAGTTTTAAGCCTTTAGAGTTATGGTCTATTTATAATTGGAGCCAGAGTCTGCATGTATTTTAAATGCAAAGAGAGGTTCCAACAGTCAAGTTATTATATTACTTGAGAGTTTGATTAATAACACACTAATTGTAGAAGCCAACATCAAGAGCCACACCATAGTGTTTCCATTACATTTTGAAAATATTTGAAGTGATTTCATAATTAAAAAAAATGAACTTCTGAGTAAAGTGTTATCTTCTCATGAAGACATCATTTACTCAATGAGTTCTCTTACTTTGCAGGCTGTAGGATTCTTCACCAGGTTTTCCACTATAGCGTGTTTTTAGATCTGAATAGCATTTCACACTCTCTAGCTTAAGGGGAAAGAAAAGCAACTCAATCAAAAGCCTTTTGTTAAAGTTTAGCTAAGGTCCCCAGAACATAAATGTTTAGTAGCATGAGATTATTAAAAATATAAATGACTGAATGTTAGATAATTCCTGTAAGAATAGGCATAAACAATATCTCCTGAGAAAATGCGTATAATAAATAGTATGTTGAATGTGATTTAAAGATAAATTAATATATATAATTTCAGAATTTCAGAAGTTGTTCCAGATAGCATAAAATGTGCTGGGACATAAGGCAGGGAGGGACCAGGGCCCTCCTTCCACCCACAGACTGCTGCTTCCTCCAGGACCTGCTGCCTTTCCACCCAGCACCTATGAGACCAATAGCAGCTATGGTCTGCTAGGCATGACAGGCTTGTAGGATAGATACCACAGGGTACCTTCCCTGAACATTTTATCTCCTTAGCTGCCTTGCTTTACCTGGTTCTGCACAAGTAGGCTGGTTCTGCTGCCATCACCCCTCCACTCCCCCCTCCTCAACAGCCGTATTGCATAACAGCAGGAATTTGCCCTAAGCTGTTGTGCTAACTCCAGAATTTTCAGTCTTATAAAGTCTCTGTACATTGATAAAATATTCCTCCCCCTCCCTCTGCATTTCAAGATAAACATCCTATTGACTTAGTGAGATCTTAGGGGCAATTAAAATTAATAAATACTGTGGAAACCTGACAGTTTTGCTGTGCAAAATCACTACTAAAAATAATACATATATCTTATTACTGGTTGTGATACAATAAGAGCATGCTTTAAGGATTTAAAATTGCAGATATTATTGGAAAGATTGATACCATAAAAATTTCTCATATCATATTAGCAAACAACTAATTCAATAACACTATACATGCAAATCCACTAATAAGATTCAAAAATCAAGTAGTATAATATTTGGAAACCTCAGATCTGATAGGATGTGTCAGTAGTACTACAGAAATCAGCTGTAAATCTGCTGCAAGAAATGTTGATGTTTTATTCTACTCCTAAACCCTCCCCAACATTTATTTCAATATTTCCATAGGCATGTCATGCTATCATTTCATGACAAAAGAGACCAAAAATATGTGAACTACCAGTTTACAAATGGCTATGATTTTAGGTTCTTCTTGATGAAGGATCCAGCTGAATTTAGGTTTTGTTTGTCTAAACAGTAACACATGTCATTTAAAAATGTTTTGGTTGGCTTCTCCCTTTAGCAAATGACAGTTCATCATTAAATATTTCTTAGGCCCATTTAGCTTTAAAGTCTCCACCATTCTTCAAAGGCCAGATGAAAGCAACGTACTTCTGCAGTATATGTACCAAAGGACTTTCTCTCACCAGAAGGAGCAAACCGGATCCGTGTCTCCTTTAACATGTTTTTTCCTTCCCCACAGCAGGTGAAGGACATATTGGAAAAGTCACAGAATCACAGAATGGTAGGGGTTGGAAGGGGAAATCAAGAGGTGAAGTTCAAATTATCACATCCCATAGAAATTCTGGTTCATTAATAAACCAGAGGTTGAAAAGAACATAGGAAAAAGCCCCTGGAGAAGATAGAGAAAAGAGACACTTGGTACATTTTTTGGTTACCTCAGGGAAATAATGCTTCTTTTTATCAGCTGTCTTCATACTTTTACGAAGGGAGGCCACAGAGGTTCCAGCAACAGTTTAGGTCCAGGCTGGAGGATCAAGGAGAGAAAGGTTTCTTACCTTGTAAAATGGATACGCTTTTCCGAGAAAATGTAATGAAGTTGGAGCCTAATTAGACCACATCTAACTTCTCCTTCTGAGTGAACATGACAATAGGCATCACATTACCTCAAAACTGAAATCTGAATTCCTGTTGACTGGGTCATTGTGGCCTTCCATGTCCTAGAGCCAAAAGCTGTCACTGACAAGCCTCCCTCTCTGGACATCATGAAATGCCATGCAAAAATATCACTGCTTGTTACATACAGTGGCAATGTTTCTGGTGGAAGGTCAGGATCTCCTAATACGGCTGGCTTCAAGCTGTCTGCACATCCTTTACCTGACACAGGATTATCCTCATTCTAATCCCAGGTTTAGGTATCAAAGAAAGCCTTCAAGGCTCCAGCTGTAATCCTGTGATTCAGAGCACTACATAGTGGCTGCGTGGTTCCAGCAGAAAGGGAGGGCATGGTACAGGGAGAGGGCAGGGGCTGGGGAGAAGGTGCAGCCAGGGGCTGTGGGGAAGTGAAGCGGGCAAGAGGAGCTTTTTGCGGTGTTCTCAATGTCTCAGCTATGCCAGCCCTTCCTGAGACTCATCCCGCAACAGCAAAGGCTTGGTTCTGGCAGGCTCTTCAAAAGTCTGGAAAGAAATAGCACTCACTAAAAATCTCCCTGGAGAATGTTCTAGGCACAGAAAAGAAACACATAGCTGAGAAAAGTCTTATGTATGGTAGAGCAGAAAGCAGCCATATGTGGAACGGAAATAAATTAAAAATGAATAGATTAAAGATCTTTCTGCGCATTAGAATTAAAAAATAAAATGAAAAAAAAAAGCTTTGGACATTTCAGTTTTGTATACCTAATATGAGATTTTTGTTATTATTAACTAAACTAACTATTTCAGACCAGACAAAGAAAGTCGATATCAAAGATTTTCCCCTTTCTTTCTCTCCAGTCCTTCTTTGACATGGATATAAAGAGGTAGAGTATGTGATAGTGAATGCCAGCAGAAAAAATGAAAGGTGAGATGTGGGAGTATTAACTCCCATGGCAGGAGTCAGACAGTAAATCGGCCAAGGCTTAGTAACTTGCAAGGAGAACATCAATTCAAGACTGTGTAACGACGGTGGCTACTTCTCTAGAGCAGGTTCAGTTAACAGAATTGATTGTTTATCGGTGTTGCAAAGTTTGAATGCAGGTCTGAATGTCCATGTCCATGTTTTATTTGCTTACAGGTCTGTATGCCTCTGTAGGATTTCCTGTCTCCTTTCAGATGAGCACAGGTCTGGTTATTCACTTTGAAATCATTTGCTCATTAACAGATCAGTTAATTCTTCTGTCCTCTGGTGATTCATGTACTGAGTTACTTGTTTTGATGTTCGCAACCCTCAGTTATATGAACACGGTTTAAACATATTTAATCAGTATTCTTTTTAAATTGCAGATGACCTGCTTTTTTCTTTCAATAAGGAATAATAAGATTTGATTTTAATTTACTCCATGGCCTAGAGTCCTCTGTCTTCTCTTGTGGATTAGCTAGAACAGTAACTTCTTGGAGGTTTTTATGAAAAATACAGTCTTCCACTAAAACTTCTCAAACTTCCAAAAACTTTATAAAAAGTGTTTTATAGCTAACAAACAGCCCCCACAAAATCCCCTCTCAGTCATATATATAAAAAAATTCATTTTATACTCCTTGGTCACAGATTGTATCTTCAATGAAAATTTTTCACATTAATGGTTTTTAAAGCTATGTTTAACAATATTGTTGGCCCAACAGTTCAGCAGTTAAGGTGACAGTTGCAGAAAGCCATGAAAATTGAGTGGATGACTAGGGAAGAGAACAAGTTTACAGAACAAGTTTGGGTCTCAGCCCCAAAACGGATAGATTTGAAAGGCTTTCTCGTCTCAGCTAAAAGCTGGCAATATCAAAACTTGCATAGTACCTTGGCATAATTTTATGTCTTCATTTGAAAGAGGCCTTGGTTTAATGAGCAAAAATAAGCCCCTAGCATGTAATAAATTGTTGAAATCCTGTAGTGAGCCTTTTTCCCTTCATTTTCATGTTGAAGCTCTTAGCAGACCAGCAAAGAAAGGAGTGATGCACTCACACTAACAGAAGCTTGTCTGTAACAGAAGTAAATGTGACTCTTGCCACTTCCACAAGAATCTACTTAAACATGTTAATAAATGCAAAGGCATTTCTTATTGATGTTTTCATATAATGTATTATCTATGTTTTGGTGAACCATGCTTTCAAATAGCAAGTTTATTGGGCTATGGTCCCTTTTCTCCCTCTGTGTGTTTTTTCAGCATCAACCACACTTTATGCAACTAGCAAAAACACAAAGTTATGAAAGAAATGGTATTCTCAAAGTACACTGAGTAAGACTTGGTGTTGTGGTTAGCCGGCAACTAAGCAGCAGACAGCCACTTGCTCACTCCCCTCTCTGTGGCATGGGGGAGAGAATCAGAAGGGTGAGAAAACTCATGGGTTGAGATACAGGCAGTTTAACAGATAAACGAAAAGCTGTGTGCACAAGCAAAGCAAACCAAGGAATTCAGTCACCACTTCCCATCAGCACGAAGGTCTGCAGCCATACCCAGCAAAGCAGGGCTCCATCACAGTTGGTGGTTACTTGGGAAGACAAAAGCTGTCACTCTGAACCTCATCCTCTCCCTTCTCCTTCCCCCAGCTTTATATGCTGAGCATGACATCGTATGCTATGGGATAACCCTTTGGTCAGCTACGGTCGGCTGTCCCAGCTGTGTCCCCTCCCAGCTTCTTGTGCACCCCCAGCCAACTTGCTGGTGGGGTGGTGTGAGGAGCAGAAAAGGCCTTGACTCTGTGGAAGCGCTGCTCAGCAACAACTGAAATATCCCTTCATTCTCAACACAGTTTCCAGCACAAATCCAAACAGCCCCATACTAGCTACTATGAAAAAAATTAGCTCTGTCCCAGCCAAAACCAGCACAGCTGGCCAGCATTTATTTTGCACTGTTTTACAAAAGGATTAGGCCACCAAGAGCACTGCTTTGGTTTTGCAACACGACTGCATGGCTACTTACTCTTTGATGGGGAAGTCCGTTTCTGCTACTACTCAATCACTGCAACGGCCTCTCATAGAAAAGTCCAGCATAACTGGGCAGAGAATGATAACTTGTCTATAGTATTTTTAAGCCGACCCAAAGGAATATACAGCAGAGATAAAATGTTCTATTAAAACTTCACATGTTGGTTCTAAAATGTTGTAAGAAGACAATCGTTGCTACTGAACTTTATAGGTGTTGGGGTCTTTTTTAAAGTCTTTTCTGTGAAACTGTATTATATTTCAGTATAATCCAACTGGCTTAAACCCTATTAAATTCCGTAGGACCTTGCCATAAGGGTGCAGCAGCGAAGCAGTGAGTATCTGTCTTAAAATCATCTGAGGCTCCTGCCTAACAGGCCATTAAAAGGACAGACACACACACAGATGCACACATACACAAAATCTCTCCGCAGACCAGAGTTCCCGTCTCCCCCCTTGTTTTCCCAAACAGAGCATGTGTGACCTCTGCAGCGCACCCTGCATCTCTGGCTCAGGGCTAGGAACCTGAGTCCACTGCCAGCCCGGGCGGGAGCAGGAGCTGCTGTTGCTGCTGCTTCACTGGGCAGCAGGCTAGCAAGGCTCCTGCGATGCTGTCGCAAATCCTCCTTCTGGCTGGGTGTTTTCTTACAGCGATTTGATCTCTTCAGTACCTCCGTCTCTGACAAAAGCGTTCGAGATATTTACCTTGCGCCTGCACAATGAAAAGGCTATTCCGCTGCGCGTGGTATAAACTTGGTGGATGGGCTCAGCACTAAGTATGCTTTTTTAGGCAGAGATTTTTTACAAGAGAATCAGGCACCCTACCTTTCTGTAGCACTCTGCAGAAAACTGGCCAGACCTCAGGAATGTCTTTATTCACTTGAAGTGGCTTAATATAGTGTATTTATGATTCTGTGTGTGTATATGTCAATAACTGCTTACAACGTCACTTCAAGCACACCACCCATACGAAGTTCTTCTGTATGCTTTACAGGAGTTTGCCACTGTTGGCCAGATGAGTCAGTAATTTACCTGGAATACTTCTTTACAATCAGGAGTGTGGGCTTCTTTGGAATACAAGGATTTCCAAAGTCTCTTAACTAAAGTTCCCATAAGGAAAAATATTTCAAGAGTGAAAAAAAAAAGAGAGGTGAATTAGATTTTGAGTTTTTTGCACTGTGGAAGGGTCTGAAAAATTGTTTCAGATTTCAGAAGAAAGGCTGAGTTCAAGAAAAAAAATAGAACTGAAATGTTTTGCTCTAAGAAGAAGAAGAGAAATTCAATTATTTTTTAAAAAAAGAGAAAATTCATTTTTGGCAAGCTCTTCTTGCTACATAAAAACCTGTAAATTTTACACATCCCAAATCAACAGATTGAACATTCAGAACACTTGATTCTTCCTAAGCCGTTCCCATTGTTCCTGTAGGAGGGTGGGGACAGGACGTGTTATTTTTTTCCTAGGAGAAATGAGAGCGGAAAATATTTCCTTATTGACTCCCAAAAATGTTAAACATTACATAATCCAGCTTGATTTGCAACTTCAGTCCAAAAAGATTTAACAGAACTGTGGGTAGGCTGCACAAACAGTGCCCTTTGTGGCCCTGCATTCACAATGTTCCCATTGAAAGGATATTCACTCGTCATCTCTGGATTGCACTTTATCTAGTCCATACAATCTATCTTTGTAGATATAGAGAATTTACTGAATTATTGAATAACGCCATATTCAAAAAACACTGTTAGAAATTTTCTAGCATTTCAGATTCTGAAATTTGGCCAAAACAGGAGAAAACAGTGGGAACTGTGAGTGCCAGTATTTTAAGTTTTAATAAATCCTGAATTTCAAAAAGTACAGCATTTGAAAACTAGATTATATATAAGGTATACCAGACTGGGCACTAGATACATCAAATATATTTTTTTTATTCTCTGTGGATTGATAAGGTTGTGTCTTCTGCCTGAATATTAACACTTGAGTATTAGAAGGCTTTACTCCAAACGCTGAATATACCAACATGGATAAGGGTGCTGCAGCCTTTCCAATAGCTCTGCTTGATTTACCTCACCTTGGAGCGTGTCAGAGCCCCTCAGCGCCCTGCTCCATCCAGCCCTGCGTCCAGTAAACATAGATCTTCTTTTTCCTGGGGCTCACGCTGTGCCTGTAGTGTCTGTGGTAGCTGTGCCCAGGCAGGCTAGTAGCTTGAGAAATTTTTCCCTGTGTCACCTTCAGGGCCAGAGTTCAGAGGACAATCAAAGAATCAGGGCCGTAGCACAAGGTGAATCCTTGTGCTGTTGTGAAGATACATGTCTGTCCTCCTCAGCAACTTGCAGTTTGGGGGCTGTTCTAGTCTGCCAGCACAAGATGCAACTAATGTTGATGAAACTAAGTGGGATCACTTTGATTGTCGGTTCCTCCTCATTGGAGGTGACCTGTCCGTACTCACTCATGGCTTGGTTCTACTCTGTCACATAGTAATGGTACACAGGATCCCACGTTTGCGATTCCTTTGTGTGTTCCAGACTTTTTGTGTTTCCGTTTCCTGTTGTACTTCAGGAAGCAGTCGCATGGTAAACTAGGCAGCTAGAATTGTGTCAGGCTCTTTGTAAAAAAAAAGCAAGCAGTTTCAAGAATTTTGGGTTTGCTTTCCAATTCAGGTGAGTCCTGAAGGTGAGTGGCAGTGTGGATTCTCTTCAGTCTAATAAGGGTTGAGAGAGCTTTTCTCTGAGCAAGGAAACGAAGAGGATCTCTGTCCTCTGCCAGCTGTCTATTTTGACAAGACTTGGAGAAACTCAATATTTTTGCAACTCTATCCTTATCATATTTAGTTGAAATTAACCACTCATTTCAAAGCTAATGGGGAAAGCAGGGAAAGGACTGGAAGACTCCAATAAAAGGCCAGTTTTTAAAATTGTCAAATAGCATCACAGTAGCTAAAAAAACCACAAAATCTGTTGTTTCTTAATGAGTGCATCAGAGCGGGACCGTAAAACCTGAAGAGTGGCCAATGGTTGTGCTGCCCAGAGTCAGACTGGGGTTGACATGTCACAGAGAGAGGATTTTAGGAGCTACATTAGCAGTGCTGCAGGAGGAAGTAAACTGGATCTGAAGTCCACCTGGTGTAGCTTATAGCCTTCTTTCATGATACCTCTGTAGTACTGCGTGGTCTCTGCCCAGCTAATGCAGACACATGATACAGTTATTCTTACAGGAGGAAGAAAAGAGACCTGTTCTTCCTGTATTGGCACAGATAGCTTTACATCCTTGGGTAGAAAGGATGTAGTATGTATCGACAATTTCAGGAACTATTGAGCGAAATTGTATGTTTATGGCTCTCTAGTAGGTTCTTCATTTCAGTCATCATATTCTGAATTGTCAGCAAATCAATTCTTTTCCAAGAGAAGTACGAATTTTCCTGTTCACACTGACCACAAATATTTGTTGATCTTTCTTAGCGACATTTTATTCAAAGGAGAAAGCTGTGGGTATCAAACAGAAGCTAACATAGTGTTATACTTTTGAGTCTTTTTTTTTATTTTTTAAAAGTAGAATTTACCAGAGAGTGCCCCGAGTTTCCCTGTTGCACCATTTTTCATAAAGCTAAGTTTCCCAGTGGATGCGTTAATCATGTGTTTTACATGCTGTCATATCACATAACATTTAGAGTTTGACTTAACCTGGTGTGATATGTCACAGTCCTACAGTATGTGTGCCCCAGGGAACTTTAAATCAGTTTGCTGAAAAACACAATTAAAGACCCACAGTGAATTGAGTTTTTGTTAAAACTGTACACACACACACAAAACCACATCTTTCTCTGGGAAACAACACTCAGTATCTATGAAAATATTTGTATCACATGTAGCCTTTAAAATTTAGGTAGAAAATTACAAATATTATTTTCTAATTGCTAGATTGTCTAGTAAACAGACTTGTATGTAGTGCAATTCAATACCTGTAACTATTCTTCCCATGCATAGGAGTTATACTGATTTTTTTGTGCAACTGCAAAACAATGAGAACTGGCACTGGGATACCTATCCAGAGTGCTTTATGGTACCCTGATGCTTTGAGCTTGGTCTAGTTCAGACAAACTTATGGACAAATGCTTAAAGCATAAATCTGTAAGTCAGGAAGACTCTGAGAAGAGCTGAAGGAAGAATTTATAATAAACAACTGTTTACAACTCTTATTTTCAAAAATGTGCTTTCGCACCTATTTGTTAGTGGACCAGAAAGTGCCCTACCATGGTTTTGTGCAGACAGACTTCAATGGCCTGATACTGGCTTGTGGATTGTTTGACTAACCTTCACGGGCTGCTTCATTCTGTGTCCAAAATGAATGTTTTCTCCAAAAGCTATCACCCTCATCTACAGGTTTGAACTCTTTATTTCAACAAATAGATTGGGCAATGATGAATATGTCATCAAAGGAATATGAACACTACAAATTTTAATATCTATTCACAAGGTGTTCAGAATCTTTTTTTCAAAATATTTGTTCAGCTGTGGTTTTGAGTTGTAGTGGTAGTTCTCACATTTTTGATTTTCTGATATATTTTGCTGACCTATAAGTGGCAACATACCTAAAATGGGTTACGTGCTCTTCCTACAAATCCGTTGTCTATGGGAAGTGCGGTTTTAAACACAAGGTACTACTCCAAGTAGCAAGAAACAGATCTGGTGTTGTAATTTATTTTGCTGTGTTTTTTTTTTTTATTTTTTTTATATGAAACAGGATGTATGATCATGTGCAATAGTAATAATGAAAAAAAGACTAACAAGACAACATACTGTCTAAGCATGTGGCCAGGTTTAACAGTACGTATTTTGACACACATGTAAATACAGACAGAAGAAAACAAACACGTCTTTTTCACTGTATATGATAGATAGACAAATTCTAAAGGGAAATGACACATTTTGTTATTCATTAACATCCAGTGATCCTTTCATGCAACACCCTGGAGGCTGAATGCAGTGACAGCATAAAAAGGTACACACCCACCAGTACTTGGCATCAAGCATCAAGCAGTTTGCTGGAAAAGAGCTGGCATATATTCCTTGATAATGTGTCTCATAGGTTTGTTGGATGGCAATACACTGAAGTGTCTGACCATTAAATGACATACCAAAATGCTGACATTTAATCATGCGTGCCTGTTGCCAATCACTCCAGTTTTCCCCAACTTCTATTCGTTTTCTGCTTGAAATGGTTTAAGTCCATGCTGGCAACAACCAGAGACTAAGCAAAGTGTAAATATGTTTCATATGTGTTAAGAAAGACAAAAATACAAATTCACAAGGTAAGCATGGAACAGAGAATTGCATTACACTGGTACAAATTAGATTAGACCTTGTTGAAAATGGTAGGCTACTCTTTGTTTGAGATTCATATATATAAAACAGTCACTCATCAATTGTAGAACCAGACAGCTGTCTCTAAATGAAACATGGATATCTGATTCATTCAATGAAAACCTACAAGAGGGTGAAATGTTTTTGCTCGTATTGCTTTGTAAGAGTTTGTGTCCCTGACTGTAAAAGAGAGAAGTGTGTAAAGAAAAGCTAAGAGAGAAGTACTGATTGCACGGGCCTACGGAAGTTGCTGAAAAAGGGCTCTAGAGTTAGGAATAATGAAGCTTTTTCCATCTTCCTCTTCTCAGAGGACTAGAACTTCATACAGTCTTTGTAACTAAACAGGTAACAAAAGCCATCTTCCATAAAGTTAAAAATAATCACAAAATAAAAAGGAAAACCCAGACTGGTAAGTAGCATTTTATACAGCAGTCTCAAGATAAGTGCTCTTAATTACTCTCCCCAAAATAGGGACATAAGTATTTAATGGACACATGTTCAAAATTGATTAAAAAGTTCTTAAAACCTGAGAATGATTTCTGCAGAATATTATTAATTCAAATATCTGACTGAAATATGGATGGAAAGAGGCAGAGTTTGCAGAGTACAGTATCTGTAAGGAAGAATACTAGTATGGCAACAGCAAAAATTGGATTGGAAAGAACTACAGTGGGCCTTGCAAGGAAACATAGAGAATTTGGGAAAGAAATTCGTGCTAGAGTAAAAGGAAGCAGCATACTATTACTGGCAGAAGGGAGGGAGATTGAAATGCATAATTGATATAAACTACTAGTAAATTATCTGGTTCCTGATGGAAATATTAGACCATTTTTTGTATGTGTAACTTTCCAGAAATCCAGGAAAGGCACCAACTCACATCCGAACTGGTGGATACTCTCTGGAGTTTGGAACAAGAGGGATTTATAAGGATAATGAAAAAATCAGTATGTTATAGCCATAAAAATTCAACTTTGTTTGTACATCGCTGTCAGATTTATTTCAGGATTGCTACTAGTATATATTTAATTTCTGTGCCATTTATGGTCAAAATGTTCCGTGCGACCCTTCATTTTTGTTTACTCACTCCTGTGAGTGCCGTTGACTGAAAAGCAGCTGTGGAACTGACATTGGCTTTGTACACAGAAGGACCTAGTACATTCATGTGCAAACCTCTAAAGAAGCCTTTTATACATGTAAAAGAAAGTTGCCTTTGCGTGTTGCATGTCACAGACAGGCACTTTGAGCTAAAAACCTCAGCTTGTCACCGTGCAGCCTGACTCTGAAATGGCGGTCCTAAAAGTTTCCTTGCATGTTCTGTTAGCAGGCAAAGTTCTTTTCCTTCTTGCCTGTAATACATACATGCATCTGTCCCCCTGCAGGACCTGACATTCTGCTCAACAATTCAGTAGTAATATGAAGTGATCTGCCCTTTTAGAGGCATACTTTCTGAGCAAAATGTGCTTTCCCTAACATGTTACATGAAAAGGACATTGGAAGGGATTGATGAGCCCAGCCGTTGTCAGTCACAACGACATCATTTGGGGGTAATATTTAGAAGATTAGTAACATCTGCTTTTTTAAATATGGTTAGTAGCAACCCCTCCAGCCTACTTCAACCATATGGGATGCTTTGTATGCACAGATAGGCACTGTACACCACCAAAGCTATGCTTGAGAAGAAATGTTTCATTCAAATAACACAGCTAAAAAATGTATAGCCTTTCTAATTTGATCAGAAAGAGCAAATGCAAAAGCATACTGCTGAACAAAGTTTATTGTTAAATGACACCTTTACCTTATGATTATTATTAATAACAATTGTTATTATTACTGAAGTGTTTGTATTGTGTGTAAAAAGTCTTGTTGCTCAACAAGAGCATCAAATTAGGAAAAAGACGTTCTGATTTCAGTCACAGCATTCTGGTGATTGGCTTCTTCGTGATCAGCAAACTATTGTTAAAAAATGTGAAGGAAAAAGCCCAAATAAGTGCTTCAGAAATCCAGAAAATTTGCCCATAACCACCCCCAGCACCCCTTTCTCTTCTGGTTTCCTGCAGTGCAAGCTCAATATAATTCCATTGATCCTCACAGAGAAAAAATGGGCCCCTTTGGGGCATGGGAAACAGAATGAAATCCCTGCACTTCAAAATGACAATGCAAATGACTGCTTTCTTATATTTACGCTGGGAAGAGGTACTCATTTCAAAAAAAGAGTTTAAGAAAATTGGTGGGCTGTTGGTGGGCTATAAATTAGGGGAAAGAGGAGGAAGGAAAGCAGAATATTTGTTTTTAAAATGTTTCTTCCTTTGACAAACCTCATTTCAGCAATTTTCAAGGATATTAATAAAAGAACATGAACACAGTTTCCTCTTGTTTGTGGAATATAGATTCCCTCTTTCCAGAGCTCAAAGCAGAAGGTTTATAGTTTCCAAATGAGCCTCAATAACTGTAACTCGGTTGCTTTCATTGCAGTGTAAGCTTTCACATTAGGTGTCTTGCCCTTTTTCTTATGTCTAGTCTCTACAGATTCCTGAACACATTTGGCATAGGCTGATGAAATATGATCTTTTTTTTTTCTGTATTCATGTCTAAACCAGTCATATCATATCTATTACACAGAGCAGAGTATCTTGGAAATTTTCTTAAACTTGTATTGAATATAGTCCTATGCATTCAAACATAACTTCTTCTATATGCCTAATTTCTTCTTTTGCATTTTATTACTAGGTTTTAACTAAGGAGTCTGCTTTGTTAAAATCTATTACACTTTTGATAAATTAACAGCTATTATATTTGCTAAAAATGGGAGCATTTCTAAAACATCTGGTCAGAACAGGTCAGGACTGGCCTCTTCCTCTTCTCGCAGGAACAGTTGGGGCTGATGCAGTTGTAAGCATTAGAGTTCCCAGGGGAATGTTACTTTACCTAATGTACTGGCCAAATGGCACGCTTCATTTCCACAACACCTGCTTACAGATTCCTCGCTGCCACTCAAACCCAAGCCAGCAGAGAATGGGAACAGTGATAAAAGCACACACAGAATAACTTGGGAGTGGATGACACGGTGAATGGGAATAGGGCACAGTGAAAGCATAGGCATACAATGAGGCAAGAAAGAGATAAATGTCCAGCATTAAGAGGTAAATATTGTCTAGCTAATTGTGATTGACAATTATCTTTTCTTCCTACAAGAGCTAGGTGTGGTATTGATTTCTTTTATGTGTGTAATTACACCAGGGCACCACATCCTTGACCCACAATGAACTCTTACTTGTTCTTAAGAAGTTTTTTAGTGTTTCTCCTTGCTATTTTGTCAGAATGTATCATCTCATACTCTGTAAACCTTGAGAAAGGCCAGGCAGTTTTGAATTCAGGGTTTCAGCATCTAGCCTAGCAGTGTGATAATCACCTTTGCAGCCTGCTAGTTCTCTATTTGAGGTAACATTGCTGTTTGCAGAAACTCATTCACTTCCTATAGAGTGGCAGCTCTCAACTTCTTATCTCAAGTAACTTGATCTGTTGGTTAGGGCAAGTGGTCAAATGGCAATACTTCTCCTACTTTACTATACAGGAAAAAAAAAAGATGATCAAATACGAAGGAGAATTAGACCTGCGCTGACCTCTTCTCTGAAGCTTTGGTGCGGTACAGAGCTTGTGATTGGCATTTCTTGCTGGGCAAGAAGAAAAACAGTATGGAACTGCTGAAACATTTCTGCTGGTCCACAGTCACTCACTAATATCTGTTTTTTTAATAACCTCCTGGACTCTCTGTGAGCAGGAAAGCACACTGTGAACATCAAGAAAGTGAAGTGTTATTTTCAAGTTGCCTGACTTCAGATGGTTTTGGGAAGTATGAGGTATTTTTGACTGGGTTTTTTGCTTTATTATTCCTCATTAGGATTTCCAGGGTAATTGAGTCTGGTACTTTTCATTATCAAATGACAGCAAGCAGAGAAATAACATTAAAAGCTCCTTTCAAGTGCTATCCTCGCACTCTGTTTTCACTTGATCAACTACTCTTCTTACAGGCCAATACTGTGATGGAGCAGAAGCAGTGGCAACAGGTTGGGAACTGACACAGCTGTATTGTGGCTAGAAGCAACCATTCTATATTATCTCCTTCTTTCCTTATCTCTGATGAACAAAATTTGTCCCTTGCTATTCCCCTGAACTCCTCTTTGCATACCAGACTGGGAGAAAAAGGGCTTTAATGCTACAAACAGGCGGAAACTCTGGGATCTACCTCTGTCGGGTCTATAGATACTAGTGCAAGGTTGTGCACTTGATTGACTGTGCAGTTTGATTCCACTCTCGGTTTTTCAAAGAAGGCTTGAAGGAGAGTGAAAAGATTTTTAGCAATTTAAATTGACAGTGCACCATAAGGATTATTTTACTATCTTTCCACTTTCCAGTCCCAGCTTGAGCTTAGATCTTGGTCCTTATGGTCACCTTCAGGTATGCTGTACATTGGGAGTCACTAGTGATAGATAATATCTTCATGGAAAAACCATGCCAGGCAATGTGAGGGTTTATCTTTGTTGAACTTCACTATGGTTTTTATGTCTCATTGTTTTTCATTTCCATGTAAAAGTTGTAGTTGCCAATGTAACTTTTGACAGAGTAATGGTAAAGAAGCATCTCTTCAGTTTATTCTCTCCATGAAGATAAAGGTGTTATCTATGTGAGGTAAATGTGGACTCCCGGTTTGAGGAATATTTAAGCAGTATTACAAACACCAAATAAGACTTGTCTGTTTCTCTAGAGCAAAATGGATACTGATATTAATCCATAAAAATTAGGTCCAGACTCAAATTCATTCTTCTCTCAGATTGTCTTTTTGAATACTGAAAATAGAGAGGATCAAGCCATGCTGCCCAGATCTGGATTTAGGCTTTCCCAGAGTTTGCATTTCAGATTCATACCTTTAGGTTGGATCCACACTAACACCAGCCACAGGAGTTGTCGAGTTGCAGGACAGGTACAGACACCATTCCTGGTGAGTGAATAAAAGAAATTCTACCCTGACAGCATTTAAAATTGATGTGACCAATAAACTCATTTTATTATTGGTCTTTTCACATATTATTTATGAAATACATGGACTAATATGAACCAAACATTATTCGGCAATGCCTTGCATTCTTCTGATAAAATGTAAGATTTTCTTAATGGTGCATAAGCCAATACTTCTTAGTGAAGCTTAGTTTTTGAAAGTACACATCATTACTAGACACCCTTTGGATTGTATTGTTAATTGCTTTATAAACCTATTGCTCATACAGAATTAAAGCAATTTCTTAAAAGCCAAATAAGGGTATAAATTAAATATTAGAAGGTCTGAATATGAAATAATGATCTATGCAGAACAGCTTTTGTTCTCTGTTCAATCTTGGTTGCTTAATTTTGTCAGCACCTTCTGGTGGCAGTTTGATTTACTGATTTTGAAGTCAATAGTACCAACCTTTCAGTATGTCATTGAGGTCTGTAAGTTGTTAGGCCCAGAGAGATTGGGCAGTTTATTTTCCACATACCCCAATGTGTCTTCCATGCGCATCAGTATGATTTACACGCTGAGGACCCCTGGACTAATAACAGTGTCAAAACTTGCCTTTTGCCAGTTAGCATTATGTATATTATAGGGAAAAAGTCCATATGATACATCAGCCTGACTGGCTTCCCCTTCTGCCTTTTTTACACAATTTATATTAATTGGTTTTCCTGGAGTTTATCCAAGTCACTCTTAGTGATGTTCTACATCTTGCTTGGGTTGAGGATTTAGGTTTGACAAAGAATTCTACATTAAAAAAAAAAAAATCATTTATGAGGCTGCAAAGAGAGAAGGGGCAGAAACCAAACCCACAGGCACATGAACTACTTTAGCAGGTATGTTAGTCTATGAATGTGCAGCTGGTCAGCTGCTCTACCATAACTGCTTGTGCCCACACTGCTACCCCAGTGTAATGTTGCCAGACATTTGATGGTGAGTAAGTGAACAAATGCTGGTGACACTTGTGACACAAGTTCTCCCCCTAGCTTACCTCATGGAAATGTGTCAAGTGCAAATAGAAAAAAAAAAAAGGGGAAATTTCCCCCTGAATTCTGCTGCAGAGACTGTACACAGCCTGCATTCTTCCAAGGTTTCTCATTATGCAAGTCAATATGTTAGTGAAGGCAACTAGAAATGCCAAAAGACTCACCAAAAGTTGAGGTACCGGATGGCTTTTGATCCTTTCATGAGTCCTATCACTTTACTGACCAGCCTTTAATTTTTGTAATGTATCTTTGATAGACATTTAGTGGTAAGTGAAGTTGTATATGAAGCCATTTCTGTGCCAACATAAGAAAAAATACCAAATAGACATGAAAGGATGGAAAAATTTAAATAAGGTTTAAAAAAGCCAATGTAAAGAAACCAAAATAGATGTATTACATGTAGTGTATTACAAACTTTGTGGTACTTCTTTATTATTTTGCTTTTCTTTCCAGCTGCCTGTCTCTCTTTTTAACAGGCTATATTCTAGAAAATCGTCTTTTCTTTTTTCTCATATGTGTCTTTTTCTCATCAGTGCCTAACTAGTTTAAAGCTGAAGTTCCAAACAACAAAGACTTTTTCTCAAAATGTATGAAGAACTTGCAATTGAGAGATGTCTCCAAGAAAGAACATTTCCCTCAAAAGAAATTTCTCTCCTCACTCTGCCTCCATCACAAACCAAAATAATTACCAGGAAGTTTGTAAGTCTTCGACACTGTTCAAGTCGAAATCTGAAATTTAGGCCAATTTCAGGTTCAATTCTGTGCTCAAAACAACTGTCTTAACTGAACGCAAGTCCAATTGCAATGACTACTTTCTCCTCCTCTTACTGTCACTTGTGACTGTTCTGTTGTATCTAAGTTATGCAGTTTGTAAATTGATTATTGGGGAGGTGTGTGTATTTTGTTTTTCTGAAAACAGTGAAACTAACATTTCTCAGTTCAATTCTGGCAGTATCATTGTGTGCACATCCTTCATTCCTTTCTGTCAGATTGGAGCTTTGCTGCACTTTTCTAAATCCAGATCTTCTGTTCAGTCAGCACAATAGTCTCTGGCCATGTGCAGAGCAAAATCACTGATCTTTCTGTATTTTTTTTTTAATAATCTAATCTTAAGTGCTTTAGACACTAATTACACAGCAATGGCAGCCATTGCCTAGCTGGATTGGCTTAAAAGCTTCATGCAAAATGCTGATTTGCAAATTAACTTGCCTTGGCAACCAGGAGAGATGTCAATTTGAAAACAAGTGGCAGTTTGTCATTTCACCTCAAAAGGCCAGGGCTTGCTGAAAAGTGATACACACGTTGTCATGATGAAGGATTTGTTATGCTATTGACCATTGAAACAAGTAAGTGAGAAACCATAATCCTGAGGACGAAAATGAAAATAAATCAAAGCTCACTTTCCAGCTGTCTATAAGAAGAAGAACTGGCTATTGATGTAATTTCTGGCTAAAATTACTTAGGCATGTGCCAGCTGCTTTGCCGAAAGTGTGGGTCTATTTACTGAAGGCACTATGGCTACTCACTTGTCAAACCAGTAACAGAATCCAAAAGGAGGAGGCCTTGCTTAATTCTCTCTGTACAAGCAGGGACACCAAAGAAATTCATACATAGACACATGTACAAATCTACACCCTATTATTTCCTTTATAAAAGGCCTGTTTGCAAACATTGCAGTTATGGGGTTTTGTACAACATTAGGGTCAAAGATATACAAATTGCTCCACAAAATTGAAAGTTCATATTGGTTGGGTTAAAACTGAATGACATGATCATGACTTTGACAGGGCCATGCAGGGACTGTCAACAGCTAATATCAGACAGCAGTACTATTCGCATCATGACGTTATCTCATTGTGAGGCTACGGAGAAGAGGCTCTTTGTTCTGGGAACCCAGCCCAGACAGAGGAAATTGTGGGGAGAAGACATGAAACTTCTCTTGCTCTATCTGTCCTTGAAGCTTGTCAGCCTCTACATTCACCCTGAGGTTGCTGTGTGCAAGCCCTGACTCCTACAGGGAAGGGAGGTGGCTGACAGCAATGTGGAGCTTGAGCCAGTCTTGCTTTCCCTGTAGTATTTAGCTCCTGTATCTCCTCTCAGAATCTTTCTTCTAGAGCAAACAAGAAATACTCCAGCACACAAAGCCATCCCTGGCCCCTCGGGATGATTGTCCAATGGCATGGGCAGCGTGTACCCCAGTGTGACTGGATGGCCATACGGCTTTTCGGGCACATCAGTGCCCCACGGCACAGCTAGGCAGGCAATGGCAGCAGCGGCTGGTGAGGGGCAGACCCCACTTCAGGGCTTTGCCCTGCAAACTTGTGAAGGGGCAGGAACCCAGCCTCGGTCAGGAGCTCTGGCTGTTTAATACTGCCGCGCTGGGCAGGAGTTGTTTTGCTCAGCCCTCTGAACTCTGAAAGAAGCTTCCATACTTTGTCTGAATGGAAATTTTTTGGAGAATGAGAAGGAGTGAAATAGGCTTTTTTGGTTTTACTGACAATCCCGTGGCTTAGCAGTGGCCTTGGATATAGAAAGCCCAGGATCAGGTTCCTCCTCCATCTAACGCAGAGTAATCATAGATAAAAATCAGTGATGGAAATGAGTAAAGTGTGATTCAGTATGAGAAACAACTTCAGCCTTGGTCTTTTAGTATCCTTGGCTGTGGTACACAGACATACACTCACGTATGTGGGCATTTTCATCAAAATGGTCTGAAGAGTTTGTGTTTTCTCCAGAAAAACAAACAAAACTCAAAATAAAAATAGACACGAAGACGCGAAGTCTTGAAAATTAATGTAGCATGGAATTATTGTCCTCCAGTCAGCTTTAATTGCTAGTGCAACAATTGATGATTAGAATTAAAAAATTCATACCCCACACGTATTCTTCGATTTTTGTTTATAATTTGTTCTCCCAGCAGATCTTCCTTACAGTACATTTATTTATCAGAGTATTCATGGAAAGTAGAGCCCAAAGGGGATGTAAATCCAAAGTAAGCGAATTTGTTTAAATATTTAAATCAAAATTTGTATGATGTATTATTCCAGCTCCAGTCAGCATTCTAGACTAGAGTGGCATGGAAAATAATTTTCATAAGAAATTTTTAAAGGTGGAAATCTATTACAATTCAAATGTCTAAACTCTACTATGTAAAGAGTAATTCTTGCTTCTTTTCTGAATCAGTACAAATCAGTATTTGCATCATTAAAAAAATGGTTAAAATTCAGTGCTTAAATTCAGTGACAAAAATTTGAACATAGAGTAAATCTTCAAAAATATCGCTTTTAATATTTTTTAAATTAAAAAAAAATCCAATTTTGCTAGTTTTATTTTGGAGTTTTCAGTTTGTTAAAAATGTGCTAAATTAACTTGAACATTTTCCAAAGATATTGAAACATGATACTAATCTAATACAGTGAAACTTTGATTTTATACACTGTGTAAATGCAATATATTAAAGTTTTGTTTGTCCAGAAAGGAAAGGATATGCTTTCTTGTGTTGCTTAGTATTGCAGTGTTGCCTTTCGGTTTTGGAAAAGAAAGGAAACATTTTGAACAGCATTGAAAAGTCTGTGAGGTGGGTGGGGAATTTTGGGAGGGTGACTGTAAAGCTTTAAGTTTGCCCCAGATGTATTTCTGTGGTCATCTGCACACTTTTTTGTTATGAATTCATTTTAGCCATGTTTGCTGCTTACCCACCGCAAACGCAGCAGGGATCAAAGTCATCTATGTCTAATGGAGTTGTTTCAATTCTTTTCTTATTAAACATGTGTTTCAAATGACTGGCACTGTAGATTACGTTCCCAGTAGACTCTTAGACTTTTGCTTCAATTCATGTAGATCGAGAGTTATCCTAAAATCAGCAAGACATTCTCATTATGTAAAGCTAAGCACACGTTCAAGCATTTGTATTATAATGGCTAATCCATAAAATTGAGAAGAAAATAGAATACACAAGATGTACAATGCTTCTACAGGAACCTGTAACTGTATAAACTTACATTGAATGGGTAGTTTATACATTAATTATGTATGTGTATGTGTGCACATATATATGTATTAACATGTTGAACTCATGCACTCATATTTTTAAATTGACATCATCAGTGCTAAATACATGCCATGATTAATTATATGACTTCTTTTTCTTCCCAAAAGTGGTTTGCAGTAATACCTGTTGCAAGGAGATGTGATTAGCATTGTTTGGGCCCTGTGGCATCATATTATTTACTTATTTATTTCTGAGAGAATCCCTAATCCCTGCTTAATTTTATGAACTGTCAAAATGATTCTAAATATCTCTCTGGTTTGCATTTTCACCTCAGGACAGAAGTCCAGAGGTACAGATTTGTTGTACAACAGTGGACTTTAGGCAATTTTCATCTTTTAATGCCTGCAGTGTCTGAGGTTAAATTTGTAATAATCACCAGATTATCTCTAAAGGATCTTTCTGTTACACTTGCAAATAGTTCTGCAAGAAAACGCAAAAGATATAGAAGAAAAATAATTGATTAGATGCAGGAGATCATTTTGTCACATAATCCCAGATGGAAAACAAATGCTGTTTTTTTTTTTTTAATGACAGTTAAAACATACTATGGGAAAGATACTTGCTATTCTGGTAAAGTCAGATGCTGATCCCCATCCCCTAGTTAGACCTTAAAATGCAGTAAGAAAAATGTTCAAAAATAACACTGTAGCTAGAATTTTATTTTAGAATGGGAATGGATTGTTCAAATGGTGTGTACAACCAGAACAGCTAACAAAGTAATGTGCCTACACTGCTATTAATATGGCAGGTATACAAGGAATTAAATATATGGATATAAATTAACTGCAGGTGAGATTGTTAGCACTTTTAATCAAATACAAACATACTTCCATTAGTTTTTTGGGAGATACGAATGAATTTGGTGATACTAGGGACAGAACAGGGAACATAACATGACAACTGATTCCACATGGTAATTGTGTGTATGAAAGTTAGGTGATGGGACTCATTAACATTTAATAAATTTTAATAAATAATTTACATTTGTTATTGGTGTCATAACTGAGACCCAGTTCAGGTGTGATTTGTGGATTGTTACAATTTTCTGAAACTTGTATTTTAGTAAGAAATTGAAACTCATTTCTTTCTCAGAGCTGGGATGTGAATCTGATTTTACTTATATTATACCAAATTCATTTGAATTCTGCTATCAGCGTCAATACAAATTTACACCAATATAACTGATCACATTGAGGAAGGTGACCTGACAAAAACTGTATGATGTGCCTTTGAATTGAAATATTCCTTCCTCTATGCACAGATTAATCTCATATAGATCTTAAGATTTTAAATATATTTGGTGAGGCATCATTTGGTTGTCCTGGAAAGAGGATGGATGGAGGTTAACCTGCTAGTACAGAAAATTTAAGAGATGTAAAAGTGGGCCATGGGCAGCCAGGTGTGTTTGTCATTAAGGGGATCAAGAAAGGATGGCTCCATGAAGTTGAGAATAGAATTACATGGATAAAGGAAAAGTGTGCAGGAATGACTAAAGAGAAACAGATAAAGACGGGGTTCCTACTGGTACGTCTAAGGGAGTCAAGCCTCAGCTGGGATAATGGAAAAAACTCCAGAGGGATAGAACCTGTCTACTGCACAGAAGAAAAAGCAGTTGCTATGGTAAACTAATGTAACATACTGAAGTCAGCCTGGATAGCCTGTCTCCTGAAGCATGGGTCAGGCTACCCAGAAACAAAAAGTGGTTTGTCTCCAGTCGAGTTTTTCCTGTTGCTTAGAAATGCAGACTGTCCGATGCATCTTCATCTGTACTTGAAGAGGAAATAAAGAACAATGCTTCCTTTCTTTGAGCTCCACCCAAAGCAGCATGCAAGAGACCAAAACTTATGAAACCAGGGGATAGTTACAACAGAGCCAGCAGTGGAAGGGTAGAACGAGAAATCTTTCTGAAGCGGCATACGTACCTACTCCCATCCTGCTGCTGAGCACAAAGCGTCATAAACTGAGGACATCCTAGCCTGCCTTTCTGCTGGAGACTGAAATATCATTTTTTCACTTCTGACAAGTTAGTGCTGTTAAAATGAAAGTCAAAAATAAACCAGGATTTTGAAACTCTGTTTCTACTTTCTAGTTGCGTTATTTTGTCGAATACAGGAAAAAGCAGGGAAGTTTGAAACTGGGAAGCCAGGTGATCAAAATATCATCTATGACCAGATATATAGAGACATTAGACAGTCATCAAATATTGATGGTCCATTGAAGGTATAAGACTAAGACAGAGCACTCCATTTGTTTGTTTTGTTTGGCCAATGTGTTAAGTAGAATAACTTATGAGAAATGTTAGAATTCATCCCTTCTACTGCTTTTGTTAACAGGTTAGCACTCGACCAATTCACATATCTAAGGCTTTATGTATTATTAATCAAAAGAGTTAAAAAGTCAATCCAATCTGGTTATATACAGTAGTTCTTGTGGGTTTCAAACCTTTAAATAATTCATGATGTCATCACTTTCCCAGTGGATGTCAGGCTGGTAGAATGTCTGGAATCAGAATCCCACAGGGGAAAAAAGAAACACAGTCAGAAAAAGTAGTAATTTTTTTTTTAATAATAGCAACTCCAGCCTATTGTATCATCACTATCAGTCTCTAGAGAGATCATTTCTCTGAAAGAGGAGTTTTTCTTGTTCGAATCCTTTTGGGATCAAACAAACCTGACAAACCTATACCTACACAGTATTCTAACTGGCTAAGGTTGTGTGTGTGTGTTGAGCACATATACAGATGTGTCTTTATTTAAAAAAAAAAAAGTGCTAGATCTTTATGAACTTATTTCTATTTAAATGTATCCAGTACACAATATGTAAATTTGTCTTAGTCTTATGGAACCAATCATAATTAATTATAGCTTTTTTCTTTATTTTTTTTAGAAATCACAATCTAACTGTAATTATCACTATGGTATTGAGACCTATTCAGCCGTTTTTATTTCAGACACATTTGTTCTGTTTCTTCTGAAGCATTAAGTCCCCACAGCTGATCACTGTAATCTTTAATGGTTTCTTTTTTTGGTGAGTGTGTCCCAAATTCATTCAGACATTTTTGATTATATGAACATTGGGGAATCTACTTTCGAGCTTTTTTAATCTTTCTAGGTATTCAAGAATATAATAAAAAAGTGATTTAAAAATAATACCTTCAATTTAAAAATATGTTAAGAAATAATGGCGTTATTTTATGGGATAGAATACCAGATTCTGCCTCCACAGGTAAGAGACTTGACTTCTATTATTGTATAGACTGCTACCATATATTTAACACATGACCTCCTTTCAGAATTAAAAACCTCCTCTCAACCCAGAAAATCATATATTCTTTCTCCATGCAAAACAAGGTCATTGAAGGCCAGGTACATCTGACAGGTACTCTACTAGTTCCCCAATAGATTATGAGTTTTTATAACTCCTTGTTTTGTGCCATAGATTTATATCTTGTAATCAGTGTCCCATACAAAGCTATTTTTTTTTTCCTTGAACCTCTCAATAACAAACCCAGGAAGCATAAATTAAGAAAATTATCCTATGATCTTGTAACACTGCTGATTTTCCTTCAGCAGCCAAGTCTCCATACTAACTGACTTCAGTCAGGTCCACAACCTTTCCTGCTGCATCCAAATTCTGTTCTCCTACAGGTCTAAGAAATTTTGCTTCCTGACCCTTCTTTGCAGACTGCACAGTTGCTGATGGACCCAAGTGAACAACATGGATGCATTCTACATCCAGGCAGCCAGCCAGCCTAGCAACGTCCTGCCTGAGGTTCAGAATTATGCATTTATGTAAATTAAGACTGGCCTTGAGTCTAAGTAAGCGAAGTAAGCTTTCTGCACCTATGAAATGATTGTCCTGTTATTATGAACTGAGGTTGAAAAAGTTTGGTAGATGAGGGAGGTGGATGTTTCACTTGCAGAATCAGGATTTTAGCCCCTTATTCCTTTAAAAACAGAGACACAAATAGAAACATAAAATGTAATATTAAAAAAAATGAAAAAAAAGGTGAAGGATTTAGGTACATGCATGTCATAAAAATCCCTCAGTACCACTAACTCAGCTGTATTGATGACATGTATTGACTCATATTCTGCTTTCAGCAACACTTGTGTAAATCCAGGGTACTGCAACTTCAGTCACTTTGGTGTAATTGCTCTTGATTTACACTCATGTAACTGACAGCGTTTGACCCTTAGACTATACACATATCTAAAATTATGCGTTTAGCTTCCTGAGCCACAACTGAACAAAAAGGCAGTATATATATCATCTGGTATGTACCATGCATCAGCTTAATGTGGACATTTTAGTTTTGCAATTCTTCTACTCTTGTGCTGCCATTCTCATACTTGAAAGAGTATTAAATTATATATATATAAACACACATACACACACACACATATGCACACACACATGCATACACTTTTAAGAAACTTCTGTGATTCTTAGATCATGTATGGCTCCAGCAAGCTGTGTACTTTTGTCATCTTTCCGAAACAGTGTGTGAAAAACATGGTTGAGAAGTGTGTGAGTGATCCAGGTGATCAGAAACTACGTTGCTGTTCACAAGGATACTTCTCTCCTAGTTGCCTATCTCCAAACAGGGACAAGGTTCCCCACTGAACATGAGAACGTGTCTCAACACAGGATTACTGAGATGAGGGAGAAGAACAGGGGTGCCCTGGGTCCTGTGTTGGTTTTGGCTATATTTATGGAGTACAATTTCCCCTCTTCATGTGGCATGGTCACACTTGTGGAGCTCTTCCCAGGGTAAATCTGGCCAAATACTGCAATATCAGTGTTACCTCGCTGATGATCTGTCTAGCTCTGTCTTGCACAATGCGTGTCCTGCAACCACGTTCCCAGAATCTTCCGCTGAAGACAAAAGGTGCCTCCAGAAACAGCTCAAGAAACAAAGAACAGACAAACCTAGGCAGTCTGCTTTAAATTCCTCTGAAGACAGTTACTCCTGAACAACTCCAAAATGTGAGGTTCCAAGATAAGTATTCTGTCCTACACTCCCTCTTTATACCCCAGGCATACTGCAGCCACACTGAAGATGAGGTTAAGAGCAGAGAAACAGCACACACTTTTGGAAACTCTGGAATGTTCTTAAGCATTTGCCCCTATTTTTCTGCAAGTAATATTGAGCACTGCATTATAGTGACACAGCATTTCCACAGACTCTTCTTCCTAAGGAGCCTAAACCTGCAGGGTTTGTATAATTTCTGTTGTTCCTGAAGGCTTCTGAAAGGCAGATACACTCCGAAAAAGAGATTAAAAGTAACAGTCATCTTTTAAAATGAAATTGATAAGAAATGAAAATAGAAATTAATTTTATTTATAAACAGAATCAAAGGGAAAAGAGAAGAAATTTTAGCAGAAAAGCAATAAAGTTGTGGACAGTTCACAAGGTCTAGCAGCCTGTGGGCCAAACAATAAGTAATTTGTTGAGGAAGAGAGAATAAAGACATTCTTTCAGGCTGGCAGGCTGGCATGGTGAGCTGCCCATTGTGCTGCTGGCTGTGAGACCTGGGATTAGGGAGAAACTCAGGTTCCCAGGCTTGGCACCAATGGAAACTGAAGTTTATGTATTTAGTCTTTGAACAGAAGAAGAGGTCACAGTTCAGTACCATTTGAGAGCTGATCTACCAAACAGCACTAGTACTGGCTCCAGAGGATGGATGCTCGTCTGCCCATTTGGTCAAAGGTGAACTGCCCTAATAATGCCTCTAGCAAGGTAGAAAAGATAAAAAAGCTGCAAAGCAAGGCTGGGATGGGGGAGGGACTCTCTTTCAAGTGATAGACTCCAGTCAACAGGCAAAGTACAGTCATAATGACAATCTGCTGCCTGAAAGTAACACAGTGGGTTAGAATCGAATAATGCAAAATACCCCAAAATATGTTTATAGATATTTTTCTTAATTTATTAATGTGATTTTTTTATCAGATATATTTCTGCATTAAGAAACACAAAAGCAGAGGAAGAGAGGGTGATTCTTTCCTATGCTAAAACTCCAAATTTTTCACAAACCCCAGATATTTCAGAACGCACTTCAAAAAACAAGGCAGAAAAGCAGGAAGACAGAGTACTGAAACCAATATAGTTGTTATTTAAGTATGTATCACAGGATTAAGCACACAGAATGAATTCCATAGCTGTCAGATTCCCCGAGAGTCAATAGGTGGGAATAACAAAGCTACATAATCACCTGTAATGTCCAGAAATTATTACACTCTGATGACCATCAAGGGTGCTAGTTTAGAGATTGACACTCTCTGTGGATAGGTGGTTGCTGTAGATATTCCAAAAGAGGAAGGCCACATTCTCCAAAATGATAGCTTTTATTTGCCATCGCAAATGATCAGACCTTTTTTGACTGCCTCCAAATAATTGAATTTTTTACTGGATATGCAAAATTTATTGTATGATAATAGCAGAAATTATACATTAACAAGAGACACATTAGTAGGAGAATTTTGTTCCTTGCTGCTAGTGTTCATGTTTTGATATTTTTATGTAGATCTAGGTGAATTTTAATTAAGCAATGACCTGATTCACACTCTTACTTGAAAATTAAGCTCCTTGATTTATGTACACTTGAACGCTACACTTTATGTTTTTTTTTACTTCCTGAAAGTACTCACAGGATTGTGTTTTTCCAGCATACAGGCCTCAGAAAGAAATGTTGACACTTGTATGTGTGAATGTGATGTTTAAAAGAGTCAGAATGACAGGGACATACAAGAACCTAAAATAAAAGCCACCAAATAAGCAAAGAACAATCAACAACGGCATCACTCAAATGTTCATGCTTAATCTGTGTAGAATACAGAGGACAAAAGTGAAGTTAAACAAACAGAAAGCCTTATTGCACAATTTTCTATAATGAATACATTGGAGATAAACGCAGTCCGTTTATGAGCATCCACTGGACAGAAGAATTATCTAAATTTGTCACTCTCTCTGGGGTATGAACTGAGTCAGGACAGTAGACACTGGCCTCAAGTGAATTGCTCATTAAAGACATTAAGTTCAGGTCTACTTTCTTCAGGTAAACAGAGAATTTCAGACTCAAGATTTTCTGGCAAGCAGATTTCAGGAGCAGCAATTAAAAAAATTCTCCAAAGCACAAGGTTGCACGAGGACTTGAGATTCCCTCCACTCTTTGATTTTACGTTAAGCTCTTTAGTGTGATATTTCTGTCTTCTTCCGAGGCAGAGGAAAGAAACATTTTTGTTACAGAATGAGACCACAGGATAACCAGGCTGAAGAACTGTTATAACTTGCATTATGAAAAATCATGCTTACTGGTTTGAGATTCCAGCACAAGACAGGATGACACTAGTGTTTCAGTTCTTCAGCTTCTGTTGATGTAAATCAATCCCAAGTCCACTCCAGAAGTGGAAGACAGCTCTTCAAGCAAATCAGAAGGCCTGCCCTCAGCAAGGCATTCCTACTGTTCACTTCTGGCCAGTGATCTCTGAAAACCTTTTGGCCAGGTATTCTTGCTGTGAGTTTTCCAGAGAGTTTCTTAAATAGGGAGAATTTAAGTTGCATGAATGCTAAGCCTTCTTACCAGTCAGAAAGCTGGAGGGAGAAAGGATCCTCCCTCAATTTTGGTGGGACTCTGAACCCCTGGCATCAGAGGACAACAACTGATTCTGCTTGCAAGGAGCTGAGGGGCAAATAACACAAGCAGCCAGTGGCATTGCCAGTGATGGTCACAGGTGACATGCCTTACCTTCAGAAAACTTGTATCTGGCAGGGTCGTGGAGCTTGCTATGTAGTGCACTGTTGCTTCAAGTCCTGTCTAAACTGAAAAGGGTCAAATCCTTGGCTTTCAAGTTATTTAGAGTAGATACCGCGTCCTCCTTTGAGGCTTTATCTGCAGCTGTCATCGGGGGAAGAGGGAATACTACTTCTGCTGTGTCTGAGCATCGCTGTGATAGTAATATGAAATAGCAACAAGTAATCATCTACTTTGGGGAAAATAGTTCAAATCAAATTTGTTAGGAGGAATCTAAATGTCAGTTTGAAATTGAGAAGACCTCCAAGCCTCCAAATCCTAGAGAATCAATCATCCACTAATCGTTTTATTTTTTTTTAAATTTCAGCATAGATTAACTGTAACTTTATGCACAGAGCTTAGACAGGGGGTTTCTATCTCTCTCCTTCTTGGTCATGTTGTGCCTTTCATCTTTGCTGAAATTCTGCTCCCCTCCAGTGTCAGTTCTCACACATCTCCCAGCTTTGCATCTTGATGCACGGCTGTCCTACGACTTCTGTCACCTACATGTGCCTGGTACAGGCCCAACATGCCACCCCTCCCTTTCTCTCTTGCTGCCTCTCTCTCTTTCTCAGACCACAGGGGCCACACGATCACCACTTTCTCAGTGTGGCATTTCCTTCTGTGCGTTGCTCTCATACGTTGTTTATCTCTCAGAAGGATTGTAACTATAGATAGCATCAGTGGAACTGTATCTGTCTAGGAGCAGATGTCTACCTCTGCCATATCGTCTTAATTGCCCTGCTGTGGCTTACCTACCAGAAGCCTTTTTTTTTCTGTCTTACCTTCCCCCCCC